>Ga0194132_10001611_pt1 | contig 45314 bp, 39 predicted proteins | sample TA2KigOf80mmetaG_FD_148612 | JGI IMG/M metagenome (GOLD analysis project Ga0194132, IMG submission 148612) | Freshwater microbial communities from Lake Tanganyika, Tanzania - TA2015054 Kigoma Offshore 80m | ecosystem: Environmental > Aquatic > Freshwater > Lake | place: Tanzania: Lake... | reverse complement strand
ACGTCCGGTTCGATGAGGGGGATGTGGAAACGGGGTTATGGCAAGGTTCCTTGGGCACCGCCAGACGAAAGGGGCGGCAACAGACAAACCAAACCTACTGCTACCGCGCCACATCTCTACTCTACCGAGATGCCGTCCGCGGGTGGCCGCCGCGAGCGGCGGTTCATCTCCGATACCGGCCCTTGAACGTCGAACAACCGGAACGGTAGCAAGGCATCGCCTTGGCTCACCCAGGTTTTTCTGGCAGCGATCCGACGCCATCAATCGGATCAGGTCGTAATTTCTGCGCCTTACGCCCGCTAACCTCTCAGCGCTGCCGGGCGCGCCGGCATCATTTCGGCATCGTATCTAAGTCCTTGATTTTGTTGAGTTTTTATTTTCGAAGAAATTTTGTAAGTATTTGATTTTATTGATGTTTTTGAAAGTGGCGCACGGGCATGCCTGGCGCATCGCGGGGTATCGCGTAGAATGCGCGCTTTTTTGATTCGTCGTATAACGCATCATCATGATTCGCACCCGTTTTGCGCCCAGTCCCACCGGTTATCTGCACATCGGCGGGGCGCGCACCGCGCTTTACTGCTGGGCTTACGCCAAAAAACACGGCGGCGTGTTTATCTTGCGCGTGGAAGATACCGATCGCGAGCGCTCCACCGAGGCATCGGTGCGGGCGATCCTCGATGGAATGCGCTGGCTCGATTTGGACCACGACGGGCCGTATTTTCAGATGCAGCGGCTTGCGCGTTATCGCGCGCTGGCCGATGCCTTGATTGCCGCCGGCCACGCTTATCCGTGCTACGCAACACCGGAGGAACTCGATGCGTTGCGCCATGAGCAGCGTGCGCGCAACGAAAAGCCGCGCTACGACGGACGTTGGCGCCCGGAAAACGCCAAGGGCAAAACGCCGCCCGCGGGTGTCCAGCCGGTGATTCGTTTTCGCAACCCGGATGGCGGTGAAGTCACCTGGCATGATCTGGTCAAGGGGCCGATCACCATTGCCAACGGTGAGCTTGACGACCTGGTGATTTTGCGTGCCGATGGCATTCCCACTTACAACTTTGGCGTGGTGGTCGACGATATCGACATGCAGATCACGCATGTCATTCGCGGCGACGATCATGTCAATAACACGCCGCGGCAGATCAACATTTACCGCGCCCTGGGCAAGCCGCTGCCGCACTTTGGCCACGTGCCGATGATCCTGGGGGCGGACGGGGAGCGGCTTTCCAAGCGCCACGGCGCGGTGAGTGTGATGCAGTATTTCGAGGATGGATTTTTGCCCGAAGCGCTGCTGAACTATCTGGCGCGTCTGGGTTGGTCGCACGGCGACGATGAAAAATTCACCCGCGAGCAGTTGGTTCAATGGTTCGATCTGGAACACATCAGCCGCTCGCCGGCGCGCTTTGATCTGGACAAGCTCAAATGGCTCAACCAGCAATACATCAGGCAGGCCGATAACGCGCGCCTGGCGGCGTTGGCGCAACCGTTTTTGCAACGCGACGGTTGCGATGTCGCGCGCGGCGCGCCGCTGACCGACGTGGTGGCGTTGTTAAAGGAGCGTGTGTCAACGATCGAGGAGTTGGCCGACGCGGCGGTTTATTTTTATCGCGCGCTGGAGCCCAGTGACGCGTTAAAGCACGCGCATTACAGCGCCGACATCAAGCCCGCGCTGTTGGCGTTGCGCGAACAATTGGCCGGTATCGAATGGAATCGCGCCCACATCGGCGCCTGCGTCAAAGCGGTGCTTGGCGCATTCAAGATAAAGATGCCGCAGCTCGCCATGCCGTTGCGCGTCATGGTCACCGGCGAGACGCAAACGCCGTCGGTGGATGTGACGCTGGAATTGATCGGCAAGGACGAAGTGCTCGCGCGTCTGGATAAGCAACTGCGGGCTTTCCCCGCGTAGAGCGTTCGCCTTTACAGTGCGCGCCGCCTCCGGTATACTGCGCAGCCTTTTGTGGGGGTATAGCTCAGCTGGGAGAGCGCTTGCATGGCATGCAAGAGGTCAGCGGTTCGATCCCGCTTACCTCCACCAGCTTCACCTCGTATCACCGCAGCACATCTTACGCAGCACGTTGTACGCAGCAAATCGTAATATCCGTAATACCGCGCCTAGAAGTCCCCATCGTCTAGAGGCCTAGGACATCGCCCTTTCACGGCGGTAACCGGGGTTCGAATCCCCGTGGGGACGCCACGTAAAAAACCACCCGTGCGGGTGGTTTTTTATTTGTGCCTGCTCGCGCGCCATCAAGCGAAGCGGCCCCGGCGCCGCGCACGGCCTTCAGTGCACCGCCACGTTGTAGAGCTTCGCCGCGTTCCCCGCGAGCACTTGGTGGCGTTCGTTGTCGGGAATGCCCTCAAAGCTGCGCGCGATGGCGCGGCGGCTTTCCGGCCAGGTCGACGTGCTTTGCGGGAAATTCGTGCTCCACAAAATGCTATCGAGCCCGATGTGCTGCCGCGTTTTCAAACCGGTGGTGTCGAACCAGCCGACAAAGTGGCATTGGCGCTTGAAGAGTTGCGAGGGTGTCAGGTCGTAGCCCTCCGTGTTCAGGCGTTGGCGCTCGAATTGGTGATCGGCCAGCTCCAACTCATACGCCGCCCACGCCAGCGTGGTTTCGGCGAACACCACCTTGAGCTTGGGAAAACGATCGAGGATTTGCGCAAACAAAAAGTTCGCCACCACCAGCACCGTGCTCACCGGCCGCGTGATTGCCTCCAGCGCCGAAGCGATTTCAGGCGAGAAACCCGAATACGCCGGGAACTGAATGTCGCGGCTCGCGCCAGCGTGGAAACACACCGGCACATTGAGCGACTGGCAAGTCTGCCATACCGGGTCGTACACAGGTTCGTTAATATGCGGCACGTCGCGCAGCATCATCGGCACCGAGGGCAACACCACGCCGCGATGGCCCTTGGCGACGGCGCGCTCGATTTCCTTCACCATCGCATCCACCGGGGCCAGCGGCACAATGCACTGCGGAATAAAGCGCGGGCTCACCGAGGCCCATTCCTCGATCAGCCAGTCGTTGTAGGCCTGCACGCAGGCGAGTTCCAACGCCGGGTCGGTGAGACGGCCGAAGGTTTCGCCGGCGCGCCCCGCCACCGACGGATACAGCACCGAATAATCCACGCCGTCGGCATCCATCGCCAACAACCGTTCGCGCGGCGAGGACACCACGCTCGGCACATCCGCCCAGCGCTGTGGTTCGCGCGCGCGGTCGGCCATCGCCGCGCCGGCGATTGCCACGCCCGAAAGATCAATCTTTTTGCCATCCACCACCCAGCATTCGCTGCCGTCGCTTTGGCGCTCGATGTGCGGAATACGATCGCCCCATTGCGCCTTGGACATGCGTTTGGTCCACACCTGCGGGTGCTCCTGCACATGATCGTCGGCGCTGATGAATCCGTATTTGAGAGTCATTTGAGCTTCATCCCTTAACGTGTTTAGGCGAGGTTGTAGAGGCGCATCGCGTTGCCGTAGGCCAACTGGTCGCGCTCGGCCTTGGGCACACCCTGCAAGGTGCGGTCGATAAACGCGCGCGATTCGGGATAGGTCGAGGTGGAATGCGGGAAATCCGATTCCCACATGATGTTTTTCATGCCGATCTTGTGGCGCAACTCGATGCCCGCGCGTTCGTACCAGAAATCGACATAAATTTGGCGCTGGAAGAGTTCGCTCGGCCGCGTGAGGATGCCTTGCGTCCACAGGTGGCGGCGCTCCCATTCGTGATCGCAGGTCTCCAGCATGTAATTGACCCAGCCGATGCCGGTTTCCGCGCACACCCAATTGAGTTTGGGGTAACGATCGAGCACGCCAGAGAAAATCAGATTGGGAATGAACTGCGCTTGCACCGAGAAGCCGCCGGCCGGGCCCATCGCCTGGCCTTGGTTGGCGGTGTAGCCCTTCCAGCGCGGCACGCGCAGCGCGATGCCCGCGCCCGCATGCCAGTGCACCGGCACGTTAAGGCTTTGGCAGCACGCCCACAGCGGATCCCACCACGGGTCGTTAAAGTGCTTGAATTGTTTGCGCACCATGCTGGGCTCGGCCACCATGGTGATGCCGCGATGGCCGTTCTTGACGGCGCGCTCGGTTTCCTTCACCGCGGCGTCGATGTCACTCATATAGGGGATCAGCGCCAGCGGAATATAACGGTCGCTCACCTGCGTGTATTCCGCCAGCCCGTCGTTGTAGGCTTGCACGCAAGCGAGCTCGAATTCCGCGTCGCCCTGCAAGAAAGCCGCGCTTTGCACCGGGTCGTTGGGGAACAGCACTTCGGCATCGATGCCATCGCGGTCCAGCGCCTTCAAGCGCTCGGCCGGATCGTAGACAAACACCGGCACCTCCTCCCAGCGCTGCGGATAGGTTTTGCGCATCGGGTCACCCATTGCGGTGGGGCAATTCACCGTACCGCGCTCGCCCACCACCTTGCCGTTGACAAACCAGCGCTGCACCGGTTTATCCGAGGCATGGATCATGTGCTCGCGACTGGTGGTATCGCGGATCTGCGGAATCGCATCACCGAATTTCGCCTTGGACATGCGTTTGGTCCACGCATCTTTATCCAACTGGGCGTGTGAATCACAACTGATCAGACCGTGCTTGATTTGCATGAGTGAAGCCCCCTCTGCTGAGTGAACTGAGTGAAAAAGAACTCACCTACTGATTCCGCAATACCTGCTAACGATCAAGCCTACGCCCCCCGGCGCTGCCTGTAAACCGTTTCACGTGCGGGTTAAAGGTCCACTAAGCGGCTAGAAAAAACCCGCTGCCTGTAACATAATTAATCGGCGCATTGCAGGGCTTACGCCCGGTAAAATCTTGCAATGTGAACTTGACGCTTTGAGCTTTTTCTCGCGGGCATTCAACACAACATTCCCGATCACCAAGCCCGCTCGCCAGTCTGCCCGATGGCGCGCGGCTGTGTCTTGTGCCGCCCGTTTCACCCAACCGTAAATAAAAATGAAGCCCACCCAGGAACACTACACCGACATCGTCATCATCGGCTTTGGCGGCGCCGGCGCATGCGCGGCGATCGCGGCGCATGAGAAAAACGTGCCGTCGATCATTCTCGAAAAGCAGCCGCGGGCCACCCACGCCTCCAACACACGCATGAGCGGCGGCGGTTTTCACAGCCCCGCGCCCGATGGCGATTACCAGTCGATCAAGGCCTACGCCAAGGCCATGTTCAGCGGGGAGAATCTGCCGCAAGTGGTCGAGGGCGCGCAGCCGGAATTCTCCGATGCGCTGGCCGACGCCTGGGCTCAATACGCGCCGCACAACCAGGCCTTCATGCAAAGCCTCGACCCGCAGTTCAAAACCTTCGTCAGCCTGGGCGCGGCGTTCGAACATTTTCCCGGCGCGGACAAGGCGAAATACGCGTGCATTCGCAGCACCTACAAGGACGAAGCCTACGTCGCGGGCGAAACCGGGCGCGTGAGCGGCGAGGCGAAGCAGGACAAGGAGGCGGGTGAGGCGTTTCACACCTGTTTGTTGACGGGGCTTGAGGCGCGCAACATTCCGATTCACTACGACACTGCCGCCCGCTCATTGATGGTCGATGAGCAAAGCGGCGCAATCATCGGTGTGATCGCCGAGCGCAATGGCGCGACCATCGTCTATCACGCGCGCCGCGCGGTGATCATTTGCAGCGGCGGTTACGAATACAACGTCAAAATGCGCAAGGCCTTCCTCGATGGCCCCGGCCATCAGGGCTGGGCGTTTTACGGCACGCCCGCCAACACCGGCGACGGGATTCGCATGGCATTAAAAGTCGGCGCGGCGATGGCCAAGGCCGGCAGCGTCGCCGGGCGCGTGATCATGGCGATCCCCGAGCGGCGCCACGACATCAAGTTGGGGCTTAATACCTCGAGCGTGGGCAAACCGCACGAAATCGTGGTCGACAACTATGGCAGGCGTTATGCCGCCGAACGGCGCATCACCAAGGACCCCAGCCGCTACATCTTCTGGAAAGAGGCGATGCTGTTCGACACCGAGAAGCTCGAATATCCGCGCATTCCGTCGTGGATGATTTTCGATACCCGGCTCATGAACGGCGGCGCCATCGTGAGCGCCAGCGCGGCCGCCTACAACGGCATCGATTGGGACCACGGCAATCAAAACGCACTGCGCAAAGGCTGGATTTTGCAGGGCGACACGCTGGCCGAACTGGCCGCGAAAATCCGCGCGCATCCGGAAAACCGCCAGAACATGGATGCCGCCACGCTCGAAGCGCAAGTCGCGCGCTGGAATCAATATTGCGAAGCCGGCAAAGACGCGCAATGGAATGCTGAGCCCAAGACCATGGGCGCGCTCACCGCGCCGCCGTACTTCGCCATCCCGCTGTATCCGGGCGGCCCCAACACCAAGGGCGGCATACGCGCCAACCCGCGGCGCGAAGTGCTCGACTGGGATGACCAGCCCATCCCCCGGCTCTATACCGCGGGCGAAATATCCTCGGTGTTTCAGTTTGTGTACCAGGGCGGCGGCAATCTGGCCGAGTGCATCGTGTTCGGACGCATCGCCGGGTGGAACGCCGCGGCGCAAAAGCCGATGTGGCAAGAGCGGCCGGCGCGCGTGGCGAAGGCTTAGTGCGCGGCGCGCACAGATTGCGGCGCGCGTGTTGCCCCGGCGCCATTCGCGCCGCGCCTCGAGTGATGTAACATAAGTGTTTGATTTAATTGATTATTTTTTAAGACGCCAACAGCCACCCCATGCTGCACGAATTACGGTTTTACCAAATCGCGCCGGGCAAGATCGACGATTACATCGATCACGCGGGCAAAGTCGCTGTGCCCAGACGCGGCAACGATTATGGCAAGCTGCTCGGTTTTTGGTCGTGTGAAATCGGCGCGATGAACGGCGTTTTTAACTTGTGGGAGCACGAAAGTGTCGCCACACGCGAAGTGCTGCGCGCGAAATTGGCGGCGCTCGATTGGTGGCGCAACGACTACCTTGCGCATTCGCAGCCGCTGATGCAACGGCAGTTCTCGCGTTTGTTGACGCCGCTCGCCGCGCCCACGCCGCCGGCAACCCCCGGCCATTTGTATCAGCTGCGGATTTTTCGCACGCGCGCGGGCAAAACGCAGCCGTTCGCCAGGCTGTTGCAAAACGAATTGCCGCTAACGCTAGGCGCGGCATCGATTGCGGTGTGGACCGGCAACAGCGGTGATGTGAACGAGGTGGTGCACTTAAGCGCGCATCCGGCGGCGGCACAGCCCGCGGACATCATGCAAACCGCGGCGTGGCGCGCGTTTTTACGCGAGCACGGCGCGCTGCTGGAGACCATGCAGTCAAGCTTGATGGCGCCGGCGGCGTATTCGCCGTGGCGCAAACGCCTTCGGGAGACAGACCATGATAGAACGCACGCTCAACGTCGCGACCCGCGACGGCACCATGGAAACCTTTGTCACCCACCCGCAGGCTGATGGGCCGTTCCCCGCCATCGTGCTTTACATGGACGTGTGGGGCTTGCGCGAGGAGCTGTTCGATATCGCGCGGCGCATCGCCACCGTGGGCTATTACTGCGCGGTGCCCGATTTATATTACCGCTGGGGCCGCGTGCGGCACGAATTTCGCGATGCCAACGGCCGCATGATTTCGCTGGATGCGTTAGACGAGGAACGCCGCTCGCGCGTGCGCGCACCGATGTTCAAGCTCTCCGATGCGATGGCGGTGGATGACACCGGCGCGCTGCTCGATTGTTTGAGCGGCGGCGAGCCGGTGCGCGCGGGTGCGATGGGTTGCATCGGTTATTGCATGGGCGGGCGCCATGTGTTGCGCGTGGCGGGGAGTTTTCCCGAGCGCTTTCGCGCGTCGGCGAGCTTGCACGGCACGCGGCTGGTGGTGGAGGGCAACGATTCGCCGCACCTGAGCGCGTTAAAAGCGCAGGGCGAGCTTTATTGCGGCTTCGCCGAGCACGACCCGTGGGTGGGGCCGGGCACGATAGAAACGCTTAGCCAGGCCATGACGCGCGCGCCGGTGACATACCACTCGGTGTTTCATCCCGGCACGCATCACGGCTACGCACTGCCCGACCGCGATATTCACGACAAGCCCGCGGCCAATCGCGATTGGGAACTGATGTTTGCGATGTGGCGCCGGCAGTTGATGGCGCGGTGAGCGTGCACGCCCAGTGCGCGTGTGCGTGCGTGAGTCGGGTGCGTGTGTCCGCTGCGTGATGCGAGCGCGCGCGGATTCAACAGGCTGCATTAGCGTAAAAATAAAAAAGTTAATTAAATCAAATACTTAGAATTTATTGATGAAAACGCCCAAGGAAATTCAACAACCCTCGAATGCCGAGGCAAGCGCACGCTAAAGCCGCAAGACGTGCGCGGCTCCAACGGAACCGATCATCGGGCAATACACGGCGTTTATTCACGCCGAACACGGCAAACGGGCGGCGGTGATTTTGGCGGCGGGGATGCAGGGCGAGTAGGAGGCGGGAAACGCCCCGTTGCTGCCGCCCCGACACCTAAAGCGACTGCGGTAAAGCGCTCGCTTGTTGTTGTCGTGCGCGTCGCGAGGAATCGGTAGCCCGAAAGGAGCGCAGCGTATTCCAGGGAGCGCGGTATCACTCACCAAACGTGCCTTGCGGCGAAGCGCACGCCCAATTCCCCGCGTGCGCCTTTCGCGAGGTTGACCCCGGCGCACACAAGATGCCGGGTGAAACGCGCCTTGATGCGCTGAAAGCCCCGGGCGTATGCGGCATCGTCGACTGGCAAGGTCCATACCGCATGGCAGTGATCACGCAGGACCAACATCGCGTCGATCACAAACCGCGATTCGGTTTGTACGTCTCGCACGACTTTGCGCAGCGCATCGGCATGTTCGACGAGCAAGGTACGCCGTCGGTTGTGTAAATTGACCGTGAAGAAGAATGTGCCGCCTGCTACCCGGCTGCGGCGATACGGGACCATGCTCGAATACGATCCCGGAATACGCTGCGCTCCTTCCGGACTACAAAAGGCATTGCGGAAGCTATGGACCGAGAAACCGCGGATGGGCGGCCGCACGATAGCTGCCCGTCGCCAACGGCTGCTCCTGGCCGACGTGCGATCCGCTGCGGCACCTATGAGCACGTGTTTGCAGTGTTGGGGATGGAAGGAGAGCCGGTCGATTCTCCGTTCCAAAAAGGTTCTCTACGACCTTTAAAAATAATAAATTAAATCAAATGCTTACTTAAAAGCACCCGGGCCTTTTCAACAGTCAAACGGCGAGCGCGCCCATAAACCGCATCGCCGCTAAACTTGGCACAAAAAAGTAACCGCCGCCGCGCACCGTCACAAAGTGTGGCAGCTCTGCCGTGCGTATGCCTTTGGGTTTGCCTGGAATAGACATGCGGCTTGGTGCTTGGTCCGGCAAGGCATTGCCCAGCAGCGGATCTGGGTTGTCGTTCAGCGCGCCGAAGCGCGGGTTGTTGCACCAACTTTGTTGGATGAATTCGAATTGGCTTTTGATGCTGGCGTTGACGCACAAAAAGTGTATGCCGCGCGGCGTGCCATCGTCGGTGAGATTCAGCAGTTGGTCGCGCTCGGTGTCGGTTAATGCGCGTTGTAACCACATTGGGTCGAACAGCGGCGCACCATAGACGCGGCCGCGGCGCAGGATACGATGCGCTTTGCTCATGTTGAGCGATTGCTGCGCGGGGTAAGGCGGCAACATATCGCGCGGGTTGGTGCGGCGCACGTGCGCGCCCATCGGGCAGGCAAAGCCGTGCGCATCACCGGCGTAGAGAAAATCATCGCGATTCGCCAAGCGGGCGTCGTCGGCGTTGGGCGTTAACGCGAGCGGCGCGCCGCTCGGCCAGCGGCCGACGCATTTGGCGGCAACCCAGATCATGCGCGCAGGCTCTGCGCGGCCGTCGATGCGCTCGGCCTCGCGCTTCATGAACTGCCAAAAGCCGGCGACGTTTTGCTGTAGTTTGCGATAGACGAGGTACGAGCCGTTGCGGCCCAAGTCGCGCCAATGTTTGCCGGCGTGATAGGGGTTGGCGAGCGGCGGCAGCAAGTTTTGCGGGTCGAGCTCGCCGCCGACCACGGGCGTGGGCGCGATCAGCGCGTAGTGGTTTTTATGGCCGAGGATGAATTCGCCCGCGGGCACGCTCGCGCCGCCACTGTCATTAAAACCGCGTATGCGCGGCTGCGCGATGCCGTCGCGAAAACCAAACGGCTCGCAATCTGATTGCGGGCGATACGCGTATTGCTCGCCGTGCGTGATGAGGCGCGCGCCGATTTGGGGTGCCGAGAGTAAGGCGCGCTGCGCTTCGCAGGCGGCTGCGAGCGCCGCTTCATCGTTTGCGTGCAGAATCAGCAGCGCATGCGGCTCATTGTTAGGCCCGCCGATTTCCCAGTGGGCCGATGCGTTGTCGCCTTCATCGCCGAGGAGGCGTGCGCGTGACTCGGCGGCCATGCCTTCGACGAACTCCGGTGGAAACGTGCGCAGCACGTTTTCGGGCAGCCCGCAGGCGGCGAGGCCGCTTGCGCTGAGTGCAAGATTAATCGCGGATGCGGGTTTGATCGGTTTGCCGCGGCTGTCGAGCGCCCAAGGTTTCGCCGTGGTGATCGTCGGCCCAAGCTGACGCAGCCACTCACGCGCGCCCGCGGCGTGCTCGAGGCGCACGAACCAATACGCGGTGTGGTGCAAATGGCCGTAGCCGCTGGTGATCAGGCCTTGGATGTCTTTCAGGATGGGGGCGGGGATTGTTGATGCGGTGAGCATGATCAAATGGTTATGCTTTGCGCGCCACCAGCGCCGTGTCATACCGCAAATTAAGCACCGTCTCTTGCGGATACGCGCGAAAAAAATTTCCGACGGCACTTGGTGGTTGCGCAAAAATCGTTTGAACGCGGGCAAGTCACGCGCGCCGGCGGGTGGGAAGCCGAGGGCGTTTTCCCAAATCGCTTCCAGCCCCGACAAAATCATTTCGGCGAATTCGTCGATATAGCTCTCCCACGAGCCGTCGTAGTCGCTCACCATCAGCAGCCGACGGCCGTTGTCGATCAACATCCAGCGTACGAAGTGGATGGTGGCGATGCCGATCAGCGAGCCCGGTGGCGTGAGGCGTTTGGAAAAGCCGTCGATCGCCGCCATCACCGCGCGCACGTTGTCGACTTTGGTGGGGTCGAGCGGCGTCACCAGCGTCAATTGGTTTTGCGTGACCACGTCTTCGCGAAATGAGGGCGGTTCGCTCGACGCAATTTCGTCGCCGGGCACGAGTGGCGCGGGGGCGGCGAAGTTATCGAGCACGATGCTGCTGTAGGGTGACTGCAGCGGCGCCATGCGATTGCGCGTTAGCCAATTAAACCAGCGAAAATACCAATAACGATTTAGCCCCACGGTGATGCGCCGCACCGCGCGAAATACCGTGCCAAAACCCAAGCGAAAAATCGCTCGCGCGCCGTCGATTGGCAAGGGCAAGGCGCGCACGATGCGGCGCAGGATTTCACCGAGCGTGAGATGCATATCCATCGCCGGCAACGCCGTGTATTCGTGAGCGTCTTGTAGCCCGCGCCGATGCGTGATGGCTTTATGTATTGATGTAACGGTGTGGTGGCGAAACGCGATGTAAAACGCCTCGGCTGGCTGCGTGCGTTGCGCGATAAAGTCGGCGAAGCCGGCAACGCCGCTGTAGCCTTCGCAAGCGCCCCAGATCGCATCCATATCGGACGCGATACGCGTTAACTCAGCGAGATGGTTTTCCAGCGTGCCGTCGTACACCGCGGCGTAGAGCAAGCGCTGCTGGCCGGGGCCGCTGTCGGGGTCGTTCAAAATCGCGAAGCGTGCAAAGTGAATCGCGCGGCTGGCGTTGAAATCGATGTGCGCTCGCGCGGGCGCGCTGTCGCGGCGCTTGCCTTTGATATCGTCACCGATGGCGCGCAGCACGCCGCGCAACTGCGCCTCGGCGCCAGGTTTCAACGCGGCGAGCACGTTCACACATTGTGGTGTGGCGTCGTATGTCACTGAATAGCAATGTATATCGCGCGTCCCTGCGCGGTCAAACCCCCCGGCACTCGCTGGCGCTGGCGCTGGCCCAACAGCGCATCCTCTTTTACACTTGCGTTTCACACGACACCGGGAGACACCCCATGAAAGTCAAAGCGGCGAACGGTCTGGCACGCATACTCAAAAAAGAAGGCATACCTTGGGTGAGTTGTTTCCCCACCAACCATGTCAACAATGCGTTGGGCGAAGAAGGCGTGCCGATTTTGATGATGGGAGAAGAGCGTTTCGCGGTGGCGGTGGCGGATGCTTACTCGCGTGTGAACAACGGCAAAAAAATCGGCGTGTGCACGGTAATGTCGAATTTGAACGCCGCGGGCATCCAGATGGCTTATGGCGCGATTGCGCAGGCGTGGGAAGATTCTTCGCCGATTCTGGTGATCACCGAAGGTGTGAGCGTGGGCGCGAGCCGGCACACGCATTACAACATTGCCGAGGCGTTTCGCTCGGTGACCAAGTGGGTGGGCGAAATCGATAAAGCCGAACTCGTGCCCGATTACATGCGCCGCGCCTTCACCCATTTGCGTTCGGGCCGGCCGGGGCCGGTGTTGATTATTCTGCCGCGCGATTTGGGCGAATACGACGAAGAGCAATTCCCCTACAACCCGCCCAAGGGCTGGAAGAGCGGGCCGGATGCCGCCGACGTTGCCGCCGCGGTGAAAGCGCTGCTCGGCGCGAAAGACCCGCTGATTTACGCGGGTGAAGGCGTTTATTACGGCGACGCCACCGATGAACTCAAGGAATTCGCCGAACTCGCACAAGTGCCGGTGCTGACCACGCTCAAAGGCAAGGGCGCGTTCCCGGAGAATCATCCGCTGTCGGTAGGTGTGCGCGGTTCGCACGCGGCGCATTTTTTAAATAAGTGCGATGTGCTGTTCTCGATCGGTTCGAGCTTGTTTCCCAACCGCTTTAGCCACGCCGTGCCCGACCCAGCGAAAAAAACCATCATCCAATGCACGGTCGACATGCTCGACATCAACCGCAGCTTTGAAACCAAGCACGCGGTGATCGGCGACGCCAAGCTCTCGCTGCGCGCGTTGATCGACGAATTCAAAAAGCAAGCGGGCGGTGCGCGCAAAAACGCCGCGGTGGTTGAATCGGTGCGCGCGCAAAAAGCGGAGTTCACCGCGAAGTTCAAGCCCTTCATGGAGTCGAACGACAAGCCGATCAACCCGTATCGCGTGATCGGCGACTTGATGAAAGTGCTCGATCCGAAAAAATCCTTCGTCACCGCCGATTCCGGCAACACGCGCGATCAACTTTCCACCGTGTACGAATCGCAGATTCCGCGCGGGCATTTGGGCTGGGGCAATGTGTCGACGCTCGGCTTTAGTCTGGCCGGTGCGATCGGCGCCAAGCTTGCCTTCCCCGACCGGCAAAGTGTCGCCATCACCGGTGATGCCGGCATGTGCTACATGATCGGCGACTTCGAGGCCACCGCGCGCCATAGACTGGGCATCACGGTGATCCACATCAACAACGGCGGTTTCTCCGGCTATGGCCCGGGCTTCTGGGGCAAGGGGCACGATCCGTATACGTGGCAGGTCTCCGACTCCAGCACCATCAACACCGCCAACATGGCCAAGGCGCTCGGCTTGCACAGTGAGCGCGTTACCGAGCCGTCGGAAGTGGTACCGGCGTTAAAGCGCGCGCTGGAAGCGAACGCCAAGGGCCAGCCCGCGCTGCTGGAATTTATTTGCTCGCATCACCCGGTGCATGGGGGGTGGGTGGGGCGGGAGTAGTGTTGTTGTATGCGCCTTTACTTCAAGTGGAGGCGAACTAGCACCAACCCTCCCCTTCAAGGGGCGGGTTAGGGATAGGGTGGGGATGGGGTTTTAAAGCGTTGCAGCGCCGTACAGAAACCCCACCCCCATCCCAGCCTTCCCCCTGAAGGGGAAGGAGAATTTTTGGTAACTCACGCAAAAGGAGACAACCATGGCACGCGAAGGTTTTTACATACTCGACAGCGATCTGCACATGATGGAGCCCGGCGATTTGTGGGACCGTTATCTCGAAGGCTCGGCGCGCGCGAATCCGCCGCGCATGTTCGGCGAGCAGCAGAAAAAAGTGGTGAACGAAAAAGGCGATAAAGGCGGCACCGATTCCATCCGTGGCATGGAAGTGCAGGGCCTGGCGATCCCCGCCTTCGCCAAGCAGCAAGAGGCCGCGGCTTCGAGTCGTGAACTGCGGCGTAGAAGCCGCGCGCGGCATCCGCATTTTGCGGTGGCACGCGCGCAGGGTTTTGATGCGCCGTCGACATTGACCGCGATGGATATTGAAGGCATCGATGTCGCGGTGATGTACGGCACGCGCGGGCGGCAGATTTTGTGTCACGACGACTTATCGCCCGATTACGCCGCCGCGCTGGCGCGTGCGTATAACAACTGGGCGTACGATTATTGCAAAACCGATCCGCAGCGTTTGAAATTTGCCGCGCAGATCGCCATGCATAATATTCCCGCAGCGGTGGAAGAAGCGCGCCGCTGCGTCAAAGAGTTGGGTGCGGTGGCGGTGATCGGCACGCCCAACCCGGTCAACGGCCAGCACTTGCACGACATGGCGTGCGAGCCGCTTTGGACCGAGCTTGAAAGTCTTGATGTGCCGATCGGCTTTCACCCGACGGGCAACAGCTCGTTAAAAGACGATGCCGCGCGGCGCTATGTCGGGCACGCGCAATTCTTCCCGATCGCGCACGCGATACGCAACCCGGTCGAATTGATGGGTGCGATCGCCAGTATGACCACCGGTGGCATCATGGAGCGCCACCCCAAACTGCGCGCGGCCTTCCTCGAAGGCACGGCGGGCTGGGTCTACTGGTGGCTATGGCGGCTGGATGACCAGTGGGAAAAATACGGGCAAGGCTGCGAGCACAAGCTGTCGATGCTGCCGTCGGAATATTTCAAGCGCCAATGCTACATCGCGCTCGATGCCGATGAGGAACCCGCGGTCGACGTGGTGAAAAAAATGGGCGCGGAATATTTCGTGGTGTCGACCGACTACCCGCACTCCGACGGCGCGTTCCCCGACGCGATGAAGCAGTTTTTGGGCTTGGAGCTTAATAACGACCAGCGCCGCAAAATCCTGTGGGATAACTGCGCCAAGCTCTATGGCATCCCCAAACCGGCGGCGCCGTTGACGCGCGAGTTTACTGCGGCGGCGTAGCGCGCAGCGGATCGCGTTTTGGTTGGGCGAAGGGTGGCGGCCTGTCTGTGGTTGGACAGGCCGCTTCTATATGGGGCGATGGTCGGTGATGGCGCGCGCCGTACCGCGGCTACACCAAACGCAACTTGCAGCGCTGGGCGCAAATGATGTTAGGCTTGCGCGAACAGTTCTACAGCGGCGCGTTAAAACCGGTGATTCATCGCCGCTACTCTTTCGCTCAGGTGCGTGTGGCGCTCGATGTGATGGCGCAGCGCGCGGTGATCGGCAAGAGTTTGTTGCTGAGCGAACAGGGTCTCGATGCATCGACAGCGAGAAACGTAAGTATTTGATTTAATTTAATATTTTTATCGTGTCCAAGGCAATCCATGCACCGTTTGCCCGTACCCTGGCCGCACGCGGCGGGAGAGTCCAACGCCCTTTCCGCCGGGATAAGGGCACACCTAAAGTGAATCAGAAGGGTGGGGATGAGGTGGTGGGGTTGAGTTGCCCGAACGCACTGAGTTGGCGTGAACATTTTTATTGAACGCAACCTATGAACAGCATGGCTAACGTGGTGGTGATCGGCGGCGGCGTGGTGGGTTCCGCGATCGCTTACGGTCTTGCAAAAATTGGCGGGCGCGGCGCGGGCGTGGTGGTGCTGGACGAGGGCGACGATGCCATTCGCGCCTCGCGCGTGAACTTCGGCTTGGTGTGGCTGCACAGCAAGGGTGACGGCATGGCGGCGTATGGGTTTTGGACGCGCAAGTCGTGCGACATCTGGCGGCAGTTCGCCGATGAGATCAGGGATGAAACAGGTGTCAACACGCACTACGTCAAATCGGGCGGCTTGAATTACTGTTTGAGCGAAGCCGAGTTCGAAACGCGCACGGAAATGATCACCCGCATGCGCGAACAGGCGGACAACGACCCCTACGAAGCGCGCATGATCGACCGCGCGGAACTGCAACGGCTGATGCCGCGCGCGCAGTTCGGCCACGAAGTGCTGGGCGCGTCGTTCGGCCCGCACGATGGCACGTGTAGCCCGCTCAATCTGTTGCACGCGCTGCACGCGGGGCTCAAAAAACACGGCGCGGACTACCGGCCCAACTCGCCAGCGCTTGAAGTGAAACCGCTGGCGCAAGGGTTTGAAGTGCGCACGCCGCGCGGCACCATCACCACGCCCAAGGTGGTGCTCGCGGCGGGCCACGGCAGCATGAAGCTCGAACGCGCGCTGGGCTTTGATGTGGAGATCATCGCCGAGCGCGGGCAGATCGTGGTGACCGAGCGTGTCGCGGACATGGGCATACTGCCGGCCAATGGCGTGCGGCAAACGGTGGAGGGCACGGTCATTATCGGCTCCACCACCGAGGATGTCGGCTTTGATACTTCCACCACGCCGCAAGCGGGCGCCACCATGGTGCGGCGGCAGTTGCGCGTGTTCCCGGCGCTTGCGCATGTGCGCGCGGTGCGCACCTGGGCGGGCTTGCGTACATTGACCCGCGACGAATGCCCCGTGTACGAAGCATCTGAGCAATATCCCGGCGCGTTTATCGCGACTTGCCACTCAGGCGTGACGCTTGCCGCGGTGCACGCCAAGGTGCTGGCCGATGCCATCCACCGGGGCAAATTCACACCCGAGATCGGGGCGTTTCACGGACGGCGCTTGAAATGAGTCAAGAATTGATCACGGTTTATGTCGAGGGCACGCCGGTATCGGTGTCACCCCACGACAGCGCAGCCGCGGCGGCGCTAAAAGCGGGGCTTGCGCATACGCGCCTGTCGCCCGTCAGCGGCGAGCCGCGCGCGCCGTATTGCATGATGGGCGTGTGCTTCGAATGCCTGATGGTGATCGACGGCGTGCCCTCGCGCCAGGCGTGCATGGTGCGCGTGCATGCGGGTATGCGCATCGAGCGGCAAAACGAAGCGAAGGTATGGGCATGAGCAGCGCGTGTGATTTTCTGGTGATCGGCGCAGGGCCGGCGGGCATGGCCGCAGCGGCGACGGCGGCGAAGCTTGGTGTATCGACATTGGTGGTCGATGAGCAACCCGCGCCGGGTGGGCAAATTTATCGCGGCGTCGAGCAGCGCGATGCGAATAAACCCGGTGTGTCGCACGACGATTGGGCGCGTTGCGCGGCGTTGGCGCAAGAATTTCGCGCGAGCGGTGCGCGTTATCAGCCCAACACCCAAGTGTGGCAGCTCGAAAAAAATCGCAAGGTGTACGTGAGCGATGGCGCCAAAGCCTCGTGCATCACCGCCAAACGCGTGCTGATCGCCACCGGCGCGATGGAACGCCCGCTGCCGTTCCCCGGCTGGACCTTGCCCGGCGTGATGACGGTGGGCGCGGCGCAAATTCTTTACAAAACCTCGGGCTGGGTGCCGCATGCGGGCGCGTGGATCGCCGGCAGCGGGCCGCTGTTGTGGCTTTACGCCGCGCAAGCACTGGAAGCGGGCGGCAAATTCGAGGGCATCCTCGACACCACGCCCAAGGCTAACTATGTGCACGCGCTGCGCCACGGCATCAACGCTTTGCGCGCCAAGGAATATCTCGATCGCGGCATGGCTTTGCAGCAATCGGTGCGCAAGTCGGGCGTGCGCATCATCGACGACGTCAACGCGATCGAGGCCAAGGGCGATGGCGCGCTCAATCGGGTGCACGTTCACACCGGCCGTCATTGGCAGGACATGCCGGCGACGCGTTTGCTGGTGCATCAAGGCATCGTGCCCAACACGCACACCACTCGTTCGCTTAACGCGGCGCACCGTTGGGACAAGGCGCAGCACGCGTTCGCCCCGGTGGCCGATGCCTGGGGTAATCTCGATGCCGAAGGTTACGCCGTTGCCGGTGATGGCGCGGGCATCGCCGGCGCCGAAGCCGCCGCGGTGCAGGGGCGGCTCGCCGGCCTGGAAGCGGCGCGCGCGCTGGGGGTGATCGACGCCGCGCAACGCGATCAGCAAGCCATGCCGCTACAAGCGGAACTCAAGCAGCATCTCGCGATACGCCCCTTCCTCGATCAGGTGTTCGCGCCGCGCGCGGGTTTGTTGACGCCGCACGACGATGTGCTGGTGTGCCGCTGCGAATGCATCACCGCCAAGCAAATCCGCGAGGCGGCCATGCTCGCCGGCATGGGGCCCAATCAAGTCAAGGCCTTCACGCGCTGCGGCATGGGGCCGTGCCAAGGCCGCATGTGCGGCATGGCGGCGACGGAGATCATTGCCCACGCGCGTGGCGTAAGCGCCACCGACATCGGTGTGTTCAACGTGCGACCGCCGTTAAAGCCGTTGTCGTTGGCGGAACTTGCCGCGCTGCAAGCACCTTAGCATCGTCGCATCGTCGGCGTTACCCTTTTTCCATTTTTTCCGCTTTTTCCACTTTTTCCGCCTTGACCGGCGCGGCACGCGCCGCGCCGGGGCGCGTTACCCACAAGCTGGCCAGAATCGACGCCAGCAGCACGATGCCCACCACCGATAGCGCAAAGCCGATGGGAATCTTGTAGAGGTCGAGCAGCAGCATCTTGATGCCGATAAACACCAGAATAAACGCAAGGCCGTATTTGAGCAGATGAAAGCGGTCCGCCATGTCGGCGAGCATGAAGCACATCGCGCGCAGGCCCAAAATCGCGAACACGTTGGAGGTCAGCACGATAAACGGGTCGAGCGTAATGGCGAAGATCGCCGGGATGCTGTCCACCGCGAATATCACGTCGGTAAAGCCGATCATCACCATCACCGCGAAGAGCGGCGTGAACCAGCGCTTGCCGTCCCGGATAATGGAAAATTTTTCGCCGTGATACTCGTTGGTGATAGGGATGTGCCGGCGCATAAAACGCAGGATCGGATTTTTCTCGATATCCGGTTCCGCTTCCGCCATCATCAGCATCTTCACGCCGGTGATCAGCAAAAACGCGCCGAACACATAGAGTATCCAGTGGAACTTGGCGATCAACCAGGCGCCGATCAGGATCATGATCGCGCGCAACACGATGGCGAGAATGATGCCAAGGATCAGTACGCGGCGCTGAAATTGCGGCTGCACCCCGAAAAAGGTGAATAACATCAGGAACACGAAAATGTTGTCCACCGCCAGCGATTTTTCGATCAAATAGCCGGTGAAAAACTCCGCGGCCTTTTCGTTGGCGACTTCGCGCCCGACGTTGACGTCGAGATACCACCACAACAACGCGTTGAAGATAAACGACAGCACCACCCACACGATCGACCAGGTGAGCGCTTCGCGAAACGACACCTTTTTCGCGCCTTTCGACTCCAGCACCAGCAAGTCGACGATGATTGCGACCACCACGAAAATGGCGAAACCGGTGTACCAGTACCAAGTGCCGATGCTTTCCATGTGTTTTTTGGCGGGCCGGGTGGTGACGACGGCGGCGATTCTAGGCAGCGGCTATTATTCGGACAAATCGAATATAATTTATCAATACATCGAAAAATCCTGATTATTAACCAAGGTGGCCCAGCTTAACTTTAAGCATTTGCGGTATTTCTGGACGGTGGCCAAGGCGGGCAGCATCGCGCGCGCCGCCGTGCAATTGCATGTCACGCCGCAATCGATCAGCGGGCAGCTTGCCGAATTCCAGGCGGTGCTCGGCGCCGAAGTGTTACGCCGCGCGGGCCGCGGGCTGGAGTTGACCGACGCGGGCCGGCGCATACTACGTTACGCGGAGGAAATCTTCGGGCTGGGGGAAGAACTGCTCGCCGCGGTGCGCGATCAAAAAGCGCAGCCGATGCCGCCGTTTCGCATCGGCATTGCCGATTCGGTGCCGAAATCAGTGACCTATCGCGTGCTGGAACCGGTGCTCAACATGCCGGAGGCGGTGCGCCTGGTGTGCCGCGAGGGGCGCTTGGCGGCGCTGCTCGCCGATTTGGCCGTGCATCGCCTGGACATGGTGATCGCCGACCGCCCGATGCCACCGGAGATCAAGGTGCGCGCGTACAACCATTTGCTTGGCACCAGCGACTTGACCGTGTTCGCCGCACCGCCGCTGGAAAAAATGCTTAAAGGCAGGTTCCCCGCCTGTCTTGATCACGCGCCGTTTTTGATGCCGGGCGAAGGCGTGGCGATACACGCCGCGCTCGAGCGCTGGTTCGAGGCGCAGAAGGTGCATCCGCGCATCGTCGCCGAGTTCGACGACGGCGCGCTGATGAAGGCATTCGGGCAAAGCGGCGCGGGCTTATTTGTGGCGCCCACCGCGATCGCCGATGACGTGTGCGCGCAATACGGCGTGGAAGGTATCGGGCGCATCGACGGCGTGACCGAGGAACTCTACGCCATTACCACCGAACGCCGATTGCGGCATCCGGCGGTGCGCGCGATTAGCGTGGCGGCGGAACGCACGGTATTCGTGCGTCCAAAGGCAAAAACCGATGCACGGGCGGGGCGGCGCCGGCAGTGATCCGGGGCCGCGCGCCAGCATGGCGGCATGGCACCAACGCGGCGCGCGCATTGGCCTATCACGAATCGCCGCAAATCGCGCGGGCATGGGTGAAAAATGTTTTACCATCCCGGCACGGCGTATCAACAGGGAGAAAGGACAGCCATGGCACTGGTGCAATACAAGGAAGAAGGCGGCATCGCTTACATCACGTTAAATCGCCCGGAAAAATTAAACGCGTTTAACGACGAAGTGGGCGAGGCGTTTTGCGAGGCGCTGTATCGTTTGAATGATGATGCCAACGCCAACGTCGGCATCATCTGCGGCAACGGCCGCGCGTTTTGCAGCGGCGCGGACGTGCGCCAGCGCCAGATGCGCGCCAAGGCGGAGCTGGAAAAACTCGGCAGCCCGGCGGGGCGCGGCGGCAATTTCCGCGAGCCGTTCTTCCGCTCGTATCACAACAAGCCGATCATTGCCGCGGTGCACGGTTACGTGTACGGGCTGGCGGTGCGCATCGCGATGTATTCGGACCTGCTGGTGGCGGCGCGCGACGCCAAATTTCAAATCACCGAAACGCCGCGCGGGCTGGACAGCACCTCGTTTTGGATGACTCTCTCCGCCTTCGGCGCGGGCCTTTTCGCCACCGAGGTGTCGCTCACCGGCCGCGCCTGGAGCGCGGAAGAAGCGCAAAAACACGGGCTGCTCACACGCCTTGCAGAACCCGGCGAGCACCTCATGGTCGCCGAGGAACTCGCGCGCGAGATCATGAAAAATCCGCCACTGGCGGTGCGCGCCGTGGTCAAGGCGCGGCGCTCGATGTTGCACGAAATCGACGTCAAGGCGCACGCGGTGGGCCCGCGTGGCTTGCACCTCACCGAGGATTTTCACGAAAGCGTGGCGGCGTTTCTGGAAAAACGCAAAGCGGTCTATCACGGGCGCTAGTCGCGCGCGGGGATATGGCAGCTAATGCCTTCGATCTCAAGGTCAAGGTTGCGCTGGTCACCGGCGGTAACAGCGGCATTGGCATGGCCCAGGCGCTGGCGCAGTTTGGCGCAGGAGTTTGCATTTGGGGCACCAACGCGGCGAAAAATGCCGCGGCTGTCGACCAGCTGCGCGTGCACGGCGCCGACGTGCTCGCGCTCGCGTGTGATGTCGGCGACGAACCCGCCGTCGAGCGGGCGTTTGCACAAACGATCGGGCATTTCGGCCATATCGATGTCTGCTTCGCCAACGTGGGCGTGATCGGCGGCGCGGTGAAATCATTCGCCCAGATGAGCACGGCGGAGTGGCGGCGCGTGACGCGGGTCAATCTCGACGGCGCGTTTTACACCTTGCGCGCCGCTTCCCGCCACATGATTGAGGCGGGCAACGGCGGTTCGCTGGTGGTGACCTGAAGCCTCGCCGCGATTTCCGGCGCGCCGCGCAATCAGCACTACGCCGCGAGCAAGGGCGCGTTGAACTCAATGATGTATGGCCTCGCGGTGGAGTTCGCATGCTACAAAATTCGCACCAACGCGATCCAGCCGGGGTGGATCGACACCGCGATGACCGATGGGTTATTTCACAACGAAAAATTCGCCCAGGCCGCGTTACCGCGGGTGTCACTGCGGCGCTGGGGTACGGCGGGCGACTTTGGCGGTATCGCGGTGTATCTCGCGAGTGATGCCAGTGCTTATCACACTGGTGATACGTTTTTGATCGATGGGGGATATGCGCGGTTTTGAAAGGTCAAATTCTCGGCTTGATTGAATTGACGGCGTGTACGGATCGAAATGGGCACGGTGAATGTCGGTGGTGGATTTTTGGGTTTGAGAAAACTGCACAGCCGCTCGCATTCAGCCATTTACTCGGGCTTGAGTCCCGCTTGCTTGGCGAGTGTGCTAAAGCGCGCGATCAACAACACAAACTTTTCTTCAAGTTGTCGCGGTGTACTGGACTGCGGAACTGATCCAACTGACAGAAGTTTATCCCTGACCTCACTGATCGCGAGTGCTTGCACCAGCGCAGCGTTCAGTGAACGCACAAGCTCTTCAGGCAAGCCTGCGGGCCCCATGATGCCGCGGTAGGCAGGCATGTCGTATCCAGCGAGGCCCGATTCCGCCAGCGAAGGAACTTCAGGCAGGGTCGGCGAGCGTTTTGCCGTCGTGACCGCGAATAGACGGAGCCGGTCCTTGAGCGCGATCGCAGTGGGAAAGGGTGCGAAGAAGTAGTCGACACGACCCATGACCAGATCGGCCGTTACCTCTCCGAATGCTTTGTAGCGCACTTCGAGGGCTTGAACGCCCGCCATGCTGTTGAACAGATGAGCCGCCCAATAGGGCATTTGACCAGGCCCCAGGGTGGCGAAGGTCATCTTGCCAGGCTGGGTTCGCGCCATGTTGATGTAATCCCTCAGCGTGCGCGCCGGGACTCCAGGGTGGAGCAACATGACAAAGGGTGACGATTCAAGAAGCGAAACAGGTGTGAAGTCTCGCAACACGTCGTACTTGGCGGCCAAACTGATATACCGCGCGCCGGCCATGGAGCCACCCGCGAGCAACCAGGTGTATCCGTCAGGTGCGGCCTGCATCACATGATTCTGAGCGATCAAGCCGCCCGCGCCGGGCCGGTTTTCCGCAACGAACGGCTGACCAAGCAGTTCACCAAGTCTGGGTGTCAGAAGGCGAGCCACGTAATCATCACCACCGCCAGGAGGCGTAGCGACAAAAATGCGTACAGTCTTCTGCGGCCAAGCAATGACTTGCGCGGCCAACTGACCCGAAGTACCAAAGGCACCAGCGGCAAGCGCGGCAATGAATGCAAACCGTTTCATCGACAATCTCCCGAGTGATATGCTCTGCATATGGTGATGCTGGCAGCGCGCGCGAATGGGCGCAAGCCACCATTTTTCATGCAGGTATGAATGCTGGTTATCGGGATGGAACTACGCGATCTTGAATACTTCACGGTAGTTGCCAAGCATGGCCACCTTGGGCGGGCCGCCGAAGCGCTCGATTTAACCCAGCCGGCGCTCAGCAAAAGCCTGCGCCGGCTCGAGTACGAGTTCGGCGCGAAACTCGTTAAGCGAACGCCCAAGGGCGTAGAGCTGACCGCGGAGGGTTCGGTGCTCCTCGGCCGGGCGGGCGACCTGCAATTGTCGATCCAAGCGGTTGCGCAAGAAGTACGCGACGTCGGTCGCGGAAGAATCGGACACGTGCGCATCGGTGCCGGCCCCGTCAGTTCGGCAGAGATGCTGGTGGAAGCGCTCGCGCCTCTAATCACAGATACGTCGAAGGTAACGTATGACATCGTGATTTCCGATAACGACCTCATGATTCCGGCGTTGCGCCGAGGCGAGCTGGATTTAATCGTGGGCTACGCGCCGCGTGCGCTACCGCGTTACGGGCTCGTGGAAGACCCCCTCTTTAATCTGCAATTCGCAGTGGTTGCGGCGGCCTCTCATCCGCTCGCCAGCCGGAAGGTCGTAACGCTCGCCGATCTGGTCTCGGAGCGCTGGACGCTAACGGCATCGAGCCTATTGACGCAGAAGCGACTCCATCGCATTTTCCTGGAAAATGGTCTTGCGCCACCAGTCGTGGCTGTCGAAACGCGCTCGCTCAGGCTCAGACTGCAGTTGGTCGCATTGACGAATCTGCTGGAATACACGTCGCTCGGGACTTTTCAATCGGAGAGTAGGCGTTTTCGCTTGAAGGCGCTGCCGGTAAAGGAACTCGCTTGGTGCAGGATGGTGAGCGTGATCTATCGTGAAGGCGCCTACCTTTCTCCGGCGGCGCGCCGTCTCATCGAGAGCATTAAGACGACTGCGGCGTCGTGGAAGCAGTGAAGCGAGGCAGGCTTAAGCGTCGCTACGGGTAGACAAGCCGCGCTTAACGCCGCACACTTTGCGGCATGCCGTTCAATTGACGAAGGGAAATTCCGCACTATGTCTTCCAAGTCTCAGTCATCGCTCATCGATGCCGCGCGCGAGCTCGTGCCGCTGATTCGGCAACACGCCGATCAAGTCGACGCGAACCGCGAGTTGCCCAAGCCGCTGTTTCATGCGCTGGCCGACGCGGGCTTTTATCGCATGGCCGTGGCGAGCGCCGTGGGCGGCCTGGAGGCCGATTTCCCGACTTATTTGCAAGTCATCGAGGAATTGGGCAAGGGTGACGCCAGCACCGCCTGGACGGTCAGCCAGGGCGCGAATTGGGGGTGTTACTCGGCGCGCATGGCGCCCGCCACGGCACGTGAAATCTGGACGGATACGCCGCGCGCCGTGGTGTCGAATACCCCCGCGCCCACGGCCAAGGCGGTGGTGGTGCCGGGCGGGTTTCGCGTCACCGGGCGCCAGCCGTTTAGCACGGGCATCATGCATGCGTCATGGGTGGCGGCGCATGCGCAGGTGATTGACAACGGGGTGGTGCGCCAGCACAACGGCAGGCCCGAAGCCCGCTATTGTTTGATTCCGAAGGGTGAAGTGGAACTGATCGACGCCTGGCACACCAAAGGCATGCGCGGCACGGGTACTCACAGCTTCGAGGTGAAGGATGTCTTTGTGCCAGAAGCGCGCACCGTGTTTCCAAACGATGCGCCGGTGCTGACGCCTGGCCCGCGCTATAAGATCCCGATCACGCTGGGCTTTGCCGCGGGCGATGGCATGGTTGCGCTGGGGCTTGCGCGCAACTGCCTGGAGGCGTTTTTCGAGGTGGCGGGCTCCAAGGCGCCGCGCAATATGACGGGCCTGCTGCGTGAGCAGGCCATCACCCAGTTGGCCGTCGGTCAAGCGGAAGCCGCGTTGCGTTCGGGCCGCGCGTTTTTGCTGTCGGCGGCGCATGAAATCTGGGCCTCGGCAATGTCAACCAGCGCGCCGAGCGCGAGTTTGGAATCGCGTCTTAACTTGCGGCTGGCGGCAACGCACGCGATACGGCTTGCCGCGCAAGTGGTCGATGGTCTACACCCGTTGTGCGGTGCCACAGTGGTGTTTGACGGCCACTTGATTCAGCGCTTGTTTAACGACATGCACGTGATCACGCAGCATAGCCAAGGGCGCTTTCAGCACTACGAAATCGTCGGCAAACACTGCGTGGGCCTGGACATCGACGAAGGGCGATTGTAAGGCCTGGCGTTACGCGCCGGCGCGATGCGCCATCAAGGCTGGTTCTGCCACTGCCCGCGCTCCTGCAGCACTTTTTTCAGCGTTTTCAAGCCTTCGACCGTGCACGGCACGCCGCCGTAGGTCGCCATTTGAAAAATTACCTCGGCCACTTCCTGCGCGCTGGCGCCGACGTTGAGCGCGGCGTGGCAATGCACGTGTAGCTCGTCCCAAAATTTTTGTACGGTGAGCGCGCCCACCGCGCACAGTTCACGCTCTTTTTGCGACAACACGTCGCGCGAGTAGAGCCGGCCGACGAAAAAGCGCGAGATGTGTTTGGCGAGCTCGGGATCGAAGTCGCGCCACACGGCGTATACGCCTTCGCCTTTTTTGGGTGGGCCGAACAGCCGCGCGGCAGTATCGCGCGCGAGATTGCTGAGTTCTTTTTCGTCCATGCGGGGCTACGCCAGCGCTGCTGGGTTATAAAAAATAGTTAATTAAATCAATAATTTATGTGCTGTTCTGTGGCGCGCGAAAGCATCCTGCAAAGCGCCGTTAAGCAGCGCCCAACGTGCGTTGCGCCCACGCCGCGTAGGTGTTGGTATCGATCATGGTTTTGCGCACGACGTGGCGCAGCGTGTGCAGCTCCTCGGCGCTGGGCGCGGGCGTCATCGGTGCGCTCGCGACACCAAGATCGAAGCCGGTGTTCTCGCGGATGTCATCGAATGTGTAGCCGGGGTGGATGGTATCGAGGTTAAGCAGACCTGCGTCTTTGTCAAAACGGAAATTCGCCTTATGTGTGATCGCTTTGGTCGGGTGCCCATGGCGCAACACATCGGGTGGCGTGTGGCCGGCGGCGGAGATGTAATCGACTTTCGCCACCAGCGAGCGGCGGGTATGTTCGGTGCGAAACACCACGGTGCGGCGCGCGCCGTAATAAATCATGCCGCCGCCGTAGCCGCCGGGAAAGCGCTGTGTCGGATGCTCCGAGTCGGGGCCGATGTAGTGCAGGTTGTAATTGCCGTGGCGGTCGATTTGCACGCCGCTCACGAAAAACAAGCCCAGTTCGCCGCGCTGCGCGATGTAGTGAAACTGGCGCGAAGTTTTGAACGGGTTGAAAATCGAGTTCAAGATGATGAGATCGGCGTTGGGCGCGTGCAGCGCCTGCGCGAGCAACAGGCCCGCCGCGGGGATGTGCGACAACGCGCCGCATGCGGAAATTTCGCCGTCGCGCACTTCGCGCGAGAGCAGGATGGCCATTAGTTCGTCGTTGTTGTAGTTCATGCGTTATGTGGTGTGAGGAAGGTTTTTCCCTCTCCCCCGGCGCTTCTGCTGCGCTTCAAGTGTTCCCTTGTCCCGCGAGCGGGAGAGGGGAGTTTAGGCATGCAACCCATTTATTCCCCTCTCCCGCCTGCGGGAGAGGGCAACGTGCGTTCAAATACGAATCAGCTTCCAGTTTCCCGCAACGGCTCCCGCATCGAACGCGGCACAAAGCGCTCCACGTACTCATCATGATCGCTCACCTCGAACACGCGCTCACGCAAATACGCCGCGAAAGTGGCGTCATCCTGCGAAGCCTTCACATACTCGCGCATCGCAATCGCATCCGGCGCATAAAGTCCGGCACAGCCCGCGGGGTGCGCGCCGAAGGGGGCGTGCACCACCATATCGACGTGGATCGTCGGAATAAACGCGCCCTTGGCTTCCTTGTCGGTCAAACGGTCGACGATTTTTTCGGCGGTGACGATCACGTGCCTGGAGGCTTCCGCGAGGATCACCACTTCCGCCTCGTAGCCGCAAGACACGTTGCCGTAGCGATCCGCCGTTTGCGCATGAAACACCGCCACGTCGGGGCGCAGCGCCTTGGCCACCACCGATTTGGTTTTGCCATCGAACGGGTCGGCGGCGATGACCATGTCGTCGCGGCGCGCCAACAGATCGGTTCCCACCAAACCGACGATAGGCACGTAGGGCACACCCATAGACCCAGCCTGGGCCTGTGAAAATAACACCCCTCAGGTGTTGTCCATCGAGCGTATTCGATGGGCCAGCACGTAACGCGAAAAGTTCGGGCCGGTGCGCGCGAATTCACCGAGTGTCACGCTGCAGGTGTCGACGATGTTGACCGCGCCGGCGCCGACCAGAAAATCGATATTAAGATCGCCGCCCACCACGCCCACCACGCGCAGCTTATCGGTGCCCTGGCGCACCAGTTGGCGTAACAGCGCCATCGGCGCGCGTTGCAGGTTGGCGGTCATCACCAAATGCGCGCCGGATTGAATCGTCGCGGCGGCTTTTTCGAGTGTGGTCAGCTTTTCTCGCATGTGTGTTCCTCGTTAGGGCTTAACAGCAACGATTTTATCGCGCCGCTTCTTGATCGGGGTGGTATATCGTAAGTATTTGATTTAATTAATTAATTTTTATCATGCTCGATGTGCGAAAAAACCCTTCAGTCCACCCGCACGCCGGCTTGCTTGACCACCTTGCCGTAGCGCTCGAAGTCTTCGCGAATGAGCTTGGCATATTCGGCCGGCGTGCTCCACGCCGGTTCCTCGCCTTGCGCGGCGTAGAGTTGGCGCGCTTCGGCGGTTTGCAACGCTTTCACCATCGCGCCGTTCATACGCTCGATGATCGCGCGCGGCGTGTTGCGCGGTGCCATCACGCCGTTCCAGCCAAGGAACTTAAAGCCGGGCACGGATTCGCCGATGGTCGGCAGATCGGGGAAAATCCCCGAGCGTTTTTCGCCGCTCACCGCGATGCAGCGCGCGCGGCCGGCTTTCCAGTGCGGGAAGTACGCCGCCAGCGGCCCCAGCGTCCAATTCGCCTCGCCCGAGCCGATGGCGGCCGCCGAGGGGCCGCCGCCTTTGTATGGCACGTGCGTGCTCTCGATGCCCGCGGCGGTGGCGAACATCAGGCCCGCAAGATGGCTGGTGGAGCCGATGCCGGCGGACGCCATCAACAATTTTTTCGGCTGCGCGCGAGCCAGATCAATCAGTTCGCGCGTGGATTTCACCGGTAGCGCGGCATTCACGCACAAGCCCGCCTGCGTCACGGCGAACAGCGAAATCGGTGCGAAATCGTTGATCGGATGATAGGGCACGCTCTTATATGTGTGCGGCGCCACCGAGTGCGTGGCGAAGGAGGTGGCCAGCAACGTGTAGCCATCGGGCGCGGCGCGCGAGACGATTTCAACGCCGATGGTGCCGCCGGCGCCGGGGCGATTATCGACGACGATCTGCTGGCCGAGGATATCCTGCGTGCGATTAAATGCGATGCGCCCCAAAATATCGCCCGCCGATCCGGGCCCGTTGGAAATCACCATGCGTATCGGACGATTCGGGTAGGCGTCGGCGGCGTGTGCCGCGGTTACGGTGGCGCAGACACAGGTGCTGCAGAGTGCGAGCAAGCGATGGGGCATGAGGACTCCTCGGCAAATTACGTTATAGTTGCGCCCTACTTTAACCAACAACGTTCGTCTCATGCAATACATTTACGGCTACAACGAGCTAGACACCGCGCCCGGCAACCCCACCAGCGCGCGTGTCGAACCCAAGCGCATTTTATCCGGGCCGACGCTGGAAACGGGTAAATCGTCCACCATCGGCGCGGTGCTCTACGGCACGCATGTGGCGGTGGCGTTGGCGGGGCAGGCGGCGGGTTCGGGCGCGAAGGCGCACACCCATCCCAACGAGCAGTTCAACTACATACTGCAAGGCGTGATGGTGTCCGACATCGATGCCGAAAAACAAACCTTCGGCAAAACCGGCACGATCGTGCACACGCCCTCAATGTCGGTGCATACCGGCCAGGCGTGCCCTGACGAAGACATGCTGTTTTTCGCGATGAAGGACACGCGGCACGGCATCGTCGGCCCGCCGGTCGACGGCAAATACGACGGGCCGAATTACCTGCCCGGCTTCGGCAAGCTCGCGCACCTACCGAAAAAAACCACCGCGCAGATGATGGCCGAGGCCGGCACCGACCCGCACGGGGCGAACATGCGCTACGTTTACGATTTCGATGATTTGAGCGAGCGTGGAGGCCGCAACACCAGTGCGCGCATGGTGCCGGAGGTCAAACTCGCCGCCGGCGCCGCAGGCGGTTTGCTGATCAGCGAAAAGCTGCAAGTGGCGGTGCTGAACCTCGCGCCCGGGGCGGTGCTGCCCACGCACACGCACGAGAATGAGCAGTTCACGTTGGTGGCGCAGGGCGACGTGCACGCGTATGTCGACGGCAAATCGCATCGCGTTGGCGAGCGCTACGTGATTCACGTGCCGCCGCAGACCTCGCACGGTATTATCGCCGGGAGCTGCGGCGCGCGCATCGTGACGGTGCAGGATACGCGGTTCGAGTTTGCGGGATAAGCGCTCGCGCGCTTACGAAAACACACTTTCCGTCACCAACCGCAGCCCCGCGATATCGGCTTTAGCCACGATCAGTGTGCCGACACTGCCGCGTTGGCCCGCGGCTTTCCACGCCTGCAAGCGTTCGCGGATGCGCGCGGGCGGGCCGACCAGCGCGATGGTATCGACGAACTTGTCCGGCACGGCGGCCGCAGCCTCGGCTTTTTTGCCGGCGAGATACAAGTCTTGGATTTTTTTCGCTTGCGCCTCGTAGCCCATGCGTACTGCGTAGTCGTTGTAAAAATTTTTGCCGCGCGCGCCCATGCCGCCGATGTAAAGCGCCATCCACTCTTTCACCGGCTGACGGCACTTCGCGAGATCGTCGCCGATGTGCACCGCCACGAACGGCGCGATATCAAAGTGGTTAAAATCCTGCGGCTTGCCCGCGCGTTGCATGCCTTTCTTCACATGCGGTTCGATCAGATCGTCGCGCTCCGGATCCATGATCAGAGGCAACACGCCGTCGCCGACTTCACCCGCCAGTGCGAGCCCCGCCGGGCTGATCGCCGCGGTGAAAATCTTCATATCGCGCCGGCCGTGTTGAATGCACTTTAGCGGCTTGCCAAGCCCGGTGGAGCCCGCCCTGGTATAGGGGATTTGATAGTGCTCACCTTCAAACGAGAGCGGCGCGTCGCGCGCGAGTGCAGCACGCACGATGGTGATGTACTCGCGCATGCGCGTGAGCGGCTTGCCATAGGGCACGCCGTACCAGCCTTCGACCACTTGCGGCCCGGAGGGGCCCAGGCCCAGGTAAAACGCCCGTTGGTCAACGCGTCGAGCGTCATCGCCGTCATCGCGGTCAGTGCGGGCGAGCGCGCCGGCACTTGTAAAATCGATGAGCCCAATTTGATGCGCGAGGTTTGCCCGCCCAGCCACGCAAGGCGCGTGACGGCATCGACGCCGTACGATTCGCCGCACCAGGTGGAGTCGTAGCCGAGTGCTTCCGCTTCGCGCACTAATTTGATGAGCGCCGGTCCGTCGGCGCCGGCGGTGGTTAGACCCAATCGCAGCATGACACACCCCAGTATTTTAAGTATTTGATTTTATTGATATTTTTATAATATGCGAGTCTCGCGAATCATTGCGGTTATGACGCCATGCGCCACGCGATGGCGTTGCGTAGCAGTGTGGTGAACGCCGGCGTTTCCCACGGCCCGCGAAAAATCGCCGGTAGCGGATGGGCGGGGTCGGCGGCGCGGCCTTCGCGCGAGTAGGGGTTGTGGCAATGGCCGAGCGCAAAGTAAGTGACACCGCCGTTGCCCAGTTTGCGCGTGTAGCCCAACACGCGCGTTTTGCCGTCGGCTTGCAGCGAGCTATCGCGGCCGTAGAGTTTGTCGACCACCGGCGACACCGCGGCGGCGCCGTATTGCGCGCTTAACAAGATGTGCGTCGAGGCGGGGTCTTGCAGTTCGACGAAGTACGGCTCGTCTTGCACTTCAAACGAGGCGGCAACGCCGCGCGTCAACGGGTGATGGGCATCGCGCACGTCGACACGGAATTCACACTGCGGCGGGTGCGTCAGGAAAAATGCGCCGAGCAGCGCGTGATGTTCGGTTTTGACTGTGCGGCGCTGGCGCACGCCTTCGACGCGCTCGGCGCGCCCGCCGCTGGTGCCGTGCAATGCAAGCCAATGGCCGCCGCCTTCGATCCACGCGCGCATCGCGGCGCACTGCGCGGCATTCGGATACGGGCCGGCCATGTAGGTGATCAACAAACGGCTCACCGGCAGCCATTTTTCGATGTCGGCGAAATCGTTGCCGACCGAAGCGGGCACATCTTGTTCGGCGAGCAGCGTGAGCAAGCGCAAGCGCGCGTAGTCCTGGTCGTGGCCGGCGCTCGAGCCCGCGGGAAAGCCGCCGGTCATCACATGCGCGCGGTGGATTGTTTTTTCCGCCATGGGGTCGCCTCGTTCGGAGTGAGTGGTTTGGTTGTGCAGCGTCGTATGACTATCATACATCGCCGCGCCAAGCACGGTTGACCGCGCGCGCGGCGCGGCGCTACAGTATCCTGCGTAGCTCTCGCTACATCAACCAGGAGGAGTAGCTTCATGCACAAGCACATCAGCAGCATCATCGCGGGCGCCGCAGCCGGCCTGTGTTTGGGGACGGCGTCGATGGCCGCGCAGGCGCAAACCGAGTACCCCACCAAGGCGGTGCGCATGGTGGTCGGCTTCACGCCCGGCAGCGCGACCGACGTGGTGGCGCGCATATTCGCACAGCGATTCACCGAGGCCTGGGGCGCGTCGGTGGTGGTGGAGAACATTCCCGGCGTGGCCGGCGCGGTGGGGGTGTCGCGCGTGGCGAAATCGCCGCCGGATGGTTATACGCTGATGTTTTCGGGTAACGCGGCGTTGACCATTTTGCCGTCGCTGCAATCCAAGCCGCTGTATGACGTGCTGCGCGATCTCGCGCCGATTTCGATGGTGCTCACCATGCCCAGCATACTCGCGGTGAACAATGAGGTGCCGGTTAAAAGCGTGCAGGAATTCATAGCCCATGCCAAGGCAAACCCTAAAAAATTGTCCTACGCCTCGCCCGGCGCCGGCACGCCGCAGCACATCGCGGGCGAGCTGCTGAAAGGGCTGGCGGGCATCGATGTCACCCACGTGCCGTACAAGGGCGCGGTGATGACCGATGTCATCGGCGGGCGCGTCACCGCCACCATCCAAAACGCCGGCGCCATTTTGCCGGTCATCCGCGATGGCCGTTTGCGCGGGCTGGCGGTGACCTCATTGCAACGCTCCTCCAACATCCCGGAGTTTCCGACGATGGCCGAATCGGGATTTCCCGGCTTCGAGGCGGTTTCCTGGTTTGGCTTGCTTGGGCCCGCCGGCACGCCCGCGCAGGTGCGCACAAAGGTGTATCAGGAATCGATGCGCGTGGTTGAAAACGCGGAAATGCGCGCGCGCTTTTCCCAGCTCGGCTTGGATATTACGCCCAAGCGCGGCGAAGAAGTGACCGCGATCATCAAGGCCGATATCGCCAAATGGGCGAAGGTGATTAAAGACGCGGGCATCGCCTTGAGCGATTAACGCGTCCGACATGGACTTGCGCGCCGACAGCCTGCTTAAGCTAAACGACGGCCACACGCTGCCGCGTCTGGGCTTGGGCGTGTACCAAATGGCGCGCTGCAAGCAAGCCGTGGTGCATGCGATCAATCACGGTTACCGGCACATCGACACCGCGGCGTTATACGGCAACGAAGCTGACGTCGGGCGCGCGGTGCGCGAAGTGGGCGTGCCGCGCGAGCAATTGTTTGTTACGACGAAGCTGTGGAACGCCGATCAAGGCTACGAGCGCGCGCTAAAAGCGGGTGAAGCAAGCTTGAAACAACTGGGGCTCGATCGCATCGATCTCTATTTGATTCACTGGCCGGAACCCGGCAAGCGGCGCGACTCGTGGCGCGCGCTGATCGAGCTGCGCAAACGCGGCGTGGCGCGCTCGATCGGCGTGAGCAATTACACCGTGGCGCATCTTAAGGAACTGATGGCGAATTCCGATGTGGTGCCGGCGGTGAATCAAGTAGAGTTCAATCCGTTTTTGTACCAGCGCGAGTTGCTGGAATTTTGCAGCCAACACGGCATTGCATTGGTGGCGTATTGCCCGCTGGCGCGGGCGCACAAGATGAACGACGCACGCTTGCTGAAAATCGCCGGCAAACACGGCAAAACGGCGGCGCAAACCATGATCCGCTGGGCGTTGCAGCGCGGGGTTGCCGCAATCCCGAAATCGTCCGATATGCGGCGCATTCAGGAAAACGCCAACGTGTTCGATTTTGTGTTGGATACCGAGGACTTACGGCAACTGGACGCGCTTCACGAAGGTCTGCGCACCTGTTGGGATCCGACGCACGTACGTTAGGCCACGTTTACGGTTACCGAGGCGTATGATGTTGATCATCGACTGATTCACCGCAGAGGCGCCGAGATTACGCAGAGACAAGCAAAGCCTAATGGCAGTTTTCTGCGGGCCCTCTGCGTCTCCGCGCCTCCGCGGTGAAGCCTTTAAGGTCATTACAACCAGTTGCAAGGAGAAACCGATGCCCCAAATGAAAGCCGGTGAAGCCGTTATTGCAGCGCTGTATGCCGAAGGGATCGACCACATATTCGGCGTGGTTGGTACCACCACCAATACCATGATCACCGAGCTTTACGGGCGCCGCGACATCCGCTTTGTCGATTCGCGCCACGAGGAAGGCGCGGCCTTCATGGCCTATGGTTATGCTAAGTCCTCGGGCAAGCCGACGGCGTGTATCACCACCTCGGGGCCGGGCACCACCAATCTCGTCACCGGCATTGCGTTGGCGCAAAAAGGGCGCGCGCCGGTGGTGGTGATCGCGGGTGATGTCAGCCGTGACCATTTGTATCGCGACGGCGCGCAGGCGCTCGATCTCGTGGGAATTTTTAAACCGCTGTGCATGAGCGCGGTGCAAGTGCCCAAGACCGAACGCATTATGCCCATGCTGCGCGATGCGTTTCGCGCGGCGTTGACCGGCAAAAAAGGCCCGGTATTTGTCGACATTCCACGCGATTTGCTCGATGGGCAAACCGTCGATGCGGACGTGTTGCAACCCTCGGCGTATCGGCCCGTCGATCTGCGTGTGGCGGGCGACGCGCAAGCGATCGAGCGCGCGGTGAAAGTGTTGCTTGAAGCGAAACGTCCGCTGCTGCTCGCCGGCGGCGGCGTGATCGATGCCGAAGCCAGTGCCGAAGCGGTGGCGCTCGCCGAAACGCTCGATATGGCGATGGTGCCTTCCTACGGCCATCACGACGCCGTGCCCAACAGCCATCGCCTTTACGTCGGCCCGCCGGGCGGGCGTGGCGCGCCGGAAGCGGGCAAGGCGTTGAATCGCGCCGATGTGATCCTCGCGCTGGGCACGCGCATCAATCAAGCGAGCACGAGCTGGAATTGGAGCGTGCTCGATCCCAACACCAAAATCATACAAGTCGATATCGATGCGTTCGAAGTGGGGCGCAACTATCCGGTGGCGGTGGGCATTACCGGCGACGCTAAGGCGGTCGCTGCGCAGCTGCTCGCCGCCGTGCGGCGTGAAGCCGGAAGTGCTCGCGCCAATGCCACGTGGCGCAACGAAATCGAATCGCTGGCTGCAGCACGCAAAACGCGCCTGGAAGCGGAAAGCAAATTGAGCGGCGATCCGATGATGCCGCAACTGGTTTACCCGGAACTGCGCAAGGCGATGCCGAAAAACTGCATGGTGACGCTTGACGCCGGCGTGGCGCCGGGCTTGTCGTACGACCGGCTGTGGTTCGAAACCCCGCGCAGTTTTTTTAACTACGCGGGCCACGGTGGGCTGGGTATGGGTTACGGCGTGGGCCTGGGCACGAAACTCGGTGCGCCCGATCGTGCGGCGATGAGCATCCAGGGCGACGGCGGCTTTCTTTACACCGCGCAGGAATTGAACACGGCCGTGCGCCACCAAATCCCGCTGGTGTCGGTGGTGCTCAACAATCGTTGCCACGGCGCGGAAAAAGCGCAACAGCAGCGCCACTTCGGCGCCAAGTACATCGGCGTCGATCTCGCCAACCCGCGTTTCGACAAACTCGCCGAGGTCTACGGTGCGAAAGGGTTCTATGTCGAGAAACCTGGCGACATCGCCGATGTGGTGAAAACCGCGTTTGCCAGCGGCTCGCCGTGTGTGATTGAAATTCCCGTGGCGGAGTATTTCCCGTTACCGGCGGCCACACCCACCGGCATCAAGGGCGAACATTAGTTTCAGCGCTGCGGTAGGGTGCGCACTGCGCACGCGGATACATGTAACGCGTGTGCGATGCGCACCCTACGCAATATCTCGGACGAACTCAATCGGAGAACACCATGGCACATGCCGCCAGCAAACCTTATGTGGTCGGCGCCGGCAAACACCGCTTCGAAGTGCACGAGGAATGGGCGCCCAGGCAAGACGAGATGGAAGTGCTCGCCGCTTCGGTTACGGTGGATTCCAAGGATCACGTGTATTGCTTTTGCCGCAACAAGGCCTACCCGATCGTGGTGTTCGACCGCGAGGGGAGTTTTCTGTCGAGCTGGGGCGCGAATCAATTCGCGTTCCCGCACACCATCCGCGCCGACAAAAACGACAACCTGTGGATTGTCGATCGCGATTACGGGCAGATGTATCTCTACACGCCCGAAGGGAAACTCTTGCGCACCATCGGTGAACGCGGCGCGCGCTCCGACACCGGGGTGAAGGCCGACGATTTCAGAAGCGACGCGTATAAAGATGTCACCCACGGCGGCGGCCCGTTCAACCTGCCCACCGACATCGATGTCGCGCCCGCGGGCGAAATGTTCGTGACCGATGGCTACGGCAACGCGCGCGTGCACAAATTTTCAGCCGAGGGCAAATACCTGTTCTCTTGGGGCGAGCCGGGCACGGGGCCGGGGCAATTCAACCTGCCGCACGCGGTGTGGATCACCCGCGACGGGCGCCTCTTGATTTGCGACCGCGAAAACGACCGCGTGCAGGTGTTCGATCAGAACGGCAAGCTGCTCAAAATTTGGCCCACCAAAATGATCGGCCCGGCGGTGATGTATGTCGATGCCAACGATATCGTCTACATCCCCGAACACAACGCGGGCTTAATCAGCGTGCTGACGATCGAAGGCGAACGGCTTGCAAAGTGGGGCGACCCGAGTTTTCGCTCGTGCCACGGCATTTGGGGCGATTCCAAGGGTGACATTTACGTCGTGCGCGCGGGGCCGTGGGGACGGCGGCGGCGGATTGTTAAGCATGTGCGTCAGCACTAAGCGACTAACAAAATGAACGTTAGCGTTAGTGTCGTTCACGGTTCGACAGGCTCACCACGAATAGCTAGCAGAACTATCGTTCGCCCTGAGCCTGTCGAAGGGCGAAGGTTCATTTTTAGGCGCTCTAAGCGCGTGGCGCAAGGTATACGCGATCGCGCTCACGCAAATCGCTCTGGCCGATACGGCGCTGGGTCGGTGAATGGCGCTTCACCGCTCATCAGTTGCGCGAGCAAGCGTGCGCTCACCGGCCCTAGCGTAAAACCCAGGTGGTGATGGCCGAAGTCGAGCCATAGGCCCGGCTTGCCGGGTACCGGCCCGATCGCGGGCAACATATCGGGCAAACAGGGGCGCCGGCCGAGCCATGCCTCTTGATCCAAGGCATCGCCCAACGGAAAAATCTCTCGCGCGCGCGGCTCGGATTTCTCCACCTGCACCGGCGTGGGCGCCGCGTCGAGGCGCGCAAATTCAGCGCCGGTGGTCAGCCGTATGCCACGCGCCATCGGCGCCAGCACGTATCCGACTTCGACGTCAAACACCGGCCTGGACAACGCGGCGCCATGCTGCGCGGCGTAATGTTTGTGGTAGCCGCGTTTGCCGATGAGGGGCAACTCGATGCCAAGCGGTCGCAGCACCTCGTTGGACCAGGGTCCCAGCGCCACCACAACGTCGCGCGCTTCGATCGCGGGCCGTGCGCCGGAAAGCCGCCAACAGCCACCCGCGGGCTCGATCGCGCGCGCATCGGCGGTTACAAAACGCCCGCCGCGCTGCTGAAACAACGCCGCATAGGCTTTGCCGACCGCGCCCGGGTCGGACACGCTAACCGCTTGCGGTTTGAGTAACCCGCCCACCAGGGGGCCATGCAAGTGCGGCTCGATCTCGCGCAAGCGAGCCAGGTCGATGGACTCGGTCACAACGCCCCAACGCGCCGCCGCGCTAGCGGAGGCCGCGCTGTCGGCCGCCAGCCGTTCGGCACTGCGGTAGACGCGCAGATAGCCGGTATGGCGTATCACGTCTGCAATGCCGGCGGGGCGCATCAACGCTTCGTGTTCGTCGATACAACGCTCGACCAGGGGCCGCGCCGCGCGCGCAGCGGCCTCGACGCGGTCGGGTGCCGAGTTTTGGAAATGTTCCCACAACCACGGCGCCAAGCCCATCAAATCCCAATGATGCAAGTGCGCTTCGGTTCGCCGGTTAAGCGCGTAGTCGATCACTACCTTCCAGTCGCGCGGGAAACTGTACGGTACCACCGCCTCGCGCTGAATGATGCCGGCATTACCGTGACTGGTTTCCTCCGCCACGCCCCGCCGATCCACCAGGACCACGTCTCGTCCGCGCGCCTGCAAGGCGAGCGCGGCAGAAACACCGACCATGCCGGCGCCCAGCACCAGCACATCACAATTTAAGTTCATCACTTCAAGTCAGCGGCCAGGCAAGCTTCGATGTGGTGGATCATAGTTTATTCGTTCGCGTCGAGCATGCGCAAAAAAACCGGGGCAGTGCCCCGGTTTTTAGCGAGCTTAATCAGTCCAGAGCGGTTACACCACCCCCGCCGCCGTAGACCGCAGCAACTTGCCGGTCAGCGAGCCGGTGTGCTCGCCGTTTCTGAACGACACCTTGCCGCCCAGGATCGTCGCCAAAATCCCCGCCGATTTTTGCTTCAGGCGGCGTGCGCCGGTGGGCAGGTCGTTTTCGATGGTGGGAATTTGCGGGGCGATGGTGTCGGGGTTGAACACGTTGATGTCGGCGATCGCGCCTTGGCGGATGATGCCGCGGTCAGTGAAGCCCCAGAACATCGCCGGGGTGAAGGTTATCATCTTCACCGCTTCTTCCAACGTGAACTTGCCGCGCTCGCGCATCCAGTAGGCGAGCAGATGCGTGTGGATCGACGAATCCATGATCAGGCTCACGTGCGCGCCGGAGTCGGAGAAGGTCATCACCGTGCGTGGATGCTTTAACGTGGCGAGCGCTTCTTCTTCCGTCTTGGGGACGGTGGCGACATCGAACTGTTGGAACAGTTGATTGAAGTCGCTTTTAACCGCGAGGTCCATCATCAGTTCCACCGGCTCGACACCGCGCTGCGCGGCGAGTTGCGCCACGGTCGGGTTCTTGGACACCGCGCTTTGCACCACGTGCATGTTGTCGTATTGCGGCCGGCGCGGCTCGCCGCCGCCGGTGCGGTAGCCGCCGTGCTGCGTGGCTTCAACCAGGCGCTTGCGCGTGGCGGGGTCGGTGAAGGCCTTGCGTTGCTGGTCGTACGGCAACGAGCGCACTTGTTGCCACTCGGGGAAATCATCGAACTGCAAGCGGCCCTTGAACGACAGCACGTGCGACACGCCGCGGGTGTGCGTTTGGCCGAACATGCGTCCGCCGCGCTCGGCGGTTGTATCGAGCATTTTGAGCATGTCGGCCGCGCCCACGGTACCCGCGGGCAAGCCAAAGGTGATCGGCACCCCGCTTTTTACCGCGAGGTCGGACAGCTTGTCGTTCACCGCCTTGCGCACCGCCGGGTCGGACGAGCGCGAATCACGCTCGCGCGCGATTTCGAACACGCCGCGGCCGGTTTTGCCCATGCTGCACACCAGTTGCTCGACTTCGTCCCACACCGCGTTGTACGAGGCCACCGGGCGGTTATCCGGCTCCGGCAGCTTGTGCGCGGTGGAGCGCGAGGTGGTAAAGCCGATCGCGCCGGCGTTAACCGCGTCGAGCAATTCGTTTTGCATCGCGGCAAGATCGTCGTGCGTGGCTTTTGCATTGGCCTCGAACGCGCGCTCGCCCATCACATATGTGCGCAGCGCCGAGTGGCCGATGTTGGCGGCGTAGTTGATCGACTTGGGCTGCTTGTCGACTTCGTTCATGTATTCGCGGAAAGTGGTCCACTTCCAATCGACGGCGGCGCCGATGGCATCGGGCGAAATATCTTCCGCGCGAATCAGGTTGGAGAGCACCATGTCGCGCTGCGTGGGTTTGCCTGGCGCGAGTGTGAAGCCGCAGTTACCCATCACTACCGTGGTCACGCCATGCCAGCACGAGCAGCTACCGATTGGATCCCAAAACACTTGCGCGTCCATGTGGGTGTGACCGTCGATAAAGCCCGGTGTCACCACGTGGCCGGTGGCGTCGATTTCTTCCTTGCCTTTTTCGGGGATGCGGCCGATGGCGGCGATGCGGTTGCCTTGGATGGCGACATCGCCGCGATACTTGGGCATGCCGGTGCCATCGACGATGGTGCCGTTGCGGATCACGAGATCATACATGTGGCTTCTCCTGGGTTGAGTTACCGGTGTAACGTTGTAACTATGGGCTGCAAGTCGTTGCGCGCAACAGCCTATCACACATGAAAATGCTTGCGCGCATCATTCCAATTGGTACACGTCGACAATAGCCGCTGCGAGTCGCCGATGTGCCGTTGACGCTGCCCAAGGCGGGCGATACAGTGGCCCTTGATCAGCAGGACTTTCGGATTACCGACAATTAAGGGGGGTTCCCGCGATGAGCACCGCATTTGATTTCACATCACTGTTTCCCTCGGGCCTGCCGCCGGCGGCTGCGCGCTGGAATGGGCGTGTTAAGTTCGATTTCACCGGCGGCAATAACGACGCCGATAGCGTGCCCGTCGAGGCGCTGATCGCCGCAGCCACTGCGGTGATTAAACGCGAAGGGCGCACGTTGTCGACTTACGGGCTCGATAGCGGGCCGCAGGGCTATCTACGGCTGCGCGAGTTTTTGGCGGGCAAGCTCAAGGCAGCGGCGGGCATGAATTGCGCGGCGGACGACATCTTGATTACTTCCGGCTCGCTGCAAGGGCTCGATCTGGTGAACCGCACACTACTCGAGAGCGGCGACACGGTGATCATCGAGGAAGATTGCTACCAAGGCTCGATCAACCGTTTGACCAAACTGGGCGTGACACCCATCGGCGTGCCGCTCGACGGCGATGGCATGCGCATGGACATCCTTGCCAACGTGCTCGACGATCTGAAGCAAAAAGGCAAGCGCGCCAAATACATTTACACCATCCCCACGGTGCAAAACCCCACCGCCACCGTGATGCCGGTGGCGCGGCGCCAGGAAATGCTGCGGCTCGCCAGCGCGCATGGCGTAGCGATATTCGAGGACGACTGTTATGCCGACCTCACCTGGTCGGGCGAGCGTCCACCGGCGATTTATGCGTTGAGCGACCGTGCGAATGTGATCCACATCGGCTCGTTTTCCAAGTCGATCGCGCCGGCGCTGCGCGTGGGCTTTATCGTCGCGCCGTGGGACGCGATGGCGCGCATGCTGGCGTTAAAAACCGACGGCGGTTCCGGCGCGCTGGAGCAAATGGTTTTGGCCGAGTTTTGCGCGGGCAATTTTGCCAAGCACGTGCCCACGCTGCGCCGTGCGCTGCGCGCCAAGCTCGAAACGCTGACCGAATCGCTCAAACAAAATTTCGGCGGCGCGGTGAAGTTCGACGATCCGCAGGGCGGCATTTTCTTGTGGGTAACGCTGCCGGAGAACGTCGACACCATGAAGCTCTACCAATCCGCGCTCGCCGCGGGCGTGGCGATCAACCCAGGCCCGGAGTGGTCGGTCAATAAAACGCGCGCCAAAAATCGCTTGCGCCTTTGTTTCGCCAGCCCCAGCCATGAGGAAATCAGCCAAGGCGTGGCGACGCTGGCTGAGGTGTGCCGGCGCGATTTCGGGGTGGCTGCAAAGTAATGTTGTGGCGTTGCCGGAAGCTGGTGCGAATGCGTGCCGCGCAACGATTTGTGCCACAATGTTTTAGCGGTCCTATCGGTCAACTCACTTCGCGGAGGACGACATCATGGCAGAGATACTAGGCATAGGCGCAACCCATTACCCGCCGGGGCTGGTGCCCGACGAACACAAGCCGTGGCCGCTGGCGCGCATGCTGCACAGCGATCCACGCATCCCCGAGCGCATGCGCGATCCGCGCAACTGGCCCAAGCCGATGCAAGCGGAGTGGGGCGAGGATGAGGGCATCAGCTCACACAAAGCGCACTGCGAACGCGTGTTCCGTTCGTTTCGTGCCATCCGCGAGGAGATCGATGCTTTTAACCCCGACTTGATTGTAATGTGGGGCGACGATCAGTACGAAAATTTTCGCGAAGACATCATCCCGCCGTTTTGCGTGTTGGCGTACGAGCAGCTCGCGTATCAACCGTATAAACGCCTGCGCGGCAAACCCAACATCTGGGGCGAACCCACCGACAAAACCTTCACGCAGCCGGGGCACCACAAGGCGGGGCGTTTTCTCGCGCGGCGCCTGCTCGAAGAAGGCATCGACATGTCGTACGCCTACAAGCCGCTGCATGAAGACGGTCTGGGGCACGCGTTCGCCAACACGCTGCTCTATCTCGATCTTGATCGCACGGGCTTTAACTATCCGGTGCTGCCGATCGCGGTGAATTGCTACGGCAGTTCGGTGATCCGCAATCGCGGCGGCGGCTCGCAATATTCGGACGAGCCCGATCCGCCGTCGCCCTCGCCGCGCCGCTGCTTTGAAGTGGGCCAAGCCACCGCGCGCATTTTGAAGGAAAGCCCGTGGCGTGTGGTGCTGATGGCGTCATCGAGCTGGTCGCATGCGTTTCTCACCGAGAAAAATCACTGGATTTACCCCGACCTCGAAAGCGACCGCGCGATGCTCGCAAGCTTACGCGCCGGCAACTACAGCGCGTGGCGCAACACGCCGCTCGCGCAAATGGAACAAGCCGGCCAGCAGGAAGTGCTCAACTGGATGTGCCTCGCCGGCGCGATGGCGGAGTTGAACTACAAAGCCGACGTGCTCGACTGGGTGGAAACCTGGATGTTTAACGCGCCCAAGTGCCTGGCGGTGTTTAAGGCGGCTTAAGGTGGATTAAGGTACCGCCTGCCCGTTTTGCCATGTCGGTGTTGTGCTCGAGGTCTGTCCGGTCGCGGATTTTCCGCTCGAACTTCAATGTCGGTTCGTGACCTCGAAGGGGGGCGTAGTGCCACGTTACGCTATCGACCGTCTAACCTTTGGGTGCCTCGTGCCCTTTCGCGCGCTACGGTCTATTACGTACTTGGCGGCGTGTGATGCCGCGGCTGCCGCAAATCCCGCACAATTCGGTCCCAGTGGGTGTGGCGTGGTATGGTTGTTGCAAGTAATCGCCGCGCCGTTTCGATTTCAAGGCAGAACCAGGGAGAACCCGAATCATGCAAAAACGCAGTTGCTACGCGCGGCAAGGCGCCGCTTTCGCCCTCACGCTGACGCTTGCGGCAGCGGCCGGCGCGCAGGAGATTTACCCCAGCAAGCCGGTGCGGCTGATTGCGCCGTTTCCGCCCGGCGGGTCGACCGATGTGTTGTGCCGCATTATTGCGCAGAAGCTAAGCGCGTCTTTTGGCCAGCAGGTGGTGGTGGACAATCGGCCCGGCGCCGGGGGCAGCATCGGGCACGCGGTGGCCGCGCGTTCGCCGGCCGACGGTTACACGCTGCTGCTCACCGCCAAGGCCGGGTTGGTGATCAATCCGCATCTGTATACCAAGCTGCCGTTTGATCCGCTCACCGATTTCGAGATGATCAGTCAGGTGATTTCCGCCGGGCCGGTGCTGGTGGTGCATCCGAGCGTGCCGGCCAAGGACGTGAAAGCGCTGATCGCGCTGGCGCGCGCTCGCCCCGGCCAGCTTAATTACGGCTCTGGCGGCATCGGCACCACGGCGCATATTGCCGCGGAGTTCTTGCAAGTCGCGGCGAACATCAAGTTGACGCACATTCCGTACAAGGGCGGCGCGGTGGCGCTGATCGATCTCGTCGCGGGCCAGACCGATTTGCAGTTCGGCGACATGGTGCCTTCGGTGCCGCAAATCCGCACCGGTAAAATGCGCGCGCTGGCAGTGACTACGCAGCAGCGTTCGGCGGCGCTGCCGGATACGCCCACCATGGCGCAGGCGGGTGTCGATGTGCAGTTTCCCCGCCAGTGGTGGGGCGTGGCCGCGCCCAAGGGCACGCCGCGCGCGATTGTGGATCGCCTGAACGCGGAGCTTGCCAAGGTGGTCAAGGCGCCCGATGTGCTCGAGCGTTTTAACAGCCTGGGCGTGTTCGCCGAACACACCACGCCCGAGCGCATGCTCGAAATCGTGAAAGAAGCAGGCCCGCGCATGGGCAAGCTGTTGCGCAACGCGGGCATCAGGCCGCAGTAAGCGCGCCCGGGCGTTACTCCACCTTCTCGAAGTCAATGCGTTCGTCCACGGGCAGGCCCTGCAGCGCGCGGCGCAGGCAATCGAGCCCCATTTCGATGGCGCCCAGGCGCACCCAGTCGCGCCCACCAACCACGCGGCTTCGGCGCACCGCCGTGTGATCGGCGGTGGCGATCGCAAGGCACACGGTGCCGGCGAATTCGATGCGGTCCGAGCCGGTATCGAGATCGATCAGCACCGCCAGCGCATGGGTTGCACCGGTTTCCTGTAACGCCGCGCGCGCCACCGCCGCGGCGGCTTCTTTGGTGATGCCTTCGGGCACGTTTAACAAACGCACCGCGTTGCAAATTTCAGTGAGCTCGCGCGCGACGATGCCGCGGCGGATCACGTTCTGCGCGCCGGGCAGGTGCGCGATGCGCCCGGTGATTTGCCCGCCGGTGAAGGATTCAACGATGGTGAGCGTGCCTTTTACTTTTTCCAGCTCGGCGAGCACCACGCCTTCGAGCGTTTGATCGTCCTCGCCCAGAATAAAATTGCCGTAGCGCTTGCGCACTTCGGCCTCGACCGGCGCGAGTTTGGCGCGAATGTCGTTCATGTCCTTGCCGCGCGCGGTGAGTTTGGTTTCAAGTTGCGGGTAGTGCGCGCGAAAGCCCAGCTTGACGCTGCCCTCGGGCGCGAGTGCCTCGACGCCGTTGAGCAACGCATCGGCGTGCGACTCGCCGATGCCGTACGAATGAAAACGTTTTAAAAACACCGCCGTTTGCTGGCCGCTTTTTGCCATCAAGCGCGGGATGATTTGTTCTTCCAGCATGCGCCGCAGCTCGCGCGGCACGCCAGGCGTGAAAAAGAAACGCGCCTTGCCGATGTTGACTGCAAACCCGCACGCTGTGCCTATGGGGTTGTCGAGAATTTCAGAGCCTTGCGGCAGCATTGCTTGCTTGGTGTTATTGGGCGGCATCGCGCGCGAGCGGCGCAAGAAAAACGCTTCCATGGTTTTTAGCCACTCTTGGCTTAACACCAGTTCGACGCCCGCGGCCTTGGCGGCGATTTCTTGCGACAGATCGTCCACCGTCGGCCCCAGGCCGCCGTTGACGATCACCGCGTCGGCGCGTTCGCCCGCTAACAAAAACGCGCGCAGCAGACTCTCGCGGTCGTCCCCCACCGTGGTCTCTTGCGAGACCGACAAGCCGAAGTCCTCGAGCTTTTGCGTGATGTAACTGAAATTGGTGTTGACGATTTTGCCGGTGAGCACCTCGTCGCCGGTGCAAATGACTTCTATTTTCATAAGTATTTGATTTCAGTAGTGTCCGGACGTTGAGTGCCCGAAACGTGCTAATTGGTTGATTGTAAATAAATAACAGATGATTTTTTCTGGTCTCGATTTGAACAGCGT
>Ga0194132_10001610_pt1 | contig 45346 bp, 46 predicted proteins | sample TA2KigOf80mmetaG_FD_148612 | JGI IMG/M metagenome (GOLD analysis project Ga0194132, IMG submission 148612) | Freshwater microbial communities from Lake Tanganyika, Tanzania - TA2015054 Kigoma Offshore 80m | ecosystem: Environmental > Aquatic > Freshwater > Lake | place: Tanzania: Lake... | reverse complement strand
TATGGGCACTCACCCCCCGAAACCGGAATTTGGCAGTGATGTTCGCCAGGGTGGTGGCCTTGGTCACTTGATTGATGTCGCCGGGGTGCCAGGCGACCACCGCGTCGACGTCGGCGAACGAGCCGGCGCGGATCAGGTAGATCTTGCCACCGCCACCTTCCTCGGCCGGGGTGCCGTAGAACTTCACTGTCCCTGAGCGGCCAGCCTTGCCGAGCCATTCCTTGACGGCGATGGCCGCCGCCGCCGAGGCGGTCCCGAATAGGTGGTGGCCGCAGCCGTGACCGGGACCCCCTTCGGCGATCGCTTCCCGGGTGGGAACGGCCCGTTGCGAAAGGCCCGGGAGGGCGTCGAACTCGCCGAGAATCCCGATCACCGGCTTGCCACGACCGTAGCTTGCCACGAAGGCGGTCGGCATCCCCCCGACCCCTGCCTCGACGGTGAAGCCGGCGGCGCGGAGTTCCTCTTGCAAGGCCTGACTGCTCTGGACCTCCTGATAGCCGACTTCCGCGAACGACCAAATCCGATCGGCAAGCGCGGCGTAGCGAGCCGCCCGGTCGTCGATGGCGCGAACGGGCTCGGGTAGTGGCTGGGCGAGGAGGGCCGGGCCGGCCAGAGCGAACAGGCCGAGGGCCGCAAGGGCGCGAGAACGAAACGGCATTGGGGTCCGGAGTGCGAGAGACACTACAATGTGGACTGACTCCGCCGTTCTCGGAAGAACTCCGTCAGGAGGCTGCCGCACTCACTCGCGGCGACCCCCCCGACCACTTCGGCCCGATGATTGAGTCGGGGATGGCGGAGGAGGTCTTCGACCGACCCCACCATCCCGGCTTTCTCGTCGTAAGCACCGAACACCACCCGCCCAATCCGACTCAGGACGATGGCGCCGGCACACTGGGCGCAGGGTTCCAGGGTCACATAGAGCGTGGCCGCACCGAGCGGCCGGGCCCCAACCCCATCGATCGCGTCCCGCAGTGCCAGCAGTTCGGCGTGGGCGGTCGGGTCGGCGCGGCGGACCATCTCATTGTGCCCGCGGCCGACGACCCGATCCGCGAGCACGATCACCGCGCCGACGGGGACCTCGCCCTCCGACGCGGCGGCCCGTGCCAACGCCACGGCCTGGGACATCCATTCGAGGTCGGCCGAGGAATGGTGAGGCACGTCAGGCGGTCTTGGCGATCGGGTTCGATTGGCCAGATCGGCGACCGATGGTGAGGCCGCCGTCGCCGCCGTCCACCATGATCGTGTCGCCCGCCTCGTAGTCGCCAGCCAGCAGCGCCGCGGCGATCGGATTCTGGAGCTGGCGCTGGATCACCCGTTTGAGCGGCCGAGCCCCGTACACCGGGTCATACCCTTGCTCCGTGAGCCGCGCCAGGGCACCCTCCGTCAACTCGAGCCGCAGATCCTTGGCGGCCACCAGTCGCTCGAGGTGCCCCACCTGGATCGACACGATCCGGCGGAGATCGTCCTTCGAGAGCGGGTGGAACACCACGGTATCGTCGACTCGATTGAGAAACTCGGGCCGGAAGTGGCGCCGCAGCTCACCCCGGACTCGGTCCTCGACGCTGGCCCAGCCTTCCGCCGACGTCACCGGACCCGCGTCGACGATCAGCGGGCTGCCGATGTTCGAGGTCATGATCACGACCGTGTTGCGGAAATCGACCAATCGCCCTTGCGAGTCGGTGAGCCGCCCGTCGTCGAGCAGTTGGAGCAGGGCGTTGAAGACATCCGGATGGGCTTTCTCGATCTCATCGAAGAGGACGACGCTGTAGGGCCGGCGTCGGACCGCCTCGGTGAGTTGCCCGCCCTCCTCGTAGCCAACGTAGCCGGGCGGGGCGCCGATCATTCGGGCGACGGAGTGCTTCTCCATGTACTCCGACATGTCGAGCCGGATCAAGGCCCGCTCGTCGTCGAAGAGGAACTCCGCCAGGGCGCGGGCAGTCTCGGTCTTGCCGACGCCGGTGGGTCCGAGGAAGATGAACGAGCCGGTCGGGCGGTTGGGGTCTTGGAGACCGGCCCGGCTGCGCCTGACGGCATTGGCGACCGCGCTCACCGCCTCTCGCTGGCCGACGACCCGACGGCCGAGTTCGTCTTCGAGCCTGGTGAGGCGCTCGCGCTCGGTTTCCAGCATCTTGGACACCGGGATCCCGGTCCACCGAGCGACGATCTCCGCCACGTCCTCGGCGTCGACCTCCTCCTTGAGGTACTTGCCCTCCGCCTGGATCTTGGCGAGGCGGGCCTCTTCCGCCGCGATGGCCCGCTCCAGTTCGGGCACCTTCCCGTACCGCAGCTCGGCGGCCTTTTGGAGATCGCCGCGGCGAGTGACCACGTCGACCTCGTGACGGGCTTGCTCGACCTCCGCCTTCTTCTCCCGGAGCAAGGCGATCGCGGCCTTCTCGGCCTGCCACTGCGCCTTCATCCCCGCGGAGCGTTCCTTCAGCTCGGCGATCTCCTTCTCGACGGCCTCCCGGCGCTCGACTCCGGAGCGGTCCTTCTCGGAGAGCAACGCCTGTCGCTGGATCTCGAGCTGGAGTATCCGCCGCTCGACCTCGTCGATCTCGAGCGGCATGCTGTCGATCTCGATCCGCAGTCGGCTGGCGGCCTCGTCGATCAGGTCGATCGCCTTGTCGGGGAGAAACCGGTCGCCAATGTAGCGATCGCTCAGGCTCGCGGCCGAGACCAAGGCGTTGTCGGTGATCCGGACGCCGTGGTGAACTTCGTATTTCTCCTTGAGCCCCCGAAGAATGGCAATCGTGTCCTCGACGCTGGGCGCCCCGACCATCACCGGCTGGAACCGCCGTTCCAGGGCCGGATCCTTCTCGACGTGCTTGCGATACTCGTCGAGGGTCGTGGCCCCCACCACGTGCAACTCGCCTCGGGCCAGCGGCGGCTTGAGCATGTTGCTGGCGTCGACCGCCCCTTCCGCCGCGCCCGCCCCGACGATGGTATGGAGCTCGTCGATGAACACGATGAACCGGCCTTCCGCCTCGGTCAGCTCTTTGACGACCGATTTGAGCCGCTCCTCGAATTCGCCTCGATACTTGGCCCCGGCCAGCAGCTGACCGATGTCGAGGGCGACGATGTCCTTGGACTTGAGCGATTCCGGGACATCGCCGGCGACGATCCGCTGGGCGAGTCCCTCGACGATCGCCGTCTTTCCGACCCCCGGTTCGCCGATCAGCACCGGGTTGTTCTTGGTTCGCCGCGAGAGCACCTGCATCACCCGCCGAACCTCTTCGTCACGACCGATGACCGGGTCGAGTTTCCCGGCTCGGGCCTGATCGGTGAGGTTGCGAGTGAATCGTTGGAGCGCCTGATAGGTGGTTTCGCCGGCTTGCTCCGTCACCCGGCTCGAGCCGCGGACCTCCGCCAGGGCGCTCCGCAGCTCCTCCTCTGAGACCCCCGCGCCGGTGATCAGGGCCCGCGCCGTGGTTCCCTTCTCCGCCACCAGAGACAACAGCAGGTGCTCGGTCGAGACAAACGCGTCGCCCAGCTGCTTGGCCTCTTTCTCCGCCAGGTCGAACACGGCGTGCAGCTCCCGACTCAGTGTCGGCTCGGAGCCCGAACCGGACTGTGAAGGAAACTTCGCCAACTCGCGCTCGGTCTGTTCGGCGAGGGCCGTTAGGTTGAGCCCCGCTTTCTGGAGAAAGGGCCGCACCACCCCTTCGTCCTGCGCCAACAGCGCGGCGAAGAGATGGGCATCGTTGGCAACGGGATTCCCTCGCTCACGCGCCTTCCCGATCGCGTCGCGAAAGGCCTCCTGGCCCTTGATTGTCAGACGTTCCGGCCGAAGCATCGTTCAAACTCCTTGATACCGAATACCCCCTGCGGGGGCAACCCACATGCCCTGGCTGCCCGCCGCCTTGGCAGCATCATCTGCCTTTTTGGACGAGGAGCCGGGTGTCGCCTACCCTTCGAGTAATCCCCTGCCGATCGGCCCATTCGAGCAAAGGGATGAGGTACTTGCGAGAAAGGCCGAGACGATCCCGGAGCACCGCCGGGGTGATATCGCCTACCCCTCCGACCTCCTCCAGGACGGCTCGGAAGTGGTCGAGCGCGGTCGGACTGGCATAGTGCTCTCGGCCAACGGACACGACGAGTCCATCCATGATGGCTCGACGCAGTGGAGGCCCGACCTGCGGCAGGCCCAGTTGCGCCGCCAGTTCATCGGCGGTCGGCAAGCTGAGGTGGGCCGCTTGGACTTTGGCCACCAGATCGGTGACGGCGGCCTCGCCGCCGGCGAAAGTCGGCGTGAATCCGCTGAGCGCCACGACGCCATCCCGGAGGCGGATGCCGCCCCGCCTGACCAGGCCGTCCACGACCACGTCGACGATGCCCGCCGGGAGCCCGACGACCTGGCGGAGGGTCTCGAGCGACAGGCCGGCCTCGGAAGGCGCCGACTGGTGGTGCTGTTTCACCGCGGCCTTGATCGTTAGACCGACTTGGTCCAGCCGATCCGGGAGGACCCACCAGCCCGCCACCTCGAGGAGGCCGGAACGGCGAACGGCCTCGGAACCGGCCGTGGGCAAGAGCTGGTGAATCTCATGGTCCGGAATTCCTACCGAGCGTCTTGCCGCCAACGCCACCACTCGTCTCACCGGGTCGGGATCGTCGACGCCTGGCTCGAGCCGGGACCGCGGTGGCGGCCAGGGGTCGAGAACCTCGCCGCCACCGATGGTCGCCACCGGGCTCATGCTCCGAACCACGAACCGATCACCGCCTCGGGCCGCGAGCGGCTGGTCGAGCCGAAGCCTGGCCAGGCCTCGGCCCCCGGGAGCGATCGGCGTGAGCGGCTGGGCGTACCCCATGACCTCCGCGGTGCCATGGTGCACCCTGAGTCGAGTCCGCCGGGCCAGTGGACCAGCCGCGGTCTTTGCCAGCTCGATCGCGACATCGATGAGCGAGGTGGTGCGCCAATCCCCGGTGACGACCACGTCCCCGCGGCGGATGTCCTCCCGGTCGACCCCGGAGAGGCCTAACGCAATCCGGGTGCTTGGCTCCGCGCCCGCTCGCGGGTTGCCGTAGGCTTCGACCGAACGAATCCGGGCGGGGCGTCGGCCCGGGAGGATGATAACCTGGTCGCCGACCGCTAACCGGCCCGACCAGGCCGTGCCGGTTACCACGGTGCCGACGCCCGCCACGCTGAACGCCCGGTCGACCGGGAGCCGGAACGGATCCGCGGTCATCGTCTGACGATGTTGCCGAATCGCCTCGCCAAGGCGGTCCCGCAGGGCGGCGATCCCATCGCCGCGAATCGCCGATACGACTGCGGGCGCCTCCCAATGAACCGGCGAACCCGCCAGCCGCTCGAGAAAATCGGCGATCACCAGTTCCGCCCAGTCCGGATCGACCAGATCGGCTTTCGTGAACACCGGAATCCCGCGGGGGATCCGCAGCTGTTCGACAATGGTCAGGTGCTCCTCGGTCTGGGGGCGTGGCCCCTCGCCAAGGTCGATCACGAGAAGGACCAAGTCGATCCCAGTCGCGCCGGCGACCATCGTCCGAACGAAGTCCTCGTGGCCCGGAACGTCGACCAGCCCCGCCGGGGGAGTCCCGGGCAGCTCGAGCGGAGCGAAGTTCAGATCGATCGTGATTCCCCGACGTCGCTCTTCGGCCAGCCGATCGACCGGCCGACCCGTGAGCGCCGTGACCAAAGCAGACTTGCCATGGTCGATATGGCCCGCCGTTCCGATGATCATCCCGACCCCACCGACGGATCGAGCCACAAGGAGACCGCCGGGAGGCTACCGCCGTCAGTCAGGTGGTGTCGCAGGTACCGACCGGCCAGGCGACGGTGCGCCACCAGGTACCGGTCGGTCAGCGCTGGTAGGTCTCCTCTTCCGTGTACCAGGGCCTCTAGATCAGCGAGGTCGCGGGGCTGGAGCGTCGCCGCGTCGACGCCTCGCGAGCACGCCGGGCAAAGGACTCCCCCGTGGCCTGGCGAAAACGCGATGCTTCCCGTTCGGGCGACAGCCACGCCGTCTTTGGCGCAGCGGTCCAACGTCGGAGCGAAGCCAAGGGCCCCGACCAAGCCCCAGACGGACCGAAGGCCCACGACCGCGACCCCGTCGACCGGGACCGCTGCCAACACGTCGAGGGCGTGAGCGAAGAAACGATAGAGATCCGGGTTTCGCTCGTGCGGCGCAAAGTGCAGCATCATTTCGGCCAGGACGGTGGCGATCGCGTAGCGCTCGATCGGCCGGGCGAGCGCTTCGGGAACCGTTACCGCCTCGAAGGAGGCGAGGGTGTGCAAGTCCGATTGCCGGGCGAGGTAGATCGCGGCATGGCCGCTGCTCAGGCTGGCGAGGGCGACACCGAACTTGCTGCGCGGCCGTTTGGCCCCTTTGGCGATGACACTCACCACGCCGAGTTCGGCCGTCGCCAACCGGGCGATCTTCGAGGTCTCGCCGTAGGGCATGGTCGAGAGCACGGTGCCAACAGTTTCGACGAGGGCCATCGGGGCGACACGGCAAGACGCCGCGTGAGTTAGGGACTGGTGCCCGGATCGGACTCCGCGAGTTGAACGAAGGTCGCGGCCACCGGACAGGAACCAACCTCGACGCCTCGGGCCTCGGTGAGATCCGTTCGGTAGATCCGCAGCCGGCCGCGGCTCCCCGGCGCGCAGCTACCGGCCTCGATCGCGTAGATCCGTCCGCGCCCGTCAACCGCCACCGCGACCGCATTGCTGATCGCGACGCCCTCGCCGGCCCCTCGGACGACCCGCCGGGTCCTGGTATTGAACTCCATCAGCCCGTCGCTGGTCGATCCCACGTAGAGCCGTTCGCCTCGGTCGGTCGCGACCGCCACCGGCAAGAAACCAAAACCGCCGAAGCTCCCGACCTCCTGGCGTTGGACCGGATCGACGATCGTCAGCCGGCCCGCCGTCGGGGTCGCGACGTCGCCGGTATTCACCACGTAGATGAGGCCGTCGGCCCCGAGAACCGCCCGCCGAGCATTGCCCTGCGCGGGCATGGCGATGGAGTCTACCCCCGAGGCCCGCGTGGTCGTGAGCGGATCGATGACCGTCAGCCAGCTCGGTCCGAGTGAGCAGGTTCCGGCCTGACACGGTTCGACGTTCCCGTTGACGACGAAGAGACGCCCCCGGGCGAGGACGAGGTCGCGGGGAAACTGTCCGGCCGCCACACTCACCGTGTCGCCAGTCGCGACGTCGAAGCGGGTCACGACGTTGCGACCGGCGTTGGCGGTGAAGCCGATTCGATCCGAGAGCATTACCACCGCCGCCGGTCGGCTCCCCGGGGGGAGCGCGATGCGCCGGAAGACCTGGCCCGCGACCAAGCTGACCACCACGACTTCGTCGGCGGTGCCGCCGGCCACAACCGCAATGTCCCGCCGCGCCGCCACGGCGGTGGCAGGCGCCCCGAGAGCCACCGGAATGAGCCGGGCCGGCTCCGTGGTGTCGACCGGAACGACGGTGAGGGTGTTATCGCCAGCGTTGAGGATGACGAGGCGCTCGGCCGGCGGCGGGCTCGGCGCGGTCGTCGCCGCGCAACCACCGAGCACCCACCCGAGCACCGCCGCGAACGAACCCCGAAACATGCGCTCCATCGCGGCGAACAATATCAGCGGGCAGCCTCGGGCGGCAACGTCCGGGGCCTTCCCGCCGTGCCCCGTTCCGGGCTGAACTGCGGGGTGCCATCGGCGAGGGTAGAGATGATCACGGGCCAACCGAAGACGCGCTCGAGCAAAGCCGCCTCCATGACTTCCATCGGCGGGCCAGCGGCCGCGACCCGACCCCGTTCGAGGAGGATCATTCGATCGGCAAACCGGGCGGCGAGGTTGAGCTGGTGGGTCACAACCACGGTCGCCAGGCCATCCCGCACCAGGGTCCGGATCAACTCGAAGATCTCCATCTCATGACCGAGGTCGAGCGCCGCGGTTGGCTCGTCCAATACCAGCACTGCCGGCTCCTGGGCCAGCGCTCTCGCGATGCGAACCCGCTGCCACTCGCCGCCCGAGAGGGTATCCACCCGGCGCTGCGCCAGGGTCAAGACGTCGGCCCGCTCCATCGACCGCTCGATGATCTCCCGGTCGCGGCGGCCGAGGGACGCCAACGGAGGCATCCAGGCGTAGCGGCCGAAACCGACCACCTCGTCCACCCGCCAGCTGAAGGGCAGTTCCTCCCGCTGGGGCAGGATCCCGATCCGCTTGGCGCGTTCGGCGGCCCGCCAGGCTTTCACCGGTCGCCCATCGAGCACGACCTGGCCGCGTTCGGCCCCGACCAGCCCGAGCAGGGCCCGCGCCAAGGTCGTCTTTCCGCTCCCGTTCGGCCCCACCAGGCAGAGTACCTCACCTGCTGAAACGGCGAGGTCGACACCTTCGAGGGCACGGGAAGGCGCTTCGCGGTAACGGACCGTGAGGTCGGAGGCGACCAGCATCAGCGCAGGCTCCGGCGCAACAGAACGGCGAACATCGGGACGCCAAGCAACGCCGTGATGGTCCCGATCGGCAACTCGGCCGGACGCATCACCGTGCGAGCCACGACATCGGCGAGCACCAGGAGCCCGCCGGCCGCGACGAACACCGCCGGCAGGAGCCGCCGGTGGATCGGGCCGACGAAGCCACGCATGGCATGCGGCACGATCAGGCCGACGAAGCCGATCATGCCGCTGACGGCGACGCTGGCCGCGGTCAGCAGTGCCGTCGCGCCGTAGACCAGCCGGCGAGTCGCGACGATGTCGACGCCCAATCCGTGGGCCGTCTCGTCACCGAGCGAGAGGACGTCGAGTCGGCTGGCCATGGCGACGACGAGGACGGCGGGCAGGGCGCCATAGAGGGCGAACGATGACACCGCCGGCCAGTCGGCATTCCCGAACCCGCCGAGCAGCCAGAGGAAGGCATTGCGAAGCTGGGCGGCTTCGGAGAGGGCGAGCAGGGCCGAGATGAGCGCACCGCACAGGGCCGCGAACACCACCCCGACGAGCACCAGAATCCGGGGCTCGAGCCGGCTTCCGCGAATGGTGGCGACCCAATACACCGCGGCCGAGACGACCAGGGCACCGACCAACGCGGCCGCGGGGATCACGCCGACCCCGCCCAGCCCGAGCGAAATGGCCAGGACGGCACCCAGTCCCGCCCCGCCACTGATCCCGAGCAGATACGGCTCCGCGAGCGGATTGCGGATCATCGCCTGGAGGGCGGTGCCAGACAGTCCCAAGGCGCCCCCGACCAGAAACGCCAGCAACACTCGGGGCAACCGCAGCTGCCAGACGATCGGGCCGGCTGGCGAGGCTGGGTCGACCAGGCCGCGCCAGACATCAGCGCTTGGCAGGGCGGCGGCGCCGGCCGCGATCCCGATCGCCATCGCGACCAGGGCGGCGACCACCAGCGCCAGATGCTTCACCGGTCGCCTCGTCGCAGCGCGGCCCGGAGGGTGGTGATGGCCTGCCCCATGCGAGGGCTGGGCCGGTTGAACATCGAGCCGCTCACCCGGACGAAGCGGCGTTCGCGCACCGCGGCGATCGCCTGCCAGGACGGGCTGTCGACGAACTCGGGGTTCAGGTCGTCGACCACCAGCACCCAGTCCGGGTTACGGGCCGCGACGGCCTCGAGCGACACCGGGAACGACGGGCGATCGACGTCGGCGAACAGGTTGCGGGCTCCGGCCCGGTCGAGGATCTCGTCGAGGAAGCTGGCCCCGCCGATGGTCATCGGCGGATCGGTCCAGGCCACGATCAGGACGGTTGGTCGGGTTGCCTCGACGACCGACGCCTCGGCGACGGCCGTTTCGGTCGCGCGAGCCACGCTGTCGCCGGCCGCCTCGCGTCCGACGGCGGTCGCCACCAGCCGAAGCCCGCGGCGAAAATCGGCATATCGGTCGATGACGAGTTCGAGAACCGGGACACCGAGACCGCGCAGCGTCGAGGTCGCCGCCACGTTGCTCGGGCTCGAGTACATCAAGACGAGATCCGGGCGGGCCGCCACCACGGCTTCGACGTTCGGCCCGATTCCGTCGCCCACGGAGGGTACTTGCCGCGCCTCGGCCGGATAGTCACACCATCGGGTTCGGCCGACCAGGGCATCGCCGGCTCCGATGGCAAAGACCAACTCGGTCGCGGCGGGTATCAGGGAGACGACCCGGGTCGCGGGCCGTTCGAGCCGGGTGATCGCCCCTCGATCGTCGACGAGCTCGATGCCGCCCGGAGCGCGGCCGGGCGGCGATGCTCGACAGGCCAACAGCGCGGCGGTTGCCGCGATACCGAGTGAACGACCAGTGACCACCGTGGCCCTCCCCCGAGGGAATTGGGTGGACGAGATCGAAGAGGTCTCCTGGCTTCGGGCAGTTCGCTCGCCTTCCCGGTTTCCCAGTGGCTACGAGAGCGGACTTGAGTGCCCATCACAGTGGCGGGGCCGCGCCGGAATCACACCGGCTTCCGAGTGCTTCGACCTTCGCGAAAAGGTTGCCGACGCTGCGAACTTAGGACCGCCGGTCCGAGGCGGCAAGGGCGTCGCGGAGGCGGCTGAGCGCTCCCGCCCGCTCCGCCATCAACGCGTCCCGATCGGCGCCGGGAACCTCGAGCTGCCGGTCAACTGCGACGATCTGATCGGCCAGGGCTACCGGGTCGTCCACCCGCTGGTTCGCCGGCCGGCTCAGCAACCGCCAGCCCAGCAGGGTGAGGCCCAGCGCGACCAGACCCACCAGGCCTGGGAGGACTCGCTCCGGCGCCAGGCCCATCCCCGGAAAGCGGAGCGCCAGGGACGGGCCGGCGCCCTGCCCCTTCGTTAGGCGCCGGAAGCGCCGCCCCTCGAATGCCTGCGAATCGCTGACCGCCCAGCCGGGAGGGGCGGCGGTCGCGGTCTCCTCGAGGAAGAGGTCGACCGAGTCGATCGCCGCGAGGTCGAGCTCCAACTTCGGCCGGCTGGCCGGCAACTCGTACTGGAGCAGCAGCTCCTTGTCTCCCGGCGCGATCGGCGCCGTCACCACGACCGAGTCACCCCGAAATGCCACCGCCTCGGGAGAGATCTGCGACAGCCGCGGGTCGCCGAGTTGTGGATTGCGAGCCCCGATCGGAAGGACGGCCGACCAGGTGCCCCCGAGACTGTCCACGCCGACGCGGGTGGCCCGGCCCCGGTTCGAGATCACCAGCCAATCGATGACCGTTCTGGCGCCGACCGCATCCGGGGCGGCGACGATCAGGGTGCGGCTGCGGGTGCCGACCGCGACCGCGGCGCTAGTATCGTAGACGATCAGCGCGATCGCGGTGTCTGGGCGGGCTGGGTTGGTCGCCAACGGGGTGGAGAAATATTCGATCCCCGCGAATCGGGCACTGACCAGGAAGCTCGCGGTGCTATCACCGGTGAATCGAAAGCGGAACCGACCGGCGGGATCCGTCACCGCGGAATCCACCGGCCCCTGGGTGGCTCGACCGACTTTGTGGAGCACCACCCGCACCGCGGGAACCGGGATCGTCCCGCCGTCGGGTGCCGGCCGCCGCACCGTGCCGCCAGCGCGCCCCGGTGGTTGCGTCACGCTCGCCCCGGCGGCGGCGAGCGCCACCAGCCAGGTGATCACGGGTGAAAACGACCCAAGTCTTCGGGATTGAGCTTGGAGAGGAATTGCCGCAGCGCTTCCGCCCCGGCCGGCGGCTCCGGCGGCGCCACCTCGCCGGCACCGTTGTCGAAGAGATCGTCGTGAACGAAGATCGGCGACCGGGTTCGGAGGGCCAGGGCGATGCTGTCCGAGGGCCGGGCATCGACCTCGAACAAATCGGACCCCCGGCCAATCACGAGTTGGGCGTAGTAAGTGTTGTCCTTGAGCCCCGCGATGTACACCCGGCGAAGCTCACCGCCTAGCCCCAGCAGCAACGACTTGAGCAGGTCGTGGGTCATCGGGCGAGACGGCGCGTCGCCCCTAAGCTCGATGGCGATCGCGGCGGCCTCCGCCGACCCGATGAAGATGGGCAGCGTGCGCTCGCCGCTTTCGTCCTGGAGCACGACCACCGGGGTGTTGGTGTTCCGATCGACCGCGAGCTGCGCCACCGTCACCCGGACCACGATTCGCCTCGTTCCCTACAGCTTTGCCGCGACCAGCAGGTCGCGAACCCGGGTGGTCTCCTCCCACGGGAACAGCGTCGTCCGTTTGCCGTCGATCTTGACGACCGTCGCTCGCCGCCCGAAGTGACCATAGGCCGCCGTGGCGCGGTAGATCGGCCGCCTGAGTTTGAGCGAGGAGATGATGCCGGCCGGGGTGAGGTCGAACAGCTCGGACACGATTCGTTCGAGCCGCTGGTCGGGTAAGATCCCGGTCCCGAAAGTGTCCACCATGACCGAGACCGGCTCGGCCACGCCGATCGCATAGGCGACCTGGACCTCGCAGCGCCGGGCGAGCCTGGCTTCGACGATGTTCTTGGCGACCCAGCGCACCGCGTACGCCGCCGACCGGTCCACCTTCGAGGGATCTTTTCCGCTGAATGCGCCCCCGCCGTGACGGGCCATCCCGCCGTAGGTGTCGACGATGATCTTCCGGCCGGTCAGACCGGCGTCACCGTGGGGACCGCCGATGACGAAGCGGCCGGTGGGGTTGATCAGGAATTTGACCCGGCGGGATTCGAAGCCGGCTCGCTCCAACACCGGACGAATCACCTCGCTGATCATGGCGTCGCGAATCGTTCCGTTCGAGAGCACTCGGCGTCCGTACCGTTCGGCGTGTTGGGTGGAGAGCACCACCGTCTTGACCGCGACCGGCCGATCACCCTCGTACTCCACCGATACCTGACTCTTGCCGTCGGGCCTGAGCCAGTCGATCTGATCGAGGCCGCTCAGCCCCTTGCGGACCGCGGCGAGCCGCTCGGCGATTCGATGGGCGAGGATGATCGGCAACGGCATCCGTTCTCGGGTTTCCCGAGTCGCGTAACCGAACATCATGCCCTGGTCGCCAGCTCCTTGCGCCTTGTCCTTCGAGGCGTTGACCCCCATCGCGATGTCGGGCGACTGCCGGTCGATCGACGAGAGCACCGCGCAGGTTCGGCAGTCAAAGCCGAATGAGGCGTCGGTGTAGCCGATCTGTTCCACCGTGGACCGGACGATATCCGGGATGTGGACGTAGGTCGAGGTCGTGATCTCGCCGGCGACCACGGCCATACCGGTGGTTACCAGGGTTTCACAGGCCACCCGAGCCGCGGGATCCCGTCCAATGATGGCATCGAGCACCGCATCGGAGATTTGATCGGCGACTTTGTCCGGATGACCTTCGGTGACGGACTCGGAGGTGAACACGTGGCGTTTAGGGCGGGCCATTCAGCGATTTCCTAGGGCAGAAGGTCGTCCGGTTCGTTGCAAAGCTAGCCGCGCCCCAACGGGGCGGCAACCGGAATCAGCGCAGTTTCCGGCCGGCTCAAAGGTCGATAAGCCGTTTGTCGACAAAGTCTTGCGCCGCCGCTCGAAGGACGGCGGCCACGGCATCCGCGCGAGGTGCCTCGAGGGCCATCGCGGCCGCTGTTCGGCAAACCGAAGCTGGCACCTGACGGACGAGCCACTTGACTCGCGGCAGCGCTGGCGGCGCCACGCTGAGGGTGTGGTAGCCCAAGCCCACCAGCAGCAGGACGGACAGCGGCTCCGAGGCCATCTCCCCGCAGACGCTGGTGGGAATGCCGGCCTCGCTCCCGGCCCGGGCGACTTGGTCGAGCATTCGAAGAACGGCCGGGTCGTGGGAGGTGAAGCGAGATGCCAGGTGGGCGCTGCCCCGGTCGACCGCCAGGGTGTACTGGGTAAGGTCGTTGGTGCCGACGCTGAAAAAGTCTGCCACCCGCGCCAGCCGATCCGCCATCACCACCGCGGCGGGCGTCTCGACCATGACCCCAATCGGCACCGCGGCGGCCGCCCGAACCCCGGCACGAGCGAGTCGCTCGGCTTCCTCGGAGAATATCGCCTTGGCGGCCTCGACCTCGTCGACCCGCGTCACCAACGGGAGCATCACCTGGATTCGCCGATCGGCAGCGACCCGCAGGATGGCTCGCACCTGGGGCCGGAAGATCTCGGGCCGGTCGAGGCAGACTCGAATCGAGCGCCATCCGAGAAACGGGTTGGGTTCGGGCGGTGCTTCGAACGCCACCGGGAACTTGTCGCCGCCAAGGTCGTAGGTCCGGATGACCACCGGGTGGTTGGGGAACGCCGCCCCGATCCGCCGGAAGTACTCGAGCTGCTCGTCCTCGGTCGGCAATTGGGCGCGACCAACGACCATGAACTCGGTTCGCAGGAGCCCTACTCCTTGAGCCCCGTATCGGGCGGCGAGCTCGATCTCGTCCGGCAGGTCGACATTCCCCATCAGGGTGACCGTGACACCATCCGGGGTCGTCGCTGGTTGGTTCGCCGCGCCTTCGAGCTCGAGGTCGAGCTTGTGTCGGCGAGTCTGTTGGACCCGGGCCGCTTCGAGCTCGTCCCGGTCGGGATCGACGGCGATGGACCCGGTCTGGCCATCGATCAGTACCATGGTCCCAGCGGTGATTCGTTCGACCGCGTCGCTGACACCCATGACGGCCGGAATCCCAAGTGAATGCGCCAGAATCGCGGCGTGCGAGGTCCGAGTTCCCTCCTCGCTTATCAAGCCGGCCAATCGGTCCCGGTCGAGCTGCACGGTCAGGCCCGGCGACAGCTCGTGGGCGACGATGATCACCTGGGGATACTCCCTCAGCGCGGCCAGGTCGTCGTCGTGCCGATTCATCAAATGGCGAAGCACCCGAATCTGGGTCGCCGACAAGTCGGCGAGGCGTTCCCGCATCCGGAGGTTGGTGGTGTTCGAGAACGCCACCCGCAGCTCCAGCGCCTTGAACTCGAACGCCGTCTCCGCGCTCAGATTGTTCTGTCGGATCAACTGCTCCACCCCGGCCAGAAAATCGGGGTCTCGCACCATCAGAATTTGCGCCTCGAAGATCCGGGATTCCTCGAGCCCGGCCGACTGGAGCACCCGGAGCCGCAGTCCGTCGAGGTACGACGCCACGGCCTCGACCGCCTCGTGCAGGCGGGCGATCTCGCCAGCCACGGCAGCCGGCGGCACCGATCGATCGGGAACCTCCGGGAACCGCCACTCCAGCACGACGGCGGGCGCCAGCGCAAGACCGGGCGACACCCCGATGCCTTGGAGTTTTCGCGAGCTCATGCTTCGCCGAACCCGTCGGCGATGAGGCGGGCGATGGCATCGACGGCTGCCTCGGCATCCGGACCGGCCGCCCGAACGACCAGTTCGGCCCCTTGCTCCGCGGCGAGCATCATCACCCCCATGATGCTCTTGGCGTTGACCGGCGGGCCGTCCCGCCACAGCTCGACCTCCGACTGGAAGGTGGCGGCGAGCTTGACCAGCTGGGCGGCGGGCCGCGCGTGGAGCCCGAGCGGATTGACGATGGTGGCCCGTCGTTCGATCATCCGGTGCTCCAATGCCAAAGGAGATAACCGCCAACCGCAACCAGCGTTACCCACCGCGAGCTCGGCACCCGTTGCCGAACCAGGGCCGCAACCGCTCCGGCGCCGACGCCGAGCAGCAGGGCGACAGTGCCGCCCCGACCCAGGCCCATAGGATCCCATCGGGCCGCCAGCGGAATCGCGGTGGCTACGGCAAACCCGGCGACCAGGCCGACCCGGTGGGTGATCTGCTGGAGCCCGGAGTCCGTCAGGGCCCTCGCCACGCCCAAGCCCGATCGCAGCCCGAGGCGCAGACCCCACACCGTCACGGCACACCGGATGACGAAATAGCAGCCAACGCCAACCGCCACCGAAGGCGCCCCACCGCCGAGCGAGACAGCCCCGACGATGACCGCCATGACGAGCGGTACCGCGCCGATCCAGAACAGCTGATCGCCCAAGGCGCCGAGCGGACCAGCCAACGCGGTCTTGAGCCGCTGGACCGTCGCCCCGGGAACGCCGGTGAGTTCGGCCTTGGCCGAGGCACCGACCGCCACGCCCGCGAGATAGGGATGGGCGTTGAAATATTCAGTCGCCCGGCCGACGGCGGCTCGGTGCCGCTCCGGGTCTTGCTCGAGTTCCTCGAGGAGCGGCAGCGACGCGAAGGCGACGCCAACCCCTTGGAGACGCTCGTAGGTCCAGGAGGCCTGGACGACGAGCAACCTGAGGGTCGAACGCAGTGCAGAGTTCATCGGATCGCAACCACCACGGCACCGGCACCGAGGCCGGCCACGGCCCAGCGCCAGCGAGGACCGGTTCGGGCGCTGGCCACGGCCCCGTGAGCGATCGCCCACCCTGCCCCGGCCAAGACGATCACGTTCAAGATATTAGCCAGATCGGAGGGCACCGGCGGCAACTCGCGAAGGAGCAGCGCCAACCCGAGAGCGAAGGCGGCTACCACGAAGCTTCGGACCGCGTCATGGCCCAGGCAGGTCCAGTGGACCGCCACGACCGCCCGAGAATCGCCCGCCGCGAGGCGAGAGGCATAGGTCCGGACCACTCTGGCATTGAGGCGTCGAGTCACCGGCAGAGTGGCCCCGGCGACGAGTGCCCACCCGAGGCCGAACGCGGCCGCCGCGCCAATTCCACTGCCGTCCGGAAGGCCCACCGAGTAGAGTACCGCCGCCACCGTCGCCGCCCCAAAGTCGGGATACCGCGACGACCCGACCGGCACGACATCGAGCGCGAAGAACTCGAGGACCACCCCGACGCGAAGTCCGACACCGATGTCTCCCAGCACCCACCCGGCGATCGTCCCGACGACGACGGGTCGGGACAGCAGGGATTGCACCACGCTGACGAGATCGAGTCCGGCCAGGGTCGCCACGGCCAGCAGCGTCACCAGCAGGCCGACCGAGTCGATCACAGCAAGTCCTCCAGCGGCACGGGGCGAGTGGTGGGGAGATCTTGGGCGGAAATCGATACCCCGGTTCGCTCCACGGCAGCGAGTGCCTCGGCCTCGGCCGCCGTCAAATAGATGTAGCGAAGTCGCTCCCGGCGATCGGTGCCGTCGTGGATCCCCCCCAGATTGAGATTCTGAAGGAGCCGCGGGCGGGCCTGCTGGAGGGCGATCATGGCCGCGACGGTCGCGGTGATCACCAGGGTCCGGTCCGCCAGGGCCGCCAGGCGATCCAAATGCTCCGGCGCCTCGCCGGTCGAAACGACGTCGAGTCCGATCCCCTCGGGAACCGCCATCCGGTAGAGCTCCTGTTCGAATTCGCTCGCCGCGACGGCGTCGTCGACCAACAGGATTCGGTTGATCTTGAGCGGCCGGCACCAGCCAATGACGACCTGGCCATGTACCAGGCGGTCGTCGACCCGGGCCACGACGATGGGCATTACCGGACCCCCACCGACCGAGCGCCCACCTCCGCCGCGCGTTTCGCCGCGTCGCGGGCGCTCTGGTCGCGGTTGAACAGAAAGTCGAGCAACATCGGCAGGTTGACGCCGGTCACCACCGCGACATCGGACCGGTCCTTGAGTTGCCGCATCGCGGCAAAGAGGCACGACCCGCTTGGCATGTCCACGAAGACCACCGCTGCCGCCGAGCCGATCGCTTCGAGGATCCGGCGCTCCAGGGCGTCTCGATCGCACCCCGCGTTGGACACCGGAGTCATCGCCCCCCGGATCCCGCTCACTTCTTCGGCCGCTCGGACGAGGGCCGAACTGAGCCCGCCGTGCGCCACGACGATCGCCCGAAGTCCGCCGGTCATTCGAAGTCTTCTTGGAGGTATTCCCGCAATCCCCGTTGCTCGCGCATCCGACGGATCAGGCGATCGTTGAAGACGGCCGCCGTATCGATGCCGGTGAGCCGGAGCAGGTGGTTCATCGCGACGACTTCGGAAATGACCGTGAGGTTCTTCCCGGGGTTGAGTGGCACCACCACCTTGGGGAGGACGACGTCGAGGATGGTGGTCTCCTGGCGCATCAGGCCGGTCCGGTCGGCATCGACCGCGTTGTTCCAGTCCTCGAGGTGTACCACCACCTCGATGCGTTTTTGGTGCCGGACCGACCGGACCCCGAACAGCGACGGGATGTCGATCAGGCCGACCCCGCGAATCTCCATGTGGTGGGCCGCCAACTCGTGACCTTGGCCCATCAGAATGCTGCCCCTCTTGGTAGCGATCACCGCGTCGTCGGCCACCAGTCGGTGACCTCGCTCGACCAAGTCGAGAACGCACTCGCTCTTGCCGATCCCGCTTCGGCCGGTGAACAACAGCCCGACACCATAGACATCCGCCAACGATCCGTGCAGCGTCGTCCGCGGGGCGAAGGCCCCTTCGAGAATCGGTTTGATTCGGCGGTAGAACTCGGCCGTCTTGAGGCTGGTACGGAGCACCGGAATGCTCCGCTCGCGAGCGACCGTGAGCAATGGCTCGGGCGGGCTCTGCCCTTTGGTGATGATGACGCAGGGCGGATCGAAGCCGAGAAGCGTGGTGATGGACTGCCGGCGCGCCTCGTCCGGGAGCGAGACCAGGTAGCTCACCTCGGTCTCACCCAGCGCGCAGATCCGGCTGGGTACGAATCGGTCGGTGTAGCCGGCGAGCACCAGACCCGGACTGGCGACGTCGGCTTCCGGGAGGACCCGATCGAGCCCGGTTTCGCCGGTGAGAGACTCCAGCTCGAGCGGGTTACCTCGGCGACTGAGGAGGTCCCGCGGTTTGAGATTCATTGGGCCTGGCTGGTGGGTGGCCGCCGACCCCGCCTGGCCGCTGTCGTGGAGCGATCGATTTGCCGGCGGATCTTGTCTTCGGCGCGGTCGAGGGCGGACCGATGGTCGGGTGCGGCACCGGTCGCGATCAAGACCCGGCCGCCCGGCAAGTGGAGTTTGAGTTCCGCCGTTTGTTCTCCGCCGTCGGTATCGAATACCACTGCACCCTCGACCGCGCGGCGCGCGAATTCGGCCAAGCGCTCTAGGATCGACTCGGCGCGCTCGCGCAAACCGGGATCGACCTCGCCATGTCGGGTGGTGACTACGCTCCACATCGCTTCACTCCTTCGATTGACGTTACCTCTCCCAGCCCGTCACGGTCCGTTCGAGGTGCTTCAGGGTGGCCGTCGCGGCGGCCTCCCACGGCCACGCTTCGGCCCGGGATCGGGCCGCCCGCCCCATGGCCGCTGCCAGAACCGGGTTGCCGGCCAATTCGAGCATCCGCCGTGCCATCGCCGCCGCATCGCCATGCGGCACCAGAAAGCCCGTGACGCCCGGCGCGACCGAGTCCCGCAGGCCCGGACTATCCGAGGCCAGCGACGGGGTGCCGCAAGCGGCTGCCTCCATCACAGTAATTCCCCAGCCCTCTTTGGGCGAGGGAAAGACATTGGCCGCCACGGTTTGGAACAGCCGTCGCTTGGCGGCATCGGGGACGAACCCGAGGAATTCGACCGCGTCGGGTTGCCCGAGCTCGCGGACCAGCCCTTCCAGACGGGGCCGATCGTCGCCTGCCCCAGCGATTTCCAGACGCAAGTCGGGCCGGTCCCGGCGGGCGATCGCCAGGGCCCGAATGGCCACCTCGACACCCTTGTACCGCTTCAGTCTCCCCAGGTACAGGAACACGTTATGCCGGACCTGATCCTCCTGCCCGGGAACCAGGTTCACGGTATCGACCCCCGGATGGATCACCACGATCCGCTCGGGCGCGATCCCCCTGGCGACCAAGTCGTCCCGGGTGCTCTCACTGATGACGTGAAACGACGATCGTCGATACGCCCACGGGATGGCCCGTTCCGCGACGACCACCGCGGTCGCGATGGCCCAGCCGGCTTCCGCGTAGGCCGTGGTGCCGAACAGGTGAGGGACGATGACCGCGGAGGGTCCCGTCGTGAGGCTCGCGGTGTACAAGGGCAGCTTGTTGATGTCCTCGACCACGATGTCCGGTCGAAACGCCGCTGCCGCCCGACGGACCGCGCGGCGTCCCACCACCGCGAAGCTGTGCCGATCGCCGTGGCGTTCCACGGTGAGGCCCCGGACGGTCGCCCGCGGCTGGCCTCCCTTCCAGCCTGAGCACACCAAATGAACCTGGTGGCCAAGCCCCACCAGCCGCCCGAACAGTTCGAAGAGGTGGATCTCGGCCCCTCCAGCCTGGGGATTGTCGAGGTCCTGCCAATTGACGAGCAGGATCCTCACAGCCGTCCCAGATCGCGCGCCACCCGGTCCAGCACGCCGTTGACGAACCCGGGCGATTGCGGCGTCCCGAAATGATGGGCCAACCACAGGGCTTCGTCGATGGCGACCTTCGGTGGCACTCGACCGCCTTTGAGTTCCCCGGCACCGATCCGGAGAATCCCGCGGTCGATGGCCCCGAGTCGATCGATCCGCCAGTGCTCGGTGGCCGCTTGGAGCAGCCCGTCGAGGCCAGATCGATCGGCTTCGACCGCCTCCGCGAGCACCACCGCCGCCTCCAAGACGGTCGGCTCGGGACCGGTCAGGCGGGCCAGCCCCGCGATCACGTCGGCCACGGTGCGGCCTTGGGCCTCGGCGGCATAGAGCAGCTGGAGCGCCCTGGCCCGCGCCTTGGTTTCGGTTCGGACCATCTCAACCCGATCCGATCTGGGCGAGCACGTCCGCCGTTCGGAGGGCGGCTTCCGCGGCTTCGGCGCCCTTGTTCCCCAGCGCGCCGCCGGCGCGGGCCTCGGCCTGCTCCATGGTATCGACGGTCAGCAATCCGAAGCCGCAGGGCACCGCGCGGGCGACGTCGGCCAGCACCCGGCTGGTCTCGCCGGCGACGTAGTCGAAGTGGGGGGTCTCGCCTCGCACCACCGCACCGAGCGCAACCAGGACCGCATGCGACCCGCGGCGAGCCAGGGCACTCGCCACGGCCCCGAGTTCGAAGGCGCCCGGCACCCAGACCACGTCGATGCCGGACTCCGGAATCCCGGCGTTTCGGCAGGTCGTCAGGGCGCCGTCGAGCAGCTTTCGGGTAATCCGCTCGTGATACCCGCTGACCACGATCGCCACCCGTCCAACCTGGCCAAGCCGGCCACGATACTCCGTCATCGCGCGCGTCGTCCCCTTGGTTCAGTGGCCAATGAAGTGGCCCAACTTGTCCCGCTTGGTCGCGAGATACCCCAGATTGTCGGCGGTGGGCGACACCGCGAGGCCGACTCGCTCGACGATGGTCAAGCCGTAGCCATCGAGGCCGACCAACTTCCGGGGATTGTTGGTCATCAGCCGAATCGTCGAGAGACCGAGATCGCGGAGAATTTGGGCCCCGATACCATAGTTGCGAAGGTCGGGAGCGAACCCGAGCGACTGGTTTGCTTGGACGGTGTCGGCCCCATTGTCCTGGAGTTCGTAGGCCCGGAGCTTGTTGAGCAAACCAATGCCTCGGCCTTCTTGATCGAGGTAGACGATCACCCCTTGGCCAGCCTCGGCGACCTGCCGCATCGCCGCCTCCAATTGGCTGCCACAATCGCAGCGGCGGGAGTGGAAGACGTCACCCGTCAGGCATTTGGAATGCATCCGCACCAGCACGTTCGGCGCCCCACTGACCTCCCCCATGACCAGGGCGACGTGCTCGGCCCGATCGACGTCGTTCCGATACCCCACGATCCGAAAGGCACCGTGTTCGGTGGGCAACCGGGCCTCGGCGATCCGATGGACGAGCCGTTCGGTCGCCAACCGATAAGCGACCAATTGGGCCACCGTCACGAAGGGCAACCCGTGTTCCTCGGCGATCCGGGCAAGCTCGGGTCGCCGGGCCATGCTGCCATCGGGGTTGAGGATCTCGCAGATTACCCCGGCGGGCACCAACCCGGCCAACCGGGCCAGATCCACGCTGGCCTCGGTCTGGCCGACCCGTTGCAGCACGCCACCCGGTCGGGCCCGAAGCGGAAAGATGTGGCCCGGCCGGCGGAGGTCCGCGGGGAGGGTTTCGGGCCGAATCGCCACGTGGATCGTCGTGGCGCGGTCGGAGGCGGAGATGCCGGTGGTGACCCCGAACCGTCGTTCGGCGTCGATGCTCACGGTAAACGCGGTGCCCATCGACTCGGTGTTCTCGGCGGTCATCGGCCCGAGCCCCAGTCGATCGCAGCGGTCCGGACTCAGCGCGAGACAGATGAGACCGCGGCCGTGGATCGTCATGAAATTGATGACGTCGGGAGTCACCAACTCCGCCGCGCAGACGAAGTCGCCCTCGTTCTCCCGGTCCTCGTCGTCGGCGACGATCACCACCCGACCGTTGCGCAACTCGGCGATCGCGTGTTCGATGGTCGAGAAGGTCATCGCCGTACTCGCCGGCGAGGGACCAGCCTCGAGAGGAATTTCGCGACCAAGTCGGCCTCGAGATGGACGGCGTCCCCGGGGACCAGGGTGCCGAGGTTAGTGTGGCGACGAGTATGGGGAATCAAGGAAACTTGCACCCGGCCGGCGCGAGGGATGGCGTTGACGGTGAGACTGACCCCATTCACCGTGATGGAACCTAGCGGCACGACGAAGCCAGCAACCGCGGCGGGAACGGCGATGTCGATGAGCCAGGCGTCGCCGGAGGAGCGCGCGGTCACCACTCGTCCAACCCCGTCGACGTGGCCCTGGACCCAGTGGCCACCCATTCGATCGCCGACCCGCAGGGCCCGTTCGAGATTGACGCGGGTCCCCCGCCGATACCGCCCGATCATGGTCCGCTCGAGCGTGGTCGCGACCGTCCGCACCGCGAACCCGCCGGTGACTCGCCGCGCGACCGTCAGACAGACCCCGTCGACCGCCACGCTCTCGCCGAGCGCCAACCCGCGATACCCGGCCCGAACCACGACGTCACGACCGCCGTCCGGCCGATCGCGAACCCGCTCCACAGTCCCGATCGCGGTGACCAATCCCGTGAACATCAGCGTCGGTCGAAGACGAGAAGGGTATCCTGACCGAGGGGCCGGCGCTCGACGATGCGCCACCGTTCCGCCTGCAGCAGGGACGGCACGACGAAGCCTCTGGTGCCGGGAATCGCGGTGTCGCCCAGCCAGACCGGGCTGACGATCCAGGCCAACCGATCGACCAGACCGCCGGCGAGCAGACTCCCGGCCAGCCGCCCCCCTCCCTCGACCACGAGGGATTGGATCCCGATGGCGTGGAGGCCCACCAGCGACTCCTCCAGGCCATTGGCACCGACCACGGTGACCCCCCGCTCCAGTAGCGCCGCGGAGTCGGCTTGGCCCAAACTCGCCGCCACCGCGACCACCGGGATATCACGGGCGGTCCGGACCAAGGTCGAGTCGAGCGAGAGGCGGCGGCTGCCCAAGAATACCACCCGACGGGGCGGGGTCCGCGGTTCGATGGCGCCTCGGACCGTCAGTGCGGGGTTATCGACGAGGGCGGTCCGGCCTCCGACACCGATCGCGTCGAATCCGGCCCGAAACCAGTGGACCCAGTCCCGGGCTTCGTCGCCGGAAATCCACCGGGAATGCCCGGCGGGGTCCGCGATCCGATGGTCTAACGAGGTCGCCAATTTGACTGCCACGAAGGGCCGGCCGCTCGGGCCGACGCCGTGAATGAAGGCCGCGTTGAGATCCTCGGCCTCTCGGCGCCCCGGTCCGACGACCACTTCGAGGCCGGCCCGCTCGAGGGAAGCGAGTCCACCGGCCGCAATCGGGTTGGGATCGGGCATCGCCACCACCACCCGGCGGATCCCGGCCTGGACGATCAGGTCGGCGCATGGGGGCTGTTTCCCATGGTGCGCGCAAGGTTCCAAGGTGGTAACGAGGGTTCCGCCGCGGGCCCGGTCCCCGGCCGCCGCCAGCGCGATGGCCTCGGCGTGGGGCCCGCCGTATTCGGCATGGAACCCCTCAGTCACCGTGCCGTCGGAGGCCAGCACCACCGCCCCAACCAGGGGGTTGGGGTGCACCCGGCCCCATCCCTGGCGGGCAAGCTCCAGGGCTCGGGCGATGGCTTGGGCTTCGGTCACCCCTACAGTTTAAACCCGAGCCCCACTCCGCCGAAGAACCGTCCCGACTTGGGGTTGACCGCCTCGAACCGGGTCGGGAGCTTGTCGTCCTTGCCGACTTGGAAGCCGCCCTCGAAGCCGATCCGAAGCCCCGCGACGAGATCGAGAGCCGCATTGGCGACCGTGACGATCCGGAGGGCGGACAAGGTCGAGTCGGCCGAAATCGGCGACCTGGTGGTTTGGTTGACGTAGCTGATCGAGTAGTCACCCTTGATCAGATCGGCTCCCCCGCCGGCGGTGAACTCCAAGCGGCCGGAGCGACGACCCACCAGCAGGCGAACGTTCATGGCCGAGGCCGATAGGGTGTAGGCGAAGTTGCTGCCGCGGACCAGGTCGCCGAAGGTGAAGCGGGGAAAGTCGTGCCGAGTCACGTTCAGGCTCGCCGTGGGGAGTTGGCCGGAGGGAGTCATCCCGATTCTCAAACCGTAGCCGAACCCCAGTGCCACCCCGCCGACTGAACGGACGCCCGGGGCCAGCCGGATGAAGTCCGTCGCGCCCCGGGGGAGGCCCACGATCGCGCCGAGAAAATCGACCGAGACGGCACCGATCGGGAGCGCCTTGGTCAGGAGCGGGAAGCGGAGGTCGAGGCTCGGCACCGCTGCCGGCAATCGCCGGGCGGCGGGAACGGCGTCCTCGGTGCCGTCGTAGCTAGTGGCCGGGAGCAACGCCTGCAGGTAGGTCCCCCGGACCGACACCGTGGCCTGCCCGAACCGCCCGCCGCCGCCGGCCGAGCCGAGACTCGGGTTTCCACGACTGGCCAACAGGGCGACGGCCGGAGTGGCCAGGGTCAGGGCGTCGTAGCCGGCTCGGCACACCTTCTTGGTTGGACCCGTCGCGGCATCGCAGGGGTGCGGCGCCGGCTCGGGGGTTGGGTCCGTCTGGGCAGCCAGGGTGGCTCCCTGGAGCACGACTGCCGCGAGAAGTAGCCCGCCCGCGAGTCGCTGCGCCACGAAAGCCCCCAATCAGATGAACCGAACTCCTCGCGTTCCGGCGCGGAGTTCACCCGCGATCCAGGTGTCGATGTTCACGGCCGCCGCCGCCTGACGAACTCGGTCGACCGCCCCCGGTGGAGCCGCCACCACGAGGCCCATCCCGACGTTAAACACCTGGCGCATCTCCTCGACGGAGACCTGCCCGGCCGACATCAGAAAGGTGAACAGCGGTGGCCATCGCCACGAACCAGTGTCGATGACCGCCTCGACCTCGGGGGGCAATACCCGGACCAGGTTTCCCTCGATGCCGCCTCCGGTGATGTGGGCGATGCCATGGACCTGGTCGAGGACCCCATCGAGGGCGGTGAAATAGGACCGGTGGACCGCCAACAGAGCCTCGCCCACGGTCGTGCCCAAGTCGCTAACTGTCGAATCCACAGCGAGTTTCAGTCGATCGAAGCAGATCTTCCGGGCTAGCGTGTAGCCGTTGGTGTGGAGCCCGCTCGACTGGTAGCCGATCAGGACGTCACCCGGTCGGATGGCCGCGCCGTGGAGGGCAAGATCTTCCTCTACGACACCGACGATCGTGCCGGCCAGGTCATAATCGCCGGGGGCGTAGATGTCCGGCAGCGAGGCTGTCTCGCCGCCCGTCAGGGCCATGCCATGGCGCTGGCAACCCCGGGCGACGCCAACGACGAGATCGGCGAGCTGGCCTTCGGTCAGTCCGTTGGAGCCGATGTAGTCCTGGAAAGCGATGCCCCGCGCCCCGTGGACCAGAATGTCGTTCACGCTGTGATTGACGATGTCCTCGCCAACGCCGTCGTAGACACCCGCCATCCGGGCGACCAGGACCTTGGTGCCGACACTGTCGGTGCTCATGACGAGGACCGGTCGGCGAATCCCTTCCGGCAGCCGCACCATGCCGCCGAAGGCGCCCACCAGACCGCGCGACAGCGGGGTTCGGGTTGCTTCGACCGCGCCGGCGATTCGGCGCTTGGCCGCGTCGAGCGCCGAGAGGTCCACCCCGGCGGCGGCGTATTGACGCTCGGTCATGGAATCCGAGCGGCGGCGGGGACATGGGTCAAGTCGACGAACGCCTTGACCCGCCGCTGGACCGCATCGTAGTCGACCCCCTCGAACCCCTTGACGCCGAATCCTTGAACCGCGAAGGACCCCATCGCGGACCCGTAGACCATCGCCCGACGCATCTGTTCCGGTGCCACCGAGCCCACCCGGGCCAAGTAGCCCATGAACCCGCCGGCAAAGGCGTCCCCGGCGCCGGTCGGGTCGAAGACCTCCTCGAGCGGATAGGCCGGGACGTAGAAGGTGCTGCCGGCTTGAATCAGCAACGCGCCGTACTCGCCCTGCTTGATGACGACCCGCTTGGGACCGCGCTCGAGGATCCAACGGCCGGCGCGGTGAATGTTCCAGTTACCCGACAACTCCCGCGCTTCGCTGTCGTTGACGAGGAGAACATCGACTCGTTCGAGGAGCTTCATCAGCTCCGGCCGTTTGCCCTGGATCCAGTAGTTCATGGTGTCGCAGACGACGAGCTTCGGTCGCTTGATCTGCTCGAGGACGTTGAGCTGGAGCACCGGATCGATGTTCCCGAGGAAGAGGAACGGGGTCTCCCGCCAGTCGGCCGGCAGCTTCGGCGCGAAGCTGGCGAATACCCCCAGGCGGGTCTCCAGGGTCTCCCGACTCTGGAGGTCGTAGCTGTACTTGCCCTTCCAGCGAAAGCTCTCGCCGTCGGCCCGCTCCACCCCTGACCAATCGATACCGCGGGGCGCCAGCCGATCGAGCTCGTGGACGGGATAGTCGTTCCCGATGACCCCGACCACCTTGACCTTCGACAGCAAGGCGGCGGCGACGCTGAAGTGGACCGCCGAACCGCCTAACGCATCGGCGGTCTCGCCGAAGGGCGTGAAGACCGAGTCGAGCGCGACGCTGCCCACCACGAGCAATGGCATGATTACATCCGATCCGGGGCGGCGAGCCCCAATAGTCGCAAGCCGTTCCCCAGCACGACCCGGGCCGCCCGGGCCAGCACCAACCGCGATCGCTCGACCTCGGCCGCTTCCCCGAGCACCCGACAGTGGTGATACCAGCCGTGGGCCAGCCGCGCCAGCGTTTCGAGGTAGCCGGTGACCCGGTGCGGTTCCCGCTCGGCCGCGGCTCGGGCCACCACCTCGGGAAACTCGGTCAGGGCCTTGAGCAGCTCCTGGTCCTGGGGCGCGGGGAGACCTTCCATGGTCGCCCGGTCGCCGACCGATTCGACGTCGCGGCCGGCGACCCGGAATATGCCCGACATCCGGGCGTGAGCCATTTGGAGATAGTAGATCGGGTTTTCGTCGGTCTGCCGCCGGGCCAAGTCGACGTCGAACACGAACGGGGTATCTCCCCGTCGCATCAGGAAGAAGTAGCGGGCCGCGTCGGTGCCGACGTCGTCGAGCAGGTCCCGCAGGGTCACGAAGTTGCCGGCCCGCTTCGACATCTTCACCTCTTCCCCGCCCTTGACGACCTTCACCAACTGGACCAGCGGCACCTCGAAGCTGTCGCCCGGATGCCCCAAGGCCACCAGCACCGCCCGCATTCTCGGGATGTATCCGTGGTGGTCGGCGCCCCAGACGTCGATGAGATGCTCGAAGCCGCGGGCGTACTTGTCGACGTGATAGCCGATGTCAGGTGCAAGATATGTGTATGAGCCATCCTGCTTCCTCAGGACTCGGTCCTTGTCGTCGCCGAAATCCGTGGTCCTCAGCCACACCGCCCCGTCCGCCTCGTAGCTCAGGCCGCGTTCGGCCAAGAGTCGGAGCGTCGCCTCGACCCGACCGGAATCGTAGAGCGCCTGCTCGGAGCTGTGGACGTCGAAGACGACCCCGAAGTCCCGGAGCAACTGATCCTGCTCCTTGCGCTGGCTCGCCAGGGCGAACGCCCGACACCGGGCCAATCCGGCGCTGAGGTCGCGATCGGCGAACGCGGCCCCCTCGACCGCGAGCAGATCGCGAGCGGCCTCGACCAGGTACTCGCCGTGGTATCCGCCCTCGGGAATCTCGGCCGCCCGACCAGCGGCTTGCTGGACCCGGGCCCAGAGGCTTTGGGCCAGCTTGTCGATCTGCGACCCGGCATCGTTGATGTAGAACTCCCGGGTCACCGCGTGACCGGTCCATTCGAGCAACGACGCGATCCCGTCGCCGAGCGCCGCCCCTCGACCATGCCCCACGTGCAGCGGCCCGGTCGGATTGGCGGAGACGAACTCGACGTTGACCCGGCGGTTCGCCCCCCCGGACGAGCGGCCGTAGTGCGCGCCAGCGGCGATGATCCGGCCGATCGAGTCGGTCAGCGCGTCGGCGGCGAGCCAGAAATTGATGAACCCGGGCCCGGCAATCTCGGTCTTGGCGATCACCCCGGGCGGGAGCGCCAGCGCCGATATGATCTTCGCCGCCAGCGCACGGGGATTGGCGCCCTGGGCCTTCGCCAGGACCATGGCGAGGTTGGTGGCCAGGTCGCCATGGGCGGCCTCTTTGGGCCGATCGAGCGAGAAGTTGAGGCCGGCTCCACCGAGCGACTCCGCGATCCGGGCGAGTTCGTCGCGGAGCACCGCGCTCAACGGTCCTCCTTCTTGGCCTTCTTCGCCGGCTCCTTCTTGGCCGGCGCATCCGTCTTGACCGGCGTTTCGGTCTTGGCTGGTGCCGCAGTGCCCGCCGCGGGATCGGGGGCGGCGGCTGCGGAGCCCGACTCGGCGCTGGTGTCCCCGGCCTTCCGGGGTCCTTTCCCGTCCTTGCCGTAGTCGGTAATGTAGAAACCGCTTCCTTTGAAGATGAGACCGGCTCCACCGGAGATCATCCGGGCCGACTTGGCGCCGCAGGTCGGGCACTTGGCGACGGGCTTGTCAGAGATGCGTTGGAAGAGCTCGAACTCGTGGCCCTTGCTGCAGCGATAATCGTAGGTTGGCATGGCTCCAGACGGACAAGGCTAACGCTAGACAGCGACGCAAGTTAGCAGCCTCGGAGCCGGCGGGCAAACCGCCCGAGCCCGATCGCGAATCCAATTCCGACGGACTGTCAGACAACCCGAAACCCGTTCCGAAAACCTGCCGTACCGAAGAGAAGCGGGTCACCGAACCCATTCGGCTCCACCATTCGATCGAGGTCGCCGCGATGAAGACGCTCTGGCTTCTTGCCGCCCTGTCCCTGGTCGCTGGCTCGCTCGCGGCTCAAGCCACTCCGCCACAGGCTCGGTGCGACACCCCGGAATACCGCCAGTTCGATTTCTGGGTGGGCAGCTGGGAAGTGACCTCGAACGGGAATCCCGCCGGAAAGAACGAGATCAGCGTCGAGGAGGACGGCTGTGTCATCCACGAGCGGTGGACCGGCGCCAAGGGCGCGACTGGGCAGAGCTTCAACTTCTATGATCGGGTGACCAAGCGATGGCGCCAGGTCTGGATCGACAACTCCGGGTCGCCCCTCGATCTCTCCGGCGAATTTCGCGACGGGCAGATGCGCCTCGCCGGGACCACGACCACTCCCCGCGGCCCCATCCAGCAGCGGCTGACCTTTTTGAAGAACGCCGATGGCACCGTGCGGCAGCTCTGGGAATCGTCTCGAGACGAGGGGAAGACCTGGGCCGTGGTGTTCGACGGGCTTTACCGGCGGCGTTAGCCGATCTTCCGGGCCGTGACCAAGGCGCCAATGCCGATGGCGGGCACCGGCGTCGCGCCCGGGCCAGTCAGGAGCCGGCGCAGGTAGCCGGCCTGGCCGACGTGATAAGCCAGATGGGTCGCCAGGTGAATCAGCCAATCCCCGGTGACGACTCGATAACCGCCGCCGACAGCCTCGGGGTAGTCCGCGCCGAGGTCGATCGGACCTGTCGTGAGCACCTTTGCGACGACGGCGGCCGCCCGATCGACCTCGGCCAGCAGCTCGGCCCGCGGAACGCCGCGCCGGCTGAATTCGAGGTCACGCTGGCGCCGGTATCCCGTGTTCCCGAGCACCGTTCCCACGAAATGCTGAAGGTTGCCGGCAAGATGCAATGCCAGGGTCCCGATCGAGTTACTGATCCCTGGTGGCGTGGCCCAGAGGCTCGCCTCATCCGGCAGGGCTTCGATGTCGCCGCGCAGGGTGGCGAGCTCCCGGGTCATCATCCGGGCGATCCAAGCGGTTTCCACGACGGGTCCCCCCCGATTCAGGCTATCGCGACCAGCGTCGACCGATCGACGACATGGCCGCCGGTGAACTGGCGGACGTCGAGATTGAGGTTCAAGCCGAGCAGTCGAGCCCGTTCGTTGCGAACCTGCTCCGCGGTGACGAACTGATCGCGGTCTCCAACCGCAACGACCACCTTGCCATCGCGCAGATGCGATCGCATTCGTTCGAGATCGATGTCTGGCGGCACGGTTCCTCCCCAGAGCACCAGGCGAGACACGGCGTACCGGCCGTACGCTACCCAGCGGCTGGCGGTCGCAGCGCCCTGCGAGAAGCCGTGTACCTCGAGCCGCGGCAGCGGCGGGATGCTGCCGATCAGCTCGTCCGCCAGCGCATCGAGGTACCGAACGTAGTCCTCGATTTCGGCTTCGCGGTCCTCCTTGGTCATCCACGAGGCGCCGACTCGGCGCGCCCCACCCTCGTCGAAATACGCCCGTGACAACGCTTCGGGGGCGACGATCAATCGGCCCGGCCGGGCCACCGGCTCGAACCAGCGGAGGAAGGTCGAGGCGAGTTGGCTGTACCCGTGGAGGACGACCCAGATCTCATCGGCCCCACGGCGTTCCCCGAGGAGATGGTACCGGGCGCTTCTGGGCACGGAAAGTCGATGGGCGGGGTAGCTCAACCGATCCGGGTTGGTCATGGCCGGTAGACCCCCCACTGGGCTCGGAGACAATCGGCGATCTCGCCGAGGGTCGCCCGAGCTCGGACGGCATCGATGAGATGTGGCATCAGACCGCGATCGCTGCCCGCCGCGGACCGCACGGCCTCCAGTGCCGCCGCCACCCGGGCCCCATCGCGCCGTTGGCGGGCCGCCGCGACGAGGTCGCGTTGGCGCGCTTCGAGGGCGGCGAAGTTCGGTGAGGGCAGGTCGGACGGCGGCTCGTCGGTAGCAAACCGGTTGACGCCGACCACCACCACCCGCCCGTCCTCTTGGGCCTTCTGGTACTCGTAGGCGCTGCGACCGATCGCTTCCTGGTAATACCCCCGCTCCACCGCGGCCACCGCGCCGCCGATCTCGTCGACCTCCCGGATCAGCTCCCGGGCGCCCTCCTCGATCCGATCGGTCAAATGCTCCACGTAGTAGCTGCCGGCGAGCGGATCGACCGTGCGAGCCAGGCCACTTTCATGGGCCAGGATCTGCTGGGTCCTGAGCGCCAACGTGGCGGCGGCGGGGGTCGGGAGCGCCAACGCTTCGTCGTAGCCGTTGGTGTGGAGGGACTGGGTGCCGCCCAAGGTGGCCGCCAGGGCCTGGACCGCGACCCGCACCACGTTGTTGAGGGGCTGCTGGGCCTGGAGGGTGACCCCACCGGTCTGGGTGTGGAACCGCAGCATGCAGGTCCGATCGTCAGCCCCGAACCGCTCTCGAGCCAGGCGGGCCCACAGCCTCCGGGCCGCCCGGAATTTCGCCGCTTCTTCGAAGAGGTCGTTGTGGGCCGCGAAAAAGAACGACAACCGCGGCCCGAATCGGTCAATTGGGATCCCGGCGGCCACCGCTCGCCGGCAATACTCGAGCGCGTTGGAGAGGGTGAACCCGACTTCTTGGGTCGCGGTGGCACCGGCTTCCCGAATGTGATAGCCGCTGATCGAGATCGGATTGAAATTCATCCCTTCGTCGGCGACGAAGCGGAAAATGTCCGTGATGAGGCGGAGCGACGGCACGACCGGGTAGATGTAGGTCCCTCGGGCGATGAACTCCTTGAGCAAGTCGTTCTGAATCGTCCCGGAAAGGGCTTTTCGGGCCACCCCTTGCTCCTCGGCGACGACGACGTACATGGCGAGGAGGATGCCCGCCGTCGCGTTGATCGTCATCGAGGTCGATACCCGATCGAGAGGAATGCCCCGGAACAGGACGGCCAGGTCGTCGACGGTGTCGATCGCGACGCCCACCCGCCCGACCTCTCCAGCCGCCATCGGGTGATCGGAATCGTAGCCCATTTGCGTCGGGAGGTCGAAAGCCGTCGACAACCCAGTCTGCCCAGCACTGAGCAGCAGCCGGAACCGTTCGTTGGTCTGCTCCGCGGTCCCAAACCCGGCGTACTGCCGCATCGTCCAGAGCTTGCCAGTGTACATGGTCGGCTGCACGCCGCGGAGGAACGGCCATTGGCCCGGCTGGCCGGGGTCTCCCCGCCACTCGCCGGGGCCGTAGACCTCGCGGACGGGGAGCAACCCCGGGTGTTGGCCGCTCACCCTTCGGTATCCCGAAGCACCCGGGCGACGAACTCCACGTCCGAGCGGGACCCGATCACCAGCGGGGTCCGTTGATGGAGTGCCAGCGGTTCGAGATCGAGGATCCGCTCGAGCCCGTTGGTGGCAGCTCCCCCCGCGTGCTCGACGATCATCGCCATCGGATTGGCTTCGTACGCCAACCGGAGCTTGCCGTTGGGATTCTTCGAATCGGCCGGATACATGAAGATGCCACCCGCGATCAGATTGCGATGAAAATCGGCGACCAGCGAGCCAATGTAGCGGGAGTTCTTCCCCTTGATCAGGTCGGGAAAATCGCCGTGGAGGCCGCGAACGGCCCGCTGGGTTCCCTTGCTCCACCGGCCGAAGTTGGACTCGTTGACGCTGTAGTACTTGCCGACCTCCGGGATCCGGATATTGGGATGCGACAGGAGGAATTCGCCAAGGGACGGGTCGAGGGTGAAGCCATGAACCCCGTTGCCGGTGGTGTAGACCAGCATCACGCTCGACCCGTAGATGACGTACCCCGCGGCGACCTGCCGCGAACCCGGTTGGAGGACGTCCGCCAGGGTGCCTTGGCCGTCCATCGACCGTCGGCGATAAATGCTGAATATCGTCCCGACCGCGGCGTTGACGTCGATGTTCGATGACCCGTCGAGCGGGTCGAAGAGAACCGCGTATTTCCCCTGCGGCCACCCGGGAGGAATCGGGATCAGCTCCTCGTCCTCTTCCGAGGCCATCACGCAGACCCGACCGGTGTGGCCCATGACGTTGGTGAGCGCGTTATTGGCAAACACGTCGAGCTTCTGCTGTTCCTCGCCTTGGACATTGGTGTTGCCAGCCGAACCCAGCACATTGATGAGCCCGGCACGCCGAATCGCGGCCGCGACGATCTTCGCGCCAAGAGCGAAGTCGTACATCAGGTTCGATAGCTCTCCGGTCGCGTCCGGATGCTGGCGCTCCTGCTCGAGGATGAACCGCTCGATGGTCACCACCGTTCCAGATAGCATCGACATCGTACTTCGATCCTCACTGATGAAATGGTATGACCTGATCTCCCCGCCGACTCCTGATCCTCGCCGAATCGCCCGTCGGCCACACGGTGACGTGCCCGTCTCGGTCGGTGCGCCACACCGGCACCTTTGCTCCTTCGAGCCGGGCGATCGTCTCCGGAGCTGGGTGCCCGTACCCGTTGCTCCCGACACTGACGACCGCCGACTTGGGCCTGAGGGTCGTCAACCAGTCCGCGCCGGTGGCGGTACGCGATCCATGGTGTCCCACCTTGAGGAGCTCGACCGGGCCCACCGCCGCTGTCAGCCGCGCTTCGACCGGGAACCCGGCGTCGCCGGTCAAGATGGCGTCGAACCGGCCAATCCGGAGATGAATGACCACCGAGTTTTCGTTCACGTCCGTTCCGAAACCCGGCCAGCGGTGGTCCGGATGGAGGACGTCGAGCGTCACCTCATCCACCACGAACCGGTCCCCCCGCCGCAGCGGCCTCCACTCGATGCCGCGATCGTCGATCGCGTCGAGTAAGGCGAGGTAATCCCGATCGGGCACCGGCAATCCCGGCTCGGCCACGAGGAGCGGCGGCACCCGGGCGATGACCGAGCCCAACCCACCGAAGTGATCCCGGTGGGCGTGACTCACCACCGCAAGGGTGAGTCGCCGCACCCCTCGGCGCAAGAGATAAGGAAGCACCACCCGCCGTCCCGCGTCGCCGCGGGCGTCGACCGGCCCGGCATCGATCAGGATCCACCGGCCTCGTCCCGTCGACACCAATAACGCATCGCCCTGGCCAACGTCGAGAAAATGTAACGCCGGCCCGCCGGGCTCGCCCCATCGGATGCCGCTGACCAACCCGAGAAACAAGCCGGCGACCGCGACCCAGGCGGCCCGACGCCCCACTTCTCGCCAACGATTGCGGCGCCCGAACACCCATGCCATCGATCCAGTGACCGCGGCAGCCAACGCCGTCGAGCGGATTCCCGGCTCGAAGCTGATCGCCGCACCCGGGAGCCAGGCACCCAGCACCGCGAGTCGTTCGAGTCCGTCGAGCAGGAGCCCGCCACCGGCCGCCAACGCTGCCGCGACCGGCGGAGCGAACCCCGCGAGCACCACGCTCAGAAGCGCTGCCGGCATCGCGATGGCGGCCAGTGGGATCGCGACGACGTTGAGCAGGATTCCGACGACCGAAACGGACCCGAGAACCAGGGCGGCGAACGGGGCGGTCGCCATGGTGGCACCAGCCGAGCTGGCAATGACCGTGCCGACCCCGCTGGTCCAGCCGGCTCCGTCCGCCCACCGCGTTGCGGCGATGGCACCCCACATCGCCGCCACGGAAAGCCAGCCCCCCAAATCTGTCAGGGCCCAGGGGTCGACCAGCAGCACGATCCACGCGACCGTCGCCGAGAGCGCCCCGACCGCCACTCGCCGCTGCCGCCAGGTGAGCCAGGCATCCAGGATCGCCAGCGCGAGGGCGCGAACCGCGGGGGCCGGGAACCCGATGAAGCCGACGTAGCTTCCCACCGCGACGGTCGCAATCAGCGGGGCCTGCCGCCGCCGCCCGGCCAAACCGAGCCCGAGGACGACCCACGCCCACACCAGACCAATGTGAAATCCGCTGATCGAAAGCAGGTGCACCAGGCCCGAGCGGGCGAAGCCGGCCGAGAGGGCCGGCTCGAGAGTACCGCGGCTGCCTAACACCAAGGCTTCGATCAGGCCCGCGCGGGACCCGTAGAGCTCCCCGATGGTCGGCACGATCCAGTTGCGGAGACGATGGCCCACGCCCGGCCGGACCTCGGGACCCGGCCTGGCCTCGCGGATCGCCAGGAGTCCGCCGGCGGGGCGCCAGCGGCCCTGGTCGGGGATCCACCGTCCTTCCACGACCCAGGCGGTCCCGGCCGCCAGGGTATCCGGTGCCCGGTGCCGAACCGTTACCTCCCCGCGACAGCCGAGCCCGACCGGCTCGGCGGGAACCGGTCGCCCGGCAACCGCCGGATGGTGGAGCCGCACCGTGAGGCGCACGATGCCGGCTGTCATCCGGCGACCGCATGAACTGGCATCGCTGACACGGGCCAGGGCGCCGTGGGCAAGGCCCGTCAGGACGACGAACCCGACCGCCCGGGTGGGACCGAGTGCGGCGAGCCACAGCCCGACGATCACTGGCACGGCGGTCCACGGGCCCGGCAGGAACAGACCGGCGCCGAGACCGGCGGCAAATGCCGCCAAGCCTCGGGCGACGGTGGATGGAGACCGCACATCGAGCACGGCCCAAGGTTAGGCCTGCGCCCGCGACCGCCGACAACCAATCCGGCTGCCTGCGGTACCGAATTACCGCGAAGCTTGGTGAGGGATTACGAAACCGAGGCGGCCCGCCCGCCGCAGCGCGGCGAGAGCCCGACTCGGCGGAAACCGTCCATCACGGCGACATCGATGGAGGCTCGGCCTTGCTGCTTGTCCAGGCTGACTTCGGTGACGACCGACCCCTCGAGCGTCGCGACGTAGCGGGGCGGAAGGCGATTCAGCGCGTAGACGATGACGTCGGCCCGGCAGATGTCGCAGCCGCAAAACTCGGGGAAATGCGGCCGGAGGGTCTGGTAGGCCTCGACGACGTGATCCTCGACCGCGTTCTTCAGTTTCATAGCACCGTGAGGGCGTGTGGTGTCGCGACCGTGCCAATGAAGGTCGACCCCGTCGTGGCGGTCAGCCGAACGTCAAGATAGTCACCCACGGCCTCAACGCCGAGATCCAGCAGCACCAGCAAGTTCGTTCGGGTCCGGCCCAGCATCCCGCCCCGCTTGGCCACCTGCTCGACCAGGACCTCGTGTTGCTCGCCGATGCGGCCGATGTTCTTGCGCCGGGTCTGGGCCCGGACCGCGGCGACCAGTCGATCGAGTCGATCGGCCGCAACGTCGTCGGGCACCGCGTCCCGAAGTCGGGTCGCCGGGGTGCCCTCCCTCGGCGAATACCGGAAGGTGTAGGCGTCGTCGAAGTCGGCTTCGGCGACGAGAGTGAGGGTGTCCTGGAACTGCGCCTCCGTCTCGCCGGGAAAGGCCACGATGATATCGGTGGAAAACGTCATTCCCGGCACGGCCTGGCGCAGTCGCCGAACGACCTCGAGGTACTCCTCTCGGGAGTAACGGCGGAGCATCCGCTTGAGAACCGCGTTCGAGCCACTCTGGACCGGGAGGTGGACGTGGGGGCAGACGGCGGGGACGGTCGCCATTGCCTCGATGACGCGGCCGGTGAAATCGGTCGGGTATGGACTGGTGAACCGGAGCCGCCGAATCCCCTCGACCTCGCCCACCGCCCGAAGCAGATCGGCGAAGTCATGGTCGCCGTCGTGATACGAGTTGACCGTCTGGCCGAGCAGGGTGACCTCCGAGGTGCCCTCCTCCGCGAGCCGGCGAACCTCGGTGACGACATCGCCGAGTTGCCGACTCCGCTCCGGACCTCGGGTGTACGGCACGATACAGAAGGTGCACTTGTAGTCGCAGCCGCGCTGCACGGTGACGAACGCGGTGGGACCGCTCTCCCGCGCGGGGGGAACGTCTTCGTAGTGCTCCCACGACCGAAACGCGGTGTCGGCCGCGCGGCGGCCGGCGCTGGCATCGAGAATGAGATCGGGAAGATTCCGATAGGCGTCGGGCCCCACTACCAGATCGAGCCGGGGCACCTGGTCGAGCAGTTCCTGGCCCAGCCGCTGGGCCATGCAGCCGACGACCCCGAGCACCGATCCAGGACGCTTGTGGCGCATCAACTCGCCAACCCGGCCGGACACCCGCTGCTCGGCATGATCGCGCACGGCGCAGGTGTTCACCAGCATCACGTCGGCGTTAGCCGGATCCTCGACCCGTACGAAACCCCGGCTGCCGAGCACGCCAAACATCAGCTCGGTATCGGCCACGTTCATCTGGCAACCATAGGTCTCGATGAAGACGCGTTTCATCGCTGCTAGGGGCGAATCGATACGCCGAGGCTGACGACCGTGGCGTTTTCCTTGAACCCGCCGTTCGACCGGCGGAAGATCTGCTGCACGGTCAGGTCGAGGCCACCACGACCCTGGGTGAAACGGATTCCGGTCCCGGCCGAGATACCGAACTCGGTCGGCTGGTCCCCGCTGGTGAACGGAAACGGGAGGGTGGCGTAGTGCACCCCGAAGCGCCAGGGCCGGTGGCCGGCATTCTTGGGATCTCTCACGAACTCGAGGCCGGTCGCGAGTTCGATGGTGTTCTCCGCTCCAATCCCGTTCTGCGCCCGGATATCGGCGTCGGCGCTCTTCCAGGAACGCCGGTGGGCCGACGCGGCCCACATCACTTTCTCGCTGGCCTGCCACCGGATCCCGGCGCTGACTCCCGCCGGCAGATCAGTCTTGGCGATTCGGGTCGAGTCGCGGTCAATGTCGAGGTGGCCGTCGTTCCGGTAGGCCCCGGCGATGGTCAGACGACGAACGGGCCGCAGCGTGAACCCTGCCGACAGGCCAAGCCCCAGGTAGGAGACTTCGCTCCGCTCGACGATCGGGGCAAAGGTCGAGTCCGCGAAGTCTCGTCGGTTCTCGAACCGGGTCAGGCCGGTGATCGCATGGAGACCCAAACCGAGATGGAAGGTGGGTGTGACCTGCCAGCCGGTCGCCAGCCGAATGTCGGTGAGCCCGCCCCGCGAGCTCAGGGTGTCGAACACGCCGACCGGGACTCCCCGGATGTCGATGGTATCCCGCGTTCCCAGCGAGAAGCTCCGATCGAGGTAACCCGAGAGGCTGATCGCGGCAGCGAGATTGGTCCCCCCGATCGGGCCTGTGACCATCAGTTGGGGGAACCGATTGTCGTATCCGCTGGCGCTCCCGAACGGGTTGCTCGATCGCCGAAAGTTCTGGGTGTTGGTGAACAGGGCCGCGAACTGAATCGTCGAGGCGGTCGCGGCCGGATTCTGGCTCGACTCGATATCGAACATTCCGAAGGCCCCGCCGACGGCCAGGGCGCGCGGCGACAGCGGACGGATCGGGATGCCAAGACCCCGGATCCCGAACTGAGACGACTGCGCCCCGAGGGCACCGCCGCCGAGCAGCGCCAGCAGCGTCGCCAACGCGAGCGGTCGGAACGAACCCCTGGCGATCATGGTTGCCCCGATTTGGCCGGAATGCCGTAGGTGATTCGAAGGCGCGGCTTCCCGACGGCGGACCGGGTCGAGCGAAACACCGGCTGCATGAACCCGCCGCCCAACGTCTCGGTCGAAAGCTGGAGGAAAATCGCCTGCGGCGAACCCGACGTGGTCCCCCAGTTTGCCACCAACGAGAAGACGTCGACCGGGATTTCGTCAGCCGACCCGTCCGCCAATCGGCCCTGCGGGGGCGCCCCAAACGTCGTTGTGGGCGATTTCGCCCCCAAGTCGACCACCAGGCCAAACGCCGAGACCGAATCGCCGCCTCGGCTATTCGGGAGCCCCGCGAGCGGGCCGGCGGGGGTCAGCGTGAGGGTGGCCCGGATGATCTGCGCCGTGTCCCGAATGAAGGGCGGGATGGAAAACCGGAGCAGGCTCCGGGCGGCGCTCGGGCCGCCAACGTAGAGGAGGTCTGGATCCCGGTTCGCTGCTAAGTCGGTGTCGGTCACGTATCCGGTACTGGCTACCCGGTTCGGCTGCACCTGAATCCGCTGGCGCCGTTTGGCCGTGTCCACCACCCCCTCGGCGATACCACGGTACTCGAACAGGGGAGCGGCGCCCACCGTGGTCAGCTCCGGCGGCATCGAAAGCCGAACTCCGGTGGGCCGGTCCGCCCTCACGGCGATGCCGACACCGAGCTGCCCACTGTCGGCGGCCGCCGGCAGGAACGGGGCGATCCGATCGCCAGTGATGGCGACCTGGACCCGCCCGGACTTGACCGAGTCCGCCACGACGATGCTGTCGATGAGGGCGGCGGGGTTGAGCAGCGTGTCGAGCCCGACGAAGCTGACCGTGGTGTCGGTGGTGATCGGAATCCGATAGAGGTCGAGCCGGAGGGCCTTGGCGAGGGTATCGCGAGCCTCGATCACGAACGACAGGGCCACCGTATCGATGATAAAGGGCCGATTCGTCCCGTCGACGTTGACGCTATCGCGTTTGTTCTTCGGGAACACCACGAACGACCGGTACTCGCCCGCGGAAAGGCCATTGGACACCAACAGAATTCGGCGGGCGGTTCGAGGGGTGTAGCCGACGTACGACGAGTCACCGCCGGCGGTGGCCTCGATGACGGTGTCCCGAACGACGATGGCATTTCCTGGACACAACTCGGGGCACCGTCCAGGCGAGGCGAGATCTTCCTGGCAACCGGCGGCGAGAGGAGCCAGCAGGGCGAGAGTGAGCACCCAACGTTTCAAGCGAGCAACTCCGATCCAAAGGCATCGGGGAGCAACTCCCCGAGCGACCAGCGACGGTGCGATTGTGGCCCGACCGAGTCCACTACCAAGTCGGGCCCGAATTCCCGAAGAAACTGCCGACAGGCCCCGCACGGCGGCGCCGGTGGGTCCGAATCGGTGACGATCGCGACCCGGCGGAACTGCCGGACGCCGGCCGCGACGGCCGCCCCTGCCGCGACCCGCTCAGCGCATATCGTCAACCCATAGGACGCGTTCTCGACGTTGCAGCCGGCGAATCGCTGGCCATCGATTCCCTCGATCGCGGCCCCGACCCGATACCGCGAGTAGGGCGAATAGGCGCGGGCCTGGGCTCGTCGGGCGAGCGTTACCAACTCATCCTCCACTCCATACCTCGCGCAAGAAGGACGTCCCCGCCTCAAGTGCCTCGACGCCAAGAAACTCGGCGACCGTTTGGCCGATGTCGGCAAAGGTGGTCCGCTCTCCAACCGACACCGGACGCACCTTGGGACCAGCAACGAGTACCGGCACCCGCTCCCGCGAATGGTCGGTGGAGGGGGTCGTCGGGTCGTTCCCGTGGTCGGCCGTAAAGATAATCAGGTCATTCTCTTGCGCCCCACCGACCAGGCCACCGATCGCGGCGTCCAACTCGGTCAGGCCCTGAAGGAACCCCGGGACGTCGTTTCGGTGGCCCCAGGTCTGGTCGAACTCGATCACGTTGGCGAACACCAAACCCCGGGGTTGCACCCGGAGCGCTTCGCCGATCCGCCGGTACCCGTCGGCGTTCGTTGGGGTGTGCACGCTCTGGATGCCCCGGCCGGCGAAAAGGTCGTCGACCTTACCGATCCCGATGACCGGGATGTTGGCCTCGGCCAGCCGATCCAACAGGGTCGGGCCGATCGGCGGGAGGGAGAAGTCCTTGCGCCGAGGCGTCCGGACCCATTGCCCGGCCGTCCCGGTAAAGGGCCGGGCGATGACCCGGGAAACGCCGGTCGGGCCGCGGCAGAGGCGGCGGGCGACCTCGCAGGCCCGGTACAGCTCCTCGATCGGGACGGTTTCTTCGTGGGCCGCAATCTGGAAGACGCTGTCCGCTGAGGTGTAGACGATCCAGGCCCCGGTGGCGAGGTGCTGCTCCCCCAGGGTGTCGAGAATCGCCGTGCCCGAAGCCGGCCGGTTGCCCAGCACCCCCCGCCCCGTCTCGGCGGCGAACGCTGCGATGAGGTCGGCAGGAAACCCGTTCGGGAAGGTCGGAAACGGGGCCGGGAGAACGAGCCCGCAGAGTTCCCAGTGACCGGTGGTGCTGTCCTTTCCGGGACTCGCGGGCTGGGCCGTTCCATGGGCTGCCCGAGGGCTCCCCACCGGTGGGATTCTGGCCAACGGCGCGCAATTCCCCAGCCCGAGCGCCTCCAAGGTCGGCCACGATCCCCCAGTCGCGGCGGCCAGGACATTGCCAAGCGTATTGCTGCCGTCGTCGCCGTAAGCCGCTTGGTCTGACGCCGACCCGATTCCCAGGCCGTCGAGGACGATCAGCGCGGCCCGGCGGGTCACCCACCCCCCGACTGGACGAACCGAAATCGGAGCCCGGTGAGGGCCTCGGTGAGCAGGCGGGCCTCGTCGGCGTCGAGGTGGCCCTGGGTCTTTTCCTCCAGCATCGCCAGGGTGTCGATCAGCGCCTGGGCCATCTGGCGAGCGTTGGCTCCGGGGATCTGTTCGCTGCCGGGTGGCAGCTTGCCCGCCAGAGCGGATTCGGCCTGGTGGGCGAGTCCCAGGACCATTGAAGCGAAATGGGGATTCACCGGGGCCCTCCTTGGTAGTGACGGACCACCCGCCGCCCGACGGCGGTAAGGAGCTCGTACGAGATGGTGCCGGCCCGGGCGGCCTGGGCGTCGAGTCCGATCGCCCCGCCCAGCATCGTGGCCGTGTCACCAACCGCGGCGGTACCGCGCGGGAGGATGGCCATCGTCATGTCCATCGTGACCCGGCCGGCGATCGGATAAACCCGGCCATGGATCTCGACCGCCCCCCGGCTGGACAACGAGCGCAGCACGCCGTCGGCGTAGCCGATGCCCAACACGGCCACTTCGGCGGGGGCGTCGATCCGTCCGGTGGCCCCGTAACTCACCGTATCACCTGGTTCCACGGCTTCGACCGCCACGACTCTCGCCTCGATTCGGACCACTTGCTCCGGCATCCAGTCGCCCGCGGCGCCGCCATAGAGAAAGATCCCAGGCCGGGTGAGGGTCCCAGCGAACCGGGTGCCGAATCGACCCGCCGCGCTGTTGGCGGCGTGCACCAGGGGCGGCACCGTCCCAAGCCGCCCGATCGCTTCGTGAAGGCGCGCCCACTGCCGCTCGGTCGCGTCGAGATCGCTGTCGGCGCTATGAAAGTGGGTCATTACCCCCTCGAAGTCACCAGCCTCCGCCACCGTTCGACCGACCTCCGAGAGCGAGTCATCCCGCCACAACCACCCCCCGCGGGCCATCCCGGTGTCGATCGCGAGGTGGAACGGGCCGGCCCCCCGATTCCGCCAGGCCGCCAGGCCCGCTGGATCCGAGATCAGCGGCCGAACCCGCCACCGCCGGTATTCCGGCGCGGCCTCCGGCGTGAACGGCACGATCGCCAGGATCGGCCGTTCGATACCGGCCTCGCGAAGCTCCGCCGCCTCCGGCACCGTCGCCACTCCGTAACCCCACGGGTCGGAGCTCTCCAACGCTCGGGCGACGGCGACCGCGCCAAGCCCGTACCCGTTCGCCTTGACCATGGCGAGGATCGGAACGCCGACCGCGGCCCGGTACCGCTCGAAATTCCGCGCGACGGCATCCAGATCGATATCCATCCGGGGTCCGAACGCCGCCGAGGCGGTGAAACCTGTCGCGGTCATCTCGCTCTTCGATAAAGGGGCAGGTACAATACGGACCCGAGGAGGAGCAATGCAAGAAATATCGGCGCTCGAGCGCGCCATGGCGATGGTTCGGGATCTGCGGGAGCGCTGTGCCTGGGACCGAGTGCAAACTCGGGAGACCCTCCGCCCGTACCTGATCGAGGAGATCCACGAGCTCGACCATGCCATCGGCGAGGGAGATCCCCGGGCGATCCGTCGCGAGGTGAGCGACCTCCTCCTCCACCTGGCTTGGCAGCTCGTCCTGGCCGAAGACGCTGGCGAGTTCACGGCCGACCAAGTCGCCTCGGATCTCGAAACCAAGATGCGCCGCCGGCATCCCCATCTGTTCGACCTGGGACCCAAGGAACCCTGGGAGACGCTCAAGAAGCGGGAAGGCGCCACGAGCGTGGTCGCGGGTCTCCCACCGTCGCTGCCGGACCTGCTGATGGCCTACCGCCTCGGGGAACGGGCGGCGGCCGTCGGCTTCGATTGGCCCGACGCGGCCGGGCCGATCGCCAAGGTCCGCGAGGAGTTGCTCGAAGTGGAGGCGGCCCGGGACGATCGGGTCGCCCTCGAGGCCGAAGTCGGCGATCTCCTCTTCGCGGTGGTCAACGTGGCCCGGAAGCTCGGGGTCCCACCGGGGCCGGCCCTCGAGCGGGCCAACCGCCGTTTTCGCGACCGGTTCATCGGGGTGGAGCGTCTCGCCGAGGCGGAAGGCAGCGATCTCGCCGCGCTGGGCCTCGAGCAGCTCGAGGCCCTGTGGCAACGAGTCAAGCGGTCGGCGCCTAACGTCGCCTCGGCGCCAGCCTGATCAACTCGCCTTCAGCGGCCAAATAGGGTCGGGTCGTCCATTGCCCCAGTTCGATCACCTTGGCGAACGCATCCCTGGCCGCCGTGGTGTCCGATCGGGTGAGCTGGACGAACCCGAGCACGTAGAGCACCAACGACTCGTCTTCCGGACCGCCTGACGCAGCCAGCGAGCGGATCGAGTCGATGCCCATTTGCCCCCGCAACATCCGGAGCAGGCCGAACTCGGCGGTCCGGTTCTTGACCTCGATGTTGCTCGGGATCCCGCCGATGACTTGAGCCGCTTCGGCCCGGCGCCCCGCCCGGCGGAGGGCCAGGCTCAGCCACAGCCCGCTTTCGACCAGCTCATCGGCGCCATCGGAGTGTTCGAGCGCCACCAAAAACCGCTCGCTCGCCCGGTCGTAATCACCTTGGACCTGATGAAGCAGTCCGAGCCCCAACGCGGCCTGGTAACGGACCAGCGAACCGACCAGACCGCCGGCGGAATCCTCGGCGAACTCCTTCACCACCGCGCCCGCCGGGTCCCGATAGGCCCGCCCGTAGTCGCGCGCCGCCGCCTTGAATTCTCTCAGCATCAGCAGGATCTCGCCGCGACGCCGGTACACTCTCGCCGTCCCGTGCTCCTCCGCGATGACTTCGCTGTAGAGGGCCACCGCCTCCCGGAGCCGCCCCAGCGCGGCAGAGCGTCTCGCCACGAGCAACTTCGCCGCCGGATCGCCGGGCCTCGCGGCGAGATGACGCTGGGCGGCCTGAAGCTGTTGGACCAGGAGTGGGCCGAGGCCCGGCTCGAGCGGCATATTCCACAAGGTGTCGCCCAGCAGGGAGACCGCTTGGGCGCCGGACGGCAGGGGCGTCAGGGTAACCGCACCCCGGTCGCAACCGGCCCCGACGACCAGGGCCAGGACGAACCCGGCCACGGGGCCACGGCCTAGTCCCGCCATGACTCAAGGATAGAGGCGGTGAATCTGGCGCGGAAAGGCGATCGTTTCCCGAATGTGCGGCACCCCGGCGATCCAGGCCACGGTTCGCTCGACCCCCAAGCCGAAGCCGGAATGGACGAACGTTCCGTATTTGCGCAGGTCGAGGTACCAGCCATACGCCGCTGGATCGAGGCGCTGGGCCCTGATCCGGGCCAGCAACCGGTCATGGTCGTCCTCACGCTGACTTCCGCCGATGATTTCGCCGTAGCCCTCGGGCGCCAGGCAGTCATTGTTCAATACGGTGCGGGGATCGTCCGGGTTCTCCTTCATGTAGAACGCCTTGACCTCTTTCGGGTAGTTCATCACGAACACCGGACGGTCATATTCCTTGGCCAACAGAGTCTCGTCGTCGCCGCCGAGGTCCTGCCCCCACGTCATGTCGGACCCGAGTTGGGCGACCTTGGCCACCGCGTCGGTATAGCTGATTCGGGGAAACGGGGGGACCACTCGTTCCAGCGGCGTCACGTCGCGCTCGAGCTCTTTGAGGTCCTCCTTGCACCGATCGAGGGCCCGCGCCACCAGATAGCTGACGAAGTCCTCCTGCAGCCGCATGTTATCCGAGGAGTCCGCGAACGCCACTTCGGGCTCGACCATCCAAAACTCGGTGAGGTGGCGGCGGGTCTTCGACTTTTCGGCCCGGAAGGTGGGACCGAAGCAGTACACCTTGCCGAGGGCCGCCGCGGCGGCCTCGACATAGAGCTGGCCGGTTTGCGCCAGGTAGGCCTGGCCCAAATCGAAGTACTCGGTGGCGAACAGGTTGCCGGCCTCTTCGCCGATGCTGCCCGTGAGGATCGGGGTACTGACGTGGTAGAATCCTCGGGCATCGAAAAAGTCGTGGATGGCCTGGAAGACGTGGTGGCGGATCTTGGCGAGGGCGACCTGTTTGCGGCTCCGAAGCCAGAGGTGGCGATGCTCGAACAAAAAGGAAGTTCCGTGCTCCTTCGGGGTGATCGGGAAATCGAGACTCGGCCCGAGCACCGTGAGTTCGGTCGCCGTCAGCTCGACTCCCCCAGGGGAGCGGGCGTCTTCGCGAACCAGCCCCGTCACCGCGAGCGAAGTTTCCTGGGTCAGCTGCTGCCCGATATTCCAGGCCGCCTCGGAGACATCCCTCTTCGACACCACGACCTGGAGGTAGCCGGAGCCATCTCGAACGACCACGAAGAGGA
>Ga0194132_10001609_pt1 | contig 45355 bp, 36 predicted proteins | sample TA2KigOf80mmetaG_FD_148612 | JGI IMG/M metagenome (GOLD analysis project Ga0194132, IMG submission 148612) | Freshwater microbial communities from Lake Tanganyika, Tanzania - TA2015054 Kigoma Offshore 80m | ecosystem: Environmental > Aquatic > Freshwater > Lake | place: Tanzania: Lake... | reverse complement strand
TCGTCGATCTGGATCACCTGGCCCATCGCAGTCTCACTGCTCATCGTTTGCTCCTTCACTCTAGAAGAAGCCACCATTCCCGAAAGTGCGAAAGATTCTGTACGTTATCGCCCTGAACCTGATCGCGCAGCGTGCGGCTCGGCATCCCCATCGCAAGACAGCCCCAGGCCTTGTTAAGCGCGAGCTGAGCGCGAAGGAAGCCGGCCTTCTCCTCGCGCGCCAGCGCGAGGGTGTTGCCACCGGCATCGACGATCGCGTAGGCGACCGGTTTCTTCGTCAGCGTGCGGCGATGCTTACGCGCATGATCGACAATCTAGAGCGCCTTCTCCAGGGTGAGCGCGCTCATGGCTGCGACCGCCTCAGTGAGCGGTCCAGCCGCCGTCGATCGGGAGGGCCGTTCCGGTCATCGAGCCTGCCGCGTCGGAGGCGAGATAGAGCGCGAGCGCACCGATCTCCTCGATGGTGGCGAATTTCTTGGTCGGCTGGTTGAGGAGGAAGACCTTCTTGATCACCTCTTCCTCGGACATGTTGTGCGCCTTGGCCTGGTCGGGGATCTGCTTCTGCACCAGGGGCGTCCAGACATAGCCCGGACAGATCGCGTTGCAGGTGATCCCGAGCTCCGCCGTCTCCATCGCCGTGACCTTGGTCAGGCCGACGACACCGTGCTTGGCCGCGACATAGGCCGATTTGTAGGCCGAGGCGATGAGGCCGTGGGCGGAGGCGATGTTGATGATCCGCCCCCATTTCCGCTTCTTCATGTCCGGGAGCACTGCCTTGGTCGCATGGAAGGCGGAGGAGAGGTTGATGGCGATGATTGCGTTCCACTTGTCTTCCGGGAACTCGTCGATCGGCGCCACGAACTGAATGCCGGCATTGTTGACCAGGATGTCGACCTTGCCGTGATCCTTGATCGCATCCGCACCCATCTTGGCGATCTCGGACGGCTTCGACATGTCGGCCGGCGAGTAGGTGACCTTCACCCCGTGCCTTGACGCGAGGTCGGAGCGCGTGCGCTCGATCTCGGCCGCATCGCCGAAGCCGTTGAGAACGATGCCGGCGCCTTGGGCGGCGAAGGCCGTGGCGATGCCGAGACCGATGCCGCTGGTGGAACCCGTAATGACCGCGACCTTGCCCTTGAGCATGGCTTCCCCCTGACCTGGACTCAGGCGACGGACTGGACCGCCGCGTCGCGCGTCGGATGGATCGAGAAGACCGCCGAGAGCCCGCTGATGTCGAAGACTTCCTTCACCTGGGCCTGGATGGCGCAGAGCGCGACCTTGCCCTTGCCGGCCTTGACCTTGCGAACCGCGAGAAGCAGGACGCGCAGCCCGGCGCTTGATACATAGCTCACCTGACCGAGGTCGATGACGAGCGAGGCGCCGGCGGCACCGGCCAGCTCCATCAGGCGCGTCTCGAAGCCCTTGCTCATATTGCTGTCGAGCCGACCCTTCACCGTGACGACGGTGGTCTTGCCCTGGCTCTCCTCGATCATCTCCATGTCGTCCTCCGATGCGGCATCATCCCTCGTCTCACGCCGAGGTCCGCTTGCAAAAGTAAAGATGGTTGTAGCCGTTCTCGCGCTTGTAGCGCACTTCGTCCATCATCTCCTTGACGAAGAAGATGCCCAGGCCGCCGATCGGCCGGTCTTCGAGCTCCGCGGTGACATCCGGCTCCTTCGCCTCGCTGAGCGGGTCGAAGGCCCTGGCATCATCCACGACCTCGGCTTCGACCAGACCGTCCTTGAGCGCGATCCGCACCTCGATCTTGTGCTCTTCCGCATCATCGTACCCGTAGGAGACGATGTTGGTGATGATCTCGTCGAAGGCGAGATTGAACTTGTACGAGAGCCCGTCCGGCAGCCCTTGATCGGAGAAGAACGCGTCCACTGCTTCGGCGAGGCGATGGATCTCCGGCAGGTCGTTCTTCAGGCTGATCTCGAATCGAGACGCCATCCCATCAAGTCCTATGTGGACGGCGCCATTGTGGACGTTATCCTTAAGGCCCGGTTCTAGCCGCTCAATAACATCATTCAGGGCGTGGCGGAAGACATGGCCCCTTGGTCGGCCAAGATGTCGAAAGCGTTACGATGAGCGCCCTGCTCGGGGCGGACGAGGAGGCTCAGCTCGTCCGCGAGCTCGTCGCGGCGGCCGGCCTGCTCGCCCGCGCCACCAACGACCTCGCCGCGATTCCTCCCGTCAGCTTCGATACCGACGCGGCCCGGGACGCGCTGACCTTCGTCCCGGCTGCCGTCACGCGCCTGCGCGCCCGGGGCAGCCATGACGGCCGGACACAGGCGGGCAAGGCGCTGGCCGCGGTCGAGGAGCTGGTCAGGGGCGCGTTGTCGACGAACCTCACGAACGCACTTCTGGCCCGCATTCCTGCCCCTGGCGGCCCCGTCGCCGAGGCCAGCGGCCCGACGGTCATCGACCTGGCCGAGTTCTACCGCGCAGTCACCGACTGGCTGATCCGCCGCGATCCACGGCATCCCGCCATATCGGGCCTCAAACGTGCCCTCCTCCCCTACCTCAGCCAGACCAAGGCCTATGCCGAGGGCGCCGAGCAGGAGCTGGAGAGCCCGGACTATCCGGATCTTTCCGGCATCGCCGCCAATGTTCTCAGGCTCGATGTCCTGACCTGGGTCCTGGTCACCTCCGGCTTTCCGAAGGAAGCGCTCGAGATCCAGGCGCGCACGCGGCGTCTCGCACGCGCCGCGTTGCGCCGCGCGACCAGCGTCATGAACCGCTGCTCGGTGACCTTCGCCCTCGTCGACCGCGTCAACCTCGCTGGCACGCTCGCCGAGATCGACGACCTCGTCCTGATCTTCCAGCGCGTCCGCGACGGCGAGCGCGAGGAGATGCCGCAAGGCGAGGAGACTTTCGCCCAATCGCTCGGCGCGCAGGTGATCGAGGAGTTCACCGCAGCCATGACCGAGCTCGTGCGCGGCATCATGGACTCCTTCGTCGCCGGAACGATCGACGTCGCCGACGACAACCGCGGCAGCGAGGTCGCCGGCATGCTGCGCGCGCTCGGCAAACTGCACCAGCTCCTCATCGGCGTGAAGGACAAGGGTACCGCGGCCGCGGTCGAACGGATGACAAAGGAGATCGGAAGCGGCTTCGTCATAATCGGACAGCATATCGCCCGCTCGGCCGAGAAAGCGAAGACCGATCAGGACAGGACGCGCCTTGCCCAGATCGAGGTCATCCACCAGGCCTTCCTCGCCCTGGGCGATGCCATGCGAACGGGTACCTGAGCGCGGCTACCCCGCCACGATTCGTCCCGATTCCCCGGAACAAACCTTCGCCGTGCGTTGAATCTCCAGTATTCTGCGCGAAGTAAGACGCTGCCCGACGGCAGAGACTCGAAACGATGGGCTCGCCCTTAACGACATGACGCACCTACCCCGTCTCGCCCCTCTTCCCCGGTGCACGCTTTCGCGTCGCCATCTCGTCAAAGGCGCGTTCACGGCCGTCGTCGCCGGAACTGTTGCCGGCTGCGGGATGTTCGGCAGCAAGGAGGAAAAGCCGGCAGCCCCTCCACCCTCGCCGGCGGTCGCGCCGCCACCGGAAGGGGCGACGCTTCGCCTCACCGTGATCGCCTCCCCGCTGATCAACCCCGACCTGAACCAGCGCCCCTCGCCGGTGCTGGTGCGAGTCTACCAGCTGAGCAATCCCGACTCCTTCGAGGCCAGCGACTTCGCCAGCCTGTTCGAGAAGGACGAAGCCACCCTCGGCCCCGCCATGCTGGCCAAGCGCGAGCTGATCATCGCTCCCGGCGGCATCCAGGTCGTAAATGCCGATCTGAAGCCGGATGCGCTCTTCGTCGGCGCCGTCGTCGGATATCGCAATTTCGAGAAGGCGACCTGGAAGAACCTCTTCCCGCTGGCCGGCAAGAAAGCCAATCCGGTCCGCGTCAATGTCGGCGCCTTGGCCGTGGAGCTGCTGCCCAACTAGAAGCCCGGAGTGGACGCATGGCGAGCCCCCCTGTCATCGAGGTCGAAGGCCTGCTGCAGCCGATTTCGGAGGCGGCGGCCGCCGGCGAGGACCTGCGTGCCGACCAGGCGCCGGACTCGGCCTACTACAAGGTCAAGGATGCGCGGACCAGCGCGCGCGCGGCCGAGCGCAACGAGACCGGAGACCAGACCGGCATCATGGTCGAGGAATGGCGTGCCGTTCTCGAACTCGTCCCGGACCTGCTGACGTCGCGCACCAAGGATCTCGAGATCGCGGCCTGGTACACCGAGGCTATGCTCCGCGCCGAGGGCTTCGCGGGCCTTCGCGACGCCTTCCGCCTGGCGACGGGGCTGGTCGAGAAGTTCTGGGACGGGATCTATCCGCTTCCCGACGACGACGGCATCGAGACCCGCGTCGCGTCGTTCACCGGGCTCAATGGCGAGGGCGGTGAAGGCACGCTGATCCTGCCTATGCGAAAGGCCGTGCTGCTGCACGGCGCCGAACGTCCCCTTGCCTTCTGGCATCTCGAGAAGGCGAACGAGATCGCCAAGATCACCGATCAGGCCCGCAAGGAACGGATGATCTCGGAAGGCGCGGTGACGTCGGACGAGGTTCAGGCAGCTCTCGCAGCGACGCCGCCTGCCGCTGTCGCGGCTCTTGTCGAGGACATCAAGGAATGCCAGGAGGCGTTCAAGGCCCTCGAGAAGGCGTTCACCGACAAGTGCGGGAACGACGCGCCGCCCTCGAGCAACATCCGCCAGACCCTGGGCGCGATCCTCGACATGCTCACCTTCTTCGCCAAGGACCGGCTGGCGATGGCGCAGGCCAGCGCCGGCGCCGAGGAAGCACCAGCGGGTGATGGCGCTACGACGGCGGCCGGCGGTGCGGCACGCGCTGCCGGCTCTCCTGCTCCCGGCACTTACACCCGCGAGACCGCCTTCAACGAGCTCCTCCGCATCGCGACCTTCTTCCGCGGAAATGAGCCGCATTCGCCGATTTCCTACACGCTCGAAGAACTGGTCCGGCGCGGACGCATGCCGATGCCCGACCTCCTCGCCGAACTGATCCCGGATCCTGGCGCGCGTAGCCAGTTCTTCCTCGCTGCCGGCATCAAGCCGCCGGAGCCGCCAGCCTAGAGAACGGTCACTACGACGGCCGACGCATTGTCCGGGGCGCCGCCAGCCAGCACTTCGTCGATGATTTGCGCGGCCGCGGCCTCGGGTGCTGCCGTGGCGGCGATCTCGTCGAGCCGGCTATCGCCAAGCACCCGCGTCACCCCGTCGCTGCACAGAAGAAGCCGATCGCCGCGGCGCAGCGAACCGCGCGTCACCTCCGGCTCGAACAGCGTGCCGGCACCGATCGCACGCGTCACCATATGGGCCTCCGGATGTCCTTCGGCCTCCGACTCGTGCAGTTCACCCGCATCGATCAGCTCCTGGAGTCGGCTGTGGTCACGCGTCACCTGACGGAGATGCCCGTCACGGCCGTGATAGAGACGGCTGTCGCCGGCCCAGAGACAAGTAAAGTGGTCGCGCCAGGCCATCAGCACGACGCAGGTGGCGCCGGCGGGGGAGCTGTCGATCGAGAACCTGGGTTCGGCGTTCAGCTCGTCATGGACGGTGCCGAGGCTCGCCTGCACCGAGACCAGGAACGAAGACGAGGTGCTCGGCGGTCGCAGCGATGCCAAGCTCTCGACGATCCTTCGGCTCGCCATGTCGCCGCGAGCATGCCCACCCATGCCATCGACCACCGCCCAGAGACCGATCGCCGCGCGCTCGAGCACGGCATCCTCCTGCACTTTTCGTTTGAGGCCTATATGGCTCGCGACGCTGGAGGCGAAGCGGAGCATGCGCTCACAGCGCCAGAGCCAGCAGCTGATCGGCGGAAGCGAGGCCCGGCACGATCAGCACGTCGGCGCCGCCGACCATCGGCCCTACCCAGAAGAGGCTGTGACGCCCGAGCGCCGCGGCCGCCGCGGCGTCGAACATCTCAGCCGAGAGATCCTGCGCACGCGGTCGGCCGGCCCAGCGCACATGCCAGCCGCCGGCGGCGATCGGCTCGGCGATCGCACCCCCATCCTCCCCCGTATCTGGAAAGGGCGGCGCTTCGACCAGCGCCGCCGTCAGGGTCTCGACGCTGAGCCCCGGCGACCAGGTGTCGCCGATCAGCCCGGTCACATAGTCGAACCAGCCCTGAGCGGCAGCGGCGATCGGAACGACGCGGCGCCCCGGCCGGAGTGCGACCCCGACGATCAACGGATAGCGGCGACCGACGCGGTCCATGCTCGGTCGCATCAAACCGGCGAACACGCCAGGGCCGCAGACGCCTTCGCCGGCGACCCACGCGATCGGCTGCAACCGGTCGAAGACCGCCGCCCAGTCCTCGCCTGCACCGCGCCTGAGGTGCGAGACCAGCTGATCGGTCCACACGGTCAGCGCCGAGACGACCGGACGCTCGAAGCCGCGCACGACGAAATCGCCCGTTGCCGGCAGCTTGCCGAAGAACCCGATGGTCGTCGCGATCACAGGGTTGGACGGCACCGGAACCCCCTGAGGCGGCTGAGATCGAACGGATTGCCGAGCGCCGACGGCCGAAGGCGTACCGTCATCTTCCGGCTGCCGACGGTGAACTCGGCGAGATAATTGTCCCCCTGGCGGGTGAGGGTCGCGGTCCGCAGGAGGCGGAACCATGCCCAAGGCCCTTCGAAGGACACCGACGACGGCTCGTTCGCGATCGCCGGCTGGAAGGTGATCCGCACCGCCCCCTTCTCGCCGGGCCATTTGACGGCGGTCGGCCGCGGCGGCTCGTGGCGGTAGAGAATGGCGGCGCCGTCGATCTCGATCTGCGCCTGGTTGGCGCGCTGATCGAGCTCAACCGGCTCGATGTCGAAGCGCACCGTCGGCTTCTCCGCGTTGCCGAACAGCCCCTGCCGGATCTGCGCCGCGGTTTCGAACATCGTCAGCGTGTCGGCGGAAAGCCTGAGATCCGTGCCGCCGCTCCGCTGCCAGCGCCAGGGCGAAACCTCGGTGTCGACGAAGCCCTTGAGCTCCTTGTCGAAGAAGTCCTGCAACACGCCCTTGGGGCCGAACAGCTGCGCGAAGTCTTCGAGCGGCGCGTCGAGCTGTGCTTCGGTCACCAGCGGGTAGCGGGCCTCGAGCGCGCGGCACGCAGGCACGACGCTGGCGGTCCAGATCGTGTTGAGGCGATCACGGGCCTGGTCACCGGTGACGCTCTGGCCGCTATTGATCAAGGTCGAGACCGAGCGCGCGACCGGTCCCGGCATCGTCGCCGAAAGCTGGCGGAGCTTGGTGAAAGGGCCTGTGCCGCTCGTCGTGCTGCGCTGGAGGGAGGCCAGCATCGCACGCCCCTGATCCGGAGACTGCGCGACCTGATTCACCTGCTTGAAGACCTCGCCGAACTCCTTGATGACTTCCTCGAGCGGTGCCGCGCCGCCTTCAGGCCCCCGGACGAAGGCGCGGAGGTCGCGGAAACGATCGTTGATTGGCTGGCCCGGCGGCGGACCGGCATCGGCGCCGGTCGTCGGAAACAGCCTTGCCAGAGCAGATGTCTGGTTAAGCCGCGTGGCGATCCCCGTCGCGCTGGTCACGCCGGCCGCGCTCACACCGGTCGCCGTTGCCGCCGCTCCCGCGAGAGCTCCCCTCGGGTCGGCATCCTTCTTCGGTCCAGGCTCGAGTGTGGTCTCGCGCAATACGGCTTCGAGGTACAGCTTGAGCGGCGAGGTCGGCCCGGATAGCGCATTGAGCACGTCGCTGGCCTGCGCGATGGAGTCGAGCGGCGCGACGGTGACGTCCGCCAGGATCGCATCCCAGGCGCGGCCGTAATCGTCGAGATAGAGAGCGAGGATGGCCTTGATCAGATCCGCCTGACGCGCCTCGTCCGTGGCGCGCCGGTCGTCGACCACCCATGCTTCCGCCGCGGCGAGCCTCGCCACCTCGGGCAACGCTGGTAGCACCACGGCATGGAAGGCGTCATAGGTGTAGAGGCCTGGCACGCCTTCCCAGAGCTGGACGCCCGACAGCCGTCGAAGCGCCCGCGGAGCCGCAGGGCCTGCATGATCGACGACGCGCCAGGGCGGCAGGGCCGTCACCTCCGGCAGCTGCTTCAGGAGGCCGTAGCCGCGATCCGCCATCGAGGTCGTCGCGAGCGCCCGGCGTGCTGCCTCGACCAGCGCATCGTCGGGACGAACGCCGGGGCGCGGCCCGGCCGCCGCCAGCGTGCGCATATGGGTTGCGAAGCTGTCGCGAAGCGCCGCCTGGTTCGCAGCCGGGTTCCGCGCGTTCCAGTCGAGGGTCAGCCACTGCGTGAGGAACGCACCGTCATAGACGCCGGCATTCGTCGCCATCAGATAGGACTTGAGCGCCGGAAACAGGAAGTCCGCCCGGCTCGATCCCGTGCGCACCTGTTCGGCAAGCCGGTTGACGACCGCCGGCAGGAGCAGGCCGTCGAGCATGCGCCCATAGAGCGACGAGGCCGAGGCGACGACGGCATCGCCCTGGTAGATGCCGAGCGCGAAGGAGGACCTCTCCCTCTCCGTCGCCTGGGTGACGATCGCGCGCGCCCGGTCGAGCGCGCCCAGCGTCGATATCAGGGTTCGGTCCTGCAGCACCTGGGCGCGGCGGGCCGATGCCTCGTTGAGCAGGTCGGCATCGCCCTCGAGCCCGCCCAGCGCCTGCTGGCTGCCGAGCCAGGAGAAGGCGAGCACCGATCCGAGGCATAGCGTCGCCACGAGGGACACGGCCGCGGCGGCCCAGGCACGCAGGCGCCGGCGATGCACGACCGCCCAGTCGGTGCCGGCAAGCCCCGCCTCCTTGAGCACCACATCGGTGAGAAGCCCCGAGACGAAGTAGCTGCGTGTCCGCTCGGCGCCTTCCTGGACCTCGGCCCGACGTTCCGCCCCAATCGCGAACTTCTGCTCAAGCTGCCCGGCGAGACCGTCGGCTAGGTCGCCGCTCTGCGTGCCGCTGGTGAAGTAGAAACCGCGCAGCAGCGACGGGCGCTCGAGCCGGTTGCGGCCGAAGGTCCGCGCCAGGAACTCGAGCGCCGTGTCCCGCAGGCTCGCGAGCTGGAAGGGAAATTCGAGGACCAGCGAGCGCGAGCCGATATCCGGCTCCTGGTTGAGACGCCGGAGGACCTGGCGGCGGATGTCGTCCACCAGGCCGTCGAAGGCGGAGCCGAAGCCGGCGACCGGATCGGTGCCGGAGCCGCTGTCATAAGGAAGGCTGACGCCGAGCGGCACGGCGCGCTTCGCCTTGTTGAGCGGGCTGAAGAACTCGATGAAGCCGGGGATCAGGTCGCACTTGGTGAAGATCATGTAGACCGGCAGGCGCGTGCCGAGGCGTTCCTGGACCTCGGTCAGGCGGAAGCGGATCGCCTTGGAGACGGTCGCCCGCTCCTCCTCGCCCATGCGTGCCAGCTCGGGCAGCGGCAGCATGATGAGCGCGCCGTTGAGCGGCTGGCGCGGTCGGTGCTTCTTCAGGATGTCGAGCAGCCCGTGCCAGACGCGCTGATCGACCTCCTTATGGCTATCATGCGTGGTGTAGCGCCCGGCGGTATCGATGAAGACCGCGCGGTCGGCGATCCACCAATCGCAATTGTGCGTGCCGCCGATGCCGGTGACCGGCAGCTGGCCCAAGCGCTCCTGCAGCGGGAAGTCCAGGCCGCTTCGCGACAGCGCCGTGGTCTTGCCCGATCCGGGCGGGCCGAGCAGCACGTACCAGGGGACCTGATAGAGACGCAACCCGCCGCTCTTGCCGAAACGCGACTGCTTGAGGAGCTGCAGCGCGTCGCGAAGGCGCTCGCCGATGGATTGAAGTTCCTCGGCCGAGGCGGCTTCGTTCGCGGCCTTTGCCTCGTCGACCGCGGAAGCCGCTTCGAGATCCTGGATCAGCGCCTCGTTCGCAGCCCGGCGCGACTGGCCGATGAAGACGTTGGTCAGCGCCCAGATGACCGTGAGAATCAGCAACGCGACCAGTCGCGAGGTCTCGCTCTGCAGCAGCTTCACATCGCCGATCGCGATCAGCGGCACGATGAACCAGAGGAGAAGTCCGACCGCCAGCGCCACCAGGGCCGTTATCACCCATGGATTGGCGAACCAGCCGCCGATGCGCTTGAGCAGCTTCTTCACGAGGCTCTACCTGCCCAGGCCTGCAGTCGGCTCAGCGTCGTCGCATGGACGTCGAGCGGCTGTTGCGCCGCGCGCAGCAGGGTCTCGGCGTGCCGGCCGAAAGCGCTCGCCGAGTCCCGCGTCAGCGTCGGCCAGGGTGACTGCGCTAGGCAGGCTGCGACCAGCGCGGTCGAACGGGATGGCGCCGTGCCGACACCGAGATAGGCCTGAGCAGCCATGCCGCGCGGCCCCTCGACGGCGATCGCGCGCTCGAGACCGAGCAGGAGGCGCGGCTCGATCAGGAACTCGAGCGAACGCAGATAAGCCGAGGCGGCTCGCATCCGCACCGTGCTGCCGTCGCTGAGCCAGGGCGAGATCCGCGGCGTCGGCAACTCGCGGCGGAACCAGTCGAGTCCGTTCACGATCGGCAGGACCCGCGACGGGTCGGACTCCGCGATCTCGGTCAGCGGGATCGGTGCGAGCGCCGTATCGATCTCCGCGGCTGCCGCCTCGGCGACATTCAGGGTCTCGCGGTTCTCACCGTAAGACCAGGCGAAGCCGGCGCCAAGGATCAGGGCAAGGAGCGGAGCGACGGCCAGATGGAGAATCTGCGTGGCACGGCGCGGCTGTGGACGCGATGCCATGCCCGCCTCTCGCAGGATCACCGTCTCGAACAGCGGCCGAGCGAAGGGAGCGACCGCCGTCCGCCGCGTATCCCGAACCGCCGCCGGATGCGCCGAAAGATAGAAACCGCGAAGCATCAGCGCGGGCTCGTCGACGATGGCCGAGCCGAGCGAGACGGTCCCGGCGGCGAGGCGCGCGAGGTCCCGCGGCAGCAGCCACATCCCGGCCGCCATGCGCTCGTCCATGCCGTGATGCTGGCGGAGGATCACCTGATCGGCGAGCCGCGCGATCAGATCCTCGAAGCCGGCACGCTGCGCGTCGTCGGTCGGGCGCTGCTTGTTGAACGTCACGCCCCAGACCTGGTCGGTCTCGTCGTCGTCGAGCGCCGACAGCATCGCGAAGCAGCCGGGAGCGAGGTCGAGCTTGGTCGCTACCAGATAGACCGGAAGCTTACCGCCGATCATGCGTCCGAGCTCCCTCAGCCGCAGGCGCATCGCCGCCACCGCGCCACGCCGGTCCTCGGTATCGGCCAGTGTCTCCGCCGGGACCATGACGATCATGCCGCTGATCGGCAACGTCGGGCGGCGCTTGAGGAGAAGGCGCAGGAGCCCGGCCCAGGCCATGCGGTCGGCCTGGGGGTCGACGTCCTGGGAGACCAGCCGACCGGCTACGTCGAGGAAGACCGCCTCCTCGTATACGAGCACGTCGCAGGTGACGGTGGGCGCCGCCGTGTCGCCTTCGCGGATCGCGTCGTTCGGCATGCCGAGGCCGGAAAGCCAGGCCGTCTTGCCGGCCGCGCGCGGGCCGATGACGAGATACCAGGGCGTCGAATACGGCGTCTGCCGTCTCGCCTCGAGCAACGCCTCGGCCTGCTTCAGCCGATCGCCGAGCGCTGCCATATCCTCCAGCGCCGTCGATCGCGCCGGCTCGCTGGTCTCACGCGAGGGACGTGCGGAGGCGCGACCGGTACGTCGTGCGGTCCGGCCGGCGCCCGTGTCCCGGCCCGTCATGGGCTCGGCGCATCCGCGCGCGGAAGCAGGATCTCGATCCGGCGATTGATCGCGCGACCTTCGACCGTCGCGTTGCTGGCGATCGGCTCGGAGGAGCCGCGCCCGAGCGCGCTGACGCGGTTGGCGCCGCCCAGGCCTACGCGCAACGCCTCGGCCGTCGCCTCGGCGCGCGCGCGAGACAGCGCGTCATTGTCTGCATACTGCCCGCCGCGTAGAGGCACGTCGTCGGTATGCCCGATGACGAAGACCTGCCCCGGCTCCGGCGCCAGCGCAGCGGCAACGCGCGCAAGCAAGGTCGAGAACTCGGCCGAGACCCGCGCCGCACCGCTGTCGAACAGCCCGACGCTGGCGATGCGGAGATAGATGAAGCGCTCCACCTGGCCGATCTCGACCTGCCGTGACTGCACATCGGCGGCGAGGCGCTGGCGGATGCGGTCGATCTGTGTCTGCGCCGGAGCGGGCGGCGGTGGCGGCGCCGGCGCTGCCGGCGTAGGCCGCGCGACCTGGACCTGCCCGGTCGGAAACAGCTCCGTCAGCTTGGTGGCGACGCGGTCGGCGCGCCGATTGAGATCGACGCTGAAGAACGCATAGATGCCGGCCAGCAGCACGAGACAGGCGGCCGACGCCGTCCACACCGGGAACGGCGCGCGGGGCGGAGCATAAGGCACGTTGAGGCCGCGCCACATCGGCGAAAGGTCGCGCTCCGGCTCGCCGCGCACCCGGCGTATGGTCCGGTAGATGCGGTCGCGCAAGGTCGAAAGCTCGGCGCCGCCGCGCGGCGCCACGCGATAGCGGCCGGCGAAGCCTATGGCGAGACAGATATAGGCGAGCTCCAGCACCTCGACCGATCCGACCGGATCGCTCAGCGCCTGCTCGACCATGCTGAAGAAGCGCTCGCCCCCCCAGGTCTCCTGCTCGACCGTGCTGACCAGACCGCGCGCCGCCCACTGGCCCTGCGCCCCCCATTCGGTGCTCATCACCAGGTCGTCGACGGTGGCGCAGACGAGATAGCGCGCAAGGCGGATGCGGTCCGGCGCGATGCCGTGCCCGAGCGCGCCGGTCTCGAAGGAGCGCACCTCGGCGATGACCTGATCGCGGGTCTGATCGAGATTGGCCGGCTGCGGCGACTCCCGGAGCCGCACGGCGAGCGCGAGCAGCGGGGCTGCGACGGCGCAGAGCGGATTGACCGCTCCCAGGGTCCAGACCGTCTCCTCCGTGCCCTCACCCCGCATCCGCGGCGTGCGATCACGCTCCCGCGGCGGCGCGCCGCCACGGGCCGGTCGGCGCGGCCCAGTCGCACCGGCGCCGAAAGATGGAGAACCGAGCGTTGGCGGAGCCGCCTTCGGTGCCGCCGGTTGTGCCGCAGGCGCCGCCGGTCCCGCCCCCGGCCGCCGGACGACTGTCCGGTCGAGATCGTCTTCTTCGAAGGGCGAGCGGTCTGCCAAGAGGCACTATCCCCGGATAGCCCAGAGGTCGATCTCGAGCTGCGGGAACTCTCCGGCGACATGAAGCGCGATACCACCGGTCGGCGCCATGCGCTGCCAGAGAGGATTGGCGCGCTCGAGCTCGAAATAGGTGGAGCCGGCATGGAACGGCAGCTGGCGCGGCGCCACCGGCAGCGGACGGACGGGAATACCCGGCAGCGCCACGTTCACCAGCTCGCGGATCTGCTCCACCGGCCCGATCTTCACCTGGGCCGGGAAGGCGCGCATCAGCTGCTGGACAGGCAGCGCTGCCTTGACCGAGAGCACGAAGGTCGCATTGTTGATCAGGCTGCGATCGGCGATCTGGCCGGTGCGGATGCCGTATTTTCTCTCGACCAGCGGGATCTGGATCGCCGACTGCTCAAGCACGGTCGAAAGCGAGCGCCGGAGCTCCGCCAGCACGGGCGTGAAGGAGTTCTGCAGATCGTCGTGGCGATAGGGCGGAAAGGCCGGCGGCCGCTTCCCGGTGCTGGAAATGGTGGCGAGCTCGCCCGCCAGCATCACCGCGAGCGAGTAGAGCCGCTCGGGATGAACCAGCGGCGTCGCGTTGAGATGAGCCAGCAACGGCTCGTAGCGGTTGAGGATCTGCAGCAGCAGGAACTCAGCGATCTCGCCGACGCCACGGCCGTCGCCGCCGGCTACCCTGAGCGCCAGCGCCGAGGCGCGATGGGAGATCAGCCCCTGGATATCGACGAGGATCGCAGAGAGCGCCGAGACCGCGCGGCAGTCGAGCGCTGGCGCCGCGTACTTGTCGTCGAGCACGATGCCGCGCTCCGACCGCACCTCGATCACACGGCCGAGCCCGACCAGGAGGTGGCCGGAGCTGTCCATGCCCTCGATGAGATAGCGCAGCCGGAGGCGGCCGACCTGCATCTCGGCCGGAATCGGCGAGCCGTCATTGGCGTCCTGCACCTCGACCGCTTCCGGCACGAAGCGCGTCAGGCTCGGGCTGTCCTCGGGACCGACTTCGAGCCCGCCGCGCTGGCGGATCGGGAGCGCCAGATAGATGATCTTGTCGCGCACCGTTTCCGGCACGGGCAGAGGCAGCGGCGGCCGATCGTCGTCGGGCAGCGAGAACGGCGTGCCGTCCTCGAAGATGCCGCGGCAACGGGTGACGGCGAACTGGCCGAGGCCCAGCAGACCCTGGTCGAGCACGAGCTCGGAGACACCCCAGCTATAGGGACCGCAGGCTTCCGCCCGGTCGCGGACGAGGCGCTCGAAATAGCGCTCCTGCTGCTGCAGGTGGTGCTGCCTCAGGAACAGGCCTTCCGACCAGACGACCTTGTTCCCCAGCATGGCGGACACCTCCCCGGCGAAAGGCCCAGAACCTCCGCCTAGGTTTATCTCTACCGCTGCCTAAGTACCAGTTCTTGGAGGTCCGAGAATAGCCGCCGCAAGGTCTGCTCGCCGCTGGGGCCGGATAACAAGGTAGAGACGGCAGTTGCCGACCCCGCCTGGGAGATCGCATTGCCGGCGACAGGAGAATCAGGATGGGCTGCCGCCGCGACTCGGGCCAGCCGCCAAAGCGCCTCAGCCAGCTCGGCAGCAGCCTGCTGCTCGGCGGAGCCCGACACCGGCGGCCCCAGCCAGTCATCGGGAATGCCGCCGGCACCGGATGAAGGAAACCCCGCCTGGGGCGCCGGCGCGAAAGGCGAATCGGCCTGCCCTGCCAGCGGATCGCCTGAGAGCGGCGGCAGGTCGAGGTCGAAGTCGTCGGGAATTGCGCCACCGGATCCAAGCGACGACGACGGCGCGGGAGCACTGGGCATGGGCGCGAAAGGATCGTCCTCGATCGGCAGCGGAGCGGCTGCCGGCGGCTTGGACAAGGTCGCGAAGAACGGATCCTCGGCCGCGGTCGGTGCCACCAGATCGACGGAGAGCGTCACCCGACCGAGCACGATTCGGTCACCCTGCTTCAGCATCGCTTGGTTGCCGCGGCCGAGTGGCTCCTCGGCGCCATTGATGAAGACGCCGTTGGTGCTGGTGTCGGTCAGGATGTACTGACCCTCGCGGAAGTCGATCCGGAGGTGGTTCTTCGAAAGCATGCGCTCGGGATCGGCGACGACCCAGCCGCAATCCTCGCCGCGGCCGACGACCAGGCTCGCCGCATCGACTTCGCGCTTGCGGCCGCGGTCGGGCCCCTGGGCCATGGTCAGGACGAGCTTCACCCGGTCTCCTCCCTGCCGAGGACGACGACATGGGTTTGATAGTGGACCGTCGCGCGATCGTGCAACCGTACTTTCCAAGCAACATCCCGCGCCGGCGCCAACGGCTTCAATCCGAGCGCACCATCGGCAAGCAGGCGATCGAGAGCGACCTCGGAGGCGCCACGATGCGAGCCCCGCTGCGAATGCCCGCCGAGCCAGGCCTCCATCGGCGTCACCGCCGGCGTCCAGTCGAAGGGACAGGCGATGATCGCGGCACCGCCGGGCCGGAGCACACGGGCGATCTCCCTGAGGCCGTCAGCCGGCGAAGCAAGGCAGTCGATCAGGTTGAGCGCGACGACGAGGCCGAAGGTCGCATCGTCGAAAGGCAGCGACAGCGCGTTGCCGACCCAGAAGTCGACCCGGGCGCTCGATGCGAGCTCGACGGGAAACTCCCGGCGCTCATAGACCACGCCGCCGCGCCGCACGGGAACGCGGACCATGCCGTCATCGAGAACGCGCCTGGCGATACGGATCAAGGGCACGTTGAGATCGACGCCGACCACCATGTGGCCGAGCCGGTCGGCGAGATGGAAGCTGCTGCGTCCGGTGGCGCAGCCGAGATCGAGCACAGGACCTGCAGGCGCCTCGGGCAGCATGCCGAGGCCCGCCTCCAGGCAGGCCAGCACGCCGCCTCCCTCACCCTGCCCTTCCTCCGGATCAAGATCGCTCCAATGGTCCCAGCCATAGCTCGACTGCTGCTGACGCACAGCATCGAAGCCGGAGCCCGCGCCGGCCGCATCGCCGAGCAGCGACTCCACCTCGCCGGAGACGTCGTCGCGCGCCAGAAGATGGAAAAGCGCCTCCTGCACGAAGCCGCGCACATCCGACACCATCACCGGGAGGCCGCCGACGATCGGGAATTCCTGCCGACAGGCCGGGTTGCTGCAGACGAGTATGCCGTCCACCACCCGGCCGTCGCGACGGTCCGTCGAGATCGCCATCTCGATCGGAGATCCGCCGGCGTCGTCGCGACAGCGAGGACAGACCGGCGCCAGTTCTGCGAAGTGGGAGTCGCGCATCGGCGGATCGGCTAGCCGCCGATGATCACCTTGGGCTCGCCCGGCGGCAGTATCTTGCCGACCGGGCTCGGGATCGGCGCGACGCAGCTCGTATGGGCGGTCATGTCGTTGACGCGCGCCGCCGGCATGCCGCCGATCATCACCGTCTTCGAGCCCAGGCTGATCATCCCCGGCCCCCCCGGCACGCAGCCCGGCAGCATGCAGGGTCCAGTCGTATCGGTCGCGCGCGCTGCCGGCTTCTTGCCGATCAGCACGGTCGGCTGGCCCTTGATGATGGTGAGCGGCAGGCCCGGATGCGGGGCCGGCGCCGGTACCGGTGCCGCCGGGTGGATCGGCGAGTGGCAGTGCGGCGCGTCCTGCTTGACCATATCGCCTAGGCGGGCGGCGGGCGGCATGCGGTTTCCTCAGTTCCTGTGGAAGGCTAGCACGGTCCCACGCATCAGGTCAGCACCGAGCGGCGGATCCACACCAGCAGCTGGTTGGCGAGGTCGCGCCAGCCGAGCGACGAGGCCATGTCGTAGAGCGCCTCGCCCTGGAGCCGCGTCGTCGGGTTCGCCGGGCCAGCCGTCAGCGAACGCGTCAGGCGCACGAACAGCTCGTAGACGCCGCCAGTCAGGGCCGTCAGCAGGTCCTTGAAGCGGTCGCCGTCGAGCTTGGCGGCGAACTGGTAGATGAGGCGCACCTGCTTCAGCTGCCCGACGAACTCGTCCATGGCGGACGCGTCGGCCGAGGCGAGCGTCTTGGCGAGCTCGTCCGCGATCATGCCGACCAGCCCGACGACACTTTGCAGGAAGCGCCGCGCGGCTTCATCCCCAAGTTCGGCGACGGAGTCGATCTCGGAAGACTCCTGATGCCCGGTCAGGCGCATCGCGAGCGAGATCAGGTCGTCGACCTGGACCAGCATTGCAACCACGTCGAAACGGGCCATCGGGTCGCCCGTCTCGACATAGGCTTCGATGATGCGGGCGGCGCGGCGCAGCACCTGGGCGACCATCACGCGGCTGGCGGCCTCGGCAAGGCGCAGCTCGCGCCGGGCGCCGAGCACGTCGAGACCGACGATCAGCGTATCGAGCCGGATGAAATCGAGCTCGAGCGCACCGATATCGGGTGCATCGTCGGCGGCGAGACGGCTCGAAAGTTCGCTCGAATAGGTCAGGAATATTCCGGCGATGTGGAAGGCGAGATCGACGAGCGCTGTCGTCCCTGCCCGCTTGGCCGCGTCATGCTCGATCCGTCGCTGCAGCAAGACCGCAAGCTCGACGCCCGAAAGCCAGTGGCCCTTCGGTCTCGTCGCTCGACCGGGGCGAAGCGCCGTCGCTGCGAGATCGTGGGCCAGCGGCAAGATGCCGGCCTCCAGGGCGATGCGCCCGAACCGCTCGCGATCGGCATTCGCGATACGCCCCAGGAGGTCGTCGATGATGTCGCGCGCTTCCTCGTCGACGCCTTCGGCCACGACCGAGCGCAGCGCCTGATCGAGATCGTCGAGCGACGCCGGCCGGATCGCCGGCCGCGGCTGCGCTGCGGCGGCCGCCGTTTGCGCTGCCGCCGGCTGCTCGCTTCGGCCAAGGCTCAACGAGCGTAGCGTCGCTGCGAACTCGGCGGCGGAGGCGAAGCGCGCCCGAGGGTCCTTGGCGAGCGACCGCGCGATGATCGCGTCGAAAGACGCCAAAGAGGGCAGGATCGTCGAGGGCGGCGGCGGCTCGATCGTGCAGATCTGATGCATGACCTCGGCAACCGCGCCGGCATAGGGCCGCCGTCCGGTGACGAGCTGATAGAGAATGACGCCGACGGCATGCAGATCCGTGCGGTGGTCGATGACCGCGCCGCGAAGCTGTTCGGGCGACATGTAGGCGGGCGTCCCCAACATCTCGCCGAGCTGGGTCACGTCGGATCCGCCCATGCGGGCGACGCCGAAATCCATCAGCACGGGATCGGCGCCGGGCCGCCGCATGACAATGTTCGCCGGCTTCACGTCGCGATGAATGATCGAGGCGCGATGGGCGTGCTCGAGCGCATCGAGGACGGCGGCGATCAACGCGCAGGAGATGTCGGGCGCGACCGGAATGTGCCGGCGTGTGAGCGTATCCATCGCCTCGCCCTGGACCAGCTCCATGGCGATGAACGGCACCCCCATCGCCTCCCCGGCTTCCCACAGGCGAACGATGTGGGGATGCCGAAGCGACAATCCGATGCGCGCCTCGCGGGAGAAGCGCTGCAACGTGCCGCCGCGCTCGCCATCCGCCAGCAGCTCCTCGCGCAGCGCCTTGAGCGCGACGACCCGGCTGTCGACCATGTCCTGGGCGCGATAGACGATGCTGGTGGCGCCGCGCCCGAGAATGCTCTCGATCCGGAACTTGCCGAGCGTGCTGCCAATTGCGGTCACGACTCAGGATCGATCAGGCCGAGATGACGCCAGACGGGCACGGCTTCCCGGAGCGTGAATCCAAGTTCGGTCGACAGGATCGTGCGGGTTTCCGCTTCATCCTCGATCGCGACGCCGTCGCGGCGAAGCCGCTCTCCGGTCCGGCTCAGCCGCGCCCAGGCGTAGTCCACGAGCCCCTCGACCGTCGCCGGCCTGCGATCGATCAGGGCGCCATAGGCAAAGAGCTCGAAGGTCTGGAGATGAATGCCGAGACCCGTATCGGCGGCGGCGAGCGCCTTCGCCGGAACGCCGGGCGCGAAGTCGACGAAGTCGACCATCACGCGGTTATGGCCGCGGCACGCGGCGCGCGCAGCGGAGCTCGGCTTCTCGACCACCGGCAGGGCCTGGCTCGATCCGACCAGCATGCCGACCATCTCGACCGCCTGCGGCTCCTGCCGGCTCTTGATGCCGGGCAGCTTGAGGAGATCGGCGACCGAATGCGGGCCACACGCGAGCGCGTCGAGGACGGGCTCGTATAGTCCGGGCTCGAGCGTCGCCGTACCGAGCGGCGTCGCGATGTCCTTCTTGATCCCGGACGGTCCGACCGCGATGCCCAGGCGCATCGCTTTCAGGCGTTCGTCGCGGCGTGCAGGGTTGAGATAGCGGGCGCCCTTGACAAAGAGGTCCCGGCGGAACGATCGCGGACCGAGGTAGTCGCGGAAGGTCTCACGAACGATCGGATCGGCGATGCCGCCGAGGATCTCGCGCTGCTGCGGGCTCAGGCTGAGTTCGGGGAAATTGTCGAGCACGGTGCCGTTGGCGACGAAGGAGAGCTTGGCCTTGGCCATGCCACGCGCGACATCCGCATGATAGAGCGGCTGCCAGCCGTCGTTCAGGTACTCGTGCACCAGATAGCTGACATTGCCCTTCTCGAGGTCGCCCTTCAGCCGCTTGAGCACGTCGTCGTCGCGAAGGCCGGGCGCACCGGTCTCCCGCATCCTGTCGGCAAGCGCGATCGCGTGGGTGATCGCCGCACCGCTGCCGAGGCCGCTTAGCTTTGCGTATTCGAGGAAAAGCCGCTGGTACGGCAGGATCGATGCCCAGGCCGGCATCGAATTGTAGCTGACATAGGCGATCCCGCCCGGCTTCAGGCGCGCCGCAAGCAGATCGACGATCGCGCGGCGACCCGCTTCGCCAACCCAAGCGTAGACGCCCTGCAAGGCGACGTAGTCGAGCTCCGGCAATCGCTCGGGCACCTCGACAAGCGCCTCGAAGGAGGCTTCGATGAAGGTGACGTTCTTCAATTCCATCCGGCGCGCGAGATCGCGCGCGCGAGCGATGTGAGCGGGATTGAAGTCGATTCCGATGAACTGCCCCTCGGGATTCGCCGCGGCGAGAAGCAGGCAGGTCATTCCCTGGCCGCAGCCGAGATCGCAATAGACCCAGCCTTCGCCGCGATACGGCGGCTCGACGCTGCGGAGCAGGCAGGCGATATCCATGAACGCCGGCGACTGCTCGCGGTAGAAGCCGGGCACATACTCAATGTCGGCGACGTAGCCGCCGGTCCAGTCCTGCGTCATGCGGCCTTCCTCGGCTGCGACGGCGCCGGGGCGAAGACGGCGTCGGCGACGAGCCCCTCATGCGGACGCCCGAGCCATGTGTTCCAGCCGAGGCGCGGGCTCTCGGGCTCGGCAGCGTCGAGCCTCAGATCCGGCGCGTCGCCGCCGGCGATGATCACCTGCAGGACGAAGGAGGCCTGCAGACCGGCATAAAGACGCGCGGTGTCGACGACAATGCGCGCGCGCTCTCCATCCGGCAGAAGCTGGCGAAAGACTTTGGGCGAGACCGGACCGATGACGAGCTTCACGCCTCCCTGCACGTCCCAGACGCGGCCACCGAGGACGCAGTCGACGCCGAGCCTCGTGTGACCCGGCGCGGATGGCCGCGGCGTCTTCAGCCGGGTGAGGTCGGCGTCCTCGAGGCGAATCCAACGCCCCTGGAACTGCCGCACTTCGACCGGCTCGCCCTGGAGACTCTCAAGGACGGATTGCAGCCCCTCGGCCGGGCGCGGCCCGCGCGTGAAATGCCCTGAGAAGAAGCCGACGAGATGATCGTCGACGGCCAGCCGGCCGCGCAGCGGTTCGGTGCCGAGACCCGACAACGCGAACACCAGCCGGCTCGGCGGGTCGTCACCCTTCGCCAGCGACCGCTCGAGCTGGATCGGCAACCGGTACTTGGACCAGGCGCGGAACAGCAGGAGAAGCGAACGGTGGTTGAAGAGATCGAGGAAGCCCTTGAGCGCGGTCGACCGTGCGCGCACCGTCTGCATCAGCAGTTCGGCATACATCGGCGGCAACGCCCCGCCGGCGCCGGCGACGCCCATGAAGCCTACCTGGACGCCCGCCGGGCCCTGCGGCGGCGCCTCGACCTCTCTGACCTCGCTGCCCTGGAAGGCGAGGTCCGGTGTCGCGCGAAAGCGGACAGGATCCTTGAGCGTCTCCCCGAGCTTGCCGTCAGCCGGTCGACGCCGACGCCAGCGCTCGAGCAGGCGGGCGACCTGGAAGAACGCGAAGCGCCGCGGATCCCTGACGAGCGCGGCGACTAGAGAAGATGCCGGTTTCCGGAACGTGCCGGCCATTTGCGAAGATACCCCTGGCGTCCGCGGATCCTTACGGCGAGGCGGACGAAGCTGTTGATCGTGGTGTAGGCGCCCAAGAACCGCTCGAGCACCGAGGCGAAGAGGAACAGCCCCTGCCCGGTGAAGCGGCTGTCGTCGAGCTCGACGGTGACATCGTTGCCCTGGCAGACCGCGCCCCAGTGACGCGAGGCGACGCGCGCCGCTGCCGGCCGGCTCTCGACCGCGAGAACGCCGTCCAGCATGGCACGGGTCTCACCGGAATCGCGGAGGTCGTAGAGCATCAGGATCTCCCTGAGCGCCGCCGCCCCCTCCTCCCCGTTGCAGAGCGACAGGTGGTTCAGTGACAGGTGCGACAGGAGGCGCCAGCGATACTGGCCCCGCGCGGTCATCCGTATCGGTGTGGTCGGCGGCGTCAGGCACGCGATGCGCTTCACCGCCGCTCCACCGCCCGCCAGCGTCAACGTCGGCCGACCGCCGCCATAGGGCAGCACGGTCGTGAGGTTGCGGTTCGTGCAGAGCACCTCGAGGCTCAGAACCTCGTCGGCGGGTCCAGCAGGATTGAAGTCGGCATCCACAAGCGTCAGGAACAGCTCGGTGCCTTTGTCGCGGCCGGTCCCCGGGCGACGCGCCGCGAACCAGTAGCATCGCGGCCGCTCGGCGCCGTGATGATCGAGCCCGTACATCGGCAGTACCGTCCGACTCTTGCCGGCACTGTCGGTCGAGCGCACCGAGAGAATCGAGTGGACTTCGGTCGACATAGGGCGCCGCGAGTCGGCGACGATCCGATACTCGGAGGTCGTCTGATCGACGGCGATCGGCTCGGCTCGCAGCGGAAACAGATTGACCATCGGCGAGCAGCCGAGCGCCACCGCATCGATCGTCACGCTGCGCTCGAGCTCCGGGAAAGTCTTGTCGAAGTAGAGGAAGAGATCGAGCTTGCTGCCGGCATTGCGGGCGGCATCGACGCCTTCGAGCGTGAAGTAGAGATGCTTCTCCGGAAACGCGAAGTACTCGGTCAGGAGGCCGTAGGCCGAGAGCGTGCGCTTCGGATAAGGGAGAAGCGCCTCTTCCGCTTCGAAGCCGACCGGCTTGAGGCAGGCCGGGTCGAGAATGATCGGGTTGCGGTCGTTCGGCGACTCGGCGAGCGCGACCGAGAGCGTGTGATTGAAGATCAGCTCATAGAGCGGATGCGCTGTCGTACCGCGAAGGAAGAAGCGAAGGTCGCGGATGTTGAGCGAGCCGATGGTCTTGTCGGGCGCCATCGCCTTCAGCGAGATCCGCAGGCAAGCTGCCGCCCCTGCCGCGGCCGGATTAGGCGGCGCGGTCAGCGGCCGACCGGCGAGCGCCACGGCGTCGACGGCAATCGGCCAGAGCTTCACCGGATGACAGGTGCGGAACCGACAGGTCTCGCCATTGACCGCCTCGGTCTCGAGCTCGGTACCGGCCGGTATGTCATGGCTGCCTTCGAGCTCGGGCGCCGCCTGGAACTGCACCGTGGCGAATGAAGGGATCGGCGCGAGGTAGTGCGGGTATAGCGTGTCGAGGAGCCCCGCGGTCAGCTCGGGGAAGTCATCCTCGAGCCGGAGATGAACCCGCGCGTTGAGAAAGGCGACCGCCTCGATCAGGCGCTCGACATGCGGATCCTCGATCGCATCCGCCGTCACCCTGAGGCGGCCCGCGACCTTGGGATGCGCCTCTGCGAACTCGGCGGCGAGCCGGCGGATCGCCTCCAGCTCGCGATTGTAGAGAGTGAGAAGCTCCTCGCTCATCGACGGCTCTCGGCCACCTTGAAATGCTGCGTGGAGGGCTCGACGATGGAGCTGAAGACAAGCGACTGCGGCACGGGGTCGGCATGCATCAGGGCCTCGATGCGAAGCCCGAGGCGGCGGTTCGTCTCGTCGACGCCCTGGTCCAGCGTCACCGAGAAGGACTGGAAGCGCGGCTCGAAGTTGCGGATCGCGGTCTCGACCGAGGCACGGAACTGCTCGCGCTCGATCGCATCGGCGACATGCAGGCCGCAAACGTCACCTACGCCGTAACTCACGACCGACCGGTCGATCTCACGCAGCTGTGACGGCCATTCGAGCGCGGAGCGCCGGGTGTTCAAAAGCGACTCGAGGTCGCGCCGCACCGCTTCGCGAAGAGTAGCCAGGCTCTCGGTATAGGAGACATTCGCATCGGCGGCGTCCGCGGGATTGAAGTCGATCAGCCTGTCCAGGAGCGAGGCCTGGGCAAGGATCGACTCCTTCGCGTCGCGACCGGTCACGCGCCCGCTCCGACGAAGGCCAGCGTCTCGATTTCCATAATCGATTTGAGGTCCTCGCCGATCAGGAAGCAACGCTGTCCGACGCCGCGCACGACGCCCTCGCCTTCCTCGATCCAGTCGGTGGCGCGGCCGAGGCGCATCGCCTCGTCGTCGGACTTGTCGCTACCGGCATAGAGCGCGGGGATGTACACCTCGCCCTGCGGCCCGTCAGCGACCTCGATCTTGGCGCGGCGCCACAGGAGGTCGAGCGTGTTCGTAGGCCTCTCGAAGGCGAGCTTCTGGATGCGGCCGAACGGCACCCAGTAGTACTTGCCCGTCGCGGTCAGCACTTCCATGAAGCCGGCGGTGGTGTCGTCGGCGTCGCGCCAGTCGTCGAAGGCAGCGCCGTTGCAGGTGCCTTTCACCGCCGGCCTCGCCGCTTCCGCTTCGGCGAGGCACTTGGCGGCACCAGCCGCATCTCCACCCCGCCTGAGCACGGTCGACTGCAGCGTTTGCTTGAGCCACTCCGGCGGCTGATCGAGGAACTCGGGCAGGCGCCCTTCGTTCCAGGACTCGCGGCGATGCATCTCGCCGCGAAGCACGTGCCGGATGCCGGCGACGGGGACCGCCGCCTCCATGTTCTGCTGCCCGATGATGTCGAAGGTGCGGTCGGCACGATCGATGTCGCCGGCGAAGCACAGGAGCTCGCCAAGGAAGGCCCGGCGCTTGGTGTCGGTGGGATTGGCGCGGATCTCGGCGTTCAACGCTTCGATCGCCGCCTTGAGCTTTCCCTGGTCGAACAACTCCTTGGCATTCGGCATGTAGCGCTTCTCCTCAGGTCGATTGGGGGACGACCAGTTCCGTCGTCAGGCTGAAGGCGGACTCGACGAGGTCGAGCTGGAAATGCGGGCGGAGGTTGATCATGCACTGGTAGACGCCGGGCTTGCCCGGCTGCTCGCGCACCTGGACGCTCGCCTCCCGCAGCGGGTACCTCGCCTTCATCTCGAGGCTCGCCGCCTCGTTGCCGAGCGAGAAGCCGAGCAGCCATTTGTGCAGGCGCTCCTCGATCGTCTCGGGCGTGATCATTGCACCGACGCTGTCTCGCACCATGACCTTGAGGTGATGAGCGAAGCGGCTGACGCAGAGCATGTATTGCAGCATCGTCGACAGCTTGGCGCTGGCGGTGGTGTCGGCCTTGTCGTAGATGCGGGCGCGCTGGACCGACTGATTGGAATAGAAGACGAGATCGCTGCGGAAGCGGCAGGGATTGATCGCGATGAAGCCGAGCTCCGCGAGGATGCGGTCTTGCGTCTCGGTCAGCATGACCTCGACCGAGGACTGGGTCGGGCCACCGCTGCCTTCGGCGTCGAAGTCGCGCTCGGGCAGGCCGCTGACCAGACCGCCGCCAGTGCCGTCGGGATGCAGGCCGCGGATATCGGCGAACCAGCGATAGTCGCCATAGGCGCGGACGACGACCGCCGCGAAGGCGAAGACGCCGCTGCCCCAGAGATACTCCCGCGCCGACGGCGTGCTCTCGCGATAGCGAAAGCCGGCGCTGAACGCGGGCCGGTCTCCATAAGGCCGCCTGAGCAGGATTCGGGGCAGGACGACGCCGAGGAAGCGCGACTCTTCCATCGCCTGAAGCTGATGCCAGCGCGCATAGTCGGAATGCCGGAACGGCGTGACCAGGTCGATCGGCTGGCCGAGGTCCGACCACGCATCGAGCCCGAGCAGCACCGGCGTCGCGCCGACGACAAGCGGGGCGAATGCCGCCGCGGCGACGACCGCGAGCCCGCGGAGCGCGCCGATGTCGTCGGTCAGCTGGTCGGGCGTGCGCCTGTGCTGGACCTCGTAGGCGCCGATCAGGAGGCCGTAGGGCCGGCCGCCGGGGGTGCCGAACTCCTCCTCGTAGATCTTCTCGAACATGGCGCTCTGATCGAACTCAGCGGCGCGCTCCTGATCGCGGCAGACCTCCTGCCAGGTGGCATGGAGGACGCGGAGGACGACGCCGTCGACGCCCTGGGCCTGACGGGCGAGATACTCGAGGCCACGCCAGTTCGCCTCGAGCTTCTGGAACGCCGGATGATGCAGAATGGCGTTGACCTGCTCGGTCAACAGCTCGTCGATCAGGGCAATGTCGCGGTCGAGGATCTCGCGAGCCGAGGCCCCGCCGCGCTCGGACAGGCGCCGAAGCCCCTCCGGCCCGAACCAGTCCGCAAGCGTCCGGAGGTCGTCGCCGAAGGCCATCGCCTCCGGCGCCGTGCGCTCAGTCGCCCCCTCCGGCGCCAGCATCGGCCGTCACGGCGCGCCGGTCATCCCATCTTCGGGATGCGGGCGACCATGCGCATGGAGGTCGTAAGCTCCTCCATCTGGAGCCACGGCCGCATATAGGCGACCGCCTGGTACGAACCGGGAGCCCCAGGCACTTCCTTGACCGAGACAGCCGCCTCGGCCAGCGGGTACTGCGCCTTCATCTCGGCGCTCGCCTGGGCGTTGCCGTTGACGTACTGCGAGATCCAGCGGTTCAGCCACTGCTCGCAGTCCGACGCCTCCATGAAGGAGCCGATCTTGTCGCGCGCCAGGACCTTGAGGTAGTGGGCGAAGCGCGAGGAGGCCATCATGTACGGCAGGCGCGCCGAGATCGCAGCATTCGCCGTCGCGTCGGGCGTGTCGTACTTCTTCGGCTTCTGCGCGGTCTGGCCACCGAAGAACACGGCGTAGTCGGTGTTCTTGTAGTGGGCGAGCGGCAGGAAGCCGAGTTTGGAGAGCTCCGCCTCGCGACGATCGGTGATGCCGATCTCGGTCGGGCACTTCTGGTCGATATCGCCGTCATCGCTGGTGAAAGTGTAGCTCGGCAGGTTCTCGACCTTGCCGCCGCCTTCGGCGCCGCGGATCGCGGTGCAGAACTTGTACTGGGCGAAAGCGTTGGTCATGCGGCCGGCCATGACGTAGGCGGCGTTGGACCAGGTGAACTCGTTGTGGGCGAGCGGACGAGTGGCGCCCTTCGCGTCGCGCGGCGCTTCCTCGAAGGCGAACTCCTCGATCGGCTTGGTGGCCGAGCCATAGGGCAAGCGCGCCAGTACGCGCGGCATGGCCAGTGAGACGAAGCGCGAATCCTCGCTCTCCCGGAAGCTCCGCCACTTCGCGTACTCGACCGACTCGAAGATCTTCTCCATGTCGCGCGGCTTGGAGAGCTCGGTGTAGTCCTTCATGCCGAACATGCCGGGACCGGCCGCGGTCACGAAGGGGGCGAAGGACGCGGCGGCGACCTGGGACATGCCGGTCAGCAGCTCGATGTCCTCGGGGTGGTTGGTGAACTCGTAGTCGCCGACCAGCGCGCCATAAGGCTCGCCGCCGGGCGTGCCGAATTCCTCCTCGTAGAGCTTCTTGAAGGTCTGGCTCTGGTCGAACTCGGCCGCCTTCGAGATGTCCTTGTAGAGGTCCTTCTTGGAGACGTTCATGACCCGAATCTTCAGGGTCGAGCCCGTCTCCGAGTTCATCACCAGGTAATGCAGGCCGCGCCAGGAGCCTTCGAGCTTCTGGAAGTCGGCGTTGTGCATGATCGCCGAGAGCTGCTTCGACATCTTCTCGTCGATCGCGGCGATCGCCTTGTTGATCGTCACCGCCAGGTTCTTGTTGAACGTTACGGTGCCGCTCAGCGCTTCCTGGGTCAGCGCCTTGATCAGTTCCTGAGCGCGGTCACGCTCGGTCTGCTTGGTGGCGCCGATCGCCTGGTCGAGCAGGCTTACGGCTGCGCCTTCCGCGGTTGCAGCTTCGCCCTGCTTGGCTTCGGTCTGCGTCGACATTTACTTTTCCTCCTTGGCCGGCTTCTCGATGCCGAGATCGGCAGAGAGCTTGTCCAGTTCCTCGGAATTCTGCAGGACCTTCTCGAGCAGCGACTCGAGTTCCTCCGACCGGTCGGCCTTGCCGAGTAGATCGCGAAGCTTGTTGCGGGTGTCGAGAAGCTTCTTCAGCGGCTCGACCTGCTCGACGATGCGGCCGGGCTCGAAGTCCTCCATCGAGTTGAACTTGAGCTGTACGCCCATCTCGGAGCCGTCGCCGGCGAGCGTGTTCTCGACCTTAATGTTCAGGCCGGGCGTCATGCGGGCCATGACATCGTTGAAGTTGTCCCGGTCGATCTGGATGAACTTCCGGTCTTTGAGACCCTTCAGGGGCTCGGTCGGGTGACCGGAGAAGTCGCCCAGCACACCAACCACGAAAGGCAGCTCGCGCTGCTGCAGCGCGCCGCCGGTCTCGACCTCGTACGAAATGTGAACACGAGGCTTCCGCACCCGGTTCAGCTTGCCGTGGACACTCGTCATGGTTGCCCTCCCATCCTGCTGTCGCAAGATATCACATATTGGCGGAAATCAACTGTTTCCGTGGGGGCCTTCCCCCTAAATCTGACGCCCGTCTCCCCCATTGGCGATGCTCACGGCCCGGGCCAGAGCCCGCCCATAGCGCTCTACGGCCTGCTCCGGACCGCTGACCACGGCCGCGAGCAGAATGGCGGCGGCCACGGCGTTCGGCGCCAGGGCGGGATCGGGGGGCACCTCCGGCAATCCCGGCGGCGCCATGCTGCCCCCGCTCCAGAAGGCGCCGAGGGCCAGATACCCGACCGGATTGTCGAAACCGACGGCCTCCCCTTTCGCGAAGACCGCGCGGCGATTGGCGTCGGCCGGCTTGTAGACCCAAGCCTCGACTGCCTCTAGGACTGCGGCCCCCTGAGGCGTGATCTCCTTCCCCAGAGAGTCGCGGACGACAAGGCAGGCCCACCAGACCGCCTCCCGGATCGGAAGCGCAAAGGCGAGGAATCGGATCGCATCGGGAAAGGCCTCGGCCGCGACCGCCGCCTCGACGAAACGCGACGGAGTCATGCCCGGCTGCGCCAGCTTTTTTCCGTCATCGGTCGGCTCGCACTTGGCGAGCACGTCGGAGGCGAGCGCGACCGAGACCTTCTGAAGAGCGGGAATCTTCATCATCGCCTCAGTTGATCTGCACCAGGCCGCCTTTGATCGTCACCATCCCGGATCCCTCGAGCTTGGTCTGGGCGCCTTTGATCTCGGCCGAGATGCTCGCCGTCGCCTTGATAGACCCGCCCTTGATGGTGACGCCCCCGGCATCGATCTTGATGCTGTTCGAACCCTGCTTGAGCTCGATCGAGGTTCCCGCCTCGATCGTGATCTTTCCGGCCGTCGCCTTTATCGTGATGGCCCCCTTGGCGACGGTCAGGCTGTCATCGCCCTTGTCCACCTTCACGGTCCGTTTGCCGGCCTTGACGGTCAGCGACTCATCGCCCTTCGTCACTTCGACCGTGTGGTTGCCGTCGACGGTGAGCTCGCGCTTGCCCTTGGCGACCGCGATGGTCTGATCGCCCTTGGAGACCGTCACCGACTGACCGCCCTCGGCGACGTCGACCGAATGGTCGCCCTTGGAGACCGTCAGGCTGTGCCCGCCCTTTGCGACGGTCATCGCCCAGTCGCCTTCGCTGACCGTCTCGGTGACATTGCCTTTGGTGGTCAGCGTGCGCGTGCCGGTGACCGACAGCACATCGTCGTTGACGACCACGCGCTTGAAATCCTTCTGCGCGTGGACATAGACCTCCTCGGAGCCCTTCTTGTCCTCGAAGCGCAGTTCGTTGAACATCGTCGCGTCGCCGGACGGCGAGCTTCGCGTCTTGATGCCGCTCTTGGTGCGATCCGTCGGCAGATCGTATGGCGGCATATTGGTCGCGTTGGTGAGACAGGCGACGACAACCGGGTAGTCTGGGTCGCCGTTGAGGAAATCGACCAGCACCTCCATGCCGACGCGCGGGATCGAATAGATGCCCCATTTGGCGCCGGCCATCGGCTGCGCCAGCCTCACCCAGCAGAAGGCCGTATCGTCCTTCTTGCCGAGCCTATCCCAGCGGAACAGCACCCGGATGCGCCCGTACTTGTCGCAGTGGATCTCCTCGCCCGAGGGCCCGACCACCGTCGCGGTCTGGGGACCGGCCATGCGCGGCTTGGGCGTCATCCAGGGCGGACGGAACAGCACCGAGTCAGGAAGACAGCTGAAGCTGTTGCGATAGAAGGGACGCTCGTTCGGATCGCGGCTGAAATGCGTCGGGTCGCGCGCCTCGTGCGTCACCTCGGTCACGACGAAGCTCTTTCCGGCCTCTGCCGAAACCGGATGGCGCGAGAGCTTGAACTTGGCGCCCGGCGCGAAGCCGCGAACGGCACCGCGGCCCGCCACCTCGGCCCATTCGGCCTCTTCGGTCGCCATCCTGACCTTAGCGTCGGCCGTGCCGTCTGCCTTGACCTTGTAGGGTCCAGGATACTCGAAGCGCTCCCAGGTCTTGAAGCTCGAGACCGAAAGCACGGTCGTCTCAGTGACGGCGAGATCCGTATCGGGATTCTCGAAGTCGTAGTCCTTGAGCGCCCATTTGCCGGAAACGAAGCGGCGGGCGTCCTGCCAGTCGTTGACGTTCTCGTAGGAGGGGTCGTCGCCGGCACGGAACGTCACCTCCGCATCAACGCAGTCGAACCACGCGGTCGTCGCGTTGCCCATGACCATCGTCGTGGCGCTGGCGCCATGCTCGAAGTAGTAGAAGACGCCGATCGACTCGAGCAGGCGCGAGACGAAGGCGAAATCGGTCTCGTTGAACTGGACGCAGCAGTCGCGTTTGACGAAGCTGCCGCTGGTCTTCTTCTTGTAGCCGGTGATGCTGCCTTCCTTGAGTACCGCCTCGACGATGTCCATGGCGGTCTGGCTCTGGAAGACGCGGCAGTCGGAGGTGCGGGTGAGCAACCAGAGCGGCGGCACGAGCTCGATCTGGTAGGCGCGGTGCGTGGCTGTCAGCATCGGCCCCGAGGCAATCGAGCGAACGATGCCGCTGAAGACGCGCGTCGTGCCGTCGCCGCGCTGGACCGTGGCGCTGGCGTGCTGGCCGAGCAGGTCGCCGGGCTGGATCGCGGTGTTGGTCGAAAAACAGTCGATCTTGAACGAATAGAGCGATGATAGCTGCTCGCGACCGCTGATCGCCGTCGCGATCAGCACGTCGGCCCCGAGCGGGGTCGTCATCGACAGCCAGCGGCCGGTCTGCGTTATGGACACGCCTCAGCCACCCGTCTCGTTCACCGGAACCATGGTGGACAAAGGGTGCCGTCCGCTGACGGCCCCCTCCGCCAACCTCCTTCAATCGGGATCAGCCGCTCTTGGTCGTGCTGAGGTCGTAGCTGACCGCGATCGGCGTGCCAGCCTTGTTCTTGTTGTCGTATGGCGTGAACTTGTACTCGACCTTGGTGAAGCTGATCGAGATCGACTCCGTCGGACGATCGCCGCCCGAGCTCATCGAGTAGGAGGAGACCAGCCCATCGGTCAGCGTGTACTCGGCATAGGTGTTGCCGGGGCTGCCGGTCGTCACGAGATGGATCTCGACCTTCTTGCCGGCCGCGCCGGTGCACGACTCGGTAAAGAACTTCGGCGAGGCCGAGTCCATCAGCTTGGTGATGGTGACTTCCGAGACCGAAGGCTCCGAAGCCTCGCGGTTGGTGGATGCGCCGGCCTTGGTGCTGATGGCGCGCCCCATGCCCCACTGCAGGCTGTTGATGTCGAGCCACTTCTTGTGGTTCTCGTGCGTCGCCTCGCCGTCAATGCCTTCGTACTTCATATAGATCGCCATTTTTTTCTCCGTTGGCTGCTGCTCGAACGATCTAGGCTTGCGCTAGTTGATCTCGTAGGCGAACCCACCATCCGCCCCCGGCGAGACGCGGACCTTCGACACCGGCTGACCGTCGGCCATACGCCCAAGCAGGCGTGCCGACAGCTCCGGCAGCAAGGTCCGGGACACGATCGTCTCGACGTTTCTCGCTCCGCTCTCGTTTTCCTTGCACCGCTCGGCGATGTTCGCGACCAGTGCCGGGTCGTAGTCGAACTCCGCCTTGTAGTGCTCTCTGAGGCGCGAGCGGATACGCCCCATATTGATCTCGATGATGCGCTTCAGCACATCATCGGAAAGCGGCAGGTAGGGGATCACGACGATGCGGCCGAGGAAGGCCGGCTTGAAGAATTTGAGGAGTTCCGGCCGGATCGCCTCGGTCAGCCCCTTCGGATCCGGCATCGTGTCCGGATCGGCCGCCAGCTTGGCAATCGTCTCGGTGCCGGCGTTCGAGGTCAGGATGATGACCGTGTTCTTGAAGTCGATGTCGCGGCCTTCGCCGTCGCGCAGAGAGCCCTTGTCGAAGACCTGGAAGAACACGTCCTGGACGCCGGGATGTGCCTTCTCGACCTCGTCGAGCAGGATCACGCTGTATGGCCGGCGGCGCACCGCCTCGGTCAGGACGCCGCCCTCGCCGTAGCCGACATACCCGGGCGGCGAGCCCACGAGCATCGAGACCTTGTGCTCTTCCTTGAACTCCGACATGGCGATCGTCGTCATGTTCTGCTCGCCGCCGTAAAGCTGGTCGGCAAGCGCCAGCGCGGTCTCGGTCTTGCCGACGCCGCTGGTGCCCGCGAGCATGAAGACGCCGATGGGCTTGCGCGGATCCGTGAGCTTGGCACGGGCCGTCCACATCGCCTCAGAGATCGTATCGATCGCGTGATCCTGGCCGATGATCCGCTGCTTCATCCTCTCCTTGAGGCCGAGCACGTTGCGGATCTCGTCGCCCATCATCCGGCCGACCGGAATGCCGGTCCACGCCGCCACGACATCGGCGATCGCCTGGCCATCGACGCTGTCCTTGACCAGCGGCGCCTCGCCCTGGAGCGTGCGCAGCTTCTTGACCAGCGCCTCGTACTCGGTCCGGACGTCTGCGCCAGCCGGCTCTTTCTCGTCCTCGAGCTTGGCGCGCAGCTCACCCAGCTGCTTCACCATCGCCTTCTCTTCGTTCCAGCGCGCCTCAAGCGCCACCAGCTCCTTCTCGGCAGCGGCCTTCTTGACCTCGAGCTCAGCGATGAGCTCGGCCTCGGCGCCGCGCGTCTTCGCCTCGCGCTGGGCGATGCCGATCTCGGCGGTCAGCGACTCGATTTGGCGCCGGCAATCCTCTATCGGCGCCGGGATCGCGCCTTGGCTCATCGCCACGCGGGCGCAGGCCGTATCCAGCAGGCTCACCGACTTGTCGGGAAGCTGGCGCGCCGGGATGTAGCGGTGCGAGAGCCGCACCGAGTCCTTCACCGCGTCGCTCAGGATGCGAACCTTGTGGTGCTTCTCCAGCACCGGCACGAGGCCGCGCATCATCGCGATCGCGATCGGCTCCTCCGGCTCCTCGACCTTGACCACCTGGAAGCGACGGGTCAGCGCCGGATCGCGTTCGAAGTACTTCTTGTATTCGGCCCAGGTTGTGGCAGCGATGGTCCGCATCTCGCCGCGCGCGAGCGCCGGCTTCAGCAGGTTCGCGGCATCGTTCTGACCCGCGGCGCCGCCGGCGCCGATCAGCGTATGCGCCTCATCGATGAAGGTGATGATGGGCACGGGCGACGCCTTGATCTCGTCGATCACGCTCTTCAGCCGGTTTTCGAACTCGCCCTTCATGCCGGCGCCCGCCTGCAGAAGGCCGAGATCGAGCGTGCGGATCACGACGCCTTTGAGCGCATCCGGCACATCGCCCTGGGCGATGCGAAGCGCGAAGCCCTCGACGACGGCGGTCTTGCCGACGCCGGCTTCACCCGTGAGGATCGGGTTGTTCTGTCGCCGGCGCAGCAGGATGTCGACGATCTGCCGGACCTCGGGATCCCGCCCTACGATCGTGTCGATCTTGCCGGCCTTCGCCTGCGCCGTGAGGTCGATGGTGAACTGGTCGAGAGCGCCCGAGCCGGCCGGACGGACGGCCGCCGGCCCCGCTTCGCCCCCTGCTCCGCCGCCGCCAAGCGCCGGTGCCTCTGCCGCCTCCGACGAACTCGCGACGATCTTCTGGAGATCCTTGAGCAGCGTCTCGGCCGGGATGCGTCCGAGTTCGGCGGAGGACTCGCGCGCCCGCGGCGCCAAACTCTCATTAGACAGCAAGGCCGCCAGAAGGTGACCCGAGCGAATCTGGGCGACGCCGTAACGCAGCGAGGCGATGAGCCAAGCCTCGCGGACCAGCGTGATGATGTCCGGCGACAGAGCCGGAGGCCGGCTGTTGCCCGTCTTGAGCTTGTCGAGGACGCGCGTGAGGTCGGCAGTCAGCCGCGCGACGTTAACCTCGTACTGTCTGAGGATTAGAGGGATATCGCCGCCGGGCGACTCCACCAGCTTCAAGAGCCAGTGCTCGATCTCGGCGTTGTAGTGCGTACGAGAAAGGGTGAGGCCGACAGCGGCCTCGAGCGCCTTCCGGCAGGAAGGATTCAGCCCACGAACTAGCGACTGCAGGTCGACTGAGACCACGCACGCCTCCCCTTGGGCGCCTTGGGCGCCGCGCGTTGGCTACCTTGAGTCCCACCCCAGACTCCGCAGCTGCCGCAGGATAGCCACGCCCCTCACAACGTGTCGAGACCGGAACTCAACGATCCTAAACTGCAACAAGACTTCATCGATGTGACGCACGACACTGACGCCCGTCATCACCGATCTCACGTTAAGAGAGTCGCAAATTTCAGGCAACAATCAATAGACGACAATAAATATACAAAATAATACTCGTTTCATTAAATCAGGTGAGTATCTATTCAATTGCACAGCCGTCCTGCATTCACTTACGCGTAAAGTCGGATCAGACGGCGCCTGGCGAATAGGAGAATTTTACTTTCCTGGAGCAAGCGAGCGGAGAGAGTTACCACCAAGCAAGGCGGTAATGCTGCGACGCCCTTCGTCCTGAGACGCTCCTTTAGACCTCCCTCACCGGAAACATCACAAATAGCTAAGTCAATTCAATAATTTACTCATGTGGTATCATTATGCAGAAATGCCGGTGACATCGCCGACCGACGAAGGAGGTAGCTCGGATGGCCACCTGTCTCGACTACGCGAAAATCGCTTACGCCGCATACTTCACCGGGACGAGCCAATACTACGAAGACCCGGCCGGCCACATGGTCGACAACTGGCGGGTCCAGAAGTGGGAGACGGGAACGCTTTTCGGCGATGGCTTCCAGGGGGGCATCTGGTACTCGGACAAGGATGTCGTCGTCGGGTGTTGCGGCACCAACCCGAAGCAGAAGGGCAAGCTTCTAAGCGATCTGAGCGCCGATGCTCGGATCGGGCTGCGTATCCTCCCCAACCAGACCTCGTCGGCCCGACAGATGGTGCGTGCGGCCAAACAGGTCGCAGCCGGCCGACGAGTGTCCGTCTGCGGCCATTCGCTGGGCGGTGGCCTCGCTCAGGCGGTCGGCGTTTGGGAGGAAGTACCGTTCTGCACCTTCAATGCGCCCGCGATGAAGCACGTCATGAAGGCGGCAAACTTCAATTTTCTCAAGCCAATGATGATGGTCCGAACCTGGTTCTCGAAGAGCTCGGACGACACATCCGGGATCAATTTCCGGATACGCGGGCTGAGTTCCGACGGCGTCATCCGAAACGACCTGGTCAGCATCCATGGGCTCGCCGGAGGTCACGTCGGCATGGTCGTCGATCTGCCCGCGGCCAGCAGCACGGGCGCGCATGGCAAGAACACCTGCTGGCAAGCCGTGCTCGCAACCGATTGGGCTTTCATCGATCCTTTCGGCGGGTAAAGCCCGCCTCTCGGCAAACCGTCCCTAGCAGCGACGCGAAAGCTGCCGCCAGCGGTCCTAGCCAGCGCGCAGTTGCAAGGCGACGCAGGTGATGTCGTCTGCCTGCGCGGCTCCGTTCTCGAAGAGGCGGACATCGGCGACGACGGTGTCGATAACCGCGGCAGGTTGCTCCCCGTTGATGCCGGCAAAGCGCCGCAGCAGGCGATCGTCGCCATAAAGCTCGCCATCCACTTTGGACGCCTCGGTGACGCCGTCGGTGAACATGAAGAGAAGGTCGCCGGCAGCGAGGTTGATCTTGCCCGACGCAAAGTCGAAGCCTTCGACGACGCCGAGCGCGACACCGCCGGTTTGCGGCAGCGTCACGATCTCGCCATTGGCGCGCTTGAGGATCGGCGGGTTGTGGCCGGCGCTCACATAGGAGAGCTCGCCAGTCGAGAAGTTCATCACGCCATAGAACATCGTGACGAACATCCCCTCGTCGTTATCGGCCGACAGGATGTCGTTCAAGCGGGTGATCGTGCTCGTGGGATCGGTCACCAGCGCCGTCGTCGCACGAAGCAGGGTGCGCGTGATCGCCATGAAGAACGCCGCGGCGACGCCTTTGCCTGAGACATCGGCGACCGCCATCGCGAGCCGGTCGGGTCCCAGCATGAAGAAGTCGTAGTAGTCGCCGCCGACCTCCTTGGCCGGGATCATCAAGCCGGCGATCTCGAAGCGCTCGGTCGGGTCCATCGGACGGGCCAGAACGGACTTCTGGATGCGCGCGGCGATGTCGAGTTCCTGCTGCAGGGCAAGGAAGGCCGTTTTCGCCTTCAGCGCCTCGGTCAGTTCCTCGATCAGCTGGCGCAGCCGATTCTGCTGGCCGATGACGCGGCTCGCGAGCTTCCGAAGCGCAACCGCCATCAGGCCGAGCCCGTCCGATGCCCCCTGCACGCGCGCCTTGTCGGCGCTTTCGCGTCCCAGAGCCTCGATCTCGGCCAGATCGCCGATGACGCCCTCGCGCTCGGCCTCGTCGAGGGTCTGGGCCAGCGCCTGCATCTGGTTGCGGATCAGCCGCTCCTGACGCCGACGCTGACGGTTGCGCGCGCGCTCGAGCCCCTGCAGCGTGATCGTCTGGGCACGAAAGACCTCGATCGTCCGCAGAATGCGGCCGACCTCATCTTCGCGGCCCGATACTTCGACGCCGACCGAGGTGTCGCCGCGCGCGAGCGCATCGAGCACCCCGATCGAACGATCAAGCGGCACGAAGCTGCGCCTGAGGTACAGGAAAAGGCCGATCAGGATAGCGCCGACGAGGCCAAGCGCGATGCCGACCGAAACGTAAGTGAGGCGCCGCGCGGCAAGCGCGTTCTCGGTCGTGTCGCGAATGCTGATCAGCCGGGCGGTCTGGCTGCCGCCCAAGCCGGAGAGCTCGGTCCCGACGAGCGTGTAAACGCGGCCATCGACATCGAGCGTCTGAATCGGTTCGACCAGCCGGATCTCTTCGTGCTCGGCCATCCGCTGCCAGAGGTCGGGGTCCGTGCCGGCGAGCAGCCGACCGCGCCGGCTGACGATCACCATGTGGCTGCCCGTGCTGCCGCGCATCCGGTTGAGCGCGGGCGTTACGCCAGTGCCCACGGTAACGGCGCCGACGACGCGGCCATCGGGGTCGCGAAGCGCTGTCCCCACCAGGAGAACCAGCCGCAGGTCGCGGTCGTAGCGCAGCCCGTCCACGGGCTTTTGCGCCGCGATCATCCGCTCGACCACCGACTGGCCGAAGGCCGGTTGCGGAAACACGGCGCTGCTCAGCGTGAAGAGGACCCGGTTGCTGGTATCGACGACGTCGATATGCGTCGGCGCCTGCAGGGAGCGCCCGGATGAGAGGTCTTCCCAGATATGATCGGAGAGAGCGCTTCGGTCGTTGTTGCTGACGGCATCGATGAGTCCAGCCTCCCGGCTCAGCCGATCGAGGTCAGCCGAGAGCGAGACGAGCGAGTTGGCGTAGACCTCTTTCCACAGAGCAGCAAGCCCGGCCTCGCTGGTCTCCGCGAAGCGGCGGTCGACAACGCGCTCGCGCTCGTAGGCAGCCTGCACCAGCACATAGCCGACGGCGAGCAGGGCCATGAGAACGATGACGATGACGCGGGTTCTCAGGAGCATCGACGCGCCTATCTCCAGACGTCGATGTCGCCGAGACGAGCGAGCGCCGAGGCATCGAGGGCGGAGGCCAGCCGCGGCGGAAACGTGCCGGCATATGTGTGCCGAAGCAGCGCCAGGAAATGGCCCCTGATGGCCGCTTCCGTGTAGGCGTCCGGAAACTCCGACCTCGCCAGGGTCGATGTCGGCGGGAAGCCGAAATTGGCGAAGTTCGGTCGGATGACGCTGTCGAAGACATTGAGGCTCTGGCCGGCACCGGGGGCCTGCCCGCAGAAGATCGCCCAGACCGGAAGCCCCCGCTCGTGCGGGCGCGTGATGAGCGCCATGACCGGCTGCGACACTCGCTCGAGGACGAGTCCGATTGCCCCCGCGGCGCGCGCTTGTCCGGCTTCGGCGAGCAGCGATCTCGCCTCCTCTTCATTGTCGCCGTATTTTCGGTTGGCGCCAGCTTGCGGCTTGTAGCCGATGTGCGCGACCGTCGGAATGCCTCGCGCCGCAGCCTTGGCGATGACATCGAAGACTGCGGGCGTGAGAACCTCCACCTTCACCGCCTCGGCACCGGCATCGATCATCCGCGCGATGCTGTCGAGCGCCTTCGCTTCCGTCGCCATCGCGCCATCCGGGAGATCGGCGAGAAGCCATGGGCGAGGGTCACCGGGGAACGCCTTGATCTCGCGCGCGACCGCGCGAACCAGGCCTACCATCATCTCGAACACCCGAGCCTGCTCGGCTTCGCCCTCGACACGGGTCGAGTCTCGACCGAGGTGGGTCATCAGATAGCTGTCACCTACCATCAGGCAATCGACACGGGACGGGAACCCAGAAGACTCGAGATCCGCGACGGCGGCCGCGACCGCTCGTGTTTCGCTGTCGGTGTAGAGGTTGACCTTGATCCTCGCCTGGTCCGGCTGCGCATAACGCAGACGCCGCTGCGAAGCGAGGCGGGAGGTCAGGACCGTGAGCGCGCTTTCGATCGACATCGTCGAGCCTCAGATACTCTCGGCGACGCGAAGCAGCAGCATCGGCGGATAGAGCTCGAGCCGCCTGGCCACCGCCATGCGAAGAACCAGTGAAAAACGCCTGAGGCTGCCGATCGGTAGGCTTCCCGGATCGGCTCCCTGGAAAAGGATCTGATCGGCCTGCAGCCCGGCGAGCTGACCGATGCTGTGATAGCGGCTGATCAGCCCCATCAGCGCCTGGCCGGCTCCCAACGTCCCTTCTGCCGCAGCGAAAGCCGGCAGCTTTCGATTCAGAGCCTCCTCCGTCACCTGCTCGACGCGGCGCGACAGGAAGCTGTCCGGCGGCATGAAGAGGAACTGCGCGCCTTCGGCGACGAGTTCGTCGAGAAGCCGCGGCACAGCGTCGCGATCAGGCTCCAAGCCGCGGAGCGGAACCGGGCGCTCGATCAAGGTGATGTTCGCCTGCTTTCCCTGATCGCGCACCTCGTTGATGATCGCGACCGAGTTCGCCTCGGAAGGATTGTAGATGGCGCCGAGGCGATAGACCGGGCGATAGGACTGCAACGCCTGCAGCAGTGAGGAGACAGGCGCCAGGAAAGTGGACCCTGCAATATTGCGCCGGGTCGGGTTGAGGTCGCGGATGATGCCGCTGCCCACCGGGTCAGTCACATTGAGAAAGACGACCGGGATGTCCGTGACGAAGCGCGCCGGATCGGGAGCGGCAGCCGTTCCCATGATGCCGAGCGCCACGCCGGTTCCCCACGCATAGACCAGATCGGGCTTCTCGGACTTGATCTCGCGAACGACATCCGGAAGCCGCGCGGTCGATCCGCCGACGTCGCGATGAACGATGTCGATCGGCAGTCGCCGGCGCTCGAAATAATCCTTGAAGCCCTGATCGCTGTCGGTCCAACCCCGGAAGGTGACCATGTAGACGCGGGGGCCGCGTGCCCGCTGCGCGATCGCCGGCGCTCCGATCGCGCTGGCCGCTCCGCCGAGCGCAAGGGCGAGCGCCGTACGGCGCGGGATCCGACGGCGCGTCATGATCGTGCCTCCGCCGCGATCGCGGTGGGCCGGCCGAAGGCCGCATAGGCGAGCGACATCACTATGAGGAAGGCGCCGATCGCCGCCATGGCCAGCGCCTCCCCTCCGATCTGGACCAGGGCGGCCGCCAGCAATGGCCCGATCACTGACCCGATGCGCTCTATCGATCGGAAGACGCTGAGAACCGCCGTGACACCGAGCACCTGGCACTCTCGCTCAGTGATCTCTGGAACCACCGCGAGCTGCGGCGCGATGCTGGCGGCGTGCCCGAGCCCGAGCAGCAGCACCGCAATCACCACCGCCGAGGCGTCGACCCGGAGCAAGATCGCCAGCATGCCGAGGCCCGAGACCATGCCGCCGAGCGCGATCATCCAGCCGTTCAGTCGCCAGCGATCGGCGACGCGGGCAGCGATCGGCGTGAGAAGGGCGGTGCAGCCCGCATAGATCATCAGGATGCGGCCGATCTCAGCGCTCGTGCTGCCCAGCTTCGCCAGCAGGAGCGGCACCAGATAAAACAGAACGCCGGTCAAGGCGATCTTCGCCGGCATTGCCGAGCAGAGAAGCAGCGCCACGAACGAAGGATTGCGCACCACGAGCGAGAAATCGGCGAGCCGCAGACGCCGCTCCGGCACCTCTCCGCCGCCGAGCTGGCGGAGCTGAGCGTAGATCAGCATGAGCGACAGGAGGCAGAGCCCGGTCGAGACGATAAAGGTCGGCCGCGGCCCGACCTGATCGGCGATGACGCCGCCCAGCGCCGGTCCGCAAACACCCGCCGCGAACACTGCCCCCATGAACAGGGCCATGCCTTGCGCGCGGCGTTGCGGGGTCGCCGCGCCCGCGACAAAACCCTGGCAGACGATGTAGACGACGGCGTAGCCGACACCCGCCAGTGCCCGCCACAGGATCACTTCGCCGATGGAGGCGGCGAAGGCCGTACCGAGATAGGCGAGCGCGCTCGGAACGACCCCGATCATGAACATGCGCCGCACGCCGAGCTTGGCGACGATGACGCCGGCGAAAGGTGTCACCACCGCGACCATGAGCATGAAGGCCGACATGGTCACGCCGACCGCGAGCTCCGGCGACAGCGCCGAACCTGGGTCTCGGATGTCGCGAATGAAGACCGGAAGGAACGACCGGCTCAACTCCTCGGCCATGATGAAGACGAAGACGGGCGCTCGGATAGCGACGGCCTGCGCGCGAACCACCGTCCTCAGCCGCAGCGGATCGGCCATGCGGAACCGAGCCTGCGTCTCCTCGACCAGGCGTCCGAGGCGCTGGCCGATCTCCGCCTCCGCCAGCGTCGCTCGCACGCTCTCTGCGTCGGCGACAACCTGCTGCCACGCTTCGGCGAGACGCCGGATAAGGTCGTTCCACGCTCCGGCGGCGACCTCCCATTCGCGCTGGCCCGACGCCGCGACGCGCGTGGTGAAGTCGCCCGACGCTGCGGCGCGGAACGCGCTCCACAGGCGAGATAGCGGCCCGACGATCGACACCTGGAAAATGAGCGATAGCAGCTCGAACGCGAACAGACCGGCGACCAGAAGGACGATCGCCATGTCGAAGACGACCGCGTAGATCTTGCTCTCGATGCCGGCGCGGCTGATCCCGAGCTCGACCATCGCCCGTGGCCGGCCCTCGCCGCTCACGGGAACCCGGACCTGGCCCTCATCGCCGGATGCGGTCTCCGCCCGCTCCTGACCCGCTGCGCTACGCCTGGTGCGCGAGTAAGTCGTCTTCCCGAATGGATCGGAAACGGCGATGTGGTCGATGTCCGGGTTGTCGGCGAGCACGCGGTCGAGGAAAGCATCCATGCCGTGCAGCCGGTCGAACGGAATCCCGAGATCCAGCGCGCTGCTGACCTGGCGTGAGATCACCTCGCCCACCATTGCCGCCTTCCGCTCGATCTCGGGCGTCAGGTTGCCGACGAAGACCCGGAGCATCAGCACCGCGGCGACGGCCGCGGCGGCGACCAGAAGAACGGTCGACACCAGAAAGAGTCGACGGAAGGAAGCCTGCGCGGGCGTCTGGTCGCTGTCGTTCATCCGGCTTCCGCTCCCTCCTCGTCGAGGCGCTCCGCCTCGCCTCGGATATGCTCGATCGCGGCAAAGGCCGCGACGGCGCCGGCGCAGGCCGCCGACAGCAGCGGATCGCTTCCCGGCGCATCGGGCACCGCCTCACCACGGGCGGCGGCCGCGATCCGCTTCTCCGCCTCGGCAAGCGCGCGCCGCTCCGGCCGCAGCAGGATGAGCACGAGCGGGATCAACGCCAGCGCGAAGAAGATCACCGCGCCGGCCCCGATATGCATGAAGGTCTCGGTCACTTCGTCGACGCGGTCCTCGCTGACGTCGCGCGAATAGCCGAGCGCGACCGTGCCGACGACGGCACCGAACGAGGCAACCACCGGCTGGCCGAGGACGATGGTGTCGCCCTCGCTTCTCTGCCAGGCGCTCTCGCGTGCCCCACGGGTCGCGCTGAGCCAGGAATGAGGTGCCGGCAAACCCACATTGCTCGAGTCGGAACTCAGGAGAACGATCCCCTCCGCATCCAGCACCTCGACGTAGAGCAGTGCCGAATCGGACTCGACCGATCGGTCCAGCAAGGGCTGGAGGTTATGCATGTCGGCAAGGTCGACGCCGAGGTCGAGCTTGGTGTCGATCGTGGCGACAACATCGCTGATGATCAGCCGGTATCGCGCGTCGAGAACCTCGCCGAGGCCTTGCTTGAACTTGTTGGCGGCGAGAATCGTGGTCAGGCCGACCGTCACCCCGAGGATGACGATGAGAATGGCCGCAACACGGATCGGCAGTGTCATCGTCGCCACTCTGCCCGGCTATCAGATGCCGTCACCACGGTCTTCCCGGACGCGAATTGAAATGGCGCTGGAGCCCCTGCCTGCCGCGGATCGCCACCCAGTCCGCGGGACGGGCTTACTCTAAACACTGGCCTCCACGCGCGCCACGCCAAAGGAATGTCTTAACGAACGCTCAGGCTCTTGCCTGTTTCGTCTAAGGGCCCGTGAACTTGCCGAAGGATCGGCTTGGCGTGCCGCGGAAGAGCGACATATGCGTATGCACCGCGACCCATGGCTCGCCGGTGGATTTCCGTGCAAAGGCGACCGTCGCCCGGCCCGGGCGGTCGAAGCGGCTTCCGTCCTCGGCGAACCCGTCGGAGTCGAATACCGCGAGCCCGACCGCGGAAAGCCGGTCCGCCGACACGATCGCCTTCACCCCGTCGAGCCTCCAACGGAAGTTGCGGATGGTCGGCCACACGTTGCTCCACTGCTCCTTCACGACAGCCGGACGCTCCTCGACGAAGTCCTTGAAGGTGCCGAAGGCGACGAGGTCGTCGGCGAAAAGCGGATAGGCAGCTTCGAAGTCGACCGCCTGAACGCATTCGGAGAGTCGCTTGAACCAAAAGCGGACGGCATCCAGGTCGTCCTTCGCCGGCGCCGAGATGAAGCGCATTCCTACTTGCCCCAGCGCAGCGCGATCAGGTCGAGTTCGGCTCCGAGCTCGAGCAGTCCCGCCCGTGCCAAAGGCGGCAGCGGCTCCAGCGGATGGCGGACCGCATCGCTCTTGATCACGCCACCGGCCATCATCGCCGTCTTGGTGGCGCGAAGTCCGCATTGCCGGTTCTCGAAATTGATCAGCGGGAGGATGCGGGCATAGGCGGCCATCGCCTCCTTGCGGCGGCCGGCGCGATGATGCTCCAGCACCGGCTTGATCAGCTCCGGCAGCAGCGCACTCGGCATGGTGCCGTTGGCGCCGGCATCGAGATCGGCCATGAGCGTGATCGACTCCTCGCCGTCGAAGGGACCGACGATCGCCTTTCCGCCGGCATCGATCAGGCCCTTGAGCTTCGCCGCCGTCCCGGGCACCTCGATCTTGAAGTAGCTGACCAGTGGCACCTCCTTGGCGAGGCGCGCGAGGAAGCCGACGGAGAGCGCCGTGCCGCTGAGGGGCGCGTCCTGCACCATGATCGGGATCTGCGCTGCGTCCGCGATACGCGCGAAGTGTTCCAGTATCCCCTGCTCGCCCGCGCGCAAGGTGGCGCCGTGATAGGGGGGCATGAGCATCAGCATGGCCGCGCCGGACTTGGCTGCCCGCCTGGCGCGCTCGGCAGCAATGCGGGTCGAAAAGTGACTGACCGTCACGATGATCGGCACGCGGCCGCGCACATGGCCGTAGCAGAGATCGGCCAGCACATCGCGCTCCTGGTCCGAGAGCAGGAACTGCTCGGAGTAGTTGGCGAGGATGCAGATGCCGTCGACGCCCTGGTCGATCATACAGTCGAGGACGCGCTTCTGGCCCTCGAGGTCGAGATCGCCATTCTCCGCGAACGGTGTGGGCGGGATCGGAAACACGCCGGTATAGGTCTTCGTCGCCACGACATTCCTCCCCGTGATCGGCGGCGAAGACTAGTGGAGCCCGGCGCCGGGCGCCAGCGAGCGATCAGCCGACCTTGAGCCGGATCACGTTCCAGGAGGCAGGCTGCAGCTTCGCCTTCACCGTATCGCGCTTGATCTCCAATCCCGTCAGCGCCGACGGCTTCACCCGGTTGGGCGCCGCCTTGGTATTGACCGCCTTGAGGTCCTTGTCGCGGAGCTGGATCGCATCCTCAACCGCGAGCCGCGTGAAGCCGCTGGCGTTCACCACGAGCGGCATCTCCTCGTTCAGGCTGCGGTTGAGCGCAAACAGGGTCAGCATACCGCCTTTGTCGTCATGGACCGCAGAGAGCTTGAGGTAGGGAGCCGCCGGAATCGGGAAGTAGAGATCCTGAGGGCCGCTCGGGTCGAAGTAGTTGGCGCTGTAGGTCGGCGAGTCGACCTGGGCGCGGAGCACGCGGCCGCGCCCGAAATTGCTGAAATGCTGGAAGGGATAGAAGATCGTCTGGCGCCAGGCCGGCCCGCCGGTCTCGGTCATGATCGGCGCGATTGCGTTGACCAGCTGCGCGAGGCAGCCGGCTTTGACCCGGTCGGCGTGGTTGAGGAGCGAGATGCAAGCCCCGCCGAAGGCGAGCGCATCCTCCATGTTGTAGACCTCTTCCAGGATCTCCGGCGCCACCGGCCAACCCGACTTCACGCGTTCGTTGCGGTTCCGGCGCGTGCGGTACCAGACGTTCCATTCGTCGAAGCTCAGCATGATCCGTTTCGAGGAGCGCCGCCGCGCCGCGACCGCGTCGGCGATCGCCACCACCTCGTCGATGAAGCTGTCCATCAGGTCGGGGCTGGCGAGGAAGGCCTCGGTGTCGCCGGCGTAGTTGTTCAGATAGGTGTGAAGAGAGATGTACTCGACGTGATCGAAGGTGTGCTCGAGCACGGTGTCTTCCCACGCGCCGAAGGTCGCCATCTTCCGCCCCGAGGAGCCGCAAGCCGCCAGCTCGATCGAGCCGTCGATCCATCTCATCATCTTGGCGGCCTCGACCGCGATCCGACCGTACTCGGTCGCCGTCTTCGCCTCCATCTGCCAAGGCCCGTCCATCTCGTTGCCCAGGCACCAGAACTTGACGTCATGCGGCTTCTTCCAGCCATGCGCCTTGCGGAGGTCGGAGAGCGCCGTACCGCCGGGATGGTTGCAGTACTCGACCATGTTGCGCGCGGCATCCGGCCCGCGGGTGCCGAGATTGACCGCCAGCATCGGCTCGATATCGGCAGCGCGGCACCAGTCGATGAACTCGTTGGTGCCGAACTCGTTGGTCTCGGTCGACATCCAGGCGAGGTCGAGGCGCCGCGGCCGCTTGGAAACAGGACCGACGCCGTCCTCCCAATTATAGCCGGAGACGAAGTTGCCGCCGGGATAGCGGAGGATCGTCGGCGCCAGCTCCCGTACGAGAGCCAGCACGTCCTTGCGGAAGCCGTTCCTGTCGGCCTTGGGGTGGCCCGGCTCGAACATGCCGCCATAGACGCAGCGACCGAGATGCTCG
>Ga0194132_10001608_pt1 | contig 45377 bp, 40 predicted proteins | sample TA2KigOf80mmetaG_FD_148612 | JGI IMG/M metagenome (GOLD analysis project Ga0194132, IMG submission 148612) | Freshwater microbial communities from Lake Tanganyika, Tanzania - TA2015054 Kigoma Offshore 80m | ecosystem: Environmental > Aquatic > Freshwater > Lake | place: Tanzania: Lake... | reverse complement strand
AGTCGATGTTGCCCCCGCCGGTATCGCTGATGGCCGCGTTGACGACGATCTGGAACGTCGTCGACGCCTGAAGGCTTGACGTATCAAAAATCGATGTGCCGTTGAAAGTAATCGCGCTCGCTGCCGGATTATCGAGGTTGATGCTGAAGTTATCCGAGTAGGCGTTCACGCCACTTTCGTTGAAGGTGACGCTGGTGTTGGCCGCCGAATCAGTGAGGTTGACATCCGTGAAAGCCGCCAGGCCGGCGGCCGTGACTGTCAACGTGGCGGTATTGTTGCCCGTGACGTTGGCACTGTCGGTTCCTGTCCATGTCCCGGCCGCCAGGTTCAGGGTGTAGGTGGCGCCGTTGGAGACAATCGAGACGGCTTCATTGGCCACGTTGAGATCGAGGTTGAGCAGCGCGCCGGCCTCGGCAAAGGTCGCAGGCGCGAGCCGATCCTCCAGCACTTCCACGCCCAGTGGGTTACGCCGAATCGGTTGAGGTTTTTCGTCTCCTGCAAAACCGAATAGACGAGCGAGCTTGCGCCACCATGGTGTTCGCATGGTTAGTATCCTTGGAGAGAGAGGCCAAAGTGTCTTCGCCTGGAAGTCACCACCCTAGATCAATAGCGAAGGTATCTGCGTGCGCTGGGGGATGCGGAAATCAAAAGTGCTGCCTTGCATCGGACTCGGCACATCGGCTCCGCCCAATCCGTAGAATTGTCATAATCCCACGAGATTGGATTAGTTTGCGCGACGCACCGCCGGATGTCAAGTGAAAATGTGAATTTTGCGCAAGATAGCGACTTACGAGGGGCGGCAGACGAGAGGTGACGGGCGAGAGAGGTTCCTCGCGCCTCATTCCTAACCCCTCGTCCCTCGCCAGGCCGTCCGCCGCTCATTGGAGTTAATGATGGTGGGAATTCGCGGTTCTCACCTCGGGTCGCTCGATGCCTTAGAAGGGGAACACATGGAGACTCAGGAACTGATCCGGGCGTCGTTGCTCTGTTTGCACGTCCTGGCTGGTGCGGCGTGGTTTGGCTCTGTGTTCTACGGCGTTTTCGTCCTTTACCCGCGAGCCGACACCATCTTCGAATCCATAGCAGAACGCGAGCGCTTCTTGATCTCGCTCAGTCATGGCCTGCGTTGGCATATGATCGCGGCCATGAGTCTGGTCGGGCTGAGCGGCGTCGGCATCGCGCTGACTCCACGCAACGACATGAGCGTGATGTGGCTGACATTGGTCGGCATCAAGGCGGGGCTCCTGATCCTGTGCGCCCTCCTGTTTTGGCGCGTGTCGTGGACCTGGTGGCCGGCCCGGACGTTCGCTCTGGAAGCCGAGCTACCGGCGATTCATCGGGAGTTTCGCATCGGAGCGATGGTCATGCTCTGCCTCATCGGTTTGAGCGTCGTTGCCGGCGCGTTGTTGCGGTTTTGCTAGCGGCCACGGCAGGAGCGGCCATTCACCAGGTTGCGCGGATCGCCGAGCGTTGGCAGAACAAGTTCTTGGTTTCATCTTCTGCATTCTTACATTTCTTGTGCGCAGGTTGTCCGTAAAGCCGGATCACGCGAGTTTTTCTCGATTCCGTTCATAAGACACGCAAAGTTTGCCGATTTTTTAGGCAGGGTTGCCGCGGTGCATAATCATTTGGCCGAATCTGCCTCAACATTTTCATGAACGGAGAGAAGCCCATGGAGAGCAAGACGCTCCTGCGTGCCTTTGCCATGCTTGTCGCGATGGTGCTCTTATTCACGGGAGTTGGCCGAGGCCAGGAAGCGGGCAAGCCAGGGGCTGCCGTTATCGGAACACCGGTTTTTCTCCCCCCGCCGCTTGCGGCGGCGCAAGAGAAGGAACCGAAGAAGGACGAGAAGCAGGCAATCCGCGCCATTGCCGGACATCGGCCCTTGCACGATCACGCATCGTACCTGGGCCTGCCGACCAGCAAGCAGATTCACTACGATCGTGTTGTCGACCGGCAGTTCGTTGTACCTCGCCCCGGCCTAGCCATACTGGAAGCGCCGGCGACCGGCTTTACGATCCCGCTCAATCTGCCGCAGAGGCAGGACGTGTTTCAAACCTATTTTCCAGAGAACGCGGATCTTTTGCTCAACGTTACCGCAAACACTCGTGTCGATGCAGTCTACACGAGCAAGGACGCCAATGTGGACGCGTTCTCTCCCTATCGTATCCCTGTCAAAACCGATCCCGCTTTCGGAACGACCGGACGCACGAAGCTCAATTTCGGAAACCCGGGCAACACCGATGTGATCATGAGCTTGATCGGCAACAGCGATCTGTCGGCGGGAAAGGGCTTGGTGGACGTACAGGTCGGCGAGAAAGTCAACGGCCAACAGGCGCTGCGGGTTCGCCATCTTTATGGCCAACTCACAGGCTACGTCTATGCGGGACAGACCGACTCTGCTTTCTCCGACCCAGATGCCGTGCCCAACACCATTGACCTCGCGGGGCCGAATGGGCGAGTCAACATGCAACACGCGGTGCTCGGCGTTTTCGTGCCGCTGCTCGACGGAGGCGATTGGCATGTGTTTGGGCTCATCGGCGCCGAACAGGCCGAGACCAGCCTTACGCTTAATGACAAGTTCACCAATGCAAGGCGCATGCCGGATTTCACCACCAAGCTCTGATTCGAGGACAAGGATTTCGGCCATCTGCAAGGGGCGGCGATTTTCCGTAACCTGGTCGCGGAGAACCCCTCGGCCGACGTTCGCAGCAGCGCTTTCGGCTGGGGCGTGCATCTTAGCGCCAGCGTCAGACCCTTTCTGAGCATCCCCTGGTTCAAGAACGACATCGCCAGTTTTTCCATCGTCCACGGGCAAGGCATCGGGAACTATAACCTCGATCTGCAAAACGTGCCGAACGGCGGCACGGACGGTGTCATGGACGCAGCCGACAACATCATTCCCTTGCGCATGACTTCTTACTACGCCGCCTACACGCACTTCTGGACCACCAACCTGCGCTCGACCGCGGTCGTGAGCCAGGTCGATCTCGAGGCATCACCGGCGCTGGGTGCGGCGGGTTATCATCGCGGACGGTATGCGTCGGCCAACCTGATCTATTATTGGCGTTACAAGGCCCCAAAGGACGACAACGCCCATTTCGCCTTCACCAGCCTGGAATTTCTCTATGGGGATCGCCAAACGCTCAGTCTCGGCCGCGGACAGGAACAACGCCTGCTCTTTTCTTTTGGCGTCAAGTATTGAGCGATACCTCGACTAGACGAACCGATGTCCCTGCAGCATCGCAGGCGTCACGTGGAGCATGAGCTCTACGGCGTCTTCTTTTCCGGCACAACGTACAACGAGAATTGCATGGTCACGTTGCGGCCCGACGCCTTGATCGTCAGGCGGCGCTGATTATGAATGCTGCCGACGATCCAGCTTTCGTTGATGCGCACCGCCAGAAGCAGTGACTTTTTGAGATTCGTCCATTCCGGGTTCTTGGCATCGCCGGCGAGCCGAAAATAGACCTGACCGGAAACCTTGGGCAGGCCGCTGGGAGGCAGAGGCTCCGGCGCGAATCGCAGCCCGGCAAGGCCGAGCCGATACAGGTCATCCACCCGGTCCGAACTGCCCACTTTCATGTCGAGTTGGCCGGGCTTGGTGAGCAGGTTCACACACTGCGGCACGTCGAGGCTGCTGTGCACGCCAATGTACATTTGCCACGACCCTTCCAGCCAGGCCGGCTCAAGCGGCACTTGCATGCGTGAACCCGCGCCGATGAACGGTCGCTCCTTATACTCCGGCTCAACCACGATATCCAGCAGCGTGTCGAGATGCTCCTTCAACTCGCCGAAGCAACCGCCAAGGTCATCGTGGTTGTACTGCGGCAACGGCGGCGACCGGCGCGTCGCGCTGAAGATCGCGAGTTGCCCGGCGAGCCGGCTTAACTCCAGGTACGCCCACAACGGATGAACTCCCTCCGCGGCGTTCATCATGTCCAAGACGGTGATCGCCTCGTTGAGCTGGTGAAGCTGTCTGAGCACCAGCGCGTCGCCGGGGGCTTGCCGATCGAACGTGATCCCCTGTGTTGCCATCTGCTCGACCAGCCATTCGATCTTGCGATCCAGCCGGGCATGGAGCGCCCCCAAGATGCCTTCGCAAAGAGGCCTCCACGCGGTACAGGCCAGGAGCGGTGGAACATAGGCGCGATCGAGTTGCGGCGCACCGTTGGCCTGGTCGTTGCGTTCCAATCGGGCGATGGGAATGACGTCGTAACCGGTCTGGTCTTCGTCACCGACCAAGACCTGAAAATGGAGCCGACGAAATGGCACCGGCTGAGAATTGCCGCCGCTGTTCTCATCAACGCAATCCACGGCTTCCGGGTAGTAACGGCACTCCGTCGTCGGCTTCCCGGACAGATTGCGCCGTCCCAGGTAGAGCGCCGGCACGGCCAGGTAGACGACAAAGGCGCGCGTCTGACGGTCTTGGAACACAGAGCGCAGGTCGCGCGACGGCACGATTCCGTCGCGCGGCGCGACCACCAGCGTGCCGTCGCGCATTCGCGCTTCCAAAGAATGCAGCACCAGCCGATAGTTCCCCAGGGCGTCTTCATCCAAATCGATCTGCCGTAGCCCCCAGTTGTAGTGGAGGTCCCACTTGTGGTTTCGGCAGCGCTGCTCCTCAAGATGGCGCTGGGCCGCCTGGAAGTGATGAGGCCGAAGGAACATGCCTTCCTGCCAGTGCACGGCGCGTGAGGTCATCTTGGCCTCCAATTGACTCGCTTGTAACATGAGCGCGACGCAAACCGCATTCCTTGGCGGCGCGCAGCAACGGGCGCGGATGCATCCAGTTTTTTTCAGATTTCCTGGATTTCTCTGTGAGCCCGCGGTTAGGGGAGATAGAATACTTTCCTATAACTTCGATGCTATGGCAATTGCTCGCGAATGGCATGGCATTTCCAAGCAAATCCGAAGCTCAGGTACCTATCCACCCAGGAGGTTTCTCATGGCGAAAAGTCAGCAACACGACCTCGATCTCGTCCGTCGTCCGCGCGTGCAGATCACTTGCGACGTAGAGACGGGCGGCGCGATGGTGAAAACCGAGTTGCCCTTTGTGGTTGGCGTCTTGGCCGACCTTTCCGGCGCTTCCAAGGTTCCGCAGAAGCCCCTCAAAGAACGCAAGATGGTCGAGATCGATCGCGACAACTTCAACAAGGTGCTCGACGGGGCGGCGCCGCGCGTGGCCTTCAAAGTTGGCAACAAGCTCACCGACGAAGACACCAACCTCGCCGTCGAGCTCAATTTCAAGACCATGGACGATTTCGATCCCGAAAAGGTCGCGGAGCAAGTTCCGGCCTTGAAGGAACTTCTGGAAATGCGCCGCAAGCTCACCTATCTGCAAGCGAAGATGGAAGGCAACGACGAAGTCGAAAAGCTCATGGCCGACATGCTCAACAACACTGACAAAGCCATGGAAGCCCTGTCCAAAGACAAGCCCGCCGACGCTCCGAAGTAGGTGGCAGAGGTCAGAAGTCAGAACTTCCGACTTCTGCCTCTGACTTTAGACCTCTGGACCCAGGGCACCTCATGGACGCCAGCGCACTCTATAAAGCCGGCCAAGTTGCCGAAGCCATTGACGCTCAAATCGCTGCCGTCAAGGCAAGTCCGCTTGACCAGGGCAAACGCCTGTTTCTGTTCGAGCTACTAGTTTTTGCCGGCGATCTCGATCGCGCTCAGAAGCATATCGAGGCGGTTCGTTACGAACAGCCCGAGCTCGACAATGCCGTCGCTCAATATCGCCAGTTGCTCGATTCGGAACGCGCCCGCCGCCAGGCGCTCAACGGCAAGGTTCAACCGCAGTTTCTCGCCGAGCCGCCGGAGCACGCCAAACTTCGGATTCTCGGCCTCGTGAAGCTGAACGCCGGCGCCGCCGACGCGGGCACGTGCTTCACGGAAGCAAACAGCCAAATTGGCCCGATTCAAGGCACGCTCAATGGCAAGGCGTTTGCCACATTGCGTGATGGTGACGATCGGCTCGGCTCGATCCTCGAGGTCCACGCACATGGCCGCTACTTCTGGGTCCCACTTGAGCAAGTAGCCGCCCTCGCGATGAATGCGCCTCGTTTTCCTCGCGACCTCGTGTGGATTCCGGCCCATCTGCAACTGCAAGGCGGCGAGGAGGGGCCTGTTTTCCTCCCCGCGCTCTACCCAGGTTCGGATCAGGAAAGCGATACCCAGCTCAAGCTCGGTCGACTCACCGATTGGCGAGACCAATCTCCGACGCGCGGCGTCGGCGCCAAAATCTTCTACATCGACGGCGTGGAGTCCTGCCTTCTCGATTGGCGCCGCCTGGAAGTGTCGAGCGCCACAAACGATAAGCCATGATCGACCATTTGTTTCCCTTTTATGAGCGCGAGCTTCGCTACCTCAACCAATTGACACAGGAGTTCGCACAGCGCCATCCGAACGCCGCCAAGCGCCTGGAACTCGAGGCGACGGGCAGTTCCGATCCTTATGTGCAGCGATTACTGGAGACGTTTGCATTACTGGCGGGCCGAACCAAGGCCAAGCTCGAGGATGAGTTTCCCGAGGTGACCGACGCGCTTTTGCAGGTTCTTTATCCACATTTTTTGGCCCCAATTCCTTCGATGGCGATGGTGCAGTTTCAGGCCGACCCTTCGCGCGTTCAAGTGGCGACGGGCCACACGATTCCACGCGGCGCGACGCTGGAAGCCGCCACCGCGCCGGCGGCGTGCAAGTTCCGCACGGCCTATCCGGTGACCCTTTGGCCGATGCGAGTCAGCGCCGCGCGCTTTTTCGCGCCGCCGTTCCCGCCTGGGCTGCAGCCGCCGGCCGGCGCCGGCGCCGCCATCGGCTTGACGCTGGAGTGCGTCGGCGGCGAGTTGACGTTCGCTCAGCTTCGGCTCGATCGCCTGCGTCTTCATTTGGCGGGCGATCCGCAGAACATTGCGGACCTCTACGAGATGATCTTCAATCACGCAATACAAGTTGCTTTTCTTCCGGATCGCGCGACGGGCGGACGCGGCGCGGTAGCCTTGCCGCCCGAGGTAGCACTCTGTCCGGTCGGCTTCGAGCGCGACGAAGGACTGCTCCCGTATCCGGATCAGGCTCGCCTCGGCTACCGGCTGCTGACGGAGTTCTTCACGTTTCCCGCCAAATTTCAGTTTGTGGACCTGGCAGGGTGGACAGCGCCAGCTTTGAAGGCGGCGTTGCCTCGATTCAAGCAGCGTTGCGATGTGCTGATCTTCTGCAAAAAGACGCACCGCGACCTCGAACAGCGAGTCAATTCCGACACCTTCCGTCTGGGATGTACGCCGGTGGTCAATCTGTTCGAGCGCGACGCCGAACCGATTCGAGTTCATCCGAAGCAACCGGAGTATCGCATTGTCGCCGACCGCACGACTCCGCAAGCGGTCGAGGTGTACGCGGCCACCAGAGTCTCCAGCACGGAAGGGACGACGAACCGCACCACCGCGTACCTTCCGTTCTTCGGGCTAAACCATTCCCGCCCGCTCGACGGTGCGGAGATTTATTGGCACACGACAAGGCATCGATCGTTGGCGCTGGGTGACTCGGGAACGGAAGTTTTTCTGGGATTGGTCGATCGGGACTTCGTCTCGAGTTGGCCGACCGACGAGATGTTGCAGGTGCGCGTGATGTGCACCAATCGCGACCTTCCGTCGGCGATCAGCAGCGCGAGCCAACCGATCGAATGGGTGCTCGAACAACCGGCGCCGATCAGCGGGGTGCAGTGTCTGCGGCTGCCGACGCCCCCGCTTCGGCCGGCGCCGCGCGGCGGCAAGGCCTGGGAACTCATCTCACACCTCTGTGTCAACCCGCTCTCCCTCGAAGCAGGCCCGGCCGGGCTGGCGGCTTTTCGCGATCTTCTGCGGCTCTACGATTTCTCCGATCCCGCCGCGGGCCAAAAGCACCTCAAGGACGAAGCGATGCAAATCGTCGACGGCGTGCTCAGCGTTCGCTACCGCCGCGTCCTGGGCCGGGTGCCGAGCGATCCGCAGCGCGGTTTGTGTCGCGGCCTCGAAGTGACGATGGAACTCGATCCGGATCATTTTCCAAGGCGCGGCGCCTATCTGTTCGCCGCGGTCATCGAGCGGTTTCTATCCTTGTATGCGACGACGAGTTCGTTCACCGAACTGAATGCAACGACGCCGCGAGGCCCGTTCAAGAAATGGCCGGCGCGCACCGGCGCGATCCCGCTAATGTAACGGGGCTCTCCATGCCGGAATTGCCGGACATCGTTGTCTATCTTGAAGCCCTGCACCGGCGCGTCGTCAACCAACGGCTTCAGCGGGTGCGCATGTTCAGTCCGTTCTTGTTGCGCACCTTTGACCCGCCGGTGGAAGCCGTGCACGGGCACACGGTGGTTGGACTGCGGCGCCTCGGCAAACGCATCGTCATTGGGTTGGACGGCGATCTCTTTCTCGTCCTGCACCTGATGATCGCCGGCCGGCTGCACTGGAAAAAGGTCGGCGCCAAGCCGCCCGGCAAGATCGGTCTGGCGGCGTTTGACTTCACCACCGGCACGTTGACGCTCACCGAAGTGGGCAGCAAACGGCGGGCTTCCTTGCACCTCGTTGTCGGCGAGGACGGGCTCGCCAAGCACAACCCGGGCGGACTCGAAGTGCTCGACGCCGACGAGGCGTCTTTTCGTGTCACTCTGCTGCGCGAGAGCCACACGCTCAAACGCGCTCTCACCGATCCCCGCCTCTTTAGCGGCATCGGCAACGCCTACTCCGACGAGATCCTGCATCGCGCTCGGCTGTCGCCCTTAACGCTGACGCATCGGCTCAGCGACGACGAAATTGCTCGCCTGTTTCAAGCCACGCGCGATACGCTGCTCGATTGGCTCGAGCGTCTGCGCCGCGATGTCGGCGATGGCTTTCCCGAGAAGGTCACGGCGTTTCGCCCCGACATGGCCGTCCATGGCCGATTCGGCTTGCCCTGCCCGACCTGCGGAACCAAGGTGCAGCGCATAACATACGCAGACAACGAAACCAACTATTGCCCCCGTTGTCAAACCGGAGGCAAGATCCTTGCCGACCGCTCCCTCTCGCGCCTGCTCAAGGACGATTGGCCTCGCTCGATCGAAGAGCTGGAAGGAAAGTGAGCGGAATTAGCATTTCTTGTTTGACATGTCGCCGCTCAGCCGTGACAATGTCGCCAAATGACCTCGCCACGGATAGCACGGATGACAAAGATACTTGGTTTTCAGGCAGCAATGAGCGTTTCCGGAAAACTCCCTATCCGTACCATCCGTGGTTAAGATCTTCGCCAGAGGATTCATCATGATGCATCGAACTTTCATCACCGCGTGCCTATTCGCCCTCCTACTTACGAGCACAGCGTCCGCACAGGATCGCAAGCCGAACGTCATCCTGATCTATGCCGATGATCTCGGTTACGCCGACGTCGGCTGCTTCGGGGCCAAGGGGTTCAAGACCCCCAACCTCGATCGCATGGCCAAGGAAGGCGTCAAGTTCTCTAGCTTCTACACCGGCTGCTCGGTCTGCTCCGGCTCGCGGGCGGCGCTCATGACCGGCCGGCATTACAAGCGAGTAGGCGTCGTCCCCGTCATGTTCCCCGGCACCAAGGTCGGCATGAATCCCAACGAAATCACCATCGCCCGCCTCCTCAAACGCCTCGGCTACGTCACCGGCATCATCGGCAAATGGCACCTCGGCCATCTCGCCAAGTATCTGCCCACGCGCCAGGGATTCGACTACTATTACGGCATCCCGTACTCCAACGATATGGCCATCGATCCGGTCAGCGCCAAGTTCGCCAAGGACATCCTGTTCCGCGAAGGCAAGACCGAGGCGATGGTCCGCACCGAAAAAGGCATCGGCGGCAAGGCCCCGCTCATGCGCGGCGAGGAAGTCATCGAATACCCCGTCGATCAAACGACGCTGACCAAACGCTACACCGAGGAAGCCCTTCGCTTCATCAAGGACAACAAAGAGAAACCATTCTTCCTGTACATGCCACAGACGTTCCCGCATGTGCCGTTGCACGTTTCGCCCGCGTTCAAAGGGCGCACGAAGACACTCTTCGGCGATGTGATGGAGGAACTCGACTGGTCGATCGGCGAGGTGCTCAAATCTGTCAAGGACAATGGCATCGAGAAGAACACGCTGGTCGTCTTCACGTCCGACAACGGGGCGCATCAGGGCTCGGCCGGCGTCCTGCGCGGCAAGAAGGCAACGATGTACGAGGGCGGATTTCGCGTGCCGATGATCGCCCGCTGGCCTGGCAAGATCACCGCCGACACCACGACCGACGAAATCGCCGCCACCGTCGATATGCTGCCGACGATCGCCGCTCTCTGCGGCGGCAAGGCGCCCGACGATCGCCCCATCGACGGCAAGGACATCCGCCCGCTCCTCTTCGGCGAGCGCGGTGCCAAAACTCCGCACGAGCACTACCTCTTCCCGCATCTCAACGGCGCGTTACGCAGCGGTAACTGGAAGTTCTACCCCTGGCCCGAAGGCGCGGGCAAAAAGGACAAGCTCGACCTGAAGAAAGGCGTCCAACTCTACGACCTCGCCAAAGACATCGGCGAAACCAAGAACGTCGCCGCGGCGCATCCCGAAGTGGTGCGTGAATTGACGGCCGTGTACCTGCGCATGACCGAGGATTTGACGAAGAACAAGGTGCCCGTGCCGGATTGATGTTTCGGCTTTTCGTTTAGCCGGCGTTTGAAGAACGCCGGCTAAACGAACGCGCCTATTTCGGCATCCTCAACAGTTTGCGCCACGCCGCCGGCGTCGGCTCGGTGTCGCGGCCCGTCAACTCGCGTAGCGCGAATAATGCCGCGCGGTGGTACGGCGACAGTCGGCCCGGCTCATTCTCCTCGACGTAACTCTTCGTTTCCGCCGGCGTCAACTCGCGCGTGCGCACCAGGAAATCGAAACGCTGCATCTCCGGCCACGGGTGCGCGTCGGCGACCGGCATCATCAGCGAGAAATCTTGCCGCAGATACGTCATGTCGAGCCGAACGACGATGTCCGGTATCGGCGTCGGAGTGCTCTGGTAGCCTCCCTCCGCCGGCTTGGGCAACGGCTCGCTCGATAACGGCACTGCCACCTTCAGCACACCCTCGGGCGTGTTTTCGGTGTTGCCCGGAGCATGGCACAAGAGGCAGTTGCGATGGTGATTGATCTTCACCATCTCGCGCACGAACGTCACCTCTTTGCCGTCGCGATTTTCGATTACGGGCAGGCGCGGATCGGGCGCTTCGAACACGTCGATCAGTTTGCCGAGCAGGTCCTTGCGTTCGAGTTTGATGAGCGCCTCGGCCGCCCGCTTGGCGACGGCGGGAAGCGGGTAACGGAAACCGCTCATCAGGATATCGGTGTAGTCGCGCTCGCGTCGTAGCTTCAGCCCCTCGATGGCGGCCTCGCGCACTTCATGCTCCGCCGAAAAGATGGCAAGCTTAGCGAGGGCCTTGGTGGCATCGATATGCGGGACGGTCGCCAGATGTTTTGCTAATCCGGCGCGCACATCGGCGGGCTCAGGCATGAAGACTTGCGTCACCGCCGCCACCGTCGCGCGTTGCCGAAGTTCCTTTTTGACGATCGGCATCTCCATGAAGACACTGTTCATGACATGGCTCATTTGCATATCAAGAACGACTTCGCCCAGCGCAGTTTGGAACGTGAACCTCTCCTTTTCTTTGTCGCCGACGCTGATCTGCTTGACGGCAAGGTTGAGCAGATTCGCGGTATCTGCGGCCTTGGCGAAGACGCGGGCCTGTTCTTGATTCGTTCGGCATTCATCCCCCATGAGGAACGGCAAGCCGCGCAGGTCGGAGCGCTGTTCGAGCAGGGCGAGCACGAAACCATCGCGTTTCTTGCCGTTCAGATGATTCATCTTGGCCATCGCGAACGCCATCGCTTCGAGTCCCTTGAGCTTGGGCAAGTCCTTTGACAGCGATTCGCCGAACGCAATTTCGGGGACCTTGGTCAAATCCTCGTTCGTCCAGACCGGCAATTTGAACTGCGTTTTCGGCGGCGCCGGCAAAAGGTCGGTAAGCGATGTCTTCGCGTCGATGTTGAATCGGAAGCGAATGTCCGGAGAGGAAACGTCGGCCCCTTTTTCCGGCGACTGTTTTGGCACGGCGCCTGCCACCGATCCGATCAATCCGCCGACCAAACCGCCCTTTCCATTTTCGGCCGGTTTCTGCGGCGTAAGCGTTATGACCGAACTCCCTCGGTGCAGCTCGATCGAACTGACGACTTGCCCCGGGCTTCTCAGTTCTTCGACAGAGCCGATTCCTTGGGATAGCGAAATGACAATGCGGTCGCCGTCGATCATCTTCATCACCGGCTCGTTCTGGATGAAGGCGACGCTCGCCGACGTCAGTTGGACCTCACGGGACATTCGGGAGGCATTGGAGAGCGAGTTCTTTTCGGCGGTGATAGCGACGCCAAGATCGGCGACCCAGAAGCGTACCGGCCGCTTCAGCAGCGGACTATCCTTGCCGAACGCCCGTTCGATGAGCACCTCGGCTTGCTCAGGCGAAGGCGCAGGGGGCATCATTTCCGGCGGCAAAGACTTCTCCGGCAGCGGCTTTTCAGGCGAAGGGATGGTGGGAAGCGGCACAAAGAGGTTCTCGAGCGGGCGAGGCTCTACTTTCGGAGGTAGTGGCGGCGGCTCGGGTAACTTCGGTTTGTCGCTTTGCGTCGAAGAACTCGTGTCAACCACGACGCACTGGTCCGGCGTCGCCTGGTCGGTCGGCCGAACTTCGCCGTCGGCTTTGAGTTTATCTCCAGCGATGTCTTCAGCCGAAACGTCGAAACGCTGTGCCAATTCATCACGGCGACCAAAGAGTAACGGACGTTTAGGCCGCAGAAATACCACGTCGCCTGAAGACGTTTGCCCATCAACGAATCAAGATGTCTGATCGCACAATTTCGGTGCCTTGGGTGAGCATGCGCTGGCTGCACTGGGTCCTGTGCAAGCAACGAGCGTGAATCGTTCGAGTTCGGTTTTGGTTGCACCGGTGATGGCCAGGATCACTGTGCCGGACACGCCCTTGACGACCGATCGCGACGGCATGCGACGCCATTCCGTGACCAGAAAATCGGCAGTAACAAGGCATGGCGAACTGAAAGAAGCCCACGCGGTTCCAATCCCCGCGGAGCATTGTGTTGCATGGGTGTTTGAATGACGGTACCGACTGGTGCGACAACTATTCGCCCTCCCGTGCCGTTTGCCAACCGTGTCGTGCACCCGTTGGATGACGACGACTTTCCCGTGCGCGAAAAAGCGATGGTGGAGTTATAGCGATTGGGACTGACCATCGAAAAGGCGCTGCGTAACGCGCTGGCGAGCGAGTTGTCGGCGGAAGCGAAGGCGCGCATCCGCGCGCTCTTGCCGGCCGAGTCCGCGCCGATCGCTGGCCCCAGTCGTCTGCACTGGACGCGTGCGTTGGAAGCTTTGGAGTTGGCGGCGACGCCGGCTGCCCGCGAGGTGATGGAAGAAGTCGCCCGAGGGCACACCGAGCCCTGGATTGCTGAGGAGGCTCGCGCCGCCTTGAAACGCTGGCCGGCCGGATCATGACTTTCGTCCGACATTCTTCTTCCGAACGTCCACGCGCGGCACTTCGCCGGCCTTGGCTTTTTGGACGAGCTCGACCAGTTCCTTCCCGCCGCCGCCGGGCCACACCATTTCGCCAAGCTCTGCGAGCCATTCCATATCGATCCGCTCCCGGCCTTCGTCGAGGGAATGACGAACCATGTTGAAGAAATCGACCATATCCTGACCGCGTTTGCCCGCGTCTCGCATCGGCGCCAACGAGGCGCCGTACTTATTCGCTAATGCTGCCTCCAATCGCGGGACACGAAACTCCAAGCCCTGATCCTCGATCCAGATCGCCGTTTCCAGCGATTGCCGGATGTCTTCACGGTGAGGATACGTGACGTCAATCACCGATTGCGTCTCGCCAGGAACGAAAAACGCAGCCATGCCAGCGAAGTTGCGCATCTCGAGTTCGGGATAAGTCGCCTGAATTGCCTTGACGGCGCGAGCGTGATTACGCCCGGATTTGACCAAGATGTCTACATCCGCGGTGGCGCGTGGCCGGCCGGTCCAGGTGGCGATGGCATGCGCGCCCGTGAGGACAAACGGCACTTTCTTCGCTTGAAGCGCCAGGATGATCGATTTGAGGTTGATTTCCGCCATTGATTTGATGCTCCGGTATTGCTCGCTCAAGAACGCGCACTCGCGCACCGCGTCGGCGGGACGCAGGTTGCGGCGAGCGGCCTTCATCGCTTCCCATGCGGGATCGGAGTGCACGACCGGCCTGCGAGTCGATCGGCCCGGAGACTTGACAGCGCCATTTCGCCCCTTGCGTGCCATGACCTGCCTCGGAAAATAGACTGATGTTATCATACACTGTCGGCGTGTCGTTTTAGTTTGTGCCACAGCGTATACCTCAAGAAAGCTTGATTATGGCCAGCGATTCAATCACTCACCAGGTGAAGTACGCGATCAGAGACATTCTTTTGGAAGTCGTTGCCCGGCCCTTTAGCCATTTTTCTGAGAAGAGCCTGCAGCTTCGCTTGGCCGCCAGGCTTCTGACCGTCCCTGAGATCGCTACGCCCCGGCCGACGAGCATAGGCACGAGGTATGGCCGGCGGCTTGAGTCGATTCGGAAAGAAGAGAACCACTCTATAGACATCTACCATTAAGAGGCATTCAAAACTACTCCACTGCAGATGGAGTATGGCAGCAACCTGAAAGGGCCGTTCAGGATCGACCTTGCGATTCTCGATCCGGAAGAGATTCATTCGATTGTTACGCCTCAGCTGCAAAACTCAGAGAAACAGTATTTACGTCCGTTGGTGGGGATCGAGTTTGGAACGGAGAAGAGCAATTGGCGGAACATGTCGGGACAGCATCTCGACAACGATGGAGAGAAAGTACGCCAATGCGTCCCCGGCTACGTTATCAATGTGATGCGGAATACGAACTTTGGACGGCGGTCGGGGCGTCGGTACAGAGATAACGTGTCCAAATCAAAGCCTTCCAAAATGCGTTTCGAACGAAAGTGGATAGTTCTGGAGGTAACGTCTCCTGGATCGGGTTGATCGTGCACGTCAGTCTTGCCGAGGCCGAGTTTTTTACAGCAAAGAAGGCATGGTCCGTGTTCGACTTGACAACCCAACAGGCCTCGCTTAAAGAGGCGTTGATTGAGAAGCTTGGACTGGGGTGAGTCAGCAGAAACAAAAAAGCCCACGGGGTTCCAATCCCGTGGGCTGCCTCTTCTGCGTGCGCGTTGTCACGATCGCGTCCTAGCGATCGTTGGCCGTGCGCACGCTGGGTGGCGTCGCGAAGGAATTCGCCGCTGGCGACTCCGGAGAGACGACTGCCACCGATCCGGCCCCTTGGCTGGCTTCCAGGGTCAAACGCACCGTCAGTTCTTGGCCGGCGCGATTCACTTTGACTTCAACCTGCTGCCCCGGCTTCTTCGCCCAGAGCGCTCGCTGGATATCGAACGTATTGGCGACTTTCACATCTTCCACCACGCGAATCTCGTCGCCCGATTTCAGCTCGGCGCTGGCGTTCCTCACCACGACTCGCTGGCGATCGCCGACCTCGGCAATGACCTTCTCTTCGCAGTTGATGTTGAGCTTCACGCCGCTGGCTTGGCGAGCATAGCGTTCGAGGAAGCTTTGCACGATGTTGGTGTTGATCGCGAACGCGATGTTCTGAGCGCCGGTTCGCATGGCGACGTTGATGCCGATGACCTCGGCGTTGATGTTGACGAGCGGTCCGCCGGAGTGGCCTGGATTGATCGGAGCGTCGTGTTGAATCAAGCCTGCCATGACAACGTCGTTGGGCATCTTGATCTGACGATCGATCGCGCTGATGATGCCGCGCGACACGGTGGCGTCGTAGCCGTAGGGGCTGCCGATGGCGAGAACAGTTTCGCCCACCATGAGATCGGTCGGGCCCAAGGGCAGGGCGGTCAGTTTCTTGTTGGTGGAAATCCGGACGATGGCAAGGTCGAGATCACAGTCGGCGAGCACGACGTGGCCCACGAGATCGGCTCCATCGTGGAGGCGAATGTTGACCTGCTTTTGGCCGGCGGTGACGTGACGATTGGTCACGATCAGGCCGCGTTCATCGACGATGACGCCGGCGCCAACCATGTCGGCATCGCCTTGCCGCGGGATGCGGATGGCGACGACGCCGGCTTTCGTTTTGCGGACGGCTTCGGTGACTGGAGTCGAGCGAGACAGTTTGCTGGCGGGCGGATCGTTCGCGAATGTAAACAGAGGAGAAACTGCGAGCGCCAGAACGGCGACGCAGCACGCGCGGGAGTGCGCCATCGCTTTCATCCTTTCGGCGGCCTGGCGGTCTCCGACGGGCTGGAGATCCAGGGCTTTGCGTCCCCACGTCGCCGTGGGTTTGCGGTATCGGGGATGTCAGTGTGAGCAATGGGTGCTCGAATGTTATATAGCTCAAAAAGTCCGGTTGTGTCAAATAAAACGGATGTGCGGAGTTGTTTAGCCGCGCCTCGAAGAGGCGGGAGGGTGGCGAAATCACGAGCAACGCGCAATAACCCAGCGATTGAGGTCGCGCAGCATGTCGGGATGCAGGCGGTGATTGGTCGGATAGCGGTGCACTTTCACCTCCATGCCGGCGCTCCACAAAAGTTTGCAGTCCTCGCGAACGAGCCCGGCCGGAACGACTGAGTTGGCGATGCCGTGACCAATGAAAACGCCCAGCGATCGCAGTTCGGGCAAGCGAAGCAATGGGCGATCGACGCGCGGCATGTGTCCGTTCAATGCGACGACGCCATTGATCTTGCCTGGGTACAGCATCCCCATGCGGTAAGCCAGGGTGGCGCCTTCCGCAAAACCGGCGAGGACGATGCGATCGGGATGAATGTGGTAATACTGCTGCGTCTGCTCGATCGCGCCGAAGAGGTAGTCCTCGATCATGGCCAGTTGAGCGCCATCGCCCCAGCTGTAGCCGAGCGATCCTTCACGGTTCAGTCCAACGGCAACGGGACCTCGCAAGCTGATGGCGACATAGTTGCGCCGGCTGACACCGGGAGCAAGGCGCAGGATTTCTTCCTCGTTGCCTCCCTGTCCATGCAGAAATACCAGCAGCGGATAGGCATAGCGAGGTTCATACCCGACGGGAGCGAAAGTGCGAATGGGCATGGACCCCAAGGACTCCAACTCGGAATCGTAGTAGCCTTCTTCGGGCTTGAAGGTGTCGAAGGTGAGATCGAGAAAAGCCATCACGGGTCCCGTTGGATGCGAGGAAGGTTCGTCGCGGCCATTTCGCTTCGAAAGTTTACGTTGAGGTAGACGGCCTGTCAACGCGGAGCCCCCTTGGACTTGAGCGAAAATCGCTGGATGCCGTATTTTGCATGCGAGCTGCAACGATTAGTGGACGTGGCAAAGCCAGGGGAGAAATGCCGGCATGTGAATGTTTGTGCAGGTTCCGCGTTGTGGATCTGAAATCTGTTTTTTTCGCTTGCGGTTGTCGATTGAAAGAGTACCTTGAAACTACGGTATGAGTGAACTGGCTACGCCGTCGGGCAGGCAGAGCGCCTGTGCCGAGGTGCAACATCCATTGGGAGGACGAATCATGCGTCACGTTTTCTTGGGCATCGGATTGATGGTCGCCGCCTTGCTTGTCGCGACCGGGACGAATGTCGCCGCCGACAAGAAGGAGGAAGCGAAGAAGGAAGTCACCTTGAAGGGCAAGATCACGTGCAGCAAGTGCGATCTGGGCACGGCTGCGCAATGTGATACGGTCATTGTTGTCAACGATGCCAAATCGAAGAAGGACGTGATTTACTATTTCGACGCCAAGTCGCACGGCAAATATCACGACGACATCTGCACCGGCTCCAAGAAGGGCACCGTGGTCGGCGTCGTTACGGAGGCCAACAAGAAGAGAGTGATCGCCGTTAAGAAAGTGACCTACGAATAGCCGTTGAGCGTCGCATGCGGTGAAGCGTTTGCTCCGCCGCATGCGCTCACGTCGCCTTGACTCCCGCGGCAGGAAGTGGGGCGGCCGGTGCGGGCGGCGCAGTTTGTTGCGTCGTGGCTGCAGCGGGGCCGCCGGAGAACAGGCTGGTCGGAACGGACATAAGCCAAACCACTTCTTCCTTTCGCAAGAAGGCCATATTCAACACGAGCATCATCAGCGAGAACGTCTTCAGACCCATGAAGAGTCCGATGCCGCCGTGCAAGAGAATGGCGGCGGCGAGAAACAGCCAGCGCAGGCTCGGCCGCCAGATCAGAAATGCGTAGCCGATCTCGAAGGCGAGCGTGAACAATCCGCCAAACGTCATGAAGCCGTCGTAGACAAGTTGGTTAGAGCCAAGGAACTTCAGAAACGTGAGGTACAGATCGAACTGCATTGGTGCGAACTCGTAGTTGCCCAGCGTCTGCCAAATCGCCGTTCCGTTCCACCACGACTGCCCCTGCAACTTCGACACGCCGGCGTAAAAGTAAATGATGCACACGTGAATCTGCAGCAAGCGAATCACCACATTGGCACTGATCGTCGGTTCCGGGTCGTCGGGCACGGGGTCGGGAGGCGCTAGGTTCTGCGGCCCCGGCTGGCCGAGCAACCCATACCACCACGCGACAACATGCGCCTTGGCGCTCGCCCACCACTGGGCGATCCAGCGGTCCACCGAATAGCAAGCGGCGCACGGTCCCATCATGAGGTAGAACAGCAGGATCGTCATCATCGTGTCGACGCCGAACAGCACCGTCGGGTTGCGATGGATGTAACAAAGCGACGCGAACCACAACAGGGCCGAGGAAATTCGCGTGCAGAAGCCGATCGTGAAACAGACGGCAACGGCGATGATCAAGCCGTGGACAATCGCCATGGCGGTCGGATCGGTGACGTGGAACCAGATCGAAAAAAGTGACATTCCCTTGGCATAAAGCCGGCGCGGATCAGGCCCCATACGCATGATGTAATCGTTGATCTCCTTGGCTTCTTCGAACGATTCCGGATAGGCGGGAGGGGGTTGGCGCATGCGGCTCGTATATTCGTCCGCGTAGACACGTTTCCACTCTTCATCCGACGGCACGATGCCATTCACGCGCAGGTCGACACCGTGTTTCAGCCGGAATGCGTCAAGATAGGCCCCTTGCTCGGCTGAAGTCGGATAGGGTGGCGGAGGAGCCGTGCCAAATTTCTTGCGATAGGCTCGAACATAGGTGCGTTGGGTATCATTTTTCGGGGTAGGCAATGGTCCAGCCTCGTTCCACTGAACTAGCGGCCCGGTCGTGACGGGCGCTTCTTCCAGGCGTTCGCGCTGAAGCTCCAGGTCATGCCAGCCGTATTGCCCCTGGAATTCCTGCAACCGGAAACTGTACACGAACATCGTGTAAACGATGATCAATCCGCACGAAATTCGAATCAACCCCAGGAGCGCCGGATCCGCGGGGGCGTACCAGAATTGCTCCCAAGGCCGCATCCATTCCGGCAGAGCGTAGGTTTCTTTGTCGGGAGTGCTCATGATATCTTGCCTTCACTGCCTCTCGTGAACCACCGCACGATTGCGAGGATTCGGCGATTACAACTCGCGTTCTTCAAACGTTACCCACGCTTGGTCGCTGCTGCGGCGAATCCACTGCAGATCGCCTGCGTGCTTTCGACAAAAGTCAAGAATCTGCGATTCGGGATTGTTGGGCTCTTCGCGGACGATCGGGATGAGCCAAAACAAAAACGGATCTCCCTCGATGATGAGAGAACCGTCAGCCTTGTAGTTCCCAACGTAATACGGGAAGAACGATTCCGGGGCCGTGGGCGGGATGTCGTTCAAGAACCATTGCACCGGCGGTATCCAGTGCACGACACGGTAGATCTTCACACTCTTAAACGTCCAATCAGGTTTGTTGGGGTGCGACTCGAACTTCCGCGACACAAAACGAGCGTACGACCTCAACAACCGTGCAGACTCATCATTCGGGACAAAGACCTGGTGGGCTCGTGGAAGTTCTTGATGAAGCGGCGCTCGGAACACTTTTTTCTCGTGGCCAAGAATCAATAGAGCGTGTGGTTGCATAGTCAGGCGCTTCGCATAGAACGGGTGCATCTCCCATTGTTCCGTCATGGCGTTCCACGTGTATTCGGGCGGGTGGGGCCCGGGTTTGGAAGCCGCTTCGGTCAACGACAGAAAACGCTGGTAATCCAGCGCGACTGGGTGCTGAACCCGCCCCTGCTCATCGATCTGCGGAACCTTGAACCAAAGTCCAGCCTCGTCACGCCCGTCGGGCGACTCAAAGATCACGCGGAACCACAGGTACGAAGCGGGCCCCGGATCGGGCGCGTAAAAGTGATACGCGTTGTTGAGATACGCGAACTGAAGGTAAGGCCGAAAGAACCGCATCCATGCCTGCTGAATGATCCACGGCGCCGGCGGCGCCGATAGCGCCGCGGTATTGATGCCGATGAAGTGGATCGTGATCAAGACGCCCAGCATCAACCGGCGAACGCCTTGCGTCGAGAGCGTCAACGCCGAGCCGTAAACGCTGACTGCGGTGCAGACGCGCAGAAACATCCGCAGCGTGTCCCAATCGGCAGGGTCTTTCGGATCGGCATACAGAGTGAAGCTGCCGAGCAAGCAAATCGCGGCTGTCACGACGAATGCGAAGCCGACTTCCTGCTCGGCCTCGCGATCGACAGTGTCGTCGGCCCGGAAGTTCAAGCAATGCCGGGCGGCAACGAAGCAAGGGGGCGCGGTCGTGAGCCAAACGAGGAACATCGGCGCCGATTTGATCGCGTTGGAGAACGCCGGGAAGAAGGACATGACGAACAACACCGATGTGCCGATGCCCAAGACGGCGAACATCAGCCCGAGCACGAACGCGATCGGCACGCGCCACGGATGCAAATACACGAGTTCCCGATCGTTCCAACGAAGCCACAAGCCGACGCCGGAGCACAACAAGCCGAGCGCCAACACGATAACGCGATAGTCACTGGCGAGAGCGCCGAATGAGATCGTCCAAAGCCAGGACCAGAGGGTGAGTGCCAGTCCGTTTGCCAGCCAAAGCCAAGGATTCGCCAGCATCCAGTCGGCAACATCGGCTTTCGGTTGCGGACTGCCCACGGCAGCGGCGTCTTGGACTTTTCCCATGGTCCGTCCTCGCACGTATCAGGAGTCAGAGGTCGGAGGTCAGAAGTCATAGGTCCGAGAGGTTCGGGCGCCGCAGAATGCTCGTGTCCGAGTTCTGATCTCTGACTTCCGACCACTGACACTACCGTCAATATAGCAAAGCCGTCCTTGGTTCGGAGTTTCCGGTACTTCCAGTTTCGGCTGGCTCGTTGCGGCGCAGGGTTTGCCAAAACGAGAACGCAGCAACCTGGAGAACTTGCACAAGGCTCCCGCAGGTTTCCGGCATCGTTGGCTCTCATTCTCGGGGTTGATAGGCGATTTCACAAGCATGTTCGTATTCCGAAGGATTCGGCAAACCGCTTTATCCAAGATTATCCATCTTGCCGATTTTTTCTTTTTTGATAAAAAACGCAAAGATAGTCGTGCCAATAACAACGGATCGGAGGCCGGAATAACGGTCGTATCCTTCCCAAATTGCTGTTGACACTTTGTTTGACTATCTTTACTATCCCTCACAGACGGCAAATTTTCCCAGCACGCCGGATGATTGAAGAGGGACGGAAAGGCTATCTGGCCATCTCGAAAGCGCTTACTTCGACTCCAGGCATTTGCAATGTTGCCATTTTGCAGGGGTTGGCTTCTCTTTTGACTGAGGAGGTTTTGAGAAATGTATTCCGCAGTGTTGATGCTGGCTTTGACGGCCGGCGCTGAGACGGCCGATTTCGGCCGCAATCGTTGTCAAGGTTGCACGGCAGCGGCGACGACCGCATGCCCGAAAGCAACCGCCGCGCACTGCTCGACCGCGTCGAGCTGCGCGCGCGCCCGTCTGTTTGGTAATCGGTGTGCTCACACGAGCGCGCGACCTGCCGCCGCGGCCACGACGTGTGCTCGCAGCCACGGCGCCGCCAGCCATGGATGCCAAGGTGGTTTGCTCTCTCGCCTATTTGCCGGTCGTTGCAGCCAACGCGCCGTGACCACGTGCGCTGCCACGACTCAGAAGAAGGAAGAAGTTCCGACTCCAAAAAAGAAGGAAGAGAAAAAGGATAAGAAGCCGGACGTGGTTTCGGCGCCGGCTACCATCGTCGTCAATCTTCCTGCCAATGCCCGTTTGACGGTTGATGGCGTGGCGACGACTTCCACCTCCGAACGCCGCACGATGGTTACCCCGGCTCTCGAAGTCGGCGAATCCTACGTGTATACGTTCCGAGCCGAAGTCGGCGGGCAATTTCAGACGCAGCAAGTCACGGTTCGCGGCGGCGAAACGTCGACCGTGCTGTTCCAGTTCCCAAGCCAAGGCGTTGCCAGCCGATAGCTGAGTTAGCGGCGAGCTAGTCTTGGCCTGGAGCGCGTTCGCTGCTCATTCCGTGTCGGCGTGGAGAGACTCTTGACGCTGGATCTTCGGGAGAACCCGTTCGGGTTCTCCCTTTTTTTTGCGCTGCACGCTCCCGCTGAAACGGCAGTTGCCGGACCTATGATATCCAAGGAGGGAGGGGGCAGCGATGAATCCAATCCTCGTAACTGCCGATCGCTTGTGGGACGGCACCGGGGCGCCGACGCGTCTGCGGCCCGTCGTTCGAGTCGCCGACGAATTAATCTCGGCCGTCGACACGTCCTTGCTTGCGCCGGCCGCATGCGGCGGAGAGCGCTTCGACTTTCCGGGTTGCACAATCCTTCCCGGCCTCATCGACACGCACGTCCACCTTGTCATGTCCGCTCTTGACACGAACGAAGCGATTATCGCGCAGGTCACCGGCGAAAACGAAGCCCAGCTTCTATCACGCATCGAAGCCAACGCGCGATCGGCCCTGCTCGCAGGGTTGACGACGATTCGAGATTGCGGCGGCACCAGGAACCACGTGCAGCAGGTTCGCGATCGCATCCGCCGCGGCGACATCGTCGGCCCGGACGTCCTGGCGTGCGGTTCTCCGATCACGACCACGCGAGGACATTGTCACTGGCTGGGCCTCACGGCCGACACATTTCAGGAGGTTGAGCACGCGGCCGAGCGCATGTTGGCGCAAGACGCGGACTTCCTGAAGGTCATGGCGACGGGCGGGAACATGACCGCATCGAGCGATCCGATGAAGGCCCAGTACGACGCGGCAACGTTGTGCCGCATCGCCGACATCGGTCGAGCCGCCGAAAAACACTCCGCCGCTCATGTCCTGAGCCGATCAGCGTTGCCAGCGGTGGTCGCGGCGCGTTATCGCACGATCGAGCATTGCGACTGGCGCGTCGAGGAGTACCGCTACGAGTTCGATCCGGAACTGGCGAAACGGATCGTCGATCAGAATCAATTCGTCGGCTTGACGATGTCCGGCCTGGCGCGACGAGCGTTTCTGCCGCAGGTCAGGGCGTTCGACATCGGCCCGGTCAAACGGCTCGACGCGCGGTTTGCTTGCGAGCGGCGAATGATCGACTTCGGCATCCGCTACACCATTCACTCCGACGCCGGAGTGCGCCTTTGTCCGATCGATCGCTTTGCCTTGGGGCTACGGGCCGCTCAGGTCGAATTGAAGCTGACGCCGGCAGAAATCTTGCGCGCAGTGACGGCAACAGCGGCGGAAGCGATCGGGTTGCCCGATCGCGGTGTCATCAATCCGGGAAAACGCGCGGACTTGATTATCGTCGAAGGGGATCCCCTCCACGATCTGACGTGTCTGGAGAAAATGCGCGCCGTGATGAAAGCCGGCCGATGGGTCGTCCCGCCGCGCTGAGCTATTGAGGGGGCCTGGGCTTGGCGACCGTGACCGTGATGTTGTTCTCTTCCGCCTTGACGCGGTATTTCTCGGCAGCCGTGACGGGAAGCAAGGTCGATTGGTCTTGCCCCTGTCCCGGGGTATACGTGACCGTGTGCTCCCCCTCGACCGCGCCATTCACCTTCTCACGACTGCTTAGCGTTTGAAGCACGAAGGTGCCATCCGCTTCGACTTTGCCCACGGCCGTCACCATATCGGTCGTGCTGCGAAAATCGACCGACCCGCCCGATGGGCTCCCGCCGCCAATGAAGACGACCTTTCCCTTCACGGGATACGTCTTCGGCGGAGGCGGCGGTGGAGCGTCGCACGCTGTCAAGAAAAAGGCGGCGCCAAACGCCAGGGCAATGGTTGCTGACGAAATTCGGAAGTTCACGGAATTAATCTCAAAAAACTGGCAGCCGCAGCGAGCGCATCGATGCTCGCCGCGGTACAACGCCTATGGACGCAATTAGTTAAAAAACGATGGATCGCCGTTGACGCCGTCTTGGGGATTGCACGCGGCCCCCCATGCTACCGCGGAAACGCCCGAGGAAACGAACTTGACACCGCCGTCACCCATCAGCGCGTTGATCCCACCCGAATGCGGCGATTGCGCAACGCTCGGATCACACTGGGTGCGCCAGTCCGGCTGTTGCTGAAAGAGCCGACATTGGAAGTACCCGGCGCCTGCCGGCGACTTGCCCGACTGATTCGTGCACACCATGCCTCGCCAAATACTATTGGAGTCGGCCCACAAACTGCCGTACATGAAGGTGATGTCGTTCGTCCAGCCGCAAGTGCCGTAGACCTCGGTAAAGAAAAGGATGTTCGAAAGGCCATCGGGGAAATTGGCCCCCATCCTCGTTGCCATATTGGTATTACCTTGCTTAGGATTGCCCAAGGCCAAGTAGTTGACCCCGTAGTTGGTGGCGCCCCAGGCATTGGCGCCGCCGTAGCTCGTTTGACTTTTGCCATTTAACGTCGACACTTCCGACGGACACAACAAGGCGGGAATCACCTTGTCGTACTGAATGCCGCCGTAGTTGTTGTTTGCCGGGATCAGCGCTTTCCAAATCGCGTCCTGCTCGATATGCGGCAGCAGCCAGTGGAAGATCGTATAGCCGTAAGGACCCGTCGCGGTCGTCCCGTTGAAAGGGGTCCCCGGAGCGACGACCAAGGAGATCGCGCTTGGCGCCATCACCGGTGGGAAGTACTTGTAGGTGTCGTGAAGATTGTGCAAGGCGATGCCGATCTGCTTGAGATTGTTCGAACACTGCATCCTGGCGGCTGCTGCCCGAACCTTTTGCACTGCAGGCAAAAGCAGGCCTATCAAGATTGCAATAATGGCGATCACGACGAGCAATTCGATGAGCGTAAACGCTCGCCGCCTGCGACACCAGGACTGAGTCATGGGTTTTCCTCCGCAAACAAATTGGAATGATGAATTCAATCGTCCCTGAACGAATGAGTACCTTCTTTTTCGCACATCGGCTTGGATTTGTCAAAGGAAAAGTGAACAGATTCTCATCTTGCCGGGACTCCTAGATGAGCGGCTTCTCACCATTGCCGACTGCCGACGTGGTGCATTCTGCCGTTGTCCCAGTTCGCGCGCGAGAATAAGATGCAGAACATGCCGATGTAGCTCAACGGTAGAGCACCGCTTTCGTAAAGCGGGGGTTGTGGGTTCAAATCCCACCATCGGCTCTCAGAAGGCCCTTCACCGCAGCCAGATCATGAGCCCATCAATTCGCGAATTGGCGTCGGATCGCTGACGAGGTGCGTCGGCCGACCTTGCGGCGTGTAGAGAATCTTGCCAGGATCGATGCCCAGCTTGAGGTAAATCGTCGACGCGAACTGCTCCGGACTATTGACGCGTCCGAGAGGCGCGTAGCCACGCACATCCGTAGCCCCGACAACGAGGCCGCCCGGCGTTCCAGCCCCGGCGAACAGCACCGACATCGAATTTGACCAGTGGTCGCGACCCGCGTCGCGATTGATCTGCGGCGTGCGGCCAAACTCCCCCAGCGCGATCACCAGCGTGCTCGCCAACAGGCCGCGCTGATCGAGGTCCTCGATCAAAGTACTGACCGTGGCGTCCCACGAGGGCAAGCGCTGACGTAATGCCGCGAACACACCGACGTGCTGGTCCCATCCGCCGTCGTACAACGTGATAAACGGGACACCTGCTTCAACCAGCCGACGTGCGAGCAGGGCGCGCTGGCCGAACGGATTGCGGCCATAGCGCTCGCGCGTTCGGTCCGGCTCGCGATGAATGTCAAACGCCGCTTGCGCCTGGGCCGAGGTCACCAGGTTGTAGCCCTGTTGATAATGTTCATCGAGTGAATTGGCCGGATCACCCGCTTCTTGTTCGAGGATGCGTGGCAGCTGATCGACCTGCGTGCGCAGGGTGCGGCGCGAATCAAATCGGCTCTCGGCCAGACCGCGCGGCAAGGCGACGTCGCGCACGCGAAAATCGGCGCTATTTGGATTGTCCTCGACGACGAACGGCGCATAGCGTGCGCCCAAGAAGTTCGGACCGCCCGAACGCGACATCGTTGGCATCGAAAAATACGCCGGCAGCCCGTGCGGCGCGCCGCGTTCATGCGCCGTGACTGAGCCGAGGCTTGGATGAAAGCTGACAAACGCCCCACAGCCGACCGGGATGCGCGGGGGCGCGCCGGTCATCATGTAATGGTTGCCCGCGCCGTGGTTGCCTTGATCGTGCCGAATCGAGCGAACGACCGCGAGCTTGTCGCCGATGCGGGCGAGTCGTTGCATGTGTTCGGAAAAATGCACGCCTGGGATGCGCGTGGCAATCGGTTGAAACTCCCCACGAATCTCCGACGGTGCGTTCGGCTTCGGATCAAACGTCTCATAATGCGTCGGCCCGCCGTCCATCCAGATGACGATACAGCTTCGCGCGACCGGGGCCGAGCCATCGGAAGCTGCCGCTTTGAGGCGCAACAGATCGACAAGCCCCGTGCCCAACAATGCGCCGAGGCCAAGCTTCAAGCTATCCCGTCGCGATACGTTCGTACGATTGCTCATCGATTGCCCCCAAACACCTATGTCGGCAAAACGCCAGCGTTCGTTGAATGTTATCATAGCATCAAACGCAATTGCGAAATAAGAAAAATGTCAGCGAGCCATCCCCAACGAGCCATCCCTGGCGAGCCTCCCGCGTAAGCGGGGGGAGGTCACTCCGACAACACATTCTTCGGATCCGACTCCGCCGGTGGAATCCGCCCACGTTCCTTCCTCCAAACCACCGACGGCCGTGCCTGCCGATGGCAAACATAGAAAATCGCGGCAGCCCACTGGCGCATTGGCCGGCATGATCCGCTCTCGCTCCACCACGTGCCTGACGCTCGTTGCCCAAATTGCTTATTGAGCCGGCGCGAGCCATAACTCTTGAGATCTCGAAGGAGTTCAGACTTGCCTACCTCTGGCGGCGCCGAGACAACGAGATGAATGTGGTTATGCATGATCGACGCCGCAAGGAGGTCCCAACCTCGATCTCGGGCCGTTTCTTGGAATTGGTCGAGCAATTGCTCAGCTTGTTCCAGATCAAGCGCAACGGGCGGTCCCTTCAGTTGAGCTTGCGCAGCGCGTTCCAAACCGGGCATGCCCTGATCGAACTCATGGCCGCGCAATGCATGTTCAAGGCGACATGGTTTTTCTGGATCATCAGGGCGCCGATCGCGCACGTTGGTGACGGAGCCACGTTTATCACCAGGCAGCCCTTGGCCATAGAACGTGGAGGTGAGCAGCCAAGTGGTCACGATGGAACTCCCCTAGCGAGCCTCCCGCGTAAGCGGCGGGAGGATGCCGTGAATGCCGTTCTACTCCCCCCGCTAACGCGGGAGGCTGGCTCAGTTTCGTTGCACGATCGGCCGCACGTCACAAGAAAAAATCGAATACAATACGCACACCCCACGGAGCATAGCCATGAACCTCACTCGACGGCAGATGTTGCAAGCGATGGCCGCGGCGCCTGTAAGCGCAGCGTTCGGCGCCGGCGTCGGCCGGCGGCCTCGCGTCGCCATTATCTATACCCAGTGCTTCCATCGCTCTCATGCGCACGTCATCCTCGAAAACTTCCTTACTGATTTCCTGTTCAATGGACGGCTCACGCACCCGGCCGTCGAAGTGGCGTCGATCTATGCCGATCAGATTTCGCCGATCGTCAATCGCGACCTCACCGCGGAGATCGAACGGCGATTCCGCATCCCGCGTTTTCGCACCATCGGCGAAGCGTTGACCCTGGGTGGCCGGGAGTTGGCCGTCGAAGGCGTCGTCTCCATCGGTGAGCATGGCGATTACCCGACCGATCGGCTCGGCGTGCGCGAGTATCCGCGCAAACGCTTCTTCGACGAGATCGTTGCCGTCATGCGGCGCAGCAACCGCTTCGTGCCGATCTTCAACGACAAGCATCTGTCGTATCGCTGGGACTGGTCGCGCGAAATGTACGATGTATGCCGGCAGCACCGCATCCCGTTCATGGCGGGAAGCTCCGTGCCGTTGGCGCAGCGTCGGCCTGCCTTCGACATGCCGGCGAATGCGGTCGTCGAGGAAGCGGTGAGCATTCATGGCGGACCGTTTGAAATCTACGACTTCCACGGCCTGGAAGTCCTGCAAGCTTTCGTCGAGTCCCGCCGCGGCGGTGAGACCGGTATCCGCGCGATCGAGTTCCTGCCACGCGAGCCGTTGTTCGCGGCGGCGCGCCAGGGACGTTGGTCGCTCGATCTGGCACGAGCCGCTATGCGCGCCGAATTCGGAGACAACGTGCCTGACATTACGCGACCCATAGGCGGCGTCGAGCCGTGGGGCATTCTCGTCACCTATCGCGACGGCACGAAGGGAGTCGTCCTGAAGCTCGGCTCCTCCGGCACGCGCTGGAACTTCGCCTGCAAGCTAGCGGGAGAACGGACGCCGCGCGTGACGAGCCATTACGTTGGCCCGTGGCGCAATCGCTGCCTGTTCATGGCGCTGTCGAACGCGATCCAGACATTCATCGGCCGCCGTGAAGCGGTGTACCCGGTGGAACGAACGCTGCTGACGACAGGCGCATTGGCTGCCGCCGTGCAATCGCGCGCCGCCGGCGAAGCGGTAGAGACGCCGCAACTTGAAATCGCCTACCAGCCGCGCGATTTTAGTGCCTTGCGCGAGACGGGCGAGTCGTGGCGGATTCTGACCGAGCAAACCCCGGAGACGCACAGCTTCGACGAGCGGCCGCTGCGGCGGATGTAAGCAGGGGAATCTCACCTATCTTCCGCGCTTTCTTCGTGGTGTTGCGAGCGGCATTTCCAGCACTTCGCGATAGGGCTCCGGCGTGCTTTGCCAGGCGGTCATGTAGGTGGATTCGAGCGGCGTCGTGACGTGATAGTCTGGATCAAGAAACAGCGGCATGTCCGGCAACGCGCTGCCAACGGAAAGATACTCCCAATTGGCCGTCATCGCCGTATCGGCTAGGTAGGATGCCAGAGTCAACGGCTTGTGCACAGGAGGACCGTCTGCTTCGTCGCCCAGCCGGTTCCACAGCGCGGCATGTATGCCGTGCGAATCATGTTTGCCCGGCGGAAACAGATCGACGATTAGCAAATGAACGCCGTTCACCAACGCACCTTCCATCTTGTTCAATAGTTGGTCTATGTGCTGCTTGCGATCTTTGTTGGCGGCTGAGACGATCTCCAGCAATGCGGCGATGCGATGGCCGCTGACGTGACGAATCGTCAACGTCTTGCGAAGCGAACGAATCGTTGGCACCAAAGATGGCTTGTGGGTGACTTTGGAAGACGCTTCCGCAACGGCCAGGCTGCCGGACGGGATGCGCGAGTGCGGTTCCGTCGGCGGATGGTGCAAGGTCAATACATCGCCAAAGTATTTTCCGCCGTGCTGTTCCTACATCGCGTAATAACCCTTGGGAAGCAGTCCGCTATTCATCGCCATGCGCAGCAGGGCAATCCACACGTTGTGGAAATCGCGAAACACGCCAGCGTCAACACGGGTCCAATCGTGAACGGGCACGGCCGCTGAGGTCCTCGAGTTGAGTTAATCACCGCAGCGCGAGCGGCCGCGCTATTCCTCGACCGGCTGACCCGCGAGAACGCCCCGGATCGTATGCAGGAGTTGCTTGTACTTCACGGGCTGGACCAGGACCACGGCGTTCTTATATTCCGTCAGGCGATCCTTCCACTCCAATTGCTCCGGATTGACGAGCAGGATTCCATGGATCAAAACGTTCTGCCGCGCCGCGTCCTCCATGATGCGCTCAAAGACGAAGTACCCGTTTTCACCTGTCGTCGCGGCGTCCACGATCAGTACGTCGAACGGCTGTTGCCTGAAGCGATCGAGCGCCCGCACTGGGTCGGCGGCGAGCAAGACCCGAAAGCCTTCCTCTTTTAGCTTCGTGCGCAGCACATTCTGCAGCTTCTCGTCATGCTCCGCGATGAACAAGGTCGCTTGGGGTCGTTGATGCGAACCGGATCCCGCTTTGTTCGCAAGCTCGGCCCGGCAGATGCGGATTCGCTCCAGCAACTGCGCCGGCGTCTGAATGCGCGACTCCGGTTCGAGATCCATCATGTTTTCGACAAGGCGAAACACCGATGTCGGCGCCGACACTTCCTCTGGGCTGAGCGAGAGGATCTTGTGAAACCGCTGGGCCGACATGCGAGCCTGGGCGCTGCGGCTGTACTCGAGCGGTGATCGGCCCGATAGCAGTTCGTAGGCAGCACAGCCGACGAAAAAGATGTCGCTGCGCTTGTCGCCTTGCTCAACGTTGGACACCAGCTCCAGGCCGGCGTAATCGACGGTTCGATCAACGTAGACCTCGGCCTGATTTTCGTCCCCAGTGACGTTGAACTGTCCGCCGGCGAGGCCGAAATCGACAAGCTTGGCAGGCCCCTGGCTCGACAAGAGGATATTCGTCAACTTCATGTCGCGATGCGTGACGCCGCGCGAAAAAGCGTACGCCAATCCGGAAGCGACATCTTCCAGAATGCGCAGAACCTCGGAAACTTCCAGCTTCTTCCGAGATTTCAAGAAGTCACGCAGATTACCGCCCTCAACGAACTCCATGACGATGTAATGCTGATTGGTCGTTTTCTCGTGATTGACGGCGAGAATCTCGACGACGTTCGGATGCCGCAGGCTCATGCCGACTTTGGCCTCGCGCGTGAACATGTCGATCTTGCGCGGATCCTTCGACCACTTGTTTCGCAACACCTTGATGGCGACCACCTGGCCCGTGCTCGGATCGGAGGCGCGGTAAACGCGCCCGAAGCTGCCGGACGCGATCTTGTACAGCATGCGGTAGCCGCCAAGGATGTACCCGTCGTTGTCCCCTTTGAGGAGTTTGCTGGATTGAAAGGGCGTCAGATACCCGCGGCTCTCCATGAAGCGCAAGAAATCCTCCGCCGGCGCTTTGCGCGATGGAAGCTCCGCCCAGGCTTCCTCGGCCTGGTGTGGTCCGAGCAAGCCGAGCCGAACGGCGGAATCGGCAATCGCTCCGGCGTCGATGGTAGACATGGTTCTGGCTGGCCTCGCGGTTAGGCCGACGGCTGGGTTGGACAGTCGGCTTGCACGTCAGCGTATTTTACCATGCCTTGTTTTCTTGCCAAGCGACAATTCGCGTACGTCGCGCAACTGCATCTGGGACGCACACGGCGCAGGCAGTTCGAGGAAGCGATGGCCGAGTCCGTTCTAATGTACCAATGAACACATAAATATGGCTGATTCTTGTCTTGCAAATGGCGGCGATTCGGTTATGTCCATACTCCCCTGTTTCTGCCCTGGGACGCATCGAGCAAGGAGGCGATCCGGTGACACGCTATTGGCCTCACATCGTTGGGTTGATGTGCCTTTTGGCATCGGTCCCGGGGTGCGCCACGTTCTGGGACGAGGCCCTGAGCACAGAACGTGATTGGGCCTACGCCACGGGGATCGGAAAGCCGGACCCGTTGATCGTGATCCGCAACAACGCCGACGGGATGCCAAACGCGGACGGCCTACGCCGTTCACAGGCATTCGCCGAACTGCGCGAGCCCGCGACGCATGGGGGGAACGCCAAGGACCAAGAGACCTACTTGAAGCTGCTCCATATCGCCGCCACCACCGACACCGAACCGATCTGCCGGCTGACGGCCATTCGCGCGCTGGGCAAGTATCGCGATCCTCAGGCGGCACGCATCCTCGAAGAGGTTTATCAACTGCCGGTTCGCAAGCCGAAGATGGCCGGCGAAAAAGTTCTGCCGTTCACGAATGAGTTCAATAGCACCATCCGCAAGGAAGCCATCGTCGCTCTCGAAACGACGCGGGACCAAGAAGCCCGGCGTTTTCTCATCAACGTGGCTCGACAGCCCGGTCCGCCGGCGGAGGCTGACCTGGAGGACCGCAAGCAGACGCAGGATGAGCGCCTCGTTGCCGTCCGTGCCCTCGGCAAGTATCGCGATCCAGAATGCGTAAACGCCTTGTTCTACGTGATGAAAACGGAAAAGGACATCGCTCTGCGGGATTGCGCCTTGCAATCGCTGCATGAATCAACGGGCAAACGCTGGCCTGCTTCGTACGACGCATGGCAGCGCGAGAATGTCCAGCCCATTCCCACCGACGGGAGCAACGGCTTTATCCAGCGCGTTGGCGGCTGGTTCACGAAATAGAGAGTGGTGAGAGGTGAGTGGTAATGAAGCTCAGGGGTGAGCGCACCGAACCCCTGGGATCAGTGGGGCCCCTTTACCGCACGGATGAACGCTTCAAAATTCGCCACCGGCATCGCCCGATCACAGCCGTGATTCAGATTCACGATATGCCGTCGCCCGCCTCCCGTTTGTACGCACGCCTTCGTCGCGGCATAGACCTGTTCCGGCGTCCCATCGCGCAGCAATTCCTCGTCGACGTTTCCTTGAAACACCAATTCTGGATAGTCGCGCCGCGCCGCCGCTAGATCGTGGCATTTGCCCAAGCTGATGACCTCCGCACCGCTCGACGTCAGCAGGTCAAGATAAGGACATTCCTTCACGAACAAGATGCGTGGCACTCCCGTCGCGCCGGCGAAGATGGCGCGATGATACGGCTGCGCTTCGCGCAAGTACTCATCGCGAGTCAGCTCGCCGGCCCATGAGTCGAACAGCTGATACAGCGAGGCGCCCTCGCTCACCAGTGTGCTCAGAAAGTGAATCGTCGCGTGCTGAATGCGCTCGAGCAAAGCACGCCAGACAACGGGATTGGCTTGGATGAAACCACGTGTCGCGTTCAGGTCTTTACCCGTGCCGATGCAATAGGTCGCTACCGTGAACGGCGCCCCGGCGAAGACGATGACGGGCAACTCCGGCTCCCCATTAGGGGCCGTCAATTCTTTACGTACGCGCTGCAATAACCCGATGATCGCCGCAAATCGCTCCGGACGCGGTTGCGGGTCGAGCCGTTCGACGTCCTCCATCGTGCGAATGGGCCGATCGGGCACCGGGCCGCGATTGGGCTGCAGCGTGAACGGCAACCCCATCGACACCGTGAGCGTCGTGATGTCGTAGAAGAGAATGATCGCGTCGACGCCGAACCGCTTGGGCAAGAGGGAGCACTTCGTCGCCAGCTCGACGTTGTCGGAGAACTCGTAGAACGACAGCCCGGCGCGAAGCTTGTTGAACTCCGGGTCCCAGCGGCCGGCCTGGCGCATCGCCCAAACCGGCGGCCGTTCCACGGCTTCGCCCCGCGCCGCCCGCACCAGGAGATGTTCGCGTGGTTGTGTCATTTCTGTCTCCGTTTAGCGCCCGCATGGCGCCGCGCGATCGCTAAGGCGAGCGGCAGGACTTGATTTACCCCCCTCTCCCTCCGGGAGAGGGGTTGGGGGTGAGGGCAGATCTAGGGAAACTGAAAGTCTCACCCTCACCCCCGGCCCCTCTCCCTTCGGGAGAGGGGCGGAAAAGACTTGCCGCTCGCCTAAACGCATGCCGGTTTCATCCCCACGTAAAGTGTCGCGATGCCAAACGTCATCGGATGCCATTCGACATCGGCCAGGCCATGGCCGCGCAGCCGCTCCGCCAATTCCTCGCCGTCGGGAAACTGCATCACGCTTTCGGGAAGGTAACGATAAGCGTTGTCCTTCGAACGCGATATCATTTGGCCGATGCGCGGCAGGATGTACTGAAAGTAGAACCGATACAGCGTTCCGAACAACCAGCCGCGCGGCTGCGAGAATTCGAGGATCGCCACCTTCCCGCCTGGCTGCGTGACGCGGACCATCTCGGCGATGCCCCTGTCGGTGTCGGTCACGTTGCGCAGTCCGAACGCTACCGTCGTGATCTGAAACATGTCGTTGGGGAAGGGCAACTTCTGGGCATCGGCCTCCAGAAAACGAATGCGATCGTGCGCCTTTTGGCGACGCACTTTATCCACGGCTCGCACCAGCATCTCATGGCAAAAGTCGGCCCCGACGATCGGCACCCGCCCCTCCGCCGCCCGATCATAGGCAATCGCCAAATCCCCCGTGCCCGTGCATAGATCGAGGATTGGGCGACCCGAGCCCGCTAACGGGCCGGTTGCCGCAAGCATCGGCGGCACCATCCGCGTCGTCTGCCAACGCCAATAATGATCGATGTTGCAACTCAGCAAATGATTGAGAAAATCGTAGCTTGGAGCAATGTTGTTGAACATGCTCCGAATCTTCGTCTCACGCTTGTCAATTACGGGGGAAGTCACAAAAAGCACCAGAGCACGGCGGGACCAATACGGAAGGAACCGCAGGGTACGGTCGAAAGACAACAGAGTTACTTTATCGCGAACGGGAAGATTGGCAGGACGGCGACGTTACTGTGTTTTCTGATCAACGGACGCACTATCGCGACCTGCCGCAGCCCCGATGCCGCCAGCAAGCGCGCCGGGTATGCCACTGGGATTGCTGCAGGATGCCTTTACGAATGGCGCCGTCGGCGAAAACTCGGAAACATATTAATAGCGGATCATGGCGCGGGCGTCAGACCGGATTGAAATGCGGGATTCGGGCCGGAGGAGGAGGCTCGTCCGTAACGCGATCGACGAAGATGGGCTGATAGCCAGATTCCTTGTAGGCCGCCAATGCGAACGAAAGCAAGTCGTCGCCGGAACCGACCACCCGTTCCTCGTGGATCGCCGCATATTTGCCGCGATACGGACCGAGCAGCGTTGGCAAGAGGCGTCGAAAGGCTGCCATTTCTCGCTCGAACTTGGACGGCGGCTTTATCAGCGGCTTCAGATCAGAGGCGGCATGATGTCGGTGTCGATCATGGTAGTCTCCGCGTCAATGCTGCTTTTGTTTCCGTGATGGTCCACCTCCGGTAATATATCCCAATTCGTCGCAGTACGAAACGAGCCCTTTCTCAAGGACCCACCGCCATGCCGTCGCCGTATCGCGATTTGCTTGACAAGATTCGCCTGGCCTTTCCGCGGCCTGTTTCCGACAAGGTGCACGATTCCTACTTCGTCCACTCGATCCTGCGGGCGCTCGATCGCGTCGATGATCTCAAGACCGAGGTGCCGCTCCTGGGAAAGCCGGTCGAGCCCGATTACGACGCGGCTCGGAAAGCGAGTTTGCGTACGAAGGCTGTGTCGATCGAGGAGGTGACCGCGGAGCTCGTCGGCTATCTGCAAGGCATGCCGATCCACGGACATCCGCGCTTCCAAGAAAACGTCATCCCGCCGCCGTCGATCGCCAGCCTCATCGGCATCCTGTTATCCGCGCTGTACAACCCGAACCTGTGCTGGGACGCGCACAGTCGGCTCATCGCGCTCGCCGAGGTCGAGATCGCCAGCATCGCCGCTCGGCTCGTCGGCTATGATCCGGCCCAATCGGCAGGCCTCTTCACCTTCGGCGGCACCGGCACGACGCTCTACGGCGTCAAGATCGGCCTGGAGAAAGCCTGCCCCAAGACGATGAGCGAGGGCATTCGCGAGCCGGTCTATCTTTTCGCCTCCGAGGCGGCCCATTATTGCAAATACAACATCGCCAGCTGGCTCGGCCTGGGGGCCAACCGCTTCGTCTCCATCCCGTGCGACCAGGCCAATGAGATCGACCTGACCTTCCTTGAGCATCGCCTGCGCGAGGTGATTGAGCAAGGAGGCAAGATCGCGGCCATCATCGCCACCATGGGCTCCACTGACGCCTTTGGTCTGGACAATCTCGAAGGCATCGTCGCCCTGCGCGATCGCCTTGCCGCCGAGTACAAACTGCCCTACCGCCCGCACGTGCACGCCGACGCGGTCATCGGCTGGGCCTGGTCGGTGTTCAACGATTACAACATCGACGCCAACCCGCTCGGCTTTCGCCGCCGAACGGTTCGAGCGATCGCCGGCGCGTGTCGGCGCTTGCGGCACCTGCACTTGGCCGACTCGATCGGCATCGATTATCACAAGACCGGCTTCGTGCCGTACGTCTCGAGCCAGATTCTCCTGAAGAATCGCGAGGACCTGGACCTTCTGAGCCGCGATCCGGAACAGATGCCGTACCTCTACCACTTCGGCGCCTACAAGCCGGGTATGTTCACGCTGGAGACATCGCGCTCCGGCACGGGCATCATGGCGGCGCTCGCGAACCTGCGCCTGCTCGGTCAAGAAGGGCTGCAAGTGATGCTCGGCCACCTGGTCGAGATGGCCCAGCTCCTGCGCGAATATCTCGAAGGCTACGCTACCACCACGGTGCTCAATCGCGACAACGTCGGCACCGTCACGATCTTCCGCGTCTATCCGCCCAACGTCGACACATTTACCATCAAGCAGCAAGAGTTCGGCGACCCCGCATACCGCGACCTGCTGCACAAGCACAATGAATACAACCGCCGTATCTCGGCTTATCTCCACGACGAAGCGATGGCCGGCCGCGGCGTGCTCTTGTCGCTGACCGACTGCTATCGCCTGACCAGTTACGGCGAGCCGATCGTCGGGCTCAAGTCGTTCATCCTGTCGCCGTTCGTGGACGAGGAGCACATTCAAACGGTGGTCGACAAGGTCCGCGAAGCCCAGGCCAAGGTTCCCGTGGATGGATGAATTAGGGTCCGGCAAATCGCTATAATCCCCGCATGGCCAAGCGAATCGCGCTGAAGAAGATCGTTGCCGAGCTGCGAAAATGTGCGCTCGGCTATCCGGAAGTCGTCGAGGATTTTCCGTGGGGCCATTGTGCATTCAAGGTCAAAGGCAAGATCTTCCTCTCGACGTACTTGGACGACAAAAGCGGGTAGCTTCATCTTTCGATGAAGCTACCGGTGTCGGGCCGGTGGGCATTGACGTTCTCGTTTGCCTCGCCGACGCATTATGGCCTGGGAAAGCATGGCTGGGTGACGTCGCGATTCACGAAGGGCGACGATGTGCCTATCGATATGTTGCTCGAATGGGTGGATGAGAGCTATCGCGCCATCGCGCCGAAGAAGCTCGTGGCTCAAATCGAGGTTTAGATTTGGAGTACGGCGGCTCGACGCCGCTTTTTTTTCAAGCAAAGAAAGAAAAAAAAGCGGCGTCGAGCCGCCGCACTCCAAAGTGGTGAGGACAGTTCATGAACATCCGCAAAGATGCGTGCGAACTCGATTTTCTTTCTCTCGGGGCGCTTATCCATAGGCTTGACCCCGGGGTGATTCCGTTTCGCAAGGCGCGGTCGGCCGAGATCCATGTGTCGGGCGGCGAGTACAACGTCGCCGCCAATCTTTCCGACTGCTTTGGCCTCAGGACCGGCATCGCGACCGCCATGGTCAACTATCCGATCGGCGAACTCGTGCAGGGAAGGGTGCGCGAGACCGGTGTGACGCCGTTCTACAAAAGGTTCGAGCACGATGGCGTGCGCGGACCGAACATCGCCACCGTCTACAGCGATCGCGCCCACGGCGTGCGAGCCCCGGTCGTCTTCTACAATCGCGCCAACGAAGCCGGCGCGCTGCTCAAGCCGGGCGATTTCGACTGGGCCAAGATCTTCGCGCGCGGCGTGCGCTGGTTTCATTCCGGCGGCATCTTCGCGTCGCTCTCAACCACGACCTCGGAGCTGATTCTCGAAGGCATGCAGGGCGCAAAGGCTTCCGGCGCGGTAAACTCGTTCGACCTCAATTACCGCGCCAAGCTATGGGCATCGGTCGGCGGGGCACAGAAAGGGCAGCAGGTAATTCGCCGTATTGCAGGCAATATCGACGCCCTTTTCGGCAACGAGGAAGACTTGCAAAAAGGGCTCGGCATCTCAGGCCCGGAAGTCGAGGCCGGGAAGTCGAAACTCGATCCGGACGCGTTCTTTACGCTCATCGAACGGGTCGTCACGCAGTTCCCGAACATCAAGCTCGTCGCCACGACGCTGCGAGAAGTGCATTCCACCAATCGCCACGACTGGGCCGCCGTGCTTTGGCTCGACGGCAAGCGTTACGTCAGCCCAACGTGCACACTCGATGTCTACGACCGCATCGGCGGCGGCGATGGCTTTGCGGCAGGTCTCATCTATGGCCTGATCGCCGGTCGATCGCCCGACGAAGCCCTCCGGCTCGGCTGGGCGCACGGCGCTTTGCTCACGACGTTTCCCGGCGATGTCACAATGGCCAAACTCGACGAAGTCGAAGCCTTCGCCAAGGGAGGCTCCGCCCGCGTTCAACGCTGATCGATGGCGCAACAAAAGAGCCGCACACGCAGTAAGCGAAGCGTTTCGCTTACAACGTGCGCGGCTCTGGCAATTCACGGCGATTAGTTCGTGTGCAGCACATAGCGAGTGCCACGGTCTCGGCTGAAATTGTGAATCAGCACGATATACTCCCGCGTACGATCCGGGATGAAGTCGACGTGAGCGTTGGGGTTACTACGCAAATCTTGCGCGACGACTCGCAGCGTCACTGGGTCGATGATCTTGATGTCAAGATCGGCGCGGTTGATGCTCTTGACAAACACATGCGCCAGGCGGCCGCCTTGGAACCGAATGGTGTAGGTGTCATAATCGTCCGGTGCAGCGTGTCCCTGGATGGTGATCGCGCCGCCGACGCGACCAGCATAGCTTTCCGAAGGGACCGCGGCGATGATGGCGCCGACGGCGAGAACGGCAACGGTGCCGAGAATAACATTGCGAAACATGAATGGGCTCCTTGGGTTGGATTGTTGGTGTTGGCGTTGCTGACACCATCCGAACGTGCGCCGCAAGGAACCTTGCGCACGAAATGGGCGATCGCAACCCAAGTCGTGCGCCTACTGATTTCAATCGAATCACCGTTTTGCCGTCTTCGGCGTCGGCATACGATCCACGAACCCGGCGTCGCAGCGGCGCAGCTCCGTCACCGTCAGCGCACGCATGCGCTCCAGCGTCGCGCGATGCGCCGGCTGCAAGGCGAGGTTCGTCAACTCGTCAGGATCGCGATCAAGGTCGTAAAGCTCCTCGATCTCGTCCTTGACCAGCGTGCGGATGTACTTGGTCTTGCCATCGCGCGACGCCACCCACCACGGCACGCCTTCGATGATGTCCATTTTGGACAGATCGTGCGTGTCGTCGCCGAAGCTGCGGCCCGTGTGTGTGATGAGCATCGGGTCCGTCCACCTCCGCGACGGGTCTTTCAATAGCGGCGTGATGTCTCGGCCGTGCATCTTCCAGGGCAGGTCGTGGCCGGTGAAGCCAAAGATCGTCGGGGCGAAGTCGACGCCGCTGACCGGGACGGGGCAGGTCTTGTCCTGTGGAATGGTGCCGGGCATCGAGAAGATGAGCGGGGCGCGGATCGTATCGTCGTAGGGCCCGAGCTTGTGGCGAAAGCCGTGATAGCCCCAGGAGTAGCCTTGATCGGAGGTGAAGATGACGAGCGTGTTTTCGAGCTGGCCCGATTCTTCGAGCGCTTGCAACAATCGAGCGACGCCCTCGTCGATGGCCATGGCGCACTGGTTGTACATGCGAACGCCTTCGGCCAGCGTCATGCCCTCTTTGTCCTGATAGTCGCCCTTGCCTGTGTAGACCGGTTGGCCGTCCTTGCCCTTCTTCCAGACGTTTAATCCTTGCACGTAAGCTGGTTTGCCTTCACGAGGGCCGAATAGGTCGAGCGGCACATCGACTTTGACGTTGGGATAAGCGTTTTTGTGGCGCTCGGCCGGTGTGAAGGGGCCATGCGTCGCGCCGTAGCAGAGCCAGAGGAACCACGGCTTTTCCTTGTCGCGCGTCCTGCCCTGGATAAAGTCGACGGCCCAGTTGGTGTAGTTGTCGGTCGGGTAGCCGTCGACCTCCTTGGGCTTGCCGCCGTTAAAGCTGATGAGTTGCTTCTTGTAATAGTTGGGAGCGTTGGCGGGATGCGCGGGGCGATTCCAGACGGCTTGATAGTCCCAGTCGCGGCCAAAGCCGGCGTCGGCGCCCGTGTGCCATTTGCCGATCTGCCCCGTGAAGTAGCCGAGCCGACGAAACCAGGAGGGCCAATACCGGCAAAGCAGCGGATCGTAGCTCGATGACGGGTACTGACCCTTGAACGTCATCGACTTGACGCCGAACGGATGCAGGCCGGTTAGCACCGAGGCCCGCGACGGAGCGCACCACGAGCCGTTGTAAGCGCCGACGAAGCGGATGCCCTTCTTGGCGAGCTTGTCGATATTCGGCGTCTTGGCGAACGGATACGCGCCGGGGTACGAACTGACCGTGCGAAACGACTGATCGTCGGTGTAGATGAACAGGATATTCGGCTTCTTTTTCTTGCCAGAATCGTCCGTCGATGCCGCGCCCGTTGAGGCGAGCATCGCCAGAACGACGAACGCCAACGATGTCCGAAGCAGGGGAGAGAACATAAAGACCCCCAAGTGGATATGGTGATTGAATTGAAAAGATGATACGCGAGGCCGCGGCAAAGTGCCAAACAAAAAACGCGAAACAATCGAAAACAAACCCCATAGGATGACACGAGCAAAGTCGGTCAGGCTTTCTAGCCTGACGTTATCGGCGTCCCGTCAGGCGGGAAAGCCTGACCTACGGGGGTGATTCCATGCGGATGCACATCGTGTTCGGCGGCATTGGCATGCTCTTGCTCGCGACATTCGGCGCCGCTCAGGATGGACCGAGGCGAGCGGTCATCAAGAAGGTTGACGCGGACAAGGCGACGCTTACACTGTCAAGCGATGGCAAGGAGCTTGTGTTCAAGGTCACCGACCAGACGCGCGTCATGGACGCTGGTGGCCAGCAGGTGGGCGATGCATTCAAGACCAGCGCGTTCAAAGTCGGCGCGACCATTCTCTTTCGCGCCGATGGCGATGCGCTCCTGGCAATCCGCCTTGGCGGCGAGACGAAGCCTGGCGGCGCGGCGAACCGCTCCCCTACTCCGGCGATGATCTCATCAAAGTCGTGCGTCGTCTGGCACATGCGCGGCAACAAGCCGACGAAATCGAAGGCAAGCTCGAACGAAAAAAGGAGCTCAGCGCCATGCAGTCGTTTCTCGCCAGGATTCCCACCCTGTGCGCGCGATTTGAATTGTTGGCCGGCGAAACCGTCGGCATCGATGTGGATCAACTTTATGCCGAGGCGCTCAACGTCGTGCGCGGCGCCACGTCGCGGCTGGTCACCAAGTGGCACGGCGAAGGCATCCGCGACGTGGACGCCGATCGCCTGGAACAGCAACTCCTGGCGCTCGGGCAGGCTCTAAAGACGGGCCCCGGCCCACAGACCGGGACGCGCGCCGAGTTGGTTGCCGACTTCCTCGTCGCGCTCCATGCGTACTCCGAGACGGCGATCGAAGCAGAGTTTCGCCTGCTTCGCGCCGGTGCTCGCTTGCTGATCGGCCTGGCGGGCCCGGAATCGTACTTCGGTCTGTTTGCTCAACTCGATTTGTACGTTGTCCTCGACAAGTTCCTGGCGCGCGACGAATATCTGGCGATCATGAAGCGCCTGGCAGATCAGGCGGACCCGCTCAGCGTCTCTCGGCCGATGCGCGAGTTGATCGCACGGCTGAACGAAGATCGGCCCGAAGCCGACCATCTGCCGACCGCGACGCGTTTTCGCAGCTATGCTCTGGGCAATCTAATCGTCACCGCCCTCGACACCGCCGCAGCGGCTGAAACGCCGCTCGATCGGGATGAATTGATTCAGATAGCACGCGACGCTGTTTTGGAAGTCGCGACGCGCGATAGCGCGTTCGAATGCCTGCGTTGGTACCAGTTGGCCTTGGCGGCGGTCGCGTCGGAGCGAGCCGGGAACGACCGTGAATTGCGCGAGGTCGTGGGCCGCGTGGGTGAAATCCCGGCGTTCGAGATCATCGAGCAGATCGATTACCATTTCGATCGGCCGAACATGGTTCGCGTTCTGCGCCGCGTGCCGGCGCTGCTGAGTTTGCCGTCGCGCTCGTGATGGCTAATAATCCTGGCTCGCCAGGTGCGACGACGCCGCCCAGAGCGCGACGACGGGGAACAAAGCGGACGAGGCCAGCGAGGCGAGAGGATGAAACTGCTCCGTTCGCAATACCGTGGAAAACGGTGGCTGTGAGGCGAGCGTCGTTGTGACCTGGCCTAACTCTAGACATTGCTCGAACACGATCAAGAAATCGGCCGGCTTGGGCAACAGCCAGTAGCCAAGCTCTGAGAACGCCGAGGTGAAGGCGGGCAGCGGCGGCGCGCCGGGGTTCAACTCCGCATAGACCAGGGCAAAATCCCTGCCATAATTGACGGCATAGGAAACAAGCCAAAACAGGACGCTGCCGATGACGCACGCGGTCGCGCTGCGAAACAGGACGGCCAGAAGTACGGAAGCTGAGAAGATAACGGCGAAGTGCAGCGTCAGGATCGGGATGCCGAGCAGGTAGGCGCCTTGCCAAACGTCGGTTTTCAGCCCGAGCGCCAGCCAGGTGCCGACGAAGAAGATCGTCGCATGCAGTCCCACGAAGCAGATCACGCCGAGATATTTACCCAAGAGTATGAGCCAATGCGGCGCCGGTTTGGCGAGAAGGACCGATGCGGACCCCGGTTGCAGGGCATCGGGCAAGAAGCCGGCGGTCCAGACCAGCGCCATCAGCAGGCCAAGCGTGCCGGCAATCCAGGACGCGAAAATGCTCAACAGAAGATGAACGGGTTCGCTGGCGTCTCGTGAGAAGGGCGCCTGGAACAGGCCGAACATGAGCGTAAGCCGGCCCGCGCTGCCGGGCCCTTGAAGCGGTTGACCGTCTCTGGTCCAGAACTCTCCTTCGTCGCGAGTCGCTCCCCCCTCCACCGAGACGCCCAGGCAAAAAACGATGGCGAGCACGCTCAGACCGAGCAGAATCCAGAACACGCGGCTCGCAAGCGTTTGCCGAAACGTGTCGTTGATCAGCCAGCGAAGCGCGTAGATGACAGCGGGGGCATCCATGGCAAGCTCTCACGAAGTATGCAGCGGCGCCGCGGCGCCTTCGTAGTACGGACGGATCGCAACCTCCAGCGAGGTGCGCGCGCCGGTTTTGGGATCGGTACAGAGGTGGCGCATCGGACCGACAAACGCCAACTTGCCGCCGACGATGACGCCGACGCGATCGCAAAACAACTCGACCTCGGAGAGGACGTGCGAGACGAAGAGCACCGATTTCCCGCGATCTTTCTGCTCGCGCACCAAATCGCGCACGAGTTGTCGCCCGGCCAGGTCAAGTCCCTCGCTCGGCTCATCGAAGACGAGCAAGTCCGGCTCATTCAAAAGCGCCTGGGCGATGCCGAGGCGTTGAATCATCCCTTTGCTGAAGCAGCTGATCGATTCGTCGGCGCGGTCGGCAAGCCCGACGCGCTCGAGCAAGCGCGGGGCACGCTCCTGGACCGTCGGCTCTGACAGGAAGCCAAGAGCGCCATAGAACTCCAGCAGCGCACGGGCTGTCAGGTAGCGCGGAAACGCCTGATTCTCGTGCACGTAACCAACGCGTGCAAGGGTGCTCCGATCCGAGCTGGACATCCCGAAACGCAGAATTGCGCCTTCGGTCGGCTGGCACAGCGAGAGAAGGAGCTTGACGAGGGTAGTTTTCCCAGCGCGATTAGGCCCGAGCAAGGCAAAGGTCTCGCCGGCTTCGATGCGCAGACTCACGCCATCGATGGCTCGCAGGCGGTCAAGGCCGAACAGGCCTTGCTGGTAGTCCTTGACCACCTGCTGAAACTCGGCGACGGGCTGTTGATCGATCATTCGATGAGTGAAACCTGCACGCCGGACTGCATGATCTTGGTGATCGCGTCGCGCAACCGTTGCTGCCTGGTCGACGTGTCGCCGTAAACGCGTTGCCAATCCGGGAAGTTGCTCCCGGTCGTGTTGGTGGCGACGTTACCATAATATTGAACGCTTTGCAAGAAGTTCAGCGCATCGGTCTTGGCAGTAGTGCTGTTCGAGGGCTCGAAGAGCGAACCGAAACCGAGCGCATAGACCTGGGCGGGCTTACGCTTGGTGGAATAACCTGGCGTCGACGCGGTGTCCAGGGCGCAGATCTGCGTGACGATGGCGAACACCTCTGCGTCCGAATACGTTCCGCTACTGGGGAATTCTGTTTGGGAGCCGGCCGGGGTGGTCGGATCCTTGACGCGAATGGGGTAATACGAATTGGCGCCACTGCTGACGATGGACTTGATGGACCGGGTATTCGGAGCGCCGTCGGTCTCGAAAATCACCAGGCGTGACGCTCCTTTTCGTCCCAGACCGCCCGCGTAGCCGCGGTACGTTGAACTGGGCGTCGCGTAGTTGCGCAGGTTCGTGGTGCTGGAACTGAGCAGATTGTAGGTGATCATCAGGCTCATCCCCGGTGAGGTGCCCCCCTTGGCTCTCGGAACATTGTTAAAATCGGCGTCGTACGGCGTAATGGTTGCTTTGCCGCCGGAGACGGTCGACGGCGGGAACCAGAGCGAATCCTTGAGGCCTTGATAGTTGCGGCCAAGCGGAATGACGGCCATGTTGTGTTGTCCGCCGCCCGAGGTGCTGTAGTTGGGCGAGCTGAAGAACGTCAAGCCGACGAAGTCATTGGGATGGTTGTTCTTGATGTCGTCGATTGAGGCCGAGATGCCCATTTTGCAGGTCCAGGCCTGAGCCTCATGGACGTTGCCCGGCCAGCGGAGCGTATAGTTCGTGCCGTCGTGGTAGACGCTGTAGTTGCCGAGCCAATCGACGAAGGTCATGGCGCCGAACCAGAACTGATGTCGAGGACGGTACGGGTTGTCGGCATAGTCCATGTAGCGCGGTGTGCCGGTGTTGTAGAGGGTCGCGGTGGCGCCGTTTGCCACGCCATTCGCAAGAGGCTGATCGAGCGTGAGCGCGTAATAGCTTCCCTGGTTGGAGACGGCGGTGATCTTGTAGGTCGTCGATTGAAACTTGAACTCGACGAAATCGCCAACGGCCGGCGTAACACTCGAGCCGGAGAAATTGACGACTGAGTTGATGTCGATGGTCGCGGAACCGTTGGACCAGCTTTTGTTGGCGACAGAGGCTTTATAATTGCCGTCGGCGCGCGGCTTGATCTGAACGGCGGTGGAACCCCACTTGTAAAAGTCGCCGTTGCCGATATACGAGGTCCACGGATTCTCGCCGTCAGTGTTGGAATAGGAGTTGGCGCCGGTTTCGTGGAGGCCGAGGACGAAATCGACATAGTCCTTCCAAAACCGCTCGTTGAGATCGGTCATGGGGC
>Ga0194132_10001607_pt1 | contig 45378 bp, 35 predicted proteins | sample TA2KigOf80mmetaG_FD_148612 | JGI IMG/M metagenome (GOLD analysis project Ga0194132, IMG submission 148612) | Freshwater microbial communities from Lake Tanganyika, Tanzania - TA2015054 Kigoma Offshore 80m | ecosystem: Environmental > Aquatic > Freshwater > Lake | place: Tanzania: Lake... | reverse complement strand
CCCCCGCCCCCGCCGCCGCCACCGCCGCAGCTGCCACTTATAAAGTTTCGCCCAACGTTAAAACGTTACAGAGAATGATAGGAATGCATCCTGGGCAGCAGGATGGAAAGTGGGGCCCGACGACCCAAGCTGCTTTTAAACCTTGGCTATCTAAGCTCCTGAACAAAGGTAAGGTGACGATGGATGACGGGACCAAATTCGACAACACGACACCAGACCTCAGCCGACTCACGGACAAGTGGAAGGACAACGCTGGGCGTGTAACTGCAGTTAACAACGTTTCGACTCCCGGAGGGTTCAGGCCTACCGTCCAAGGCATTATAGATTTCATAACTCTTCTTCAGAAGCCCTCGACAGGCACCCGCACCCCGCCCCCTGCTGCACCAGCCGCACCACCCTCACCCTGGGTCCCACCAACGTCATCCCCTGCTTCGACGTCTCCCGCGAGAACGCCTGCGAGGTGGCCAAGGCGGCGGAGCCGCAGAGATACAACCAACGAATCTAATAGACGCGTTAAAATCAACTGGGGCCGATGAGAGCTGAGGGGAGTCTAGGTTGTTCAGCATCGCCAGGTTCATGTTCGGACCGAACCCTCAGCTGCAGGAGGGCGGCAATACCCGCGCGCTCATCCGCGATCCGGCGACGGGCCTCGTGCAGGGCGGCGAGCGCGTCAGGACCTTTCGCGGTCGTGAGGCCTACGCTGAGAAGATCGATCTTCGGGCTGGACGGATCCAGCGGCAGGATCTCCGCCGTGATGTGATCGAGATGCTGCGGGTGCTCGATGACGCGTTCAGGCAGGACCACGGTGAGACGCTCTGGGATCGGGCCCAGCGTGACGATATCTTTGGGTCAGGCTTCGCCTTCAACGGCTCCTCGTCCCACCTCTTCGCGCCGCCCGAGACCCTCTCCGATGAGGAGTTCATCAGGTACAAGCCGACGGTGGGTGACATCGACCTGACGGTACCAGCCGAGAGGATGGACGGGCTCTTCGCGACCCTCAACCGGCGTGAGGATCAGCAGCTCACCCCGAAGATCGCGTACGTCGGTCACAACAAGAGGAGTCCTGGTTCGCTCCAGATCAACGCCCTTTTCGCTTACACCTGGGACCCGGACGCGCCTGAGGGTGAGGGCGACACGTTCTTCCAGATCGATTTCGAGGGTTCCGAGTACGAAGCGGGTCGTCCATCCGAGTGGGCGAAATTCTCCTACTCCTCGGCCTGGCGTGACGTCATCGCCGGCGTGAAGGGTCTCGCTCACAAGATCCTGCTGGTGTCCCTCGCGGCGGTCAGGTCACCGCCCCCGATAAACGCACGTGAGGCGACCCCCTCCGCCACCGCCGAGGAACCATCCGTGAGGATGACAACCGATCCGAGCTACGTTCCACCTCCACCGGAGGAGATCGAGAGGATGGTGCAGCAGCGTGAGCGTGAGATACTCGCAACCGCCACCGCCAGAAAATCACGGGAGAATATCCGAAAGGAGGCGGAGGCCCACGTCAGGCGCCTGACAACGAGAAAGATTCCAGCCCCGCTCAGGCCACTTAAGTCCATCGATCTTGTTACCGGCTACAGCGAACGTTACAAGCGTCTCGATTGGAAATACAACGGTGATGAGGTCTACAGGTACCTCACCCGGGCTGAACGATCGGGTGTAACCCGGGATGTGAGGGCGATATTCGAGGGTCTCCTCGGTGCGAATCCACCACCCACGAAGGAGGACATGGAGAGCTTCGGATCCTTCCTCGGCGTGCTTGGGCTGATGAAGGAGCGTATGTCGCCGCAGGAGATCGTCAAGACCTACGAGGAGATGGTTGATCGCTTCTTTGGAGCCCGTGCGCAGCGGCTCTCAGCGACAGATCCCAAGGAGGATCTCGCAGTGAAGGATAAGGTGCTTGAGACGTTCCGACAGCTGATACCTGAGACCAGCTCCTCCACCATCGATCTCGATGGGATGAAGAAGGACTTCTACGCGAAGTACAAGGTTCGTGGGCAGGAGGGTTTCGTCGAGGATGACGATCAACCCCGCACGGATGAGTCGAGGGTGAGGCGAATCAATCGGCTTATCGAAGCTGTGCTGTGGGATAGCTGAGGTGTCCACCAACATTTCGATCGAGGATCTGAGGCTTGCGATGGTCAGGAGCGATGCTTCCCCGAAGCAGCGCGCGAACGACAGGAAGAAAGCGCAGAAATTCCTGGATGATCCCAATATAAAGATCGTCGAGAAGATCGATGGGACGAAGCTCACGCTGCTCCGTCGGAACAACGCGTTCGATCCCAACGACTACACCAAGAACTGGTACATCGCCTACAAGGGTAACATCATCTATCCAGGAGAAGCCCGCGGACTAGCTGCACGTGAGGAAGATGTCCGCACGTCATCCTCAGGAACCGCGCAGTACTCCCTCATTCACAGCCACCTCGCCCGCGTTCACCCGGGCACCCGGGAAATCCCACCCGGGACCGAGTTCTTCCTGGAGTTCGTGCAGCGAAAGCCGACCATCAGCCGCGAATACCCACAGAAGCATGGCATCTTTCTAACGCTCTACGGAACGTCGAGATACAAGGCAACGGGAACCTATCTCGCCACCAACATAACACCCGAGGATGGTCAGCCGCGGCTCGAGGAATACGCAAGGGCACTCGGGATCAACATGTATCCCATCCTGTTCGAGGGAAGCTTCGCCACCATGGGGGGTCTGCGTGACGGTATCCGCAGCCGGATGATCCAGAATCGATACGCGAGTGTGTTCGATAATCTAAGGGCAGCCTACGATGATAAGACGGAGGATCGACCGCTCAAAATCGTGGACGCGATCTACAGCATATTCTCGGATTTCCAGACGACCCTGTCCACCGATGCCGATATCTCCGCAGAGGGTGAGTACCCGGCTGCTGAGGGCTCTGTTTTCTCGTCATCGGCGACGCAGGCGCTCTACAAGGCCCTTCGTTTCGATCAGCACGATGCAGAGCATAGGCAGGCGATCAAGCAGAAGTTTCGTGCAGGAACGAAAGAGGAAGAGCAGGAGTACTGGAACGGGATCGTGGCGATCGCGAGGGAGATCGCTGCCGAGCATGCTCCTGCCCAACGACGAAACATACCGGAATCCGAGCTTGATCAGGTCCTTGAGGACGTCCACCAGGAGTGCTATTTCGATTCGGCGATAGCGAATCGTCTTGGTCTCCTGACTCATCCGAAATCGCTCATCCAGCGGCAGGAGGATCTCTTCCTGACCACGAAGACGAACGTGATGAAGCGTCTCGAGATCGGGACCCAGAACGGGATCAGCATCGGCATCTTCGTGGTGGCTGGAAAACCAGTGCACGAGGGGCACTGGCAGATGATCGGAAGGGCTGCGAAGGAATGCGATGAGGCGCTCATCATCACATCAACCGCGGGGCGTGACGAGCTCCCACCGGGTATCATGATCGATGCGTGGAAGGCGGTGCTTGAGCCGCAGTTCCATCGTGACTATCCGAATGCGACCCTCATCATAACCTCTGAGTCACCTCTACAACTCGCGATCGATAAGATGCGCCAGATGAAGGACGTCGTCAGTAAGTTTGTGTTCTACTCGGATGATGAGGACGCCCGAGGTAAGTACTCGAAGCAGAAACTCACGGACATGATGCGTGATCCTGTCGCGGCCTCGAAGTTCCAGCAGATGCCAGTCCCACGTTCCGAGACGATACAGATCTCAGGAACTCGGATGCGGCAGTTCCTCGCAGCCGATGATCGCGCCTCGTTCGATCGCTACGTGCCGCAGACCCTGAACCAGGAGATGAAGGACAGGTACTGGAGCATCCTGAAGGGGACGTACGGTGACATCCAGGACTCAAGGCAACGGAGCTTGCTCAAGGTATTATTTGAATCGATACGCTACGATCTTTGAGCGTCCTATTTACTTGAAGAGGTAGGCCGTGTCAACTTTCGCGAGCACGTTAAATCCAACTCCATTCGGATTCTTTGACTCCGACTCAAGCTTCCAGACCGAGGCTGACGCGATGGTGACGTTCGTCAAGCGGCGGTTGGGAGATGATATTCTGTCTGTCGAGCTGACAAAGAAGCAGGTCTGGGCTTGCTTCGAGGAGTCGTTCCTTGAGTACGGTTCCATCGTGAATCAGTATCAGGCGAAAAGTCAGCTGCTCTCGTTGCTTGGAATGCAGACCGGAAGCCTTGACGAGGCAACCCAGGCGCTGCCACGCGATACCCTCAACTACATTATCCGGCTCGCTGAGCCCTACGCGGTCGAGGCAGGTCTCGGCGGCAGCTACAACTCGATCTCAGGGTCGATACAGCTGCGGCAGAATGTGCAGGATTACGATCTCTACACGGAGCTGCTCGATCCTGCGACAAGCACGCCGGTCGTGAGCTCATCACTGAACCCTGAGTATCGTAAGATGCGCGTCTTCGAGATCATGCACTTCAATCCATCCGCCGCGTATCGTTTCTTCGATACCACATCCGCGATCAACTACCTCAACAACGAGTTCAGCTTCGAATCGTTCACCCCGGAGACGGTGTTCTACGTCCTGCCGGTGTTCGAGGACATCCTCCGCGGTGGGCAGATGAACATCTCGAATCGGGTTCGTCGCTCGAATTACAGCTACAGGGTTACCGGTACGAAGCTCCGTATCTACCCGATGCCTACCGCCGTGGATCCCCTGAAGCTCTGGATCCGCGTTGGGTTTGAATCGAATCCCCTGAGCCCAGCTTTCACCGACAACTCCATAACGGGGGTCTCCAACCTCTCCAACGTTCCGTATGGAAACTTCGTGTATACTCGTGTGAACTCTCTCGCCCGACAGTGGGTTCGACAGTACACTCTCGCCCTCTGCAAGGAGCTGCTCGGTATGATCAGATCGAAATTCGGAACGGTCCCGATCCCAGGCGGCGAGTTGACGCTCGATGGGGGTGATCTGAAGAGCTCTGCGAAGGAGGAGAAGGAAAAGCTCCGGACTGACCTGAAGGAGATGCTGGACTCGATGACCTACAACAAGCTCATCGAGACAAAGGCTGCGGAGATCGAGAACCAGCAGAAGATTCTCAAGGCGATCCCGGTCCCGATGGGCCGCGTGATCACGATCGGGTGATCGATGGCACGCCTCTTCATCACACCACGGGAGCTCGATCTCATCAGTGACCTGACGAAGGAGGTCATCAAGGATGTTATCGGGCAACGGATCTTCTACTACGCTGTCCGTACCGATATGACGCAGGTCCATGACGTCTACGATGAATCGACCGAGAAGGTATTCGATCCGCCGATTGAGGTCGACGCGCTCGTCGAATGGTCACCGGGCGAGATCAAGACCAACAAGTTCGGATACGATAAGTTCCATTCTATCGAGGCGCGGGTCCACGCACAGGATCTCATCGATAAGGCTCTCCGGATGAAAGTAGGCGATTTCTTCTCATACGGATCGGTGTTTTTCGAGATCACCCAGGTGATTACCATCAGCAAGATCTTCGGCCAGGTTGAGCACGTCACCGGCTACAAGCTCATGGGCAAGCAGGCCCGCGAGGGTCTCATCGACAAGGCGACCCGTGGGCCGGCCGCGCAGACGTTTGAGACGGAGCGCGTGGCCCAGGACACCTTTGTCCAGCAGCGTGGCTCAGCGACGAATGAGCTTGGGGAGACGGCTGATCGTCGAGAGCTGGTGGCTGACGGCACACTGGCGACTCCGATCACCGGACCCAAGAAAGTATCACCCGATGGTGTCAGCTCATCGTTCTACGGTGATGAATGAGCACGAGATACTCTACCGGTAAGCGCTACGGCCGCGCCTCCATCAACCTGGGTTACGAGGGTAGCAATGTCCCCGATGATCTCAGGATTCCGAGCTGTGGTCTCGAGGACGTCGATCGCGCCCTCTTCAACCTGTTCGACAAGGATCTGCCGCTGCTATACCAGCAGAAGGACGGAAGCACGAAGAAAGTTCCTGTCATCTTTGCCACCGGTGAACGTTTTGCTATCACACGTCGCAAGGAACCGCTTCGCGACAAGAACGGTGCCCTGATCCTACCGATGATATCGATTGTCAGGAGCGGAATAGAGCAGCAGGCCCAGAAGTCGATCGACATGGGAGACCTCGGGACAATCGATATCAAGCGTCGACTCTCGAAGGATGATCCGATCTACCAACGAGTGGTGAACTCGCTCGGATTCAACAGCGTCGGTGCGCCAGCTGACAGCTCTCGCCGCGATGCGCGCGATCGACCCGGTCGCATGGCTGACGGTCGTTTGCTTGAGCCCAACCTCGGCGCCGGCCTGTACGAGACGATATCGATACCTGTTCCAAAGTTTTTCACATCAACGTATGAGATCACGCTCTGGACACAGTTCATGCAGCACAGCAACGAGATCCTGACAACGATCGTGAGCGGCTACCACAACGTTAAGGCACGCTCCTATCGAGTCGAGACACCCGTCGGTTACTGGTTCAACGCGATGTTCGAGGCGAGCATCGCATCCGAAACCACGTTCGATGGGATGCAGGACGATGAGAGGGTCATAAAGCATACCATGACGGTTGCCATTCCAGCTTTCATCGTCGCACCCTCATCTCCCGGTATCCCAAGCGGGATCAGGAGAACGGTGTCAGCCCCCCAGATCTCCTTCGGCATCATCAACAAGACGGTCGATCCTGAGCCATCCGGAAACGTGCAGGATATGCGGATCAGCTCGCTTCTCCTCGACCCTATCGCTACGGTCGATGGACCGGTTCCCCTGGGCTCGATTGGGGTCAGCCCTGACCGGCAGGCTGAGCGAGCTGCGGGTGGTAATCAGGTCGCCGGATCCTCGGTAAGGATCAATCCTAGCGCCGCGGTCGGAGGTTCCGAATCGTCCTCCCTGCGGACCCGCACCACCACCAGAACACTCACGGAGGATCCGATAACAGGTAAGGAAATGGATGTTGTGGTCAGGGTGAGAAGTGTCTCTGCGACACACGGAGAGGAGGTTCTGACCACCGTGAGAAAAACTGCCCGAGCTGACAAGGACTTAAAATGATGGCGTCGTTTCACTTCCTACGAGATACTTAGCTTTGATTATCCCATTAGCTTAGGAGCAACTGATGTCGGAACAGATCTTTCGCTCTCCTGGATTCTTTGAGCAGGAGATTGAGCTTACAGCCCCGGGTGCCCAGCCTACAGGCACCCCCGGCGGGCTCATCGGTGCGGCAGCCTCCGGACCTGCTTTTGTGCCGACCACCGTGGCTTCGTTCACGGACTACTCGGCGAGGTTTGGGGCACTGGATCCAAATCGTCCGGCGACGTATGCTGCAAATGAGTGGTTGAAGCACAAGGGTGCCCTGACATTCATCCGCGTCCTCGGCGCTGGGGCGAATACAAGCACCACCCACGCCGCCGTCACCCTCGCGTCGGGGAGCGTGAGGAATGCAGGCTTTAAGGTAACCGGCTCGACCGTAGCGTTGCCACCAGACGATGCGCGGAAGTCAGGTGCTGTTCAGTTCCTCGTCGCGCGGCATGTGCTACCCTCCGACTCCTCAACCCCATCCGAGTGGCGTGGGTTTCCGGTCTTCAGCGACAACCCAAGCTTCAGCCCACCCTCCGCCGACACCCTGAACGTTGTTCGCGGCGTCCTGATGTTTCCGACGGGAGCCCGGGGCATGGTTCTTGATATGACCGGAGCTGGATCGCAGTGGACCGGTAACGGATCGGCAATCGACGATGTTGCCTCAACGGACTTGAGCACGACGTCATCCACATACAAGAGGTTCAAGTTCGTCGTCTCATCATCGCAGGGCTCCACTTTCGGTGCCACCGATGGGGTTTCAGGCATCCGAATCTACACTGCGTCCCTTGATCCGAACGCAATCGACTACTTTGGAAAGGTTCTAAACACCGACCCACGCAAGTTCCAGGCTGAGCAGCATGTCCTCTACCTTGACTTCCCAGTCGAGGAGGAGATCGCTCCCCTTGATACCAGCGGACAGAACTGCATCGCGATCGCCTCGGGTTCATCGAGCTCTTACCTGCAGAATTTTGGGCGCTTCGACACCCGTTTCACCGGTGCCCGGACGACGTCCTTCATCTCCCAGCCCTTCAGCGGCCTTGAGCATGACCTCTTCCACCTCGAGACGCTGACGGACGGTGAGTCTGGCAATGATCTTTTCAAGGTCTCCATCTCAAACATCAAGGCCTCGACGGATCCCAGCAACCCATACGGAACCTTCGACGTTCTCATCCGCGATCTTTTCGATACCGATATATCAACGAGCGTCCTCGAATCCTTCACAGGATGCGATCTCAATCCAGCGAGCAAGAATTACATTGCCAAGAAGATAGGTGATCGCAAGGTGACCTTCAACTTTGATGCTGTGGACGAAGCCGAGCAGCGGCTCATGATCAGCGGTAAGTTCCCGAATGCCAGCCGGCGCGTGCGTGTGCGGGTCTCCACCGCCCTTGATGCGGGCACAGTTCCCAAGACTGCCCTACCATTCGGTTTCCGCGGGATTCCGGTCGTGCGAACGACCCAGACCCTCACCGACACCTCCGCTGCGCTTACTGAAGGTGGGCGGACCTATGGCGCAGGGGCGGACGTTCTTCCGCGTCTCCTGTGCAGCAGCTCGGTTGAGACGGGACTGACAGGCTCGATCATTCCTCCCCTTCCCTTTCGCTTCAAGGCGACCCGCGGAGAGGTTGACGGATCTTCGTATGTCGGCTCCCCGGGACTTCTGGAGATTCCGGATTCCCGCCTGCACTGGGGCGTCAAGTTTGAGAAGCTCGTGCCCTCTGGCACAACCACTGGTAAGATCGAGAATTCCGTCATGGATTCCAACGCGGGAAGTGAGTTCAATCCGCTGGTGCTCAGCTACTCCAAGTTTCAGGGAATCCAGAAACTGGACGCCCTGATCACCGGCTCGGATGCGGACGTCTTCAACGCGAACAAGTTCACCCTCGCCCGCGTTGCCCTCTCCAATGTGTCAATTTCCGATGTGACAGGCACGATCGAGGCGCACATGAAGGAGGCTGCGTACATCAGGAACGGCGTTCCCAACACTGTTGATTACAGGATCACAGACTCCGCGCTCAGCAGGCTCACCTTCGCCTCGCTGCTCTCCGGATCGGCCAGCACGTTCAACAAGTTCAATGAGTACGCTAAGTTCACCAACATCTTCTACGGCGGGTTTGATGGCGTCAACATTCTCGATGACGCAGCCTCGAAGCTTGGCGACCGTGCGACCTCCGCTGAAGCTCTTGGGCTCGCCAGCGGTGATGCCACCGCCACCGCGAGGACTGGACTTGGATACGATCCAGGTGGAAGCTACCTGAGCAACAACGCGGTCAACTCCTATAGGATCGCCTCGAAGCTTATGACTGACAAGCTGACAGTCAATGTCAATGTCATCGCCGCGCCCGGTATCAAAGAGCCTCTGATCACCGATTTCATCGGTCGACGTCTCTCTGACTACGCTCTCGGTATGTATGTCATGGACGTGCCAGCCTACACCGACTCTAATGTTCGCATCTTTGAGGATTCTGGGACGAAGCCGAACGTTACGAGGACTACCGACGCGCTCACCGCGCGGGTGGTCAACAACAACTACGTGGCGACCTACTTCCCCGATGTTTTCGTGGACGATACAACGAGCAACCGTCGTGTGAAGGCGCCCGCCTCGGTCGCTGCGCTCGGTGCGCTCGCCTACAGCGACAGGGTCTCCTACCCATGGTACGCTCCCGCTGGATTCAACCGGGCGAGTCTCGACTTCGTGTCAAACGTTGAGGTGAAGCTTAGCGCCGCGGATCGTGATTACCTCTATGAGAACTCGCTGAATCCGATCGCCACTTTCCCGGGCAGCGGGTTCGTCATCTTCGGGCAAAAGACATTGCAGCTCAGCAAATCAGCTTTCGATCGTGTCAACGTTCGTCGCCTCTTCCTTGAGCTGAAGAGGCTCATCATCGGCGTTGCCCGCGGTCTCCTCTTCGAGCCGAACGACGTGACAACTCGGAAAGCATTTGTGGACCGTGCAACCCCGCTCCTTAGCCTCATCAAGGCACAGGCGGGAGTTGAGAAGTTTAAGATTGTCTGCGATGAGACGAACAACACGCAGGCTGACACTGAGGCGAGCAGGCTCAACGGTCGAATCGTTGTGGTTCCGACCCGTGCGGTCGAATTTATCGCGGTTGATTTTATCATCACACCCGCGGGCGTCGAGTTCGTCTAATCGCTAATAGTTAAGTGAAAGATTAAGGAGTTCAACGAATGGGTGCGCCAGGAATAACAGTAAGCGAGATTGATAGCACCGGTGGAGCAGCGGAGGCCGAGCCCTCAGGACGTTCCGCGGGAGTTATCGGGACCGCCACACAGGGAACAGCCTTTGTTCCCATCACCTTTGCCAACAGCTCACAGTTCCTCACGGAGTTTGGGTATCCCACATCCAAGTATCACGCGCCGCTCGCGCTGGATCAGTGGCTCGACAATGCCACGGCTGGTACGTACGTGAGAGTTCTTGGTTCGGGTGATGGTAAGAAGCGCTCCACCACCGGAGCCAACGCAGGTAAGGTGACGTATGCTGGTTTCGTGGCCGGCGCGCAGAAGGTGCAGACTGGGACAGGACAGCTCGGCAATAACCCATACGCCACCTCGGCCGGTATCGCGGGTCGTACCTACTTCCTCGGTTGCTACATGTCCGAATCGGCTGGTTCCTGGGTCCTCTCGGATGCAGGGGTCCAGACCTCCACCGCCGCGCAGCCCATCATCCGCGGTGTCCTCTTTGCAGCTTCCGGTGTGCAGATCGCTGTATCGAGCTCCGCGCCTGGGGCGACCTCTGACACCTACTCATCGACTGCTACGACAGCTGCACCCGCGAAGGGGTGGTTCACGGGTTCCATAGATCTCACAGGTGGAAAGCAGCAGTTCGTGCTCCTCCTGAACGGTCACACGGATTCCGCCGCTTATCCAAGCATCCTGACAGCATCATTCGATCCGACCTCTGACGCGTACTTACCGAGGAAGCTCAACACGGACCCGCTGCTCGTCGAGGAGCACGGCTACGTTCTCTACAACCACTATGACATCCTTCCTGCCTTCGCAGTTCCAACGGGCTCGGGGGTAGCTGCCGAGGCACTCATCCGCCGCACCAGCGTCGATTCTGCGATCGAGGAGATCGTCTTCTGTCTCTCCGGCTCACAGTCAAGGAACGACGGAACTGACACCTTCCCGAACTACGATGGCTTCGAGGAGCGCTTTCAGCATCCGATGACCCCGTTCATAGTGTCGCAGAATTTCGGCACCCGTTATGATCTCTTCAGGTTCCACGCCCGCTCGGATGGTGAGACCTCCAACAAGCTCTATAAGATCGCGATCGAGAACATCAAGTATCCTGTAACTGCTGACGCATACGCCAAGTTTACGATCAAGTTACGTGACTGGAGCGACACGGACGACGATCCCGTTGTCCACGAGAGTTATCCCAACTGCGATCTTGATCCTGACAGCTCCTCTTTCATCGGAAAGATGATCGGTGACCTTAACACCTACTACGACTTCGATCGTTCAGCGGACGCCCAGAAGGTTGTCGAGGAGGGTCTCTACGGAAAGGTGTCGCGTCGGATCAGGGTTGAGATCTCCGATGATGTGATGAATAAGATCGTTCCGACGAGCACCATGCCCGTCGGCTCACGTGGCTACTACCACCTTATCACGTCAGGTTCAGGATTCCTCGCGACCGGATCGTCCGACAGCAGCGCGCACCTGACCGTCCCGACGACAAATGCCCGTGAGCTGCCGGTCTTCTTCCGCCACTCGATCAACGTCGGGGCGGCGGCAGCTGATCCCAGCGCCGTGGGCGAGAGCAGGTATTACTGGGGCCCGCAGTTCAACGTCTGCAACTCAACAACCCAGCCAAATGACGGAACAACCGTGGTTTCAAGCATCCTGGACGCGGGAGCGCTCGATGCATATACCAAGTATTTCCCGAAGTATCACACGTCATACCAGAGCCCCTGGGTCGGTGACAACGCGGGCGCTGCAACTGTGAACGGCTCCGTGATCGACGCGGATCTCTTCAACAGGAACCTCTTCACGCTGGAGAACATCCAGGTGATGACCGGAACCGACAGTCTCGTGGACAACACACGTTGGGATGAGGCGATCTACCAGCGTGGTAGGGTGCTATCAGGAACCGACGGACGGTTCGTCAACGTCGATGTCGACTTCTCCTATGCCGCGACCCGCGCCTACCTCAAGTTTGTCACCTTCATGCAGGGCGGCTTCGATGGACTCAACATCTTCGATGCTGATAAGTTCTACATGAGGGACACTGCGATCCGTCGTGAGATGGACAACTCGAACCAGGGCGAGCTCGATGGTCCGACCGTCGCCGCTTACCGTAGAGCGGTCGACATCATGTCGAACAAGACATACTCTGACATCAGCCTCCTGGCGATACCGGATGTTCGTCACCCATCGGTGACGGATTACACCCTCAGCTCGATGCAGACGAAGTTCGATGCCCTCTACATCATGGACGTTGAGTTGAAGGATGACAACAACAGCTACATCACCGCCTCCATCTCGTCCGACTCCTACCCAAGCGTCAACGTGGGCTACACCACCACACGCTTCCGCAACCGCGGTATCAACAACTCATTCGGGGCTGCATACTTCCCGGATACCCTTGTCTCCGTCGATCCGGGTACCGGCGTGGCGGAGACGATGCGCCTGCCCGTCTCAACGATGGTCCTGGGTGCCTACGGTCAGAATGATAGGATCGGATACGTCTGGAATGCCCCCGCCGGCTACGTCCGCGCCGTCATCCCGGCCGAGCAGCTCAGCACTGTATTCCTGGCTGAGAACGTTGACACGGTGTACGACGCGGGGATCAACCCGCTCGTTTCGACCCCGGGGGCCGGCATCATCATCAACGGTCAGCGGACGACGCTCACCGAAGGCTCCGCGCTCGACCGCGTCAACGTTCGTCGACTCCTCATCGAGATTCGGCGGCGTGTGAAGGCCGTCGCTTTCACCCTCCTCTTCGAGCCCAACCGTGAGGCCACGATCACCCGCTTCAACTCCTTGGTCACCCCGATCATGAAGCAGGTCCAGTCACAGCGCGGCGTCGAGAGGTACCGGGTGCAGATCGACACCACCACCACCACCCAGGCGGATATCGAGAACAACACCATCCGCGGAAAGATCTTCCTGCAGCCCACGAAGTCAGCAGAGTTCGTCTCGATAACCTTCGAAGCAAGAAATAACGCGGACATCTAAACTTTTCACCCTATCACAATAGTTAAGAGCAGGAGACACAATGGCCGAGACACTCTCAGTCACCGATATGCTACCCAACAAGTTCGAACCCAAGAGGAAAAACCGATGGGTCTTTTCCGTTGAGGGTGTCGACGCTTACCTTATCAAGTCAACGAAGCGCCCAAGCGTGAAGACCGAGGAGAAGGAGATTCCATGGATCAACTCACGTCGCTACATCGCCGGCAAAACCACCTTCGAGACGATCGACCTTGTCCTCTACGATGCGATCGCACCGTCCGGTGCCCAGCAGGTGATGGAGTGGGTTCGCACCCACTTCGAGTCAGTCTCAGGTCGCGCCGGTTACGCCGATTTCTACAAGCGTGACTGCCAGCTGAAGATGCTCGACCCTGTCGGCACTGTTGTCGAGCTCTGGGATATCAAGGGTGCTTTCATCACCTCGGCCGGTTTCGGTGACCTTGCCTACGATGGCGACGATCCGATGGAAATCTCCCTGACACTCCGCTTCGATAATTGTGTTTTACAATATTGACGTGATGGTTCGACAAATTATTTTGTCGAATTGATGAGTCATCGGGTCCATGATATTATCATGGACCCGATTTCTTTTAAGTGTCCTTCCTGTACGTCGCCTGGGTCGAGCGCGTGATCGATTGGCACGTTGAGAGAAATCCAGCCTCCGAGGTTCTCTGTCATGAGTGCCACGGTGATGAGCATCCATCACTCAACTTCAATCCATGATTTTTTTTACTTGCTCACCGGTCGACTAACAATTGTTTTATCAGCTTCAGGAGTTAACAAGTGGCAGGTGAGACAGATCGCAGCGCCCTCTTCGGGGGGGCAATCCCGGCAGGCATCCAGACGAAGGATGTCATGCGTGATGATTTCGGCTTTGAGGTTCCGGTTGAGTCGGTTCCCCTTCCTTCGAATGGTATCGTCTACCCGACCGAGTCACCGCTTCATGGCAAGGAGATGGTCGATATCCGCGCGATGACAGCTCGCGAGGAGGACATCCTAACCTCCAGGGCGCTCATCAAGAAGGGCACCGTTATCACCGAGCTCATCAGGAGCTGCCTGATGGACAAGCGGATCCAGGTCACCGACATGCTTGTCGGCGATCGTAACGCGATCATGATCTCCCTCCGTGTGACCGGCTACGGCGCCGAGTACAATGTCGAGGCTGATTGCCCACGCTGCAGCGCCCGTTCGAAGCAGGAGTTCGATCTCGGTTCCCTCTCGATCAAGCGTCTCGATCTCGAGCCCGTCGCCAAGGGACAGAACGTATTCGAGTTCAAGCTGCCCGTGACGAAGAAGACAGTGCACTTCAAGTTCCTCACCGGCAAGGATGAGGAGGAGATCGCGACCATCCAGGAGCGTGCGAAGAAGCAGGGTGCTCTCGCTGACAATATCGTGACGACCAGGCTTCAGTATGCGATTGTCTCGGTCGACGGAAAGACCGATCGCTCCGCTGTGAATGGATTCATCCGCAATATGCCCGCCAAGGATTCCATGGCCCTGCGCAAGCACATCGAGGCCCATGAGCCCGGCATTGACATGCGCTCGACGATGGATTGTCCATCATGCAACGAGCAAAGCGAGGTGCGAATCCCGCTTGGGGTGAGCTTTTTTTGGCCTGACGCCTGATGATCGTGAGATCTTCCTCGAGCAGGCATTCTCACTGATGTACTACATGGGATTCAGCTACTGGGAGTGCTACAATATCCCGTTACGTTACCGCATATGGTTCATCCAGCGGCTGAACAAGGAGCTCTCGCGTAACAGCGAGAAGCAGAACACCCCGACCCGGGCTGCGCACCAGAATGATCCGCAGACCCGAGCGCTCCTTGGGTTGAACAGGGCCGAGGCTCCTGCGAGACTTCGTCGTTTCACCTAATAGTTAGTAGCGTCATAGGAGCATCGATGAGCAGGAACGACAGGGAGCTGGCGAAGATCTTCTCGGCGGCTGGAAGATACATTCTTGAGGGTGGGCGCGTGCCGAGCTTTGTGGGTGACGAGGAGCAGGCGCGGGTGACCAGGAACGCCACGCTCACCTCGCGACGTCTGTATGAGGTAATGTGCAACGAATCCGCATCGTTCGATGCTGTTGTCACACTCCTCGAGGAGAAGCGCGCCGCCGCAGCCGAGTTTGAGAGGATCTTCGGTCGAAATTGGCGCCTTTGAGAATCTCAAGCATAGCATAGTTACTTGCTGGAAGGCACACGCGGATGGGATCTAACTCAGCACCCACAGAAGAGGAACTAGCGCTTCTCAGGGAGCAGCGTGATCTGACGCAGGAGATGATCCGGCTGCTGAGGGAGCAGACGGAGTCCGTGAACGCCCTGCATGCCGCCCAAGCGGGTCAGACTGCAACTTCGCAGCAGATGACCACCGTCATCGAGGAGCGCGCTGCGGCCACCAGCGACCTGGCCCGTGAGACCGATGGATTGACCGAGGGTATGAAGGATGCAGCAAAGGGCAGCCAGACCCTCGCCCAGAAGATGCAGGCATGGCTTAACAAGTCGTCGGTGCCGATGGTCCGGGGGCTCAGCGACGCCGTCGGTCAATTAGGAGATAACTTCTCGATGGTCGCCGACGCGATCACCAACCCGTTTCAGGCGGCGTTGGGCTTTGTATCCACCGTCTTCAAGGTTATCAGCGAGCAGGCGCAGAAGCGGATACAGGAAGGGCTCGACTTCGCCAACGCGCTCCAGGAGGTAGTCGGGGAGTTCGGCAGCTTCAGCGAGGCTACGTCAGGGAGGATCAAGAAGAATTACGACAGCTTCAGTAAAGATCTAAAGGATGCAGCTGGCGGTGCCGACGTCTTCTCATCGAAATTTCAGATGGGAGTCCAAGGCAGCATCGAACGCCTGAAGGTGCTCTCGGGCATCGCGGCGGATCTAGGTCCGGTATTTGACAGGCTCGGCGACGAGTTCGACGATTCGACCGCGCAGCTCTACGTCATGAAGCAAGCCCTCGGGTTCAGTGCCGAGGGGTTAAAAAGCGTCGGCGTGATGGCAACCGTCAGCAGCAAATCGCTCAAGCAGTTCACGAACGAGATCCTGGCAAACACGAACAAGATCGCGACGGGCCTCGGTCTCTCATCGAAGGTCCTGGGTAAGGACGTCAGCGCCTACATGGGCAACATGAAGAACCTCGGCAAGATGACCGGTGACTACACGAAGGAGATCATCAAGGCGGCGGCCTTCACACGCAAGCTGGGCATCGAGCTTGCCGAGCTGACAGGGCTGACGGACAAGTTCGATGACTTCGAGCAGGGCGCCGAGGCCGCCGCGCAGCTTGCAGCTGGTTTCGGGATGGTCCTCGATCCGCTCAAGCTCATGCAGGCGAAAGGTCCTGCTGACATCCTCGGCGAGATGCAGAAAGCTTTCGCTGCGACGGGTCGCTCGTTCGAGAACCTCAACCGCCAGGAAAAGGCGCTTCTCACGACCCAGAGCGGTCTGACTGCCGAGCAGGCCGCCCTGGCATTCTCAGCTAGTGGTCTGGCGATGTCCTACGATCAGATCATGGCCTCAGGTGACGCAGCCTCCAAGGGCGCGAAGACCCAAGAGGAGGTTTTCAGGGACCTTGCTGGCAGCATCGAGGGTGTCATCGCCCCGATCAAAGAAGCCCTCGGCTTCTATGAAACATTCGTGGCGGGTTTCGTTCGGGCCTTGGAAACCTCCGTGCCGCTGCAGCGCGCGGTCACTGCGGTTTCTAAGTCATTGGATGCGACCTATAAATCCGGAATGCGAACGTTCGAGGCGCTCCTCAAGGTTCCGGGTGTCGCAGCAGCTTTCGAGGGTGTGCTTACTATCGTTACGAAGCTTGCAGATATTTTTTCAGGCATCGCCGGAAAGGTCGAGGCATTTGTCACGGCTCTCGGACCGAAGGGGGGAGGCGCGGCGACAGCAGCGAAGGAGCTGATGACGGGGATCACGACTGAGATAACCGACGGGTTTAGCGCTATTTTCGGCAAAGGAGATGGTAAAGGCTCGATCTTTGAGAGCGTTATGGGCGGACTCGGTGAGACCTTCATGATCGTGGCCGCCGCCTTACCCGGGCTCGCGCTCGGACTCGTGAAATCGGCAAAAATGGTCCTCAGGACCCTCATCGGTACGATGCGTGGAGCGTTCAAACCCTCATCTGGTGAGCCAACTGTCGTCAGTGGGCTGTTCGAGGCGATCAAGCAGGGGATGAATGACCTGATCACCGAGCTTCCGTCCCTCATGCCCATCCTGATCGAGTTCGGGATTGAGCTCGTCGGCTTCCTCGCCCGGGCGATCCAGGAGTTCCCGTTCGCGACCCTCTTCGTGACTGGCGGACCGATCCTCACAGCAGCCGCGGGCATTTTCGGTCAGCTGCAGGACACGATCACGGGTCTGTTCACGGGTGGTGGGGCGACAGATGCTCTCACGGGTGCTGCGGCGAAAGTTGATGAAGGCACAAAAGCTCAGGCTGAGCTCGCTGCCGCCCTCAACGCGCAGGGCGCTGCGATGACTGATACGGGTCCAGATGGTTTTGGCAGTCTCATCGGCAAGTTCGGCGGCGCTGCGGCGAAAGCTGCCGAGTACGCGGCGATTGCGTTCGGAATCGGTCTCATCGGCGACGCAATAATCAAGCTCCTGAAGGTCATTCTCGAACCAGCGGGCGCGAGCCTGATCGATCTGTTCGTTAGCGCTGGTAACAAGCTTGCAGGTGTGAGCGCAGAGGGTTTGCAGAATGCCATGCTCATAACTGGAGCGGTGCTGGTGGCAGCTCTCGGTGGAATCGCCGCGATGATGTTTGGTATTTTCTCCATGGACAAGGAAAAGCTGCTGCTTGTTGCTGGCGGAGGACTCATCGCGGGAGGTATTGCGGGAGGTATTACAGAGCTTGTTACCAGAACGTTGAAAGAAGCTATCCCGATGATATCCACGATGATTTCCTCGATGTTGACCTACCTCGGCGGAACTGAGTTTAAGACGCAGCTTAATAACATAAAGACACTCTCAAGGACAATTAAACCCGAAGATATGGACACGGTAGGGAATCTCGTAAGCATTTTCATCAGCATCGGGTCGATGATGAGGGAGGTTATCGAAGCTGCTTCAGAGTTGGACTCCCTACCCAGCGTCCCAAAAATGGATGGGAAGGGTGAGGAATCTACCGCCGAGAAGCTAGCCAGGATCATGGGTTACGTGTCCACGATGATCGGAAGCAAGGATGACAAGTCGGGAATTCTCGGAATCATAACGAAATTCGATGAGTCGCTGGGCTCCGATCTCACGGCAGTCAACCAGAAGTTCATGACAATCTCCCTGATGCTGGATCCGTTGTCCAAGATGATAACTGCGTTCGGCGGAGCGGGAATGGAGTTCGTCAAGGCGCAGGGCAGTCTCCCTCAGGACGTCGTTGCCCTCGCCTCCAACCGGGCGCGGCAGTTCATCAGCTCCGTCGGCGCTGCGGCTGTCGATATACTGCTCGACACAAGCACGCGCCTCCAAATTGATAAAGATCAGCTCGACAGTCTGACAGGGAAGATTAGCAATATCTCGTCGATGGCGACATACATGAGTACGTTCGCAAATAGCATGACGCATCTCCTCACCGCCGTTCAGGCGTTCGACACATCAGGTGACTCCCTCTCGGCGATGAGGTCCCTGCAGGCCTTCCTGTTTGGCACGATTGATGATGGTCAAACCACCGAGTCCGTCGGGACGGGTGTTCTTCCGATGATGATTCAGACCGTGGAGGATATCGCAGGGTTCCTGGGCGACGAAAAGTCAGTCATCGATGAAACCAAGCTCAAGCAATTCGGGGAAATCTTCTCGCCATCAGGTCCGCTGACCGCGATGGTCAATGTGGTCGCCCAGGCTGGGAATGTCGGAGTAGCTAAGGCCACGATTGCGAACTCCTTCCTCGTCAAGCTGTCGGAATTGAAGTTCATCGACAATCTGTACGCTGTCATCGATAGGTTCGGGGCGTTCGACGATGGGCTCGGGGTCGACCAGGTGATCGAGCGTGGGAAGAGGGTGGGGGAGGCCTTCAACGCGCTTAACTCATTCATCGACAAGATGAGGAGCATTCCTCCAGATGCCGCGGACGTTGTCGGGAACTCGTTAGCCACCCTCAACGGCCTTGCCGCGGTCGTCGAAGATGTCCCCTTCAACCCGCTGGTTGCGCTCGGCCTTCCGGCGGCGCTCGAAGACGTGGAGCCTGCCGTCAATGATGATCCAATAAAACAGATCCTCGACAGCTTCGCAAAATTCGATGGGATCGATGCCGGTGTGCTTCGCACCCGCAAGGAGGCCATGGTGGCATCATTCGATATGATCGACGCCTACTTCGTCGGGCTCGAGACAATCTCCGCCGCCGCCGAGGAGCGTGTCACAGCCTCAGTCTCCCAGCTCGCGGGCATCAACCAGACGGTCGATAAGATCGCCGTGCTGCTTGACAAGCTCGATCCCATAGCGCTCGACACAGCGATCACGGACTTTGGTAAGAATCTCACGGTGACGAAGCGCAAGTTCGATGTGAACGGTGGCGCCGTCAAGATCGATGTCACCCTCAACGTGGCGCTCAGCGCCCAGTCGATGGCGAAGCAGCTCGTGATAGATGGCTACGTCCAGCCGAACCCAGAGTTCGCCGATTTCCTCCAGACGCCGAGTACTGTCCAAAGAAAGCAGTACGATTTCTACGGGATGGATTACACCGCGGGCTCATCGTCCCCGCAGGCGATCATCAGGGCAAATAATGCATGGGTACCCCCCAAATGAGCAATCTCTTCGAACTCATCAAGGCAACGCCGATGTACGCAGCCCTCCTGGAGCAGGTTCCGGAGGAGGAGCGGGCAGCTGCGATCGAGGAGCTCCAGCGCCAGATCGCCCCGTACGAGGCGCTCGTCGCGGGCCTGCCCGCCGGCGCCCTCGACAGTCTCAAGCTGTCTCCCACGCAGGGCACCCCGCCCACCGATCCACCCGGTAAGGAACCCGGGCGTCGACTTCCAAGGAGGTTCTGATGTCAGGCACCAGATTCGATCCCGCGTATCCGACCATAGAGGACAAGGACAGCGACGGTCGTGTCACGTTCGAAAGGGATGATATCCCTGACTCCCAGAAGCTCACCCTCCGTAGCTACCTGAAGTCGCTGAGCGAGGGCAAGGACCCGAGTTTAGCGGGTAATCCGGTGGCGTACGACGGTCAGGTGCCCCCGAACCATGCGAACCCGTTCACCATCTCCGCGATGAGCGGGTCGAGCCCCCAGCCCAGCTTCACGTCCCAGCCGGGCCTGGAGGGTGCGGTCGATCGTGACGATGAGCCATCGCTGATCTTCGGTGATGACTTGGACAGCATCCTCAGGCCCCCGGAGCCCGGTGTCGCGTCATCAACGCTTGAACTGAGCGGGCATGAGCTCCTCGCTGGCATCCAGGGTGCCGAGTCGCCCGATGGGGAAACGGTCACCACCGCAGCTGGATCCAAGAAGTATGTCGAGACCCTCGCCACGGCCCTCGCGGCAAAGAACCTGAACCACGGTGACGCGAGATTCGCAGACGGCAACACCGACGGCCCCTCGACAGCGCAGCGTGTTCGCCTCGACGACACGCTGGCCGGCGCCAACATGAGCACGTCATACGACACTGCTGACATCAAACGGGTGAAGGAGAAAGATCTCCACGGCATCGCGCAGAAGATGATGTCGGCCGCGATGGGTGGCAAACGGGCGCAGCAGGGAGTGGCACGTGTCCCATCGTCGGTCACCCGCGCGGCAGCGGCTGCCGCGGGTAAGGGTGAGCTGGGGAACCTCAATCGGACGATGCTGAACCGCGGCGATGACAACTTCGAGGCAGGCGAGGACGGCGGCGGCACCGCCACCTACACCGGGGAGTCATGGCCCGTCGCTTACTCACCGGAAGCGCCATACACGGGGTTCACGACGCTCTCAGATGCATTCACCGCCTTCGTCATCTCCGGCCACTTCCTCGCCGCCGTGCTCGGCGCCGCCGCGCTGGGTGCCCTTATTCCGGCGATAGGGAAAGCGTTGATACCTGCAGAGGTGAACTCAGGGACAAGAAGCTCCAGGAAGCTGCAGTCAGGAAAGTTTAGGTACGTTGCGGAGGATACCCTCGGGGGGCTGGCGGCGTTGGCGGATGTCGCCAGCAACCTTACTGGCCTGAGCATCCCGAGCCCAATCTACTTACCGACGAACCCGTTGACCGGTTATCCTGCCTGCGTGATCGCTGGGCTCGCATCATTCCTGGGCGTCTCGTATGATATCGATCCGGATATTATCGTTAAAGTTTTATTCTTTCAGATAGACTTCAACACCCCGATCCTCGCAGGGAAGATCGCGTTGCGGATCCTCGCCATCTTTGCTGATCCTGCATCGCGCCAGTACTACATGAACATCATCCGCGAGCTCAACCGCGACACTGTCGCGCTGGGTGGTGCGCTGAACGACGTTTCCTTGAGCGGAGGTGTTCTCTCTGGTGCTGGCAGCGCGCTCAACGCTGTGAGCAGCATCTTTGACTCGAAGCTCTTCAAGTTCGTCAACACCCTCGCTGCGATCGGTGACCTCGCATACACCCAGGCAGCAGCCATCGATCTCCGCAAGACGGAGATCGAGGTCGATCCTGATGTCGCGTATTCCAGTTTCGATGCGACGAATCCCGCGATGAAAGTCCTGATGGGTGGTTTCGGCTCCCGCAGGATCTACGGCAACAGGTTGTCGCGCCGGCGCGGGGTCACCTACGCGATCTCCGATCTCCCGTCCTATCATCTCATACCCGCCGGCGAGAGTCAGGCATACCGAGGGCTGCTCGGGGCGGTGACCTCGCCCGTGGCGAAGCGGATGACATCGGTCAAACCCGACACTTCGAGCGGCAGGCTGCGATTCACCCCCGAGCAGGTGAGCGCGATCGAGTCGACCCTCGAGTCCGAGTACGTGCCGTTCTACTTCCAGGACCTTCGCACGAACGAGATCATCTCTTTCCACGCGTTCCTAGACGATCTCAGCGATAGCTACTCCGCGAACTACAACCAGGTGGGCGGCTACGGTCGCATCGATGAGGTCATGACCTACAAGGATACGAAGCGCTCGATCGGTTTCTCGTTCCACGTTGTCGCGACGAATCCCGAGGATTTCGATTACATGTGGTGGCAGATCAACAAATTAACCTCGATGGTCTACCCGCAGTGGTCGAAGGGACGGGATCTAACGTCCAAGGTGACCTTAGCAGACTTTAAGTACACCCAGCCCTTCTCCCAGATCCCGACCGCGACCCCAGTTGTGCGTGTCAGGATCGGTGATCTGATCAGGTCGAATTACTCCCGGTTCAACCTGAAGAGGCTGTTCGGGTATCAGGATGTCGAGAAGGAACAATCTGCGGCCACTGAAGTTCGCACTTACATCGTGCAACCCGGGCACTACACACCGACAGACGAAGGACGTCCTATCAAGTTGTCGTCGAAGCTTACCGTGGCTGGTCCGCTGAAGTCGAGAACTGTAGCGCTGGGAACTGCAATTACGGCGACCCGGCTGCGCAGCCCCTGGGGCGAGGACCACTTCGAAATTTTCGATCCGGTAAGCCTCAAAACTTTGCTAGTTCCTCCGGAAAAAATTTCTTTGCCTCAGCCAGTTTCTGCCGCCTCGGGCGAGCGCGTAACGCTGTTCTATAATCCTGATAATAACTCGGTCGTCAGGTCATTCGAGACCACCCGCGGCTACGGTCTCGCGGGCGTCGTGACCCAGCTCGGGTTCACCTGGATGGATCAAGGAATTCTATGGGGCGCCGGAGATGATGGCCCAGGAAACCGGGCCCCGCGTTCATGCAAGGTGCAGGTGAGCTTCGTGCCCATCCACGATATCGCACCGGGCCTCGATCACGAGGGCTTCAACCGGGCGCCCATCTACCCAGTCGGTGGTCTGGTCAACGCGATCGTCGAGGGCGGCGAACCCGAGCCCTACGGCGTGGGAACCCTCCCGAAGGGTGGCGAGCGGGCTGCTGTCGCGGCGACGAAGGTTGGCTACGAGGAACTCAATAAACAGACGTTCATCGAGAAGTTATTTTAACGGGAGGGAGGTGAGATGGCTGTCAGCAGGTACCGGCGGGATCAGATCATAGGGACACCGCAACGTCTTGCCTCATCGCAGGCGATCCTTAGGATCAGGCAGGCGATCGCCGCGGGGGCGATCCCAACCCGTGAGATCGTGACCACCGCGGGTCAGCGTCTCGACCATCTCGCGGGTCAGCTCTACGGGGATGGCAAGCTCTGGTGGGTGCTCGCCGTCGCCTCGGACATCGGCTGGTGGCTGCAGGTGCCGCCAGGCACGCGGCTCATCGTCCCGACGGACATCGAGTCGACCCTGAGGCTCGTGTAGCTTGCCGCGTTCACCGCTCGTATCGGAGGCGACTAAGGAGCTCTCAGCTAACTTCGGGATCCTCACCGACGCAGATTTCGTCGACAACACCTGGGCTGCCCGACTCGTGGCGCAGAAGCCTGCGAATAGCAAGGCAACCGCCGTGCCCAACGCCAACATCTCGGGCGAGGCGGCTCTCGCCAAGTTGAATGCCTACGGTGACGTCATAAGGGAGCTCACCACCCCCCCGGATGGAGTGACTCAGGCCGATCAGATCACCGAGCTCATCAACGGTTCCATCTCCATCGGTGAGTTTCATTCTAGTGACTCCATAGATGCTAACTACAGTGAGCAGTTCAAGATATACGGATGCGGCAAGTCGGACGTGAACAAGCTGTTCGTCGACTCCACCTTCACGGACATCAGCGGCCGCGATTCTCTCGAAAAGCTCAGCATCAACTCGACCCTCGCCAAACCTGCTCGGGACAAAACGCCGAATGCTTACATCATGAACGTTCACAACCCAATGATGGGTCCATCCACACGTGATGTTGGACCGCTGGAGGTCTTCATGAACTGCATGCCGACGCTCGAGCTCTCGAAGTGCGTTCCATACGTCAACGTTGAGCTCATAACCTCGAGCCCCGGCCGTGATGCAGCTGGAAACTTCGCCGCGCCGACGCTCCTGAGATTTCTGAACCCGAGCGCGCCCTCCGAGGTTGACATCGCGATGCTTGACGCGCAGGCGACGGAGGTCGCCTCCGAGGCCACATCCCTTGGGACGGGAACAAGGAGCAGTATGGAGCTCTTCACGACGCCCCAGACCCTCGTCAACCTGGGACCGACGGGCGAGGAGTACGTTCCGGTCATCGATCGGCTGAGGCCGCTGGCATCGCTCGGTGACCTATCGATCTCTGTTAAGATGCAGAAGAGCACGACGATGTTCACCCAGATCAGGATGGAGGTCAACGTTCACGATCGCTCCAGGCTGCGTGAGGTCGCTGATCTTGTTCGACCTGACCTGTACTCGAGGACCTTCATCGACATCACGTATGGCTGGTCGCATCCCGAGGGTGGGATGCTTTCGAATAATTCATTCGGTAAGTTCCTCGACGCGATGAAGGTGACGGGACGGTATCGGATTGCCAGCTCGACGTACTCATTCGAGCCGGGTGGTGGGATCAAGATCGCGTTGAGCCTCTTCTCGCTGGGCAGCATCGACCTCCTGTCGCTCGCGTCCCGTGAGACCCGAAATACCATCAGGCAGTTGGACGAGCTTGCGAAGAGCATCAGGAGGGCCCTGGAGGCGAAACGTGCCGTGGGGACGGCGGGCCCCGGGATGGCGAAGTTCGACTTCATGAACTCCATCACGGACGGAAGCTCGTTGCTTCGGGCAGCCGGTGATCCGGAGTTTTTTAAGAAGCTCGATTCAATCCAGGGCGATGGTGCGAATATCGAGCTCAAAGATGAACTTCTCACGCTCATCATCAATGCGATCGGCGAAGTCACGCTAAAGAATGGAGATTGGACCATCATACCAAAACCGTCGCCGACGGTGACGAGCAGCGGCATCAACATCGAAGATTACGGCCAGGCCACCGCGGGGCTCGGCCGCATCGCCGATGAATACAATGAGATCATCGCAAAAATTCCAAAAATGGGCGCGGATAAGATCTCGGATGAGTTCTTCGAGGGCGATTACCCAAAACGCCTGGCGGCCATGTTCAGCACTACACCCTCCGGTGATGTTGTGGAAAAATTCAAGGCTGAGTACTGCTCACTGGGCGCCGTGATGGCGGCGCTTGTCCTGCATCCTCTCGCCGCCTCACAGCTGTACGATGAGATCCAGCTTGTCTTCTATCCATTCAACGACTACGCGGGCGGCGTTCACGGCTGCCCGATCAGCTGGTTCCCGATCGAGCACGCAAAACTGAAAACCTACGTGGGGGAGCTCGCCAAGGAAACACCAGAGATCTCGCTCAATGCGATGATCGAGCTGATAAACGGCAGGTTCGTCAACTTCGCTCCCAACCGAGCTTACCTGATGGCGGAGTATTACAATCCGACGGCGGCGGAGGAGGGGAGAGTTGAGTATACCACCGGCAAGGTCACGGTCAATGGTAAGCAGGTCACCGCCGCGGCGGGCTTCACGCAGACCCATGAGGAAAGGTTGGAAAAGGTTGGAATACACGAGAAGCAGTTCACGCAGCCGGTGCTGGGCATCTTCACGGAGGGTTGTCCTCTGCTTGATAGCAAAGGTGAGAAGGTGCCCGCCGATGGGGGAAGATCTAAGACCCTCCTGAAGATCCATGTCTTCGATGCAGCGGCGGGTGCCTACAGGACCCTTGGAGAGCTTCTCAAAGCGACGAGGGACGATCAGCTCGGCGTGATACGCGGCGCGGTCGCCACGGCGCTCACGGCGGGCGGCGATGCTGCCGCCCGCCGCCAGGCCCTTGCCCCGATCCTGGAGGCCGGCGAGGCGGCTGGGATCCTACGAAAGATCACAACCCACCCTGATTACAACGGGCCTGCCGAGTACAGCGTCGATGGGTCGTACGATTCGATCAAGCGCCTGGTGTCCGCCGGGATGCCAACGATCACGTACGGCTCCTCGACCTCGGCGATCACGAACGCCTCGTTCTCGACAGCGAACAGCGCAGCCATGGCCAACGCGATGATGGCGCGGGCGTACCAGGAGCCAGCCGGTGAGGCCTCACCGAGCCAGGTCAATGGTGGCGTTCCGATGCAGATTATCCCCGCCGCGTTGAGCCTCAGCACGTTCGGTTGCCCGCTCTTCACCCCGATGCAGCAGCTCTTCGTTGACTTCGGGACGGGCACATCGATCGATAACGTTTACTATGTGCTCGGCGCCGAGCATAAGATCGGTAAGTCCGGATTCACCACCGACGTCAAGCTGGGCTACGGGGAGGGTTTCGCGACGCACGTGAGCCTCAGCCAGAACCTTACCACCCTCGCGAACAGGGTAAATGATGCTTTAAGATCCGACCCGCCCGCCGCCTTCGCCGCCGCGGTTGTACCCGCCGCCGCCGCCGGCAGCAGCACAACTGAGGCTCAAGCGATCGCGGAAGCTCGAAGAAAGTACGATGCCCTTCTCGAGGAGGTTGGTCGCGCGATCGGAAGGGCGCTCGCCCCACCCGCCCGGGTGGCCATCGAGGTCAAGATGAAGATCGAGGCGGAGCTGCGGAGGGTCCAGGCGCTGGTGCTGATGGAGATCGAGGAGAAAAAGAAAGAGGCGATAGACAAGGCCCTGGCCTTGATACCACCTGAGGTGAGGATCAAGGCCGAGGAGGCCACAAAGCTGGCCGCCGCCGCCGCTGCGAAAGCTGCTGAGGTCCAAGCGGATGTCGCATACGCGCTCACTATCGTTGATCTTGTCCTGAACGCTGACAAGCTCATTGCAGAGCTCGGTGCCGAGGCGGCGGCCATCATCGTCAAGACCGCGCAGGAGGAGCTCGCCAAGCAGCTCGCCGCGGAGCCTCCCGAACCTCCGGAGGCGGAGGCCTGAAAATCAGTCCCAGGTGAGGGTAGGATTGATGCATGCTGATGGTTTCCAGGAAGCTGCTCGGTTCTCCGAAAGATCTCGTCTACGATGATGGGCAGGTCCGCTGGACGGACGAGCAGCTTGATTCCTGGTCCATCGGTGATGAGATGTCGGCATGGAGCATCTCCCACGTGTTCGAAACGCTCACCAGGGATCCACCGGCTCCGATTCCGGAGGAGTACGCAAGGTCGATGGATGGTCTGGCCCGCGGAAGGGTCCCGTGGCCGCTTGTCATCCCACCGGGTGTCCTCAGGGAGCACATCGCGAAAATCGATGAGAGCCTCGAGGATGCCCTGGACGAGCTGGGCGACTACTCACACGTGCTGGTCAGGTCCCGCAGGATCCTGTCGCAGCTGCAGCCCTGCAGGATCGATCTTGCCGCCCTCCGCGTCGAGCAGGGCCACGCGACGACGACAGTCCTTGACAGCTTCGAGCCCGGTCCTGATTCGATGGTGGCCCCCCCGATCTACTCGCACGCGACCGCGACGGGTCGGCTCACCGTCCGATCGGGTCCCAGGATCCTCACGCTCCAGAGGGAGCACCGCCGGATCCTCGCGAGCCGCTTCGACGGAGGTCAGGTGATGCAGGTTGATTTCGTGTCCCTGGAGCCCCGTGTCCTACGTCTCCTCGCGGATGGGTCTGCACCCACCGATATCTACTCCGATGTCTCCACGAGGCTCGGGGGGGCCGCGAATCGCAGGCAGGTGAAGCTCGCCACGCTGAAGCTGCTCTACGGCTCCGGTCGGGCTGGGATCACCGAGGACGTCGGCTCGATCAGCCCAAGGGTCATCAGGGGGATCGAGGAGTACTTCGGGCTGCCGCGCCTCCGCTCTCGCCTGCAGGCTGAGCTTGCCCAGGAGGGCAGGATCAGGAGCCACTGGGGTCGATCCCTGCCCGAGGCGACCGAGACCCACCTGCTTGTCTCCCACTTCACCCAATCGACCGCGGTCGACGTCGCGCTCGGTGGCTTCGGTGACCTGCTCGAGCGGATCCGGGGTGAGGATCTCGATGTTGTTCCGTGCTACGTCCTGCATGACGCGCTCCTGCTCGATGTGCACCCTGGTTCGGCAGGTCGTCTCACCGAGATCGTGGACCAGGGCGTCGAGGTTGAGGGTCTCGGACACTTCGAGGTTTCGCTCTCACCCGCCTATGTATCAGTGGAGTGACTCATGAACCTGAGGAAAGCGTTGCAGACCAAGTATAGTCGTTTCGGAGATCGACCGCCCGGCTGGGCGCAGGGCGATCTTGGGAGGGCCAGCACCGCTCCGGGCTCGCTGCTGAGCGATCTGGGTGTCTCCAACTTTCGCGGCAGAGGAGAGGATGGGCTGCATGATATTTACCTGCTCATCGAACGAGCGGTTCGGTCCTCGATCCTAACAGGGATGTATTCCACGCCGGTGAAGAGGGAGCGAAGCGGTGAGATCGAGCTGAACGCCGCGCCTGACCTGTACACATTTGGAAGGGGAGCTGTCATGCTTCGTTTCATCAAGGCGATCCTTGCTGCGGCTGATTCCACCGGCATCGTCGCCCTGCCCTCCCAGCTCAGCGTTGAGCCCAACGTTTCGAGGACAGGGGTCATAATCAGATGGCCTGGGTTTGTAAATCGTTAGTCGTCCAGCTGATAATACGGTATGATGAATGAACGAGAGCTGACCGACCTCTGGACGAGCTACATGAAGCTCGCTGATAAGATCAACCGCGGACCTGGTATCCAGCAGATGATGGAGGAGCTCGGTGAGCGTCTCCTGATGTGTCCTGCCGAACCCCGGAACGACAGCCCGGGCTGCGAGCCCGGTGGGCTTGTGCGGCAAGCGATCACCGTCGCGAAAGGTATGAAACGTCTCAACGATACCTTCGAGATGGGGGCGACAACGGAATCGATCCTGGTCGTCGGTCTGCTCCATGAGATCGGTAAGGTCGGCAGCCTTGAGGAGCCCTACTTCGTTCCCGAGGAGGAGGGCTGGCGTCGTGAGAAGCTCGGTGCTTTCTACAAGCCTAACGAGCGCCTCGGTCGAATGACGATCCCAGAGCGCTCGCTCTTCCTCCTCAACCACTACGGCGTGAAGCTCACCGAGGAGGAGTTCATGGCGATCCGTGGTCCGAGCCGTCCGCCGGATTGGGTCGAGAGCAGGCTCGCCCCCACCGCTGAGCCAACGCTCACGATTCTCCTGCGTTCCGCGCGAGATATTCTCATCAGAAAGGTCGGTGCTGAATAGTTAAGGATATGGAAACACTCGACAGGGGGGCGCTTCGTCTCATGATCATGGAGGCACTCGACGAGATTGCCTACGGTGTGGATGAGGGAGACGGATGCATGGATGAGGATGGTCTTGATGAGTTCTCGGTAGCAGGAGCAGTCGCAGGTTACTCACTTCCACTTGGCATGCGTCCTCCCGGTCCTCGCCGTGATATGAGAAGCGTCGCCCAACGCTCCTTCGGCGGCTCGAGCAAGAAACGCAAGAAGATCTGAAAAACTCAGGATCATAACATACAATCTCCCTATGTTCTGGCCCGAAAAGCGGGACATTGGGTAAACCCGGGGAGGGGAAGCGCAAGCCGAAACTCCTCGTCTATCAACAACAAACAATCAAGGATACAATAAAAATCATGGCAATCGATCTCGACGCAATCCGCCGCAAGCTCGGCGAACTCTCTGGCAAGAACAACAAGCGTGACCAGCAGTGGAAGCCTGAGGAGGGCAAGGAATACACGATCCGTCTCCTCGCGTTCCAGGACAACGACGGTCAGCCCTTCAAGGATCGTTGGTACTACTACAACATCGGCAGCAACTCGGGCATCCTCGCTCCCTTCCAGTTCAATAAGCCCGATCCGATCAAGGAGCTCCGCGGCAAGCTCTACGATGAGGGCAGCGACACGAGCCGTGAGCTCGCGAAGAAGGTCGCTCCGAAGATGCGCACCTTCGCTCCCGTGATCGTCCGCGGTGAGGAGGACAAGGGCGTCCGCATGTGGTCCTTCGGCAAGATGGTCTACCAGGATATCCTGAACCTGATGCTCGATGAGGACTACGGTGATATCACCGATCCGCTTGAGGGTCGTGATATCCGCGTCACGGTCACGAAGCTGCCGGGTAAGCAGTTTGCCGACACGAAGATCTCGCCCCGCGCGAAGATCGAACCCCTCTCGAAGGACTCGGCGACCGCCAGGAGGTGGCTCGAGTCGATTCCTCCTATCGATGAGGTGACGAACCTGAAGCCCTACGAGGAGATCAAGAAGATCGTCAACGACTGGATCAACGGCGGGGCGCAGTCGGGTGACGGCACGAGCCGTGGTGGTCCCGCCCCGAGCCGCAGCGAGAACGACAGCAAGCTCGCAGCGTTTGATGATGAGAGCGACGCTCCGAAGTCGAAGAAGCCGAGCGGTGGTCCCAAGGCTGCCGCCCGTGATCTCGATGATGCATTCGCTGATCTCGAGGGCAGCGGGTTCTAGTTCACCGACGCGATGAGGCGGGGGCAGGAGGGTTGAAAGGCTTTCCTGCCCCTTTGCATATATCTGGGATATGATTTAGAATAACGAAGGAGCAAAAATGGCAAAGAAGGATGCTGCGGGCGCCAAGACGTCCGCCGATGATTTTACCAGCGAGCTCATATCCTCGCTCAACAGGGACCATGGTTCCCGGATCGCGTACAACCTGGCGGTGGATACCTCGCCGGCCCATGTGAAGCGCTGGATCTCCAGCGGATCCAGGCAGCTCGATCTCGTTATCTCGAATCGAGCAAGCGGCGGGTTACCCGAGGGTCGAATCGTGGAGATCTTCGGTCCACCCTCGATCGGTAAGAGCCACATCGCGACGCAGATCGCTCGCGCAACCCAGTCGATGGGCGGCATCGTGGTCTACATCGACACCGAGAACGGCACGTCGGTCGAGAATCTGGCAGCGTTGGGTGTCGACGTCTCGAAGCGCTTTGTCTACGTTGACACCCACTGCACTGAAGAGGTGCTTGATATCGCCGAGAAGACGATCCTAAAGGCGAAGGCGATGGCGAAGGACGTCCCGATCACCATCATCTGGGATTCGGTCGCCGCCTCGTCCCCCAAGGCTGAGCTCGAGGGTGCCTATGACAAGGACACGATCGGTCTCCAGGCTCGCGCGATCTCGAAGGGCATGCGCAAGATCACGGGCGTCATCGGTGACCAGAACGTCCTCTTCGTCATCCTGAACCAGATCCGCACGAAGATCGGTGTCATGCACGGTGATCCGACGACGACCCCAGGTGGCATGGCGATCCCGTTCCACGCCTCGGTCCGACTGAAGCTAGGTGCTGGTTCCCACATCGAAAACAAGCAGGGCGAGGCGATCGGTATCAACGTCTGGGCGAAGACGATCAAGAACAAGGTCGCGCCCCCTTTCCGTAAGGTCGAGTTCCGGATCATCTTCGGCAAGGGTATCGAGGAGCATGAGGAGGTGTTCGATGTTCTCCGCGAGCACGGTCCCAATATGGTGAACGATCATCAGGTCTCCGTCGAGGGCACGAGCGCCTGGAAGACGATCAAGGTGACGAACGAGCGGAATGAGAATATCATCGAGAAGAAGTTCTACAAGGCTGATTTCGGTGAGCTCTGGTCTGACCCGCAGTACAAGCCCTGGATCGACGGACTTCTCGAGAAGGCTCTCATCAGAACCACGGTGAGCACCGGCGATCTCGATATCGATCCCGAGTCCTACGAGGAGATGCGAGCATTGAAGGACCAGATGGTCAGCGACATCGACCCGGAGGCCTGATGCTCGGAGGAAGACCCACACTCCTGGTGGATGGAATGAATGTTTGGTTGCGACATTTCTGCGCAAATCCCACCCTCGGAGCGAACGGGCAGGCTGTCGGCGGGATCGTGGGTTTCCTCAACGAGCTGGGCCAGAAATGCGAGTTTCTGAGCCCGCGACGGGTCATCGTCGTCTGGGAGGGTGGTGGTTCTCCCAGACGACGTGCTCTCTTTACTGAGTACAAGACGAAACGTAAGCCCCAGAAGCTCAACCGCTACTACGAGGGTGATATCCCTGACACTGTGGGTAACCGTAATTGGCAGGTTGCGACCCTTGTCCAGCTCCTGAAGCTCCTGCCAGTGCAGCAGAGCTACGTTACCGACTGCGAAGCGGACGATGTCATCGCGTATGTGGCGCGTTACCGGTTGAAGGATGATCCCTGCGTGATCATGTCGTCCGACAAGGACTACTACCAGCTTCTCGATGATCGTGTCAGGATCTGGAGCCCAACCTCAAAGTCATTCGTCAATGAGCCTGACGTCATCACACGCTTTGGCTGCACCGCGCGTAACTTCGTTGCGACCCGCTGCTTCGTGGGCGACGGTGCCGATGGTATCCCGGGCATAGACGGTGCCGGCTGGAAGACCATGGCTAAACGCTTTCCGGAGGTCGCGGGGGAGGCGCAGCTCCATCCGGATGACATTATCAGCATGGCAACCGACCGAGCCTCTCCAAAGGGTCCGCAGCTCTTCAGGAACATCGTCGATGGCGCTGCTCATGCTCGTCTGAACTGGCAGCTCATGTATCTCGATGTGATGTCGCTGTCCGGAGCGCAGGTTGGGAAAATCGACTCGGGACTCGAATCATTCAGACCTGAGGCCAATAAAATGGACTATCTCCGGTTGCTGGTCAAATCTGGTATTAATAATTTCGACCGCGATCGCGTCTTCTTCGAACTGACAAGTCACCTACTTCATACTTAAGAGAGCTCATGTCTTCCAACGAGATTAACGCCGGTGAGGCCCTGTTTCGCCAGTACGGGAAGCAGTTCCAGGAAAAAATCTTCCAATCGCTTTTGACCGACCGTGTCTGGGCAGCCCAGATGGTCGAGGTCATGAAGCCCGACTACTTCGATCTAAAGTACCTTGCGTTCCTCACCGATCGCTACTTCAAACACTTCGAGAAGTTTAAGTGCTTCCCAACGATGCAGCTCCTGGTTTCGATCATCAAGGAGGATCTGCAGCAGGGTCCCGACGCGATCCTGAAGGATCAGATCATCGACTTCCTGCATCGCATGCGAGCGAATCCCGACCCGGGTGACCTCGGTTACGTGAAGGAGAAGTCGCTCGATTTCTGCAAGCGGCAGGCTTTCCGCGAGGCGCTCGAGAAGGCGGTCGAGATGGTCGCCACCGACAAGTTTGAATCGGTCGTCGATCTGATGAAGAAGGCGGTATCGGTCGGCATGGCGAACACCACAGGCCACGATTTCTTCGAGGATGCCGAGGCGCGGTTCGTGAAGATCAACCGCAATCCGTGCCCCACCGGTCTCGATGTCCTCGATGGTAAGGACATCCTCCGCGGTGGTCTCGGTCGCGGTGAGCTCGGCGTCGTCGTCGCGCCAACCGGTGTCGGTAAGTCCCACTGGCTGACAGCGATGGGGGCTCATGCTCTCAAGATGGGTAAGAACGTCGTTCACTACACCTTCGAGCTCACCGAGACGGCGGTTGGTCTCCGCTACGATTCGAACCTCTGCGGGATCCCGTCGAATGACGTTCCTGACATGAAGGAGGATGTCCTCAAGACATACGAGACGATGGATCTCGGTCGGCTCATTATCAAGGAGTATCCGACCGGGACCGCGACCGTGCAGACCCTGCGCAACCATATCGAGAAGCTGAGCCTGAAGGGATTCGTTCCGAGCGTCGTGATCGTCGATTACGCTGATATCATGCGCTCATCGAAAACGTTCGATTCGCTCCGTCATGAGCTGAAGCTTGTCTATGAGGAGCTTCGTAACATGGCGATGGAGCTCAACATTCCGATCTGGACCGCATCACAGGCGAATCGTGAGGCCTCAGCCTCGGATGTCGTTGGGCTTGAGAACATGAGCGAGGCCTACGGAAAGGCGATGGTCGCCGATGTTGTCATCTCCCTCTCGCGAAAGCCAAGCGAGAAGGCCGACGGCTCGGGTCGTCTCTTCGTGGCTAAGAATCGTGCAGGTCGTGACGGGATCCTCTTTCCTATTCACATTGACACATCCCAGTCTAGAATAAAGATTCTGGACGAGAACAGCTTGACTCTGCAAGAATCGATGACGCAGGATAGTACGGACGCGAAGAAGCTCCTGCGCAAGAAGTGGCAGGAAGTGACGGGCAGTAAGTGAGGAGAAATGCTTGCTTTAGCTGTGTTTATCATCTTGCGCAATACATAAGATTATGATCATCGACGTAACCTCCCGCACTTTTTCATGTGATGTATGTTTCAACGAGTTCGAAGGCATTAAGAGAAATCTCGATCTTGAATTTCATTTTTGCAGTAAGAGCTGTATGAACGAAGCGCAAAAAAAAGATGGCATCTTATGGAAAAGGAACAGAGAGAGATGCATCGAGAAACACGGCGTAACTCATCAATTTTCTAGTCCAGAAATTAGAGAAAAAGCATCTCGAACTTGTATTGAGAAATACGGAGTTGCCAACCCGAGTCAAGCTGAATGCGTTAGAAAAAAGAGGTCAGAAACACTTAAAAAAACATTCGCCGCACGTGGAAATGAGATCAGAGAGCAGAGGATGGTTTCAAATCTCGAAAATCTTGGAGTTCCATGGCCGATGATGTCTCAAGATGTTCGTGATAAATCTCGATCTTCTTTTTCTTCACGATACGGAGCGGATGTTAAGTGCGCCATGGATATCAAAGAAGTCGTTGAAAGAACTGACTTTGCAGCAGCGGCAGCGAAGAGACATGAATCCATGAAACGTAACGGTACTTACAAAACTTCAAAGCCCGAGGATCAGATTTACAGCTTTCTTTGTGAAAAGTACGGAACTGATAACGTAATAAGGCAAGCCACGATAGAAAAGTGGCTTATTGACTTCTACGTAAAAACGATCGATACCTACATTCAGGTTGATGGAACGTATTGGCACGGTCACGGTAGAACAAAAGAAGAATTGATGAACTCAGAACATCCTCGCGATAGCATCATACTTCGTAAAAAGATAACTGATGAAGAACAGGCGGTTTGGTTCAAGAAACATTCTAAGAAACTTGTTAGAATAACAGACGAACAAATAAAAGGTGGAGAATTTTCGCTATGAACTCGAAAGAACGTATTCAGCAGGAAGTTAGTGACTATTTCGAGGGTGATGAACTTGCACCTAATGTTTTTTGGAAATATGCTCTTAGAGATTCTGACAATAATTTGTTAGAGACAAGCCCCGACCAGATGCACGCTCGTCTTGCGAAGGAGTTCGCCAGAATCGAATCGAAGTATCCGAACCCGATGGGAGAGGAGGAGATCTACGGTCTCCTGAAGGATTTCTCCCAGGTTGTCCCACAGGGCTCACCGATGTCAGGCATCGGAAATTCGCATCAGCTGCAGTCGTTATCGAACTGCTTCGTGGTCGAGCAGCCTCATGATAGCTACGCTGGCATCCTGTTCACCGACCAGGAGCAGGTTCAGATCATGAAGCGACGTGGAGGTGTTGGGTTCGATATCTCCAATATCCGCCCGAAAGGCCAGCCGACATCGAACGCTGCCCGCAGCACCGACGGGATCGGTGTCTTCATGGAGCGCTTCTCGAACTCCTGCCGTGAGGTTGCGCAGGGTGGCCGTCGTGGCGCCCTCATGCTCACGATCGACTGTCGCCATCCCGAGATCGAGACCTTCATAGACATCAAGCGTGACCTGAAGAAGGTGACGGGTGCCAACATCTCGATCCGCTTCACCGACGAGTTTATGCAGGCAGTCGAGCACAACCAGAGCTTCTGCCTCCGCTGGCCCGTTGAGGCACATCCAGAAGATGCTGAGATCGTGAAGATGGTCGATGCAAAGCAGGTCTGGGACAAGTTTGTGGACGCTGCATGGGCATCAGCAGAGCCCGGCGCCCTGTTCTGGGACACCGTGGTCAACGAGGGCATCGTAGACAACTACAGGGATGTAGGTTACAAGACAATCTCCACAAATCCTTGCGTGACAGGTGACACAGAGGTCATGGTCGCAGATGGTCGTGGATTTGTCGCTATCAAGACACTCGCAGACGAAGGGAGCGATATTCCTGTCTTTGCATGTGATGAACACGGTAAGATCGTCATTAAGACGATGAGAAATCCTCGTGTCACTGGAAAGAATGCGCAGATCTATCGCGTGACTGTCGAGGGTGGCCACTCATTCCGCGCAACTGGCAATCACAAGATGATCATGCGTGACGGAAGTGAGCGCGAGGTGAAAGATCTGATCGCAGGTGATTCTCTTTGGATCTCTCATCACGTCAATGGCAAGTTCAACGAGGCAACGCCAGGTCTCCATGCGACAACATCCCAGGACTACAGCTGGATTCGTAACGGTGGAAATCGAACGTGGAAGTCTTCTCATCGGATCATTTGGGAGCATTTCAACAGCAAGAAGATTGGAAAGAATGAGGTCATTCATCACGTCGACTTCAACTCACTCAACAATCACCCTAGCAATCTCATGCTGATGCGCAAGGAAGATCATGATCGCTATCACGCTGACCTGATCAAGGGTGAGAATAATCCGATCTTCAAGATCAAAGCAGACCCTGTCAGATTTGCTGCATACTCTGAGAAAATGTCAAAGTCAGTGGGTGGCATGAACAACCCACGCGCTTATGAAGCATCGAATGATTCGATTATCGATGCTATCGCGAAGCTGACAATTAGCATTAATCGACGCGTTTCGATCTCAGACTGGACGATGTTCGCCAAGGAGAACAATTTCCCAATCTTCCTGAATGACTTTAGGCTAGATGGCAAGAGCTTCTCTGAGACTTGCTATGAAATCGCAATTTCTTGTGGCATCAAATCAGATATCTGCAGCTTGGATCCTCGCGTGGCACGACGCGCGCTCCAGGCAGAATCCAGCGGTTATCGCTGGCAAGTTGCTAATGGTGACCTCAACGTAGAAAAGACGTGTGAGTGGTGCAAGAGCCCATTCTGGTCAGAATACGATAGGCGTGAAGTCTCTTTCTGCGGTCATTCTTGCTCCAGCAAGTATGCAAACCGTCTTGCAGGCAAGAACCATCGCAGATCTTCAACATTGAGAGCGATGCATGTTTCAAATGGTGAAAAGAAGCGCCAGGCGCAGCTTGAAATATTCACATCACTTCGCAGCACACTAGGAAGAGTTCCTCTTGCTCAAGAATGGGAGATGGCTTGCAAGAAATCAGGATGCTCATCTCGGACAGGAACTCAGAACGGATTTGCGTCGTGGAGCAAACTCAAGACTGCTGCTGAGAGCTTCAATCACCGAGTAATTTCAGTCGAGCTTGCAGGAAATGAAGATGTCTACAATGGAACCGTCGACGATGTTCACACTTTCTGCTTCAGGGTCGGCAGCGAAGAGATTGAGAGATTCAGAAACAAAGCTGATCTAATTCTTGCGAGTCGTCAATGCGGAGAGATCCCCCTCAGTCCCTATGACAGCTGCCGCCTTATGGTTGTTAATCTCACCACATTCGTGAATGAGCCCTTCACGGGAAATGCCGTCTTTGACTTTGAGAGATTCGGAAAGGTTGTCTATGCAGCGCAACGTCTCATGGATGACCTTGTCGATCTTGAGGTTGAATGTGTCGATCGAGTGCTTGCAAAGATCGATCGTGACCCACAGCCTGAGCACGTGAAGAAGATTGAGCGTGACCTCTGGGCGAAGATCAGAGCCGCCGGTCTCAACGGCCGCCGTACTGGTCTCGGTATCACAGGACTTGGTGACGCGCTCGCAGCGCTTGGACTCAAGTACGGCTCCGACGATTCAATTCAAATGACAGAGGTAATATACCGCAACCTGGCACGGTGGGCACACTATTCCTCACTCGTCATGGCCAAGGAGCGCGGAGCGTTCCCTGTCTGGGACTACGAGAAGGAGAAGGACCACAGGTATCTAAACAATGTCATGGACGCAGTCGGCGAGCTTAGCGCGGAGACGCGCAACATGTGGCAGACCACAGGTCGACGCAACATTGCGCTCACCACCACAGCACCGGTCGGTTCTGTTTCTATTCTCACGCAGACCACATCCGGCATTGAGCCTGCATTCCTCCTATCCTACAAGCGCAGAAAGAAGATAACTCAGGGAGACCTCACATCGCGTGTCGATTTCGTGGATCCCATGGGCGACAAGTGGCAGGAGTACACGGTCTATCACCACTGGTTCAAGAAGTGGATGGACGTCACCGGCAAGACGGACCCGCAGGAGAGTCCATACTGGGGTGGTACCGCCAACGACATCGACTGGGTCAAGTCGGTTGATATCCAGGCAGCAGCGCAGAAGTGGATCGATCACTCAATCTCCAAGACCTGTAACCTCCCGAGCTCCGCCACGAAGGAAACTGTTAACGACATTTACCTCCGAGCTTGGAGGTCTGGATGCAAGGGTTTCACGGTCTACCGTGAAGGCTGCCGGACCGGCGTGCTTGTCCAGACCGACGAGCAGAAGAAAGAGAAGAGGGCGGACGACGGTCGTCTCATCCCAAGACGTCCAAAGTCGCTCGAGTGTGACATCCATCGCGTCTCGATCCGCAACGGTGAGAATCCTGAATCCTGGCTCGTTCTCGTGGGTTTACATGATGATAAGCCCTATGAGGTATTCTGCGGAATCCCTGAGAATATCGAGATTCCCAAGAGGTATAAGTCAGGGTCTCTCATCAAGAACGGTAGACGCGGTGGTGTGACAACCTATAACCTCCAGGTTCCAGTCGGTGATGATGATAACCTCGTCTTCAAGGATATTATCAACCTGTTCGACAATCCAACCCAGGGAGCTTTCACCAGGACAATCTCCTTGGCTCTACGTCATGACGTTCCGCTCCTTTATGTTGTGGAGCAGTTGCAAAAGGACAAGAACAGCGATATGTTTTCATTCGGCAGGGTGATCGCCCGGGTCCTAAAAGGATACATAAAAGATGGCACTAAATCTACTGAAAAGGGTTGCCCGGAGTGCGGTAATTCCGAGCTTGTCTACCAGGAGGGTTGTCTCTCCTGCAAGGCATGCGGTTACTCGAAATGCAAGTGAGAAAGGGCTAGAAGAAGACACCAACATAACACAAGAGGGGTATGCAGTGAATTTTATCGCGGATGTCTCCCAACACATCAAGGCAGTAGAGCTTCGGGTCGATCCAGTCATCGTTCGGGTCAACAAGTTCGATGAGGATTCCGCGAAGGAGTTCGTCGATGCGATAAGTCGAGCCCAGAACACAGGGCAGTCTATCATTCCTGTGGTTATCGACAGCTACGGCGGTCAGGTCTACTCCCTCATGACGATGATCGGAGCGATCAGGGCTTCCCGGATTCCGGTGGCTACCATCGTGGAGGGCAAGGCGATGAGCTGCGGGGCGCTTCTCTTCAGCTTCGGTACCGAGGGCAAGCGCTACATGGATCCGGATGCCACCCTGATGATCCACGATGTCTCGTCCTTCGCGATGGGCAAGGTCGAGGAGATCAAGGCCGACGCGAAGGAGGTCGAGCGCCTCAACAAGAAGGTCTATGAGATGATGGCCCGGAACTGTGGCAAACCCTCGGATTACTTTCTGAAGATGGTCCACGAGCGTGGTCACGCTGACTGGTACCTCGATGCCCAGGAGGCGAAGGGTCACAACATCGCGAATGAACTTCGCGTTCCGACGTTAACCTGCAAGGTTGATCTCAACTACATTCTGGATTGAACATGAATATCGTGGCGGAATACATCTGGCAAGACGGTAGCACACCGACGAGCAAGCTTCGTAGCAAGACAAAAGTTTTTAACCTCAGCAACGATGATCAGACACTCGCAATCGAGCACATACCAAGGTGGACATTCGACGGCTCATCCACTGGGCAGGCTACTGGCGATAAGAGCGATTGCACCCTTGTTCCTGCGCGATTCATCCTTGATCCGACCCGTGAGAAGAATCACGAGCGGATTCACATCATCGTCCTCTGTGAGGTGTTCACGGCCGATGATCAGCCGCACCCAACGAACACCCGCGCTCTGCTTCGTGGGGTTAGCGGCAAGGTTACCGAGCATGAGCCGCTCTTCGGCATCGAGCAGGAATATACCATGTTTAAGGATGGTCGTCCGCTCGGCTGGCCCACGGGTGGTTACCCTCCCCAGCAGGGACCATTCTACTGCGGGGCTGGCTCCGATGAGGTATTCGGTCGGGACCTTGTCGAGGAGCACATGGCTGCCTGCCTCGATTCCCGGATTCTACTTTGCGGTGTCAACGCCGAGGTGATGCCCGGTCAATGGGAGTTCCAGATCGGCACCGCCGACGCTCTCACCGTGGCGGACCATCTCACCCTCGCACGCTGGCTCATGTATCGTATCGGTGAGAAGTATGGTATCACCATCAAGCTCGATCCGAAACCCGTCGCGGAGCTCAACGGCGCTGGGGCACACACAAACTTCTCGACAAGGTCGATGCGTGAACCTGGTGGTATGGCGGTGATTGAGCAGGCCTGCGAGTCGCTCCGGGCACAGCACGCGCTGCACATCGCGAGCTACGGTCATGGTATCGAGGCTCGACTCACCGGTCACCACGAGACCTGCTCCTACAAGGATTTTCGCTGGGGCGTGAGTGACCGCGGAGCCTCCATCCGGATCCCGCTGCACGTGGCGCAGGCAGGATGTGGTTACCTCGAGGATCGTCGACCCTGCGCAAATGTTGACCCCTACGTGGTCATCAGACTCCTGCTAGAGACGGTCTGCGGGGTTGGATGAAGCCTGCAAGGATGGAGCTGCTCGTCAAGGTGGTCGCCTGGCGGATGCTCTCTATGACCTGCGGATTTACGATCGCTTACGCTTTCACGGGCAGGGTCGCTGAATCAGTTGGTATCACGATTGTGATCGGTCCGACCCTCGCGCTGGTTCAGTGGGTGTTTGAGATGCTGTGGGACAGATACGTTAGGGAGAGGTTACGAAATGTCATATCAGGAAAACAAGGTTGAGCTGGCTGGCTGGTATGGATCAGACGAGACCCATGCTTTATCTGCTTGGACGTCGACCTCTCGAGAGCTTACAGACGAGAAAAAGAATAGAATCCCACAGCTTCTAAAGATGCTCGCAGAGCAGGGACATCACACCGTTTTTGAAAAATCTAGCCTGCAATTTTTAGTGACAGTGGACACGAGCGTCCACATCCAGCTTCTTAAGCATCGTATCGGCGTCTCGATCAATGCGGAGTCGGCGCGCTATAAAGAGCTCAAGGACGACAAGTACTACGTACCCACCGACTGGCCCGTGGACGAGAGGGAGAGGTACATCGAGTTCATGGAGGATGCCATGGTGCGATACCACAACACCCTACAGCGGCTTATCGACGGCGGGATGGATCGTAAGCGTGCGAAGGAGTCGGCTCGCTTTTACATTCCCTATGGCAATCAAGTTACGATGGACGTCATGTTCAACTGGCGTTCGTTTAATCATTTCCTGGGTCTCAGGATGAAACCGGAAGCTCAGCGTGAGATTTGCTGGCTTGCTGAGGAGATGTTGCGACACGTTCGTAGGATTCCCGGAAATCCTTTCGAACACACGATCAACGCATTCGGGTATGGGAATTACGAGCAGGAAGCTTTCGTTCCGCAGCAATAGTTCATTCAGCTTTGAATAAAATGACCTTCTGCGTCCTTTTAATACAGAGGGCAAAATGTTTTTTCTAATCGGCCTACTTCTTGGATGTCACGCTCACGCTCATGAAATTCATGCTCACCATAGCGGCCGTGGTCACCACGTGAGCTATGTTGTGCATGCACCCAGCCCTGCGCGTTGGGTGCCCGGCTACTACAATCGTTACGGAGTATGGATGTCAGGACATTGGGTTTCTCATGCAGCGAGACCTGCTCCACATCCACATGCACCCCGCGATTGCCACAAGCACCGCAACAGTCGCACTCATTGCTCTCGTCATTGAATAGTTATCCCAGTGGTTAGATAGAATTTTACCACCGGAGCTAAGTCATGTCGCCCATTCAATTGATCGCTGTCGATTCATCGATCGTCTCGTCATACGATAAGTCAGGAAAGACCGGAGGTCCACGCGTAAGCTGCACCCCCATCGCGAAGCTCGGCAAGGCGGGCGTCGCCCACCCCGAGGTCGCGACCGCGCTCCTTGCGCTCTCCGAGGCAGTTGCAGCCGCGGGCGGTGATTTCAGGGTGACAGAGCTCCATCGTGATATCGCGGTCCAGAAAGCCGCCAGACAGAAGTATGATAACTGGGCGGCGGCTGGTAAGCCGAAGCCAGGTACCCATGGTTGGAATGCGACCACGATGAAGAACGCCTTCGTCGCCGCGCCGGGCCGCTCCGGTCACAATGCTGGTCGCAGCATCGACGTGCACCTCGACGTCCTCAAGTTTCCCGGTCTTCCTGCTGATAAGCAGCTTGACAGGCTCTGGGAGATCGCCACGCTGCTCGGCTGGAAGCCCATCATCAGGTCGGCTGATGAGCGTGCGAGCGAGGCCTGGCACTTCGACTATCCTGGTGAGCTCTCCGGCGTGATGACCCGGCTCGGATACGAGCAGTGGGCCCTCTGCGGTGCGCTTCTCGTCGGGCACGGCGATCTGCAGGGGTTTCCGGCTGTGACACAGGCCCTCCTCGTCCGCGCTGGATACGACATCGGTAAGATCGACGGTGCCATCGGCCCCAAGAGCATCGCTGCTCTCGCCGATGCCCTGGGGTTCTCGACAGCCGATGCAGGGGCAAGGGTCGCTGCGAAGGATGAGTCGATCTGGCCCACGCTTCTTGCGCTACCTGCGAAATAGCCGCGTCATCTTCGGACGGGAGTGATAATTAGTTCAGAGAGATATCATGAGCTTAAATAATCCAGCGATGCATGAGGGATTCGTTCCCGCCTACCAGGTCTCAGCGGTTCCGTTCGTCACATCGTCAGCCGTGACGACCGTGGATCAGATCGACTTTCCATTCGTGACCCGGTTCTTCACGGTGCAGAACACGAGCGCGACCCCACTTCGATTCGGTTTCACCCAGCTCGGGGTGCAGGGAACGAACTACTTCGTGATACCTTCCGGCAGCAGTTACACCGGTGAGATCAGGACTGACCGACTCTTCGTCTCAAGTTCTACCGCAGCGTCGATCTCCTACTCCGTCATCGCAGGTCTCACAGGAATTCCAAACAGGAACTTCCAGACCATCACTGGTTCGAATGGATTCATAGGGGTTGGCTGATCCAGCTGTAAAGTGGAAATCCGCAGTTAAGATAACTGCATGTGGATTCCCCCCAAATTCGGTCTCATCCAGGAAAAGTACTGGCCCGACGGCTGGAAGATCCTCGTCTGCTGCCTGTGTCTCAACCTAACCAAACGTGCTCAGATGGAGCCCGTCGTTGAGGAGATGTTCCTCCGCTGGCCCACACCGCAGGCGCTCGCAGCTGCTTCCGATACCGATCTAGAAGCCCTCATCACACCGCTCGGGATGCAGCGTAAGCGGACGCAGACCCTCAAGCGGATGTCCGCCGAGTACGCCACCGGTGGTTGGACCCAGGCGAAGGAGCTCCATGGCATCGGCAAGTACGGTGATGATGCCTACCGGATCTTCATCCTCGGCGACTGGCGCGCGGTGGAGCCGAAGGATCATGCTTTGACGGACTATCATGAGCATCTGCGGAATACGCTCGGCAACGGAAATACTTAGGGAGCATGATTTCTCAAATTTATCTTCGTCGTCTTATCGAGTCTGTGCTCCTTGAGGGAGTCAAGGACTCTCAACGAGAGTTGAGAGACAAGTTCAGCTCATATACTGAAGAGATTGACGGGCTAAGTAACAAGGCAATCACGTGGTTGTCCGCCAGGTTCGGCTCTCGAGCGACGAGACCAATGCCAGAGGATAAGTTTCCCATGGCGCTGGATGCCATCATCAAATACGAGCCTCGAAGCGCAGACATCGGTAGGAAGTTCATGACGAATGAATACTTCAGGAAACTGATTGAAACGGAGTTTCCAGACAGATCGTGGACCTCCCCCGCAGACCCGACCACGATGAGCGCAATCGAGATGCTTAGGGTTGTTGAGCTTTCGAATCAAAAGAAGCCAAGGATCGAGGTTAATCGTTCACAGAGCATTGAGGGTGATAAGATCGATCGGGTCGGTCCTTGGGAGATCTACGAGGCTTCCAGCCGCGAGAACAGCTGTAATATCGTGGGTCTCAACAAGGAATCTGGAAAGCCTAACACCGAATGGTGCACGGTGAGAACGGACGCCTCGAATCTCTTCTACAACTACGTAGCCAAGTACAATCTGTTTACTCTCGTTCACCAGGGTGATGTTCCCTCCCGGAAGAAGTGGGTCTCGATAGCCATGAACGATGATGGGACTGTGGAGTATGAAGGTACCCCGGGTGAGCAGCCCACGGTCGATGGCGCGAATAATGCCATGGACGAGGGCGGTCTGAGACGCATGCTTGGAGCTGACTTCGACGGTGTTATAGAGACTTTAGGGGAGCGGGTGAAGAGTCACAGTGGGGTGTCACTCGCTCGAGCGAAAATCAGAGATGCTGCCCGTGATGTCCAGGGTTTCAACTACATCATGCAGGGTATATCGAAGACGGAGGCTGCCTCCCTGAAGCAGCAGGTCGCGAAGGTTCCTGGGGTCTCGAATGATATAGCCCAGCTCCTTGCTGATGATCCTGAGTGGAGGGTGAGACATATGCTCGCCCAGAACAAGGGCATTCCCGTTGATGTCATCGAGAAGCTCTCCCGCGATGAGAACGCTGAAGTGCGTCAGAGGATCGCAAAAAATGAGGCAACCCCTCCTGAAACGCTCGCACGTCTCGCGAACGATAAGGAGGTTGTTTACCACGTCGTTATGAACCCTCGTGCTCCACCTGAAACTCTTGCCTCACTTGCAGATGTTTCGTTCTTGGACAGAATGCTGAATCGTACCGACAGGGATCTTCTCAAGGCTGTCGGTAAGAATCCATCGACTCCTGTTCAAGCGCTTCAGAAGCTTGCTAAGAATTCCGATTACTACATTCGCCTGGGAGTCGCTCAGAACAACGCAACTCCCGCCAGCTTACTTCGTCAGCTTGCAAATGATGATGACTCCAGCGTTCGTGTCTCTGTCGCGTACAACAAGAGCACAGACATCAACATCGTGCGTGAGCTCGCGAACGACAGTAACGGAAGCGTTGCGATGACAGCACGTGAGGTGCTGAGGAAACGTGACTTGAGCGAATCCAGCTTACGCCAGCTCATCAGGCGGATGATCTAGATCCCCTATATTTAGGAGCATGAGAATCTCCAAGTCCGAACTCCGCATGCTCGTTGAGTCCTTCCTTCTCGAGGGGCCCAAGTACGATCAGCGTGATC
>Ga0194132_10001606_pt1 | contig 45390 bp, 43 predicted proteins | sample TA2KigOf80mmetaG_FD_148612 | JGI IMG/M metagenome (GOLD analysis project Ga0194132, IMG submission 148612) | Freshwater microbial communities from Lake Tanganyika, Tanzania - TA2015054 Kigoma Offshore 80m | ecosystem: Environmental > Aquatic > Freshwater > Lake | place: Tanzania: Lake... | reverse complement strand
ACCCGCGCATCTGGCGCATCGGCTTCACCGGTTCGGTGCAAACCGGCATGGCGATCCAGCGCTCGGCCGCCGAGGTGGCGGTCAAGCACATCTCGCTCGAGCTGGGCGGCAAGAACCCGATGATCGTCTGCCCCGACGCGGACCCGGACCAGGTCGCGAAGGCCGCAGTGGGCGGCATGAATTTCGCCTGGGCAGGGCAGAGCTGCGGTTCCAACAGCCGGCTCCTGCTGCACGAATCGCTGCACGACGCCGTTGTCGAACGCATCGTCGCGCAGGTCAGCGCGATCAGGCTCGGCGATCCGCTCGACCCGGCGTCGCAGATGGGCCCGGTGAATTCAGCGGGCCACTACCAGCGGGTGCTCGGCTTCGTCGAATCCGCCCGCGCGGACGGAGCGAAACTGCTCACGGGCGGCAAGCGGCCGGCCGGTGAGGCATTTCGTCGCGGGTACTGGCTCGAGCCGACCGTGTATGCCAACGTCACGCCGTCGATGCGGGTTGCCCGCGAGGAGATCTTCGGGCCCATCCTGTCGATCCTGAAGTGGCGTACCGAAGAAGAGGCCATCGCCATCGCCAACGGCACGGAGTACGGCCTTGCCTCCGGCGTGTGGACGAAGGATCTCAGGACCGCAATGACCTTTGCCCGGAAGCTGCAGTCCGGCTTCGTCTGGGTGAACACGACCGCGCGGCATTTCGTAGGCATGCCCTTCGGCGGCTGGAAGAACAGCGGCATCGGGCTGGAAGAGTGTCTCGCGGAACTCCTGAGCTACACCCACAACAAGGCGGTGCACGTCTTCGTGTAACGCCACGGACCTGAAAGGCCCGGATCTTGAACACCATCGCCAATCGCTTCGGGCCCTTCTGGTTGCAGCCCGGGGTCACCTCCGGGCACATGCTCACGCTGTTCGGCGGCGCGTTCTCCACGATCGGCCTGCTCACCTTCATCGCGCTCAGCACGCCCTTCGTGCTGACCCAGTACCTGCAGATCCCGCAAGGCCAGCAGGGCACGGTCAGCGGCTGGTTGCACGTCTACCAGGAAGTGATCGCCATCGCGCTGTTCGGTCCGATCGGCGTGCTGGCCGACCGTATCGGTCGCCGGGCGGTCTACGTGGGCGGCCTGTTGTGCATGGCGGCGGGCTACGGGCTGTACAGCTATGCGGACAGCCTGCCGGAACTGTTCGCCTACCGCTTCATCTACGCCGTCGGCATCGTGGCGGCCACCGGCATGCTCGGCACGATCATCGCCGACTACACCGAGCCGCGTTCGCGCGGCATCGGCGTGGCGACCATGGGCGTGCTGAACGGTATCGGCGTGATCTTCGTCGCGGTGGGCCTAGGGCAGCTGCCGCAGATGTTCGTCGAGGGTGGCGCCACCCAGGAGCAGGCCGGCCACTATGCCCACCTGATCGTCGCGGGCCTGTGCGCCTTCTTTGCCTTCTGGATGGCCGCGGGACTGAAGAGCGGCACTCCGGTGGCGAAGACCGAGCGCCTGCCCGTGCGCGACCTGATGCGCAGCGGCTACGCCGAGGCGCTCGCCAATCCGCGCATCGCGCTGTCCTATGCCTGCGCCTTCATCGCCCGCAGCGACCTCGTGCTGCTGGGCACCTACAGCGTGCTGTGGGGCACTACAACCGCGGCGGCGCAGGGCCTGCCGGCGGCCGAGGCGCTCGCCGAAGGCCGCAAGGTCTTCGCCATCGCCAGCACCGCGGCGCTGCTATGGCTGCCCGTCATGGGCATCATCATCGATCGGCTGAATCGCGTCACGGGCGTCATCATCGCCATGTCGATCGCGACCGCGGGCTACCTCGGCACGATCTTCATCGACGACGTGCTGTCGCGCGAGGCCATACCGCTGCTGATACTGCTCGGCATGGGCCAGATCAGCGCTTTCGCCGGCGCTCAGACGCTGATCGCGAAGGAAGCCACCAACGAGACGCGCGGATCGGTCGTCGGCATGTTCAACGTGTTCGGCGCGGTCGGCATCCTGATCTCGACGGCTGTCGGCGGTTTGCTGTTCGACAACGTCGGGCCGCATGCGCCGTTCAATCTCGTCGGCGGGCTGAGCCTGCTGCTGGTCGCTGCAGCCGTGATCGTGCGGCGCCGGGCGCCGGGCCCGCTGTCCGACCGCGGCGCCGGCATCGCGCTCGGGCATTGAAAACCCGCCGCCAAGGCCCCATGGAAAGGGTTCCGGGTCGATAGTTTCGGAACCTAACCATTGCCCGGCGGACCGGGCGGGGTCTACCATTTCCCGCGATGATTTCCGGCAACCTGCCTTGAGCGCCGCCGCCATCGACACAACGCCCGACAGCCGCCGCATCGACCTGCCCATCCAGGGCATGACCTGCGGCGCCTGCGCGGTGCGGCTGGAAGGCGCGCTGGGCCAGGTGCCCGGCATCCGCCAGGCCACGGTGAATTTCGCCCTGGAGCGGGCCGACGTCACCTTTGATCCCGCAGCCACCAGCGCCGCCGGCGTGGCCGAGGCCGTGACCCGCGCCGGATTCGCGGTTCCGGCCCAGGCCTTTTCATTCGGCATCGGCGGCATGACCTGCAGCGCCTGCTCGGGCCGCATCGAGAACGCGCTGCGCGCCGTTCCCGGAGTCGTCGAGGCCAACGTGAATCTCGCGCTGGAACGCGCCGACGTGCGGGCCACTGCAGGCGTGGTGACCGTGGAGGCACTCGCCGCTGCCGTGACACGGGCCGGCTACGAGCCGCGCATCCGCTCGGCAGCCGCCACGCGGGCTGCAGCCGATGAAGCCCAGCGGGCGGCGGACGAGCGCGCGCTGCGGCATGAACTGCTGATGCTGGTCGGCGCCGCGCTCTGCACGCTGCCGCTGCTCGTGCAGATGGGCGCGATGATGTCCGGCATCCACTGGCAGCTCTCGCCCTGGCTCGAGCTGGCAGTGGCGACGCCGGTGCAGTTCTTCTTCGGCGCTCGGTTCTACCGCGGCGCGTGGAAGGCGTTGCGCGCCCGTTCCGGCAACATGGACGTGCTGGTCGCCCTCGGCACCACGGCCGCCTACGCGTACAGCGTCTACCTGCTCCTCACGCTCGGCGACATGTCCATGGGCCGGCTGTACTTCGAGGGCTCGGCGGTCGTGATCACGCTCGTCATGCTCGGCAAGTACCTGGAAGTGCGCGCCAAGCGCGGCACCACTGCCGCCATCCGCCAGCTGATGGACCTGCGCCCGCAGACCGCGCGCGTGCGCCGCGCCGACGGTCGCGAGGAGGAGATCGCCGTCGGCGATGTGCTGGCGGGCGACACCGTCGTCATCCGGCCGGGCGAGCGCGTTCCCGTCGACGGCCAGGTCGTCTCCGGCGCGAGCGAGATCGACGAAGCGCTGATCACCGGCGAGAGCCTGCCGGTGCCGAAGGCGGCTGGCGACACCGTCACCGGCGGTGCGATCAACGGCACGGGCCTGCTCGAGGTGCGGGCGACGGCGGTGGGGGAGGACTCCACGCTCGCGCGCATCATCCGCATGGTCGAGAACGCCCAGGGCGGCAAGGCGCCCGTGCAGCGGCTGGTCGACCAGATCAGCGCCATCTTCGTGCCGGTGGTCATCGCCATCTCGCTGGTTGCCTTCGTCGGCTGGATGCTCTTCGACGGCAATTTCGAGCACGCGCTGATTGCGGCCGTGTCCGTCCTGGTGATCGCCTGTCCCTGCGCCCTGGGACTCGCCACGCCGACCGCGATCATGACCGGCACCGGCGCCGCCGCGCGCGCCGGCATCCTCATCAAGGACGTCGCGTCGCTCGAGCGCGCCCACCGCATTGACACGGTGATCTTCGACAAGACCGGCACGCTGACTGAGGGCCGGCCCACGGTCGTCGGCCTCAGTGCGCCGGGCGGTGACGAGTCGGCGCTGCTCGCGCTTGCCGCATCCGTGCAGCAGGGCAGCGAGCACCCGCTCGGTGCCGCCATCCGCGAGCGTGCCGCCGCTTCCCGGCTCGCCCTGCGTCCCGTGAGCGACTTCCGCAGCACCACCGGCCTCGGCGTCAGTGGCACGGTCGACGGCCGCGAAATCGTCATCGGCAATGCCGCCTTCCTCGGCCAGCGCGGCGTCGACATCGGCGCCGGCGAGGCGCAGGCGCAGGCCTGGCAGGACGAAGCACGCACCGTCGTCTGGGTCGGCGAAGGCAAACGGCTCGCCGGTTTGCTGGCGATCGCAGACCCCGTGCGCGCCGAGACAGCCGCAGCCATCCGTGGCCTGAAGGCCATGGGTGTGCGCAGCCTCATGGTCTCGGGCGACACCCAGCGCGTCGCGGATGCCATCGGCCGCGAGGCGGGCCTGGACGAGGTCCGCGGCGGCGTGCGGCCCGACGGCAAGGCGGAACTCGTCGCGGCGCTGAATCGCGCGGGTCGCGTCGTTGCCATGGTCGGCGACGGCATCAACGATGCGCCGGCGCTTGCGGCGGCGGATGTCGGCATCGCCATGGGGACGGGCACCGATGTCGCGATGGAGACCGCCGGCATCACGCTGATGCGGCCGGATCCGCGCCTGGTCGCAGGTGCCGTGGCGGCGAGCCGCGTGACCTTTCGCAAGATCCGCCAGAACCTGTTCTGGGCGTTTATCTACAATGTCATCGGCATTCCGCTCGCGGCATTCGGGCTGCTCAGCCCGGCGCTGGCGGGCGCCGCCATGGCGATGTCGAGCGTCAGCGTGGTGAGCAACTCCCTGTTGCTGCGGCGCTGGAAGCCCGATCTCACCGGCGGCTGAATTCAGGCACTCGAGAGGAGCACGACGTGGACAAGGTAAGCATCAAGGTATCGGGCATGACCTGCGGCGGCTGCGAGCGCAGCGTGCAGAACGCGCTGACGAGTCGCGCCGGCGTGACTGCCGCGAAAGCGGATCGCACGGCAGGCCTGGTGACGGTGGAGTTCGACCCGGCGCAGATCGAGCGCCCTGCCATCGAGAAGGCGATCACCGAGGCGGGCTTCAAGGTCGCCGCGTAAGCCTGGCGTAACGGATATCCAGTCAAACACGTCTCTCAGTCCGGGGCACCGCCCTCGCTCGGGGAACTCTTACTCGCTCGGGCGGCACCCCGGACTGAGAGACGCGTTTGACTGGATATCCGGATGCGGCGAGCTCGACGCGCAGTCATTCGAGCAGAAGGGAGCCCGTCCGGGCGAGTAAGACTTCCCCGAGCCCGGACGGGCTCCCTTCTGCTCGAATGACTGCGCCTTACTCCACCAGCCGGAAGTCATCCGCGTCGCGCCAGGCCGGAAACTTCTCGCGGTAGGCGAGCAGCGATCTCCCATCCAGCCTCACGCTGACCGCCCCCGCGCGGTCGCCGGCATCGGCGATCAGGTTGCCGAACGGGTCGGCGGCGAGCGTGTCGCCGCTGTAGCGGATGCCGTTGCCATCCAGGCCGATGCGGTTCACGCCGGCGACATAGCACTGGTTCTCGACCGCGCGCGCCGGCAGCAGGGCGCGCCAGGCGCTGCGCCGGGCGGCGGGCCAGTTGGCCACGTAGAGCTGCAGGTCGAAGGCGTTCGCGCCGCGGCTCCACACCGGGAAGCGCAGGTCGTAGCAGATCAGCGGGCAGACCCGCCAGCCGCCGATCTCGAACACGGCACGCTCCCTGCCGCCGACGTAGTGGCGGTGCTCGTCGGCCATGCGGAACAGGTGGCGCTTGTCGTACCAGCCGGGCCTGCCGTCGGGCGGCATCCACACGAGGCGGTTGCGGTAGCTGTCAGCGTCGCGGATGACGAGGCTGCCGCAGAGCGTGATGCCGTGGCGGCGGGCGGTGTCGGCCATCCATGCGACCGACGGACCATCCATCGTCTCTGCGACCGCTTCGGGCGCCATCGTGAAGCCCGTCGTGAACATCTCCGGCAGCACGACGAGGTTGCCCCGGCCTGCCTCGCCCGCGATGACGCCGGCAAAGTGTTCGCGGTTCGCCGCGGCATCCAGCCAGGCGAGCGGGGACTGGACCAGGGTGACGGTCAGATCCTGCACAGGATCTGCGCGGCACGCTCGAGGGTGGCGATGTCCTTGGCGAAGCAGAACCGCAGCACGCGCGCGGCGGGCGGCTTCTCGTAGAACACGGACACCGGGATTGCGGCGACGCCCGACTCGCGCGTCAGCCGCAGGGCGAAGTCGACGTCGCCCTGGTCGGTGATCGCGGAATAGTCGGCGAGCTGGAAATACGTGCCCGCCGAGGGCAGCAGCCGGAACCGCGACTCGCGCAGCAGGTGGAGGAAGCGGTCACGCTTGTCCTGGTAGAACCCGCCGAGTCCCAGGTGGTGTTCCGGCGTGGTCGTCAGGTACTCCGCCAGCGCTTTCTGCATCGGCGTGACGACGCAGAACTGCGCGAACTGGTGCACCTTGCGGAATTCCTCGCTGAGCGCGGGCGGCGCGACGCAGTAGCCGATCTTCCACCCGGTGGCGTGGTAGGTCTTGCCGAAGGACGACACGACGAGGCTCTTCTCCCGCAGTTCCGCGTGGCGGTTCAAGCTTTCGTGACGCGCACCGTCGAAGACGATGTGCTCGTAGACCTCGTCGCCCAGCACCGTGATCGGCCGGTCGCGCGTCAGGTCCGCCAGCGCCTCCAGGTCGGCAGCATCGAGCACCGCGCCCGTCGGGTTGTGCGGCGAATTGACGATGACCAGCCGGGTGCGCGGCGTGATCGCGGCGGCGACGCGCTGCCAGTCGACGCCGTAGCGCGGGGCCGTGAGCGGCACGTGCACCGTGCGGCCCCCGGCGAGCGTGACGGCGGGCTCGTAGGAGTCGTAGGCCGGATCGAAGACGATCGCTTCGTCGCCGGGATGCACGACGGCCTGGATGGCGCTGAAAATCGCTTCGGTCGCGCCTGAGGTGACCGTCACGTCGCTGACCGGGTCCACCTGCCGCCCGTAGAGCGCGAGCACCTTGGCGGCGATCGCCTCGCGCAGCTCCGGCATTCCCGCCATCGGCGCGTACTGGTTGGCGCCGTCGCGCAGGTGGTGCACGACCCGGTCCAGCAGTCCGGCAGGCGTTGCGAAATCCGGAAAGCCCTGGCCGAGGTTGATCGCGCCGCATTCCCGGGCGAGCTGCGACATGACGGTGAAGATGGTCGTGCCGACGCCTGGCAGCTTGCTGGTGGCGGGCGGGGCGATCGACGCCGGGAGTGGTTCGCGGGTTGCCGATGGCTTCATCAAGGCGTCAATCGTTTGACACGTTCTCGGGCGTCATCGATGATAGCAGCCGGGTTGTTTGTTTCGTCAGCGAATTGCGGGTGACTCCCTGGCGGAAGTGCCCGGCAAGTCCTGGGGGTGCGCATGTCCCAACTCAACGAGTCCGCCACCGTGGACGGCCCGCTGCCACCTGCGCCCGAAGATCCCGCTGCCCAGGATGCCGCCCTCGCGCGCGACCGGGCACTGTACTACCCGACGGGCCAGAGCCCGCGCATCCAGGTCGTGCGCCGGCTGCTGGAACAGGTCGCGCCGTTCAACACCAACGTGCTGGTGACGGGCGAGTCCGGCACCGGCAAGGAGTGGGCCGCCCGTTACGTGCATGCGCTGTCCCCGCGCAGCCACGCGCCCTTCGTGCCGGTGAACTGCGGCGCAATCCCCGGTGACCTGCTCGGGAGTGAGCTGTTCGGCCACGAGAAGGGCGCCTTCACCGGCGCGATCGCGAGCCGCGTCGGCCGCTTCGAGGCGGCGGAGGGCGGCACGCTGTTCCTCGACGAGATCGGCGACATGAGCCTGCCGATGCAGGTGAAGCTGCTGCGCGTCCTGCAGGAGCGCGTCTACGAGCGCGTGGGCAGCAACCGCAGCCGCAGCTGCGACGTGCGCATCATCGCGGCGACCCATCGCAATCTCGAAACCGCCATCCGCGAGGGCAAGTTCCGCGAGGACCTCTTCTACCGGCTGAACGTCTTCCCCGTCGAGCTGCCACCGCTCAAGGACCGCAAGGACGACCTCGCCGAGCTGATCGCGAACATTCTCGAGCACTGCCGGCGCCTCGGGCGGCAGCCGGTGACGCTCACGGGCGGCGCGTTGCGCATACTGCGCTGCTGCGACTGGCCTGGGAACATCCGCGAGCTGGCGAACCTGATGGAGCGGCTGTGCGTGCTGTACCCGGGCCAGTCCCTCGACATCCCGCAGCTGCCGAGCCGCTACACGGCGAACGCGCCCCTGCGCGACGGTGAGCGCGAGATCGTGCACCGGCGCATCGCCACCGGCCCGCAGTTCCAGGACCACGAGATGCCCACCGGCGACGTGCCGCTGAAGGCCTACATCGAGAACATCGAGATCTCGCTCATCCGTCGCGCCCTGATCGACACCCAGGGTGTCGTCGCCCACGCCGCGCAGAAGCTCAAGATCCGCCGCACGACGCTGGCCGAAAAGATGAAGCGCTACGGCATCCATGCCGAGGAAGTGGTCGCGCCTACCGTGTGAGCTACGCCGCCTGGATGCTGTCGTAACTCGTGTGCTGGTTGCGGCCGTTGCGCTTGGAGTGGTAGAGCGCGGCGTCCGCTGCGGCGAGCAGTTCCTTTGACGACGGGAAATTGCCGGCTGCCGTCAGCGTGGCAATGCCGGGCGACAGCGTGATCGAGAATTTCGCGCCCTGCTCGTTGTCGATCACGGTTTTCCGCGCGCGGGCGACCTCAGGTGCTGGAGGGAAGCGGGAAAATTATTCTTGTATCGTCAGCGCGCGGCAAATCTATACTTGCGGCCTCATCATCCGCCTTGCGTTCGGGAGAATTCGCATGGTGATTTATGTTGCAACCGTCTGGGCCAAGCCCGGCTCGGAAGAAGCCGTTTCCACCTTTTATCGCGACCTCGAGCCGCTGATGCGTGCGGCGCCTGGATTCCGCAGTCGCAAGATCCTGCGCGCACGGGCCGGGAGCATGGCCGCCGCGGTGCGCAGGCTCAGGACGGCAACCGAGCCCGACCACGGCGATCACGGGCCGAAGGGTACGCATTTCGTGATGGTGGAGGAGTGGGACTCGATCGAGCAGCGGCTGACGTTCTCGAAAAGCGCGTCGGCAGCGCGCGGCAAGGAGCTCTACCAGCACATCCTCCCTGAACACAGTCACGAGTTCTACGAAGACGTGTCGCCGAATTGAGGAGTGAGGGGGTGAGGGGGACGCTAACCTTAGTTCGGGACGGCATTCACGTCATCCGTGGACGTGAAATACGCCGCGAACGAAGGTTCGCGTCCCCTTGATTCAGACAAAAAGGCCCGACACCCCGCTTGCACGGGATGCCGGGCCTTCGGTATTCAGCGATTCCGGCCGGAGCCGGAATCAATGCTTACCAGGAGCGCCCGCGGCCGCCGCCATCACGACCACCGCCACGCGGGCCGCCGTAACCACCGCCACCGCCACCGCCGCCACGCGGACCACCGAAGCCGCCGCCCCCGCGAGGACGGTCTTCGCGCGGCCGGGCCACGTTGACCTTCAGCGACCGGTCCTGGAAGGACTGGCCATTGAACTGGCTGATTGCTTTCTGCGCGTCGTCGTCGCTGCCCATCTCGACAAAGGCGAAGCCCTTCGAGCGGCCCGTGTCGCGGTCCTTGATGACCGATACTGACTTGACGTTTCCGGCCTGGGAAAACAGGCCGCGCAGGTCGTCTTCCGTCGTCGAATACGACAGATTCCCAACGTACAACTTCGATTCCATCTCTGCTCCTGATCTCTGATCTTCTTGGTCTGGTGGCTCGTAATCGACGGAGTGGCAGGCGTGAGTCAGTTCTCGAGGAGCCGAATCTGCTGTGTCGCTCTGTCTCGTGCCGGTCGAAGGAATTTACACAAACGCAAACCATGCACCTGGCGGCTGCCAGGCGGAATAATGATTATCGTCGCGTAGACCCCAACAGGTGGTTGTAACACCCTCCCATTACGCAGTGTACGCCCCAAAGCGGCTGCGCACCATCCCGGACAGATTCATTGGCCCTTGATCCTGTGGCAAAAAAACCGACAACTGCCACCCGCAGCCACGCTCAGGGCAAGGCGCTGGCGAGCGTTTCCTGTACCCAGAGGCTGAACAGCGGGCTCTCGGCAATGCCCTTATGGGTGCTGGTGTAGTCGAGGCCCGCCAGGTCCCTCTCGATGCGGCCGGAAACGCCGCTGCGGCTCACGACGACGACCGGTACCACGATCACCCGTTTGCACGAAACCGTCGCCGCCGCGACCGACTCGCGCATCAGGTTGGCCAGTTCACGCTCTTTGTCGCCCGCTTCCGCGGGCCCGTGGGAGATCATGTACACGACCTCACCGGCCGGGTTGCGGCTCTGCTCCTTGGCAGCTTGGAAATCGTCAACCGATGCCAATCGGCCACGCCCAACCGGGCTAGACTGGGGTCATGCTGCTGCCTGCCCACGACTACGTGAAGCCGCGGACGCTGGAGGAAGGCCTGGGTGTCCTGTCACGATCCGGCGCCGCGGTGCGGCTGCTCGGCGGCGGCACGGATGTCACCTTCAATATGCGCAACCGCCTGATGCAGCCGGCGGTCCTGCTCAGCATCCGCGAGCTGCCGGAGCTGCTCGGCGTCGAGGAGTGGCCGGATGGCAGTCTCCGCATTGGCGCTGCCTGCCGCCTCGCCGACCTGGCTGCTCACCAAGCGGTCAACTCGCGGCATCCCGCTCTGGCGGCAGCGTTCAAGGCGGTCGCGTCGAGCCATGTCCGCAACATGGCCACGCTCGGTGGCAACCTGAATCTCGACACGCGCTGCTGGTACGCCAACCAGACGCAGGAGTGGCGCGCCGCGAAAGGCGGTTGCCTGAAGACGGGGGTGGACGCCTGCCATGTCGTCGCCTCCGTCAAGACCTGCGTTGCCATTAACAACGCGGATACACCACCCGCGCTGATCGCGCTCGATGCCACGATCACCCTCGCGAGCGCCGGCGGTCGCCGCACGCTGCGGCTGGCGGATTACTACCGGGCCGACGGCGTCACGCACACCGTGCGCCGAACTGACGAGGTGCTCACCGAAGTGATCGTGCCGCCGACGCCCGACCGGCTCGTGTTCATCAAGGACACGGCCAGGCTCGGCATCGACTTCGCCTACGGCACGATCGCCGCGCGCCGCGCGGCCGACGGCCGGACACGCCTCGTGCTCGGCTCGCTCGGGCCGGCGCCGGTCGTGCTGAGGCGTGCCGCAGTCATCGCTACGCAGCGCGGGCTCGCCGACACGCATATAGAAGAAGCCGCGGAAGCCGCCCGCGAAGACCTCGGCGTGGTCAGCAACCTCTATACGCCGGCGGCCTACAAGCGTGACCTGGCGCGGGAGCTGGTGCGCCGGGCGCTGACGGCCTTGAGGGACATGCCATGAGCCCGAAGCCGCTGCTGCGCCTCACGGTCAATGGCGATGCGCTCGAGTTGCTGGTCTCGCCGCAGCAGACGCTGCTCGACGTGATCCGCGACCAGGTCGGCCTCATGGGAACGAAGGAAGGCTGCACGACCGGCTCCTGCGGCGTCTGCACGATCAACAACGCCCGCGGCGAGGCGATCCTCTCCTGCCTGACCCCGGCGCTAGAGTGGGACGGGCAGTCGATCACGACCATCGAGGGGCTGGAGCGCCTGGGCGATCTCGATGCGATCCAGAAGTCCTTCGTCCACTACCACGCCGTGCAGTGCGGCTTCTGCACGCCCGGCGTGATCATGTCGGCGAAGGCTGTGCTCAATCGTCATCCGCGACCGACCGACGAGCAGATCAACGACGGGATGGCCGGTGTCATCTGCCGCTGCACCGGCCACATCAAGGTGAAGGAGGCGATCCGCGAGGCGCACGCGTTCGCCGCGGACCCCGCTGCGAAGCCATGAGCGCGAAGCCCGGGGAGTTCACCGTCATCGGCCGGCGCCAGCCGCGCCTCGACGGCTTCGAGAAGGTCTCTGGCCGCGCGGTCTACACCGACGACATCGTCCTGCCCGGCATGCTGCATGGGCGGATACTGCGCTCGCCGCACCCGCGCGCGCGGATCGTGTCGATCGACGCGAGCCGTGCCCTGGCACTGCCCGGGGTAAAAGCCGTCATTTCCAGCCGCGACTTTCCCGACGTGCTCTTCAGCGAACGCCAGCCGTTGTTCGCGCGGGACACCGCGAACTACATCGGCGAGGAAGTGGCGGCCGTGGCGGCGGTGGACGCGATTACCGCCGAAGAGGCGCTGCATCTGATCGACGTGACCTGGGAGCCATTGCCAGCCGCCACCACGCTGCGCGAGGCGCTGCGAAACGGGGCGCCGCGGATCCATGACTGGGCACCGGGGAACGTCGGGCCGACGCATGAGAAGGACTACGGCGACCCGGACCTCGGCTTCGCCGAGAGCGATCTTGTCGTCGAAGACCAGTTCCGTACCCCGATGCAGCACAACACCCTGACCGAGTTCCACGTGGCGCTGGCCGACTGGTCGAAGCCGGAAAAGCTGACCGTCTGGACGCCGACGCAGTCCGCGCCCATGTACCAGCAGAATCTCGCAAAAGGGCTCGGGCTCACCGAAAGCCAGGTGCGCATCGTCTACAACAACATCGGCGGTGCATTCACCGGCCGCGGTCGGCCCAAACCGCATCATTTCATCGCGGCGCTGCTGTCGCGTCGCACCGGCCGGCCGGTGAAGATCCGCGCGGCGGGCGACGAAGAATTCATCATGTTCCGTGGCTCCGGCGAAACGCAGTACCGCTTCCGTACCGGCGTCACGCGCGATGGCCGCATCAAGGCTATCGAGATGGACATCACCTTTGACTCGGGCGGGCATGCCGAGTGGGTGATGATTCTCTGGCTCCCGGCGGCGGTGATGAACTGGCTCTATCACGCGAAAGGCTCGCGTTATCGGGGCCGCTTCATCCTCACGAATTCCGTGCCGAAGGGCTCGCACCACGGCGGCATCTTCGGGCGCATCTCCGCCGGCTGGATGCAGCACATGACGCGCGTTGCCGAAGCGATCGGCATGGACCCCGCCGAATTCCATCTCCTCAACGCGATGGATCCCGGCGACACTGGACTCGATGGCACGCACTTCGCCAGCTGCGGGCTGAAGGAATGCATCCGCGCGGTCGTCGAGCGCTCCGGCTGGAAGCAGAAATACGGAAAACTGCCGAGGTACCGTGGCATCGGCATCGGGATCGGCGCTCAGGCCTCCGGTTCGAAGGGCGCCGCGAACGACACTTCCGCGGCAATGGTGAAGGTGGATGGCGATGGCCTCGTCACGCTCTTCACCGGCATCCCGGACATGGGCCAGGGTTCGCACACGGTGATGAGCATGATCGCCGCCGAGGTGCTTGGCATCGAGCCCGCCGACGTGCGCATCGTCGCCGGCGACTCCGACGTCGTGCCCTTCGACTGGGGCGCCTTTTCGCAGCGCGGAACGTTCATGACCGGCAACGCCGTCAAGAACGCGGCCGAGGACGCCAGAAAACAGCTTGCCGCGGTGGCTGCGCAGCTGTTCGGCGTGCCGGAGTCCGAATTGCGATTCGGCGCGCGCCGGGTCTTTCCGGCTTCGTCGCCGCAGAAGGCGTTGTCCTTTGCCCAGCTGGTCGGCAAGACCTTCAACAGCCCCGAGGGCCGCTACGTGATGGGCCGCGGTTTCTTCAACTCGCCCAGGGCGTTCGGGCCGCTGGCCTGTTCGTTCGGCGCGCAGGTGGCGGAAGTCGAGGTGGACCCGGCGACCGGCGCGGTGAAAGTCCTGAAGGTCACTGCCGCGCACGACATCGGTCGGGCGCTCAATCCGCTCGGCGTCGAAGGCCAGCTCGATGGCCAGGTTTTCTCGGGCATGAGCCAGGTGCTCTACGAGGAGTGCAAGACCGACGACGGCCAGGTGCTGAATCCCTCGCGGCTCGAGTACAAGCTGCCGCGCACCTGGGAGCTGCCCGCCGTCGAGTACATCCTCGTCGAGACGATCGATCCCTACGGCCCCTTCGGCGCCAAGGAAGTGGGCGAGGGCCCGATCGTGGTCACCATGGCTGCCATCGCGAGCGCGGTGGCCAATGCGCTCGGCGTCGGCATGGTGGAGGAGATCCCGATGACGCCGTGGCGTGTCCGCGCAGTGCTGGACAGGATGCCGGGCTGACACCCGCGCGTCATGCGTGGTCACGCGGCGAAGGTGGTCGCAAATTGCGACCACCCCGGCGCGCGTGAACAGCCGCTACACTGCGCGCCCATGCTCAGTTTCTCCGATGTCACGCTGTCGCGTGGCCCGCGCACGTTGCTCACCGGCGTCGGTTTCGCGGCCTACGCGGGCTGGCGCGTGGGCGTGGTGGGGCGCTCGCGCGGCTGCACGAGCGGCTCTACAGCATCGACGGCTACGCCGCGCGCCGCGCCGAACTCATCCGGCTGCAGAAGGAACAGAAGTCCCTGCAGCGCGAGCTCGCCGCAGCCGAGGAGCGCTGGCTCGCAGCGGCGACTACGGCTGAAGCCCGCTGAAGTGGCTGCGGCAGGGCTTGCCGCGTTCAGCGCAGCTCGCTGATCACCTCGTCCGTCGTCACCACCCGCCCCCACAGCCGGCGGAAGGTCTTCTCGTAGGCGAGCTGCATCTCGTCGCTGCAGGTGCCGGTGGCGTCGCTGACGAGCGCGACGCCGTACTGGCGGTCGGCGGCTTCCATCGCGGTCATGGCGACGCAGTTGTTGGTCGAGACGCCGGTCACGACCAGCGTGTCGATGCCCATGCTCTTCAGGTGCGCGTCGATGCCGGTGGAGCCGAAGGCGCCCATCGTCGTCTTATTGAGGACGAGTTCGCCGGGCTCGGGCCGCAGCGCGGGCACGATCTCGTGTTCCTCGGTGCCGGCGCAGTTGTTCGTCGCGACGAGCCAGGACTTCAGGTGCACGGGCGCGTCGGCATGGTCCGGCTGGTTCGAGCCGTAGGTCACGTAGATCACGCGCGCGTGGCGGTCGCGGAAGACGCGGGCGAGGCGCGCAATGTTCGGCACGATCAGCTGCTCGATGCGGGCGAAGCGGTATTCCGCATCGGCGAGGCGGCCCTGGGCTGCGAGCATCTTGCCAAGGCCGTGCCGGCGGCTGCCGCTGGCGTTCTGCATGTCGACGACGAGGAGCGCCGTGGTGGCGACGCCGAGCCGGACGGACCGGGTGAATTCGTCGATGTAGCCGGGCTGCACGGGCCGATCTTACCGCAGGCCTGCGGTAAGATCGCCCGATGATGCGGATACTCAAGGCACTCGGGACTTTCGTTCTGGTCGTGGCGATCGCGGGCGTTGCCGTGATCTGGGGACTTTTCCCCCGCGTACGCCCGGCGGCGGATCTGCAGGTTCTTTCCACGCCCGAGGTGATCGCGCGCGGCGAGTACCTCGTCAACGAGGTGCTGCTCTGCTTCGACTGTCACTCCGAGCGCGACTGGACGAAGTACAGCGGGCCGGCCATACCACCGCTCGGAGCCGGCCGCCCGTGCATGGACAAGGACACCAAGCCCGTCGGCATCAACTTCGGCATGGGCGGTTTCCCCGGCAAGCTCTGCATCCGCAACATCACGCCTGATGTCGAGACCGGCATCGGCGGCTGGACCGACGGCGAAGTCGCGCGCGCGATCCGCGAGGGCGTGAGCCGCGATGGCGAAGCGCTGTTCCCGATCATGCCGTGGTTCATGTACACCGGCATGTCGGATGAAGACGTCGCCGCCGTGATCGCCTACCTGCGCGCGCAACCGCCCGTGAAATCCTTCCGGCCCGCGCGCGAGCTCGACTTCCCGCTGAACGTGATCTTCCGCTTCTACCCGCGGCCGCTCGACGGTCCGGTTCCGCCCGTCCCGCCCGAAGACACCGTTGCCTATGGCAAGTACCTGACGAAGATCGCCCGCTGCGAGTTCTGCCATACCGCGCGGGTGCGCGGCCGGCTTGAGCCGCTGCCGGGGCGGCTGTTGTCGGGTGGCGTGCCGTTCTTCATGGGCAAGGAGATGCACTACTCGAAGAACCTGACGCCGCACCCGACCGGCCTCGGCGGCTGGACGCGGGAGATGTTCATCGGGCGCTTCCGCCTGCACACCGAGCCCTTCCCGGTGGTGGAGGAACGCAACTCCGAGATGAACTGGGTGGAGTTCTCCGGCATCAGCGACGCGGACCTCGGCGCGATCTGGGATTACCTGCGCAGCGTGCCGCCGCTCGAGACGAAGCTGCTCGATCGCGCCGACTGAGCCCATCCCCGATTCCGGCTTGAGCGGTGACTGGCGTCACCGGTCGCGAAGCCCGTTTTCCTCTTAGAATGGGTTCGTGCGGTCCATTGCACGAATCGCCGGTTTCACACTGCTCGCGCTCATCGGCGCAGCAGTCGCGCTCGCGCTGCACACCTGGTACGGGAAGCCGCTGTCGATCGACTGGTTCTACGCGCGCGCGTTCCTGCAGCAGTGGCTGGACCAACCCGAGTACCTGACACACCTGCGTATCCTCGAGCCCTGGGGCATCCGTGGCCACAACGCGCGCCTCACCGACCGCTCCATCGCCCACGACGAACAGGCGGCTGCGCGCGCTGCGCAATCGCTCGAAACGCTGGAGAGCTACGACGCCCGGGGTGCAATAACCCGCGCCGGCGGGCAGGCGCGGGTGAACTACGAAATCGCCCGCTACCACTGGCGGCAGCAAGCCGCAGGCGGGCGCTGGCTGTACCACGATTACCAGCTCGAGCAGATGCAAGGCGATCATACCGAGCTGCCGACGTTCATCATGCAGGTGCACGACATCCGCGACACGACGGATGCCGGGCACTACCTCGCGCGGCTCGCCGCCATCCCGGCATTCGCCGACCAGTTCATCGAGGGCCTGCGCCAGCGCGAGGCGCGCGGCATCCGCCCGCCGAAGTTCGCGGTCGACAAGAGCGTGGCGCAGATCGAGGAGTTCCTGGCCGGCGACCTGCTGCTCGAGGACTTCACCGAGAAGATTTCCGGACTGTCGGACGAGAGCCAGCGACGTGAGTTGCGGGCCGATGCGCAGCGCATCATCGCGACCGCCGTCGTGCCGGCTTATCGACGCATACTCGACTACGCCCGCTCCCTTGCCGGGCGGGTGACGCGCAACGACGGCGTGTGGGCGCTGCCCGACGGCGCCGCCTACTACCAGTACGCGATCGAGCGCCACACGACGACCACGATGACGGCCGACGAGATCCACCGGCTCGGCCTGGCCGAGGTCGCGCGCATCGGCACCGCGATGGACGCCCTCCTCACGGCCGCCGGCTACACCACGGGCACGCGCGCGGAGCAGCTCGCCGCCCTGACGTCGTCGCCTGCACAGCAATATCCGGCGGACGACAGCGGCCGCGCGGCGATCCTGCGCGACTATAAGGCGATCATCGACGAGATCACGCTGAACCTCGGCGAGGCCTTCGCGACGCTGCCGCAGGCGAAGGTCGTGCTCCAGCGGGTGCCCGCGTTCAGCGAGAACGGCGAGGCCAGTGCCTCGTATCGGCCACCGGCCCTCGATGGCTCGCGGCCGGGGGTCTTCTACGTCAACCTGCGCGACACGCGCGAGACGCCGCGCTTCTCGATGCGCACGCTGGCCTACCACGAGGCGAATCCGGGCCATCACCTGCAGTCCGCTATCGCGGCCGAGCTGACCGGCCTGCCGCTGTTCCGCAACGTGCTCAGCTTCACGGCCTACGCCGAAGGCTGGGCCCTGTACGCCGAGCGTCTGGCCTGGGAGCTCGGCTACCAGAGAAACCCGCTGGACAATCTCGGGCGGCTGCGCGACGAGATGCTGCGCGCGGCGCGGCTGGTGGTCGACACCGGCCTGCACGAGAAGCGCTGGACCCGCGAACGGGCCATCGACTACATGATCGCCGAGACCGGCTGGCCGCCTTCCGTGGTCGAGACGGAGATCGAGCGCTACCTGGTGTGGCCGGGGCAGGCGCTCGCTTACAAGGTGGGGATGATCAAGTTCCTCGAGTTGCGCGAGCGGGCGCAAGCCACGCTGGGCGAGGAGTTCGACCTGCGCGAGTTCCATGACGTGGTGCTCAGGAACGGCGAGATGCCGCTCGCCGTGCTGGAACTCGTGGTCGACGACTGGATTGCTGCTCGCGTGGCGCCGGCTCCATGAAGCGTATCGCCGGGTGGATCGAGTCGCATCTCACCCTGCGCGTGTTCCTGCCGCTGCTCGCCGTCGCGTTGCTCGCCACCTGGTACGGGCTCGGCCTCTCGCTGGAACATATCAAGTCCGTTGTTGCGCACTAGCAACAAGCAACTGGCCTTCATGAGGCTTTATTTTCCGTCATTGCATTTCCGTTTGTCAGTTTTGTGGCTATGATCGCCCCCAACGGAAACGGTCGGGTTGGGGTGGTACAGCGTTTCCAGGTTAGCGCAGCGTTGGCGCTAGTCTTCACAACACGCATATCTCAGGGGTGGCAATCCAATGACGAAGAAACTGGATATGGATTCAACGGCGTCCGTTGCCCACAAGGCAGCGAAGTACGCCATGTTCACCGGCGCAGCCGTCGCCGGCGGACAGCAGGCCGCGGTCGCGCAGGAGCAGCAGACCACGGCGAGCAATATCGACGAGATCGTGGTGACGGGTTCCCGCATCCGCCGCGTCGACGCCGAGACGGCGGTACCCATCCAGATCATCGACGCGGAGCAGATCGCCGAGACCGGCGTGACCACTATCGGTGAACTGATCCAGAAGCTGCCGGCCATCGGCGGCGGAGCCACCAACCCAGCCGTGAACAACGGCGGCGGCGACGGCGCGAGCAACGTCGAACTGCGCGGCCTCGGCGCCGAGCGCACGCTGGTGCTGCTGAACGGCCGCCGCTACGGCGCCCTCGGCAACGGGTCCAGCGCAGTCGACATCAACTCCATCCCGGTCAACATGATCGAGCGCGTCGAGGTCCTGAAGCAGGGCGCCGGCGCGATCTACGGATCCGACGCTATCGGTGGCGTCGTCAACTTCATCACCCGCAAGAAGGCGGACGGCGCAACCGTCAGCATCGGTGCCGGTTCCTCCAGCGAAAGCGACGGCGACCGCAGGGAAGTCTCGCTCAGCTGGGGCACCGACAACGAGCGCGGCAGCCTGTTGATGGGCCTGAACTACAACCAGCAGGACGCGATTTCCGCGGGCGACCGCGAGTTCTCGCGCAACGCGCTGTATTTCTACGGCTCGGTGTTCGCTGGCGGCTCGAGCCGCGTGCCGACCGGCCGCATCTTTCTCGATTCCGCTGCAGCCATCGCCGCCGGTCTCAACGCGCTTTACGGCTGCAACAGCGTGACCCGGATCGCCGGGACCACGGGCGACAGCCTGGATGACTTCCGCTGCTATGTCGGTTCGGGTCCGGTCAACGACTCGTTCAACTACCAGCCGTTCAACCTCATCATGACGCCGCAGGAGCGCGCCAGCGTCTTCACGCTCGCGAGCTGGAACCTGTCGGACGACGTCGAGGCCTACACGGAGTTCCTGTACAACCGCACCAAATCAGGCTTCCAGATCGCACCGCTGCCGTTCGACTCCCGTTCGGACAACGTCGTGATCTCGGCCGACAGCCTTTACAACCCGTTCGGCATCGACCTCGGCGGTGTCACCGACCCGCTGAACTCGAACGCCACGTTCCGCATGGTGGCGCTCGGCAATCGCCGCAACGAAGTCGAGAGCTGGCAGGGCCAGATCACCGGCGGTATTCGCGGCGCGTTGTTCGACACCGGCTGGGACTTCGACGTCAATGCCGGCTATGCCCGCATCGACCAGAACATCAACACCAGCGGCTATCTCTTCAAGAACGCGCTGATCAACGCCCTGGGACCGTCCTACATCGACGACGGGGGCAACCCCGTCTGCGGCGTCGACGGTGGCGGGGGTGGGCCGAGCACGGTCATCTCCGGCTGCATCCCGGTGAACATCTTCAACCTCACCGATCCCACGCAGCTGGCGGCGCTGAACACGATCTCGGCCTCCTACAACCAGAGCTACAAGTACAGCACCAAGTCGGTGAATGCGGGTGTCACGGGCGATGTGTTCGAGCTGCCGGCCGGCAAGGTGTCGGTGGCCATCGGCGCGGAGTACCGCGATTCAACCCACGACTTCGACACTGACTTCCTGACCCAGGCCTCGCCACCGGAGTTCAAGGACTGCCTGCTCCAGGGTGAGACCTGCAGCGGCGACCAGTTCGGTACGGTGGACGTGAAGGAGGCTTACCTGGAAGCCCTGTTCCCCATCGCGAAGGACATGCCGGGAATCCAGTCGCTGAACCTCACGGCCGGTGTCCGTTACTCCGACTACGGGTACTCGGACGACGAGAGCTTCGACACCACGAACTTCTCGTTCAAGATCGACTGGAAGATCACCGATGAACTGCTGGCGCGCGCCACGTTCTCGGAAATCTTCCGGGCCCCGACCCTGATCGACAAGTTCCAGGCCCCGTCGGCCAGCGCCGAGACCTTCACGGATCCCTGCGTCGGTCTCGAGCAGGCTGACCTGGACGACCCGAGCACATTCTTCGAGCTTGCTTGCGAGAATGTCGACCCGGACGGCACTTTCGACCAGCCGAACTCGCAGGTCGATGCCCTGCTCGTGGGTAGCGCCTTCGCCGGAGGCAACCTGCAGCCGGAAGAAGGCGAAGCCTTCACCATCGGTCTGGTGTGGGAGCCGAGCTTCATCGACGGGCTGTCGCTGGCTGTCGACTACTGGGATTACTCGCTGGATAACGACATCACCCAACCCGATCCCACCTATGTCGCCGACCAGTGCGTGGCCACGGGCAATGAGTTCTTCTGCGGGCTGATCAACCGCTTCTCCGATGGCACGATCTTCCAGATCGTCCTGCCGACGGTGAACTTCAACACCCGCGACCTGAGCGGTATTGATTTCAGCGCGGCCTACCGGCTCGAGGATCTGCCGATCGGCACCCTGCGGTTCGGTCTCGAGGCGACGTACAACGACAAGTACGAGAGCCGCGTTGCTGCAACGGGTGCGTTGACCGAGGTGGCTGGCTACTACGATCGCCAGTACGGCAACATCGCTGAATGGCGCGGTCAGTTCCTCGTGGGCTGGGAGTACGCCGACTTCGAGGCACAGGTCATCACGCGCTACAACGATGGCGTGAAGGTGTCCGACCCTGATGGCGCCCCGGGCATCCAGCCGGATCTCAACATCGCGTCCCAGACGTACATCGACATGACGGCCGGGTACACGATCGAGTCCTGGGACACCAAGATCCAGGTCGGCGTCAACAACCTGGGTGACAACCAGCCGCCGATCCTCTTCCAGAACAACGTGCTGAACGCGAACACGGACGTTTCGACCTACGACACCGTCGGTCGCTACTTCTTCGGTTCCGTCGTCAAGCAGTTCTGATCCCGGGATCGCTTCGATAAAGTAAGGGCCGCGCGACGCAAGTCGCGCGGCCTTTTCTTTTGCGGCCCCTGCACTGATCCGGAAATGGCTGACAGCCGGTCTGAAAACCAGGAAGACGCGCGCCAGGCGCTGCTGCAGCTGCAGCGGGGGGATGCGGCCGGGGCGGAGCGGCTGAGCCGCGCGATGCTGGCACGGTCGCCGGATCGCCTGGATGCCCGTGCCACGCTGGGGCTGGCGCTGTCGGCGCAGGGACGGCCACGCGAGGCGGTGGCGGCGTTCGAAGAACTGGTGCGGCTGCAGCCCGATGTGGCGGCCTGGTGGATCAACCTCGGCACCTTCCGCCGCCAGCTCGGGCAGTACGACGAGGCGCTGGCGGACTATGCCCGCGCCGCGGCACTGGGCGAGCGCTCGGGCAGCTTTTTCTACAACGTCGGCCTGCTGCATATCGATCGGGGCGACTACGATTCAGCGCGGCAGGTGCTGGCTGACGCCAGTGCGGCGGCGCCCCGCGACGCCCCGGTCCGCATCGAATACGCGCAGTGCTGCCACGACTCCATGAGGGTGGAGGAGGCGGTGCGGGCGCTCCATGGCTGGGAACTGCTGGAGGGCCTCGATGCCGGTCACTGCGCGTCGATCGCGCTCCTGTACCTGACGCTCGGCGAACAGGCGGCTGCCCGGGCTGCCCTCGCCAGGGCCGAGGCCGATCCGCAACCCGGTGCCCAGGCATTGCTGCGCATCGCCCAGTTCCACGAGCGCAGCAATGACGTCGCCGGGGCCGAAGCGGCTCTGGCGCGACTCAGGTCGATCCCGGAGGCTGCTGCGCTCGGCGAAGATCTGGAATTGCTGGAGGCCCAGCTCGCACAGCGCAACGGCCGCCTGCCGGAGGCAGTGGCGTCATTCGCGCGGCTCGCGGCGGGTTGTCGCGAGCCGCATCGTCGCCATCTGCATCTGTTCCCGCTCGCCAAGGCCCTGGATGCGGCCGGCCGGTATGACGAGGCGCTGGCCGCGCTGCGCGAGGCGCATGCCGCGCAGATGCTGCACGTCCGGCGCACCAACCCGGGCGTGGCCGAGCAGCGCGAGCCGCCGCTCGCCATCACGCGCCACGGCTGCGATCCGCGCGACGTCGCCGCCTGGGACGAGACCGATGCGCCGGCCGCCGCCGACAGCCCGATCTTCATCGTGGCGTTTCCGCGCTCCGGCACGACGCTGCTCGAGCAGATGCTCGATGCGCACCCCGGCCTCGTCACCATGGACGAGCAGCCGTACCTGCAGCAGGCGATCGATCGTATCGGGGACTTCGCTGTCCGCTATCCCTCGGGTCTCGCAGCGCTGTCGCGCGAGCAGCTCGCGCTGGTGCGGGAACGATACTGGGAACTCACCCGGCGCAAGGTGACGCTTGCGCCGGGCCAGCGCCTCATCGACAAGAATCCGCTCAACCTGCTGCGGCTGCCGGCCATCCAGCGACTCTTTCCGAATGCGAGGATACTGCTCGCCGTGCGCCATCCCTGCGACGTGGTGCTGAGCTGCTACCAGCAGCATTTCCGCGCGCCGGAATTCGCGCTGATCTGCCGCGACTTGCCGACGCTCGCCCGCAGCTACGCGCGCGCCTTCGACTTCTGGTTCGAGCAGGCGGCCATCCTCGAGCCCGCGGTGCTCGAAGTGCGCTACGAGGCCCTCGTCGCGGCCTTCGAGGGCGGTGCGCGGGCCATCGCGGACTTCCTGGAGGTGCCGTGGCACGACGCCCTGCTCGAGCCGGCGCGGCATGCGCGCGAGCGCGGCTACATCAGCACGCCGAGCTACAGCCAGGTCATCGAGCCCGTGCACGGCCGTTCAGTGGGCCGCTGGCGCCGCTACGAGGCGGCGTTCGCCGAGGCGCTGCCCGCGCTGGGATCCCAGCTCGGGCGTTGGGGCTACGACGCCTGAGTCAGAACAGCAGGTAGGTCGAGAGGATGTACTTGTCGCCCGAGCGCGGCGCGAGACCCGCGTGCTGGTACATCCAGTAGGGCGGGAACATGAGGAGTCGCCCGGTGCGCGCGCCCACCTTCGTGTCGAGTTGCACGAACTCGGTCTCGCCGCCGTCCTGCACATCGTTCAGGTACCAGAGGAACACCAGGTAACGGTCGGCGTGTTCCAGCACGGCATCGAAATGCGGCTGGAAGCGCTCATCGGCACCGGCGCGGTAGCGCTTCAGGATCAGGTCCGCGATGCGCGGCGAATTCGGGATCGGGACCGGGCCCACGCCGGTGTCGGCGTTGTAGCGGGCAAGCGCCCGGTCGACGCGCTGGCGAAAGTAGCCCTGTAGCGCCGCATCCGAGAATCGCGTGACGTTCACCTCCGTCCAGGCCGAGTCCTCCAGGCCGGCGCGGGCGACGCGGCCGTTCGGCTGATGGAAACGACCGAGGCCCTGGAACGACTCGATCATCCGCTGGCAGAGCGCTGGCTCGAGATCGGCATCGTAGGTCCGGATGTAGTGCCGCAGATCCACGCTGATATAGTAAGCCGCTGATTATCGGGTGGAAACAGACCGTGGTGAAGGCATCGGAGGAAGCGCAGTGGCTGCTGCGCTCCGGGCGCATCGAGGAGGCCGAGCAGGCCTATCGCCGCGTGCTGACCGAGGACCCGTTCGACGTCCAGGCCCTGAACATCGTGGCATTGGCTGCCATGCGCATGGGCCAACCGCACCACGCGCGGGAACTGCTGGAGCGGGCCGTGCATGCGCATCCGGACCACGGCCAAAGTCACCACCATCTGGGCCGCGCCGCCGAGCAGCTCGGCGATGCCGGGACGGCGCAGGAGTCGTACCGGCGGGCGATACGCCTGCGGAGCGACCTGCCCGCGGCGCGGCTGCATCTCGGCGCGCTGCTGGAATCGCAGGGCGAGCATCACGCGGCGCTGGTGCAGTACGCGCGCGTGCTGCAGGACACGCAGCGTGCCGGCAAGTGGCTCGACCTGGCGACCACGCCGCCGGCGTTGCGCCCGCTGGTCGCGCGCGCAGCGCAGGTCGTGCGCGAGGGCAGTCGCGCCCTGTACGCAAGGCTGCTCGAGCCGCTGGCGAAACGCTTTGGCGCCGACGAGCTGCGGCGGGTCGCGCGCATGCTACGGATGTACCTGCAGGACGAGGCCATCGAATACCCGGATCCGCGCCAGCGCCCGAGCTTCCTCTACATGCCGGACGTGCCGGCGGTGCCGTATTTCGGGCGCGAACTTTTCCCCTGGATGGAGGCGCTCGAGGCGCAAACGGACGCCATCCGCCGCGAACTGGCGGTGCTGCTGGGGACCAGCGGTTCTGGCGAGCGGGTGTTCGGCTCCGACGAGCTCGAGACCGAGAACCTGCGCGGTTATCGTGGCGCGCCGACCTGGACCGGCCACTATCTGTATCGTCATGGCGAGCGGCGGGCCGACAACTGCGCCGCGAGTCCGGTCAGCGCGGCGGCGCTGGATGCGCTGCCACTGTCGCGGGTGGCCCGTCACGGGCCGGAGGTGCTGTTCTCGGTGTTCACGCCCGGCACCCATCTGCTGCCGCACCGGGGCGTCACTAATACCCGGGTGGTCGGGCACCTGCCGCTGGTGGTGCCGGCCGACTGTGCGCTGCGGGTCGGTGGCGAGGAGCACGTCTGGCAGGAAGGCCGCGTCGTCGTGTTCGACGACACCTACGAGCACGAGGCCTGGAACCGCAGCGAGCGCGTGCGCGTCGTCCTCATTTTCGACTTGTGGAACCCGTATCTCACGGAGGCGGAGCGCCTCGCCGTCGCCGAGCTGATCGTCGCGATCGGCGATTTCCGCGTCGAGATGGAGCAGGCCTGAGCCATGCGACTGCCGCGCCCGTTCTACCAGCTGCCCGTGCGCTTCGACGTCGGGCGCCTGCGCGCCGAGGTCGGCGCGTTGCCGGCCGACGCCTGGGCCGCGCACCCGAACGGGATCGCCGGCAACAGCTCGCTGCGGCTGATCAGCGTCGATGGTGGCGAGAACGACGGCGTCACCGGGCGCATGAGTGCCACGCCGCACCTGGTGGCCTCGCCCTATATCCGCCAGGTGCTGGAAAGCTTCGGCGTGGTCTGGAGCCGCTCGCGGCTGATGCGGCTCGCGGCGGGCGCGACCGTGCCCCTGCATGCCGACATCAATTACCACTGGTTCACGCGGGCCCGCATCCACATCCCGGTCGTGACTAACCCGGCGGTAAAATTCCATTGCGGCGCCGAGACAGTGCACATGGCGGCGGGCGAAGCCTGGGTCTTCGACAACTGGCGCCCGCACCATGTCGAGAATGGCGGGGCGGAAGAGCGCATCCACCTGGTCGCGGATACTTCCGGCAGCTCGGCGTTCTGGCGTTTCGTCGCGCAGTCCGGCCTGCCGGCTTCCGCCTGGCGCGAGCACCGCTGGGATCCCGCGCGCGAGGCGCGTCCGCTGACCGAAGACAACGTGCCGCCGCCGGTCATGGCGCCGGCCGAGGCGGAGTGGCTGCTCGGCGATCTCGCGCGTGAACTGATCGCTGTCGACGAAGGCGCAGGCGGTGAACAGGCCATCGCGCGCTACCGCCAGCTGCTGGAGGAGTTCTGTCAGGACTGGCGCCAGCTCGTTGCCCTGCATGGCGTGGCTGCATCGGCAGGCGCAGCCTACGAGCGGATCATCGACGCCCTGCGCAGCCGCTCGCGCGAGCTGGCTGCGGGGCTCGTGATGCGCACCAACCGGGTCGAGGCTCACCGCGTCCTGGAGGGGCGGGTGCTGCGCCATCTGGTGTCGCAGCCGGCAACACGCGATCCGCTCGACTCGCCGGTCTTCATCGTCGCGGCACCGCGCTCGGGCAGCACGCTGCTCTTCGAGACGCTCGCAGCCCACGGCGGCGTGGCCACGCCCGGCGGTGAAGCCCACTGGCTGGTCGAGAGCCTGCCGGAGTTGCGACCCGGTGCGCCGGGGATCGACTCCAACCGCCTGAGCGCGGCCGCGGTCACGCCGCAGATCGCCGCCGCGATCCGCACGCGCCTCGCGGAGCGCCTGGTCGATGCGCTGGGCCAGCCGCTCGGCAGCCGCCAGCCGCTGCTCGTGCTCGAGAAGACGCCGAAGAACGCGCTGCGCATCCCGTTCTTCCGTCGCGTCTTTCCGCGCGCCCGCTTCCTGTTCCTCTGGCGCGAACCTGCGGAAAACATCGCGAGCATCATTGAGGCCTGGCGCGATGGCGGCTGGGTCACCTACCCGGAACTGCCGGGCTGGGACGGGCCCTGGTCGCTGCTCCTGCCGCCGCAGTGGCAGTTGCAGCGCGGCCAGTCACCCGAAGCGATCGCCGCCTGGCAATGGGACAGCACCAACCGCATCGTCTGCGACGATCTCGCGGAGTTGCCGGCTTCGGACTGGACCGCCGTCGCCTATCACGATCTCGTGCGCGACCCGGCGGCGACCGTCGCGCGCCTCGTGGCGTTCCTTGGCCTGCCTGACGATGCTGCCCTGGCCGCGCGACTCGCGCTGCCCTTGCCGCTGTCGCGCTACACGCAGTCGCCCCCTGCGCCGGACAAGTGGCGCCGCCACGAGGCCGCGCTCGCACCGCTGCTGCCGGCGCTGGAGCCGACGCGCCGGCGCCTCCGGGCGCTCGCCTGATCAGTCGCCGTAGCGGTAGCCGTGTCGAGCGATCACGGCGGCATCCATCCGCGCGACGCGCTCGCGCAGCGCCTCGTCGTAGTAGCTCGTGTACTGCCCGTGCTGGGAGGGATTGCGCGGCGGCGCGCTCGCGAGGTGGGCGCGCAGGGGCTCGTCGACCGGCTGGCCGACGGCGGCGAACAGATCGAGCAGCGAACCGGGCAGCGCTTCCATGCGGTCGATATGCAAGTTGGCCTGCAGGGCGCCGTACATATGCTCGTACAGGAAGCCGTAGAAGCCGCGCCCGCTGCCGCGGATGGTGGCGAGCACCGGGCCCGGCAGGTTCAGGCCGCGGCCGCCGTAGTTGGCGGGCAGGCGGGCGACGAGCGTGTCGAGCAGCGCGCCGCCCTCGGCAAGATCCAGCATGTTGTTCACCGTCGCGCGGAAGTCGAGCGTGCCGCCGTCGCTCAGCACCTGGAAGAGCTGGTTCGGCTGCGGCCGCTGGCGCTGGAAGCTGTACCAGGAGACGTAATAGCTCCAGGGGTTGCGCACGAGGCCCAGCACGGGTTTCCCGGCCAGTGCCGGCGGGATCAGGCTGGCCGGCAGGTGGTAGCCGATCTCCCGCACGCCGGTGAGGAAGCGCTGCAGGCAGTCGATGACGTAGCTGCCGCCGGACTTGTGCAGGTGCAGGAAGACGAAGCGGTCGGTGGCGATCATTCAGGCGCGTTGCGGCCGCACCTGCCGCTCGATCTCGGGAGCGTAGCGGCCCAGGTCGCGCTCACCGCGCGCCAGGAGTTCGAGCAGGCGGGGACTCGGCAGGAAGTCGCAGATGAGGTGCGTGCGTGAGCGGCTCGCGTCGGCGTTCCAGACCCCGTGCTCGGCGCAGTTGTTGAGCGCCCAGACTTCGCCCGCCTGCATCCGGTAGCAGCGGCCGGCCGACACCATCCACGCGTTCTCGTGCGTGCGGACCGGCACATGGATGCGGATGGTCTGGTGGAAATAGGGCGCCAGTTCGTCGATGTGCAGGGCGACGATGCGCTGCGCAGGCAGGCGCGCGAGCAGGCAGCGTTGCGGTGCTGCGCCGGGCAGCGCGAGCACCTCGCGCGTGTAGGGCAGGGCGGCGAGCGGCGGGCGATCCTCGATCGGCTTCTCGCCCTCGGCCGGTGCGTAGCCGCGCAGGAACAGCGACTCCGCCGGCCGTTGCACGCCGACGCGGCCGCCGCTGCCCCAGACATCCGGATCGAGCGCGTCGATCTCCGCTGCGAGCCGCGCAGCATCGACCGCGAGCGGCAGGCGCAGGCAGCCGCCGATCAGGGACTGCTTGTCGAGTACTGGTTGTCCGGGCAGGTCGAGCATCTCAGGGCGGCAGTATGAAAAACTGCTTGCCCCTGCGCCAGCGAATTCGGACTGCCCGCGGTCTGGGTCTGGCTACCAGCAGCCGCCCGTGGCGCCGTCGCCCGAGTGGGTGCGGTCGCCGGTGCTGGTAATGCCCATGGTGCCGCAATCGGTGTCGCGGTCCGCCTGCACGTTCTGCGGTACGGCGTTGAAGATGCAGCTGGTGTCGCCGCCGCCGACCTGCGTGATCACGTAGGTGAGGTCTTCGGCGTTGTCGTCGATCTCAGCGGCCATGGCGCGGCCGTTCGGTCGGAATACGATGAAGTCGGCGAACTCGCCGCTGGCAATGTCCAGGTCCGTTGCCGCCCGGCCATTGCCCAGCACCACTTCAGCGGGGGCATCGCGGGAGCGATCCCGATCGCGATCGGGAAAAAGAACCCAGCCGTCGCCGCAGTCGCCGGAGCAGGTCGAGCCGTCGTTGCTGGAGCAGAGCACCACCTGCATGTTGCGGGTGATGGCCTCGCTGCGCGCGAGGTGCATGGCCGCGATCAGCTAGTTCGCCGACGTGACCTGGCGGTTGTTTCGCGTGATCTGCTCGAAACTGGGCACCGCCAGCGCGAGCGTGACGTCGGCGACCGTCAGGCTCGCCATCAGCTCGCCGAGCGTGAAGCCGCGCTGTGTCTTGCCTCGCATGGCCTGGAGTCTCCGTCTGGGGATGGCCTTCATCGGCGCACACCTTAGGAGAAGGGCGCTGCGGTCAACGTGATGCGGGTGCGCGCAGCCGGCGCGACGCGCTCCCGCGGGCGCCGGGACGAGGTCGAATGTAAAAACGCGTGCTGCGCTGCGCGCCGTTGCGCCGTGCCCTTCAGGGACTTGATCGCGACTGTGGGCCGCAGGCGACGTTGGATTCTGGCAAGCCCCGCGTGCCGCAGTTCACGAAAACCGCTGGTCCTCGCCTCAGGCGATGAGCGGCAGCGGGTCAAAGACAGGAGGTTCGATACCACCCGCCGGGCAATCGGGCTAGCGCAATTTTCCGGTGAGCATTTCCCACCACATCCGGAAGTCACCGATCAGGCTCCACAGCGGATGGGTGAAGGTGGCGGGCCGGTTGTGTTCGAAGAAAAAATGCCCGACCCAGGCGAATCCGTAGCCCAGAACCGGCAGCAGGGCGAGCAGCCGCCAGCGGCCGGTCGCCACGGCGAGCGCTGACACCGCGATGACCAGGGTGGTGCCGATGAAGTGCAGCCGCCGGTTCGTGCGGTTGGCGTGCTCGCCCAGGTAGTAGGGATAGAACTCGGCGAAGCTGCGCATCGGGTCTATTCCATTAGAGGAGCTGCGCCGGCCGTTCCGGCGCATTGTCGGGATCGGCCGCGGCGAGCAGTGCCCAGGCCAGGCAGAGATTCGAGGAGATGACGGGCACCGGCAGTTCGGTCACGACCGCGCGCAGCGCACGCAGCGTCGGCATGCCCGTGCCGCTCACGACCAGGCAGTCGGCCCCGCTGCGATCCACCGTGCGAATCGCCGCGAGGGCTTCGTCGCTCGTGAGCTCATAGATGTCGTGCGTGTCGGCGAGATCCTGGTCCACGCGCAGCCGGGCGGTCACGCTGAACCCCGCGGCCTCCCAGTAGCGGTAGCCCGCCTCGGCCAGGCTGACGGGGTAGGGCGAGACGAGCGCGATGCGCCGTGCACCGAACAGCGTGAGCGCGCGGCGGATCGCCTGCGCCGCGGTCACGACCGGTATGCCCGTTGCTGCCGTGGCCTCGGACGCGAGCCGATCTTCCGTGGCGACGGTGGCGAGGTACGACGACCCGGTGCAGCCGAAGCCGAAGGCCGCGAGCCGCATCACGCCGAAGGTCGCGATGGCATCAGGCATGTGGTGCATGTAGTGGTGCAGCCGTTCCTCGACGCGGTCGGCCGGGTGCACCAGGCGGGTGGCGTAGACACCGATGTCCGCGGGCAGCAACGCGCGCAGTTCGGGTTCGACGGTGGGATTGGAAAACGGCACGGCAACGCCGATGCGGGCGCGCGATCCGTAGTCGCGGGTTCTCATGTCGCTGTAACGCCCCCATCCACCGCCAGTACCTGGCCGGTGACGAACGCCGAGTGGTCCGAGAGCAGGTACAGGACGGCATTCGCGATTTCCGCGGGCTCGCCGTAGCGCCCGAGCGGGATGCCGGCGAGCAGCGCCGCATCGCGTGCCGGATCGGCGCGGGCCGCGGCCGTCATCGGTGTCGCGGTCGGGCCGGGTGCCACGGCATTTACCCGCACGCCATACGGTGCGAGTTCGAGTGCCAGCGAGCGGACCAGCCCGTTCAGGCCGGCCTTGGACGCCGCGTAAGCAGCGGCGCGCGGATGGCCGATGCCGCCGATCTGGCTCGAGATCATCACCATCGAGCCGCGCCTGCTGTCGCGCATGCGCTCCGCGCAGCTCCTTGCCACGATGAACGCTGCGGTCAGGTTCACGTCCAGCACGCTGCGCCAGACCTCGTCCGTGGTCTCGAGCGCCGCGCGGTGTTCGAACACGCCGGCGGCGCAGACCAGCCCGTCCACGTTGCCGAGGCTCGCGAGGGCCCGCCCGGCGGCATCCGCGATATCGGCCGTCCGGGCGAGATCGATCGCGATCACGTTCGCGGACGGCAGTATCCCGCGCAGGGTCGCAGCCTCGGTCGCGTCGCGTACGAGCGCCGCGCAGCTGGCGCCGCCGGCGAGCGCCCCGTCGAGCACGGCCCGGCCGATGCCGGTGCCGGCACCGGTCACGAGGATGCGTCGGTTCGCGAGTTCGATCATCGGGCCCTCCGGGTCGCCGGCAGCGGACGTTAACGCAGGACGGCGCCGACCGCATCATGGAGGCGGCAGTCCGCCGCAGGCGAACTCACGGCGGTGTCTGTTAAAGTGGTGAGCTGCATTTGCAGCGAAGATTCCGGGAAATCTACCTTGTTCAGCTGGATCCGCAGGTCAGGCCCTCCTATCGCCCGCGGCGGGCAGGCCGTGGCCATCGGTTTGCTGGCCCTGGCCGGGCTTGCCGCCTGCGGCGGCAAGCCGCCGGGCGCGGGGCAGGGCGGCGGCGGGCCACCGCCCTGGGTGCGGGCCGGGCAGGGCAAGCCCGGCGCCGCCATGCCCGTCACCGTCATTACCCGCGCCGTTACGCCACAGGCCTTCACCGACCGCTTCACGGCGCTCGGTACGGCGCGCTCGAACGAATCGATCGACGTCACCGCCCGGGCCGCCAGCATCGTCACGGCGATCCGCTTCACCGAAGGCCAGCGGGTGCGCCAGGGCGAGGTGCTGGTCGAGCTCGACACCCGCCAGGAGAGCGCGGCAGTCAGCCTTGCCGAGGCCCAGGTCAAGCAGGCCGAGAGCCAGTACGAACGCAGCAAGGCGCTGGCGGCGACCATGGCCGTGTCGGCCGCCGATCTCGACCAGCTCGAGGCGAACCTGGCCGTGGCCCGCGCCCAGCTGCGCGGCGCCCAGGCCAAGCTCGACACGCTGGTCGTGCGCGCGCCGTTCGCCGGCACGGTGGGCCTGCGCAGGGTGAGCCCCGGCGACCTCGTCGATCCGAACACGGTGATCACCACGCTCGACGACACGGCAACCATGAAGCTCGAATTCGCCATCCCCGAGGCATGGCTCGCCGATCTTGCCGCGGGCATGGCGATAGACGCCGAGGGCGCCGTCTGGCCCGGTCGCCGTTTCCGCGGCACGGTGCGTTCCATCGACCCGCGCGTCGACCCGGTGACGCGCTCGATCACCGTGATCGCGACGGTCGCCAATGCCGACGGCGCACTGAAGCCCGGCATGTTCCTGTCCACCGTGCTCGAGAAGAAGCGCGACAACGTGCTGCTCGTTCCGGAGGAGGCGCTGGTGCCGCGCGAGGGCCGGCAGTTCGTCTACCTCGTGCTCGAGGGCAAGGCCGTCGAGCGCGAAGTGACGCTGGGCGGGCGGGCGCCGGGCTACGCCGAAGCCGTCTCCGGCGTCACGGCCGGTGACATCGTCATCACCGAAGGTACGCAACGCGTCCGCGACGGCGCCACGGTGCAGGCCGGTCCGCCCGGCTGACGGGGGCTCGAACCATGTATATCGCCGATCTCTCCGTGCGACGCCCGGTCTTCGCGGCCGTGCTGAGCCTCATCCTAGTCATCGTCGGGGTGCTGGCGCTGTCGCGGCTGCCGGTGCGCGAATTCCCGGCCATCGATCCGCCCATCGTCTCCATCGCGACGGCCTACCGGGGCGCATCGGCCGAGGTGATGGAGCGGCGCATCACCAAGATCGTCGAGGACGAGGTGTCCGGCATCGCCGGCGTCACCAAGATCACCTCGAACAGCCAGGACGAGCGCTCCACCATCACGCTGGAGTTCGATCTCGACCGCGACCCCGACGGCGCGGCGAACGACGTGCGCGAGCGCGTGTCGCGCATCCTGCAGCAGCTGCCGGAGGAGGCCGACGCGCCCGAGGTTCAGAAGCAGGACCAGGGCATGGACGCGACCATGTACGTCGGCATCGAGAGCGACACGCTCTCGCTCATGGACCTCACCGACTTCGCGATCCGCAACATCAACGACCGGCTGTCCGTGATCGACGGCGTCGCGACGGTGCGGCTCACCGGCGCGCAGGTACCGGCCATGCGCATCTGGCTCGACCGCGATGCGCTCGCCGCGCGCGGCCTGACCGTGCAGGACGTCGAAGACTCGCTCCGCCGCGAGAATGTCGAACTGCCGGCCGGCCGCATCGAGTCGCGCCAGCGGGAGTTCTCGCTGCGCACCCAGGCCGGCCTGGAGAAACCGGCCGACTTCGAGGCGCTGGTCATCGGTCGCGCCCAGCGCCGGCCGCCCGGCACCGGCGGGCCGCAGACCGAGTACCTCGTGCGGCTCGGTGAAGTCGCCGAGGTCGCGATCGAGCCGCAGGACGGCCGCTTCTTCTCCCGTTCCAACCGGGTCTCCGGCATCAGCCTCGGCATCGTGCCGCAGTCGAAGGCCAATATCCTCGAGGTGAACCGCGCGGTCGTCGCCGAGGTCGAGCGGATCCAGCCCACGCTGCCGAAGGACGTGCGGGTCGACATCAGCATCGACTTCTCCAAGTTCGTCGAGGAATCGATGGTCGAGGTCGTGACCGTCCTGTTCGAAGCGCTGCTCCTGGTGCTGGTGGTCATCTTCGCGTTCGTGGGCTCCGTGCGCGCGACGATCATCCCGGCGCTGACCATCCCGGTCGCGATCATCGCCGCCTTCCCGGTGATGGCCGCGCTCGATTACTCCGTGAACCAGCTGACCCTGCTCGGGCTCGTGCTGGCCATCGGGCTGGTCGTCGACGATGCCATCGTCGTGCTCGAGAACATCGTGCGGCAGATGGAGCTCGGCCGGCCGCCGCTGCTCGCAGCCATCGAGGGCAGCCGGGAGATCGGCTTTGCCGTGATCGCCACGACCGTCGTGCTGGTATCCGTCTTCGTGCCGATTTCCTTCATGCCGGGCAACATCGGGCGCCTGTTCACCGAGTTCGGCCTGTCACTCGCCGCGGCGATCGCCTTCTCGGGCCTCGTGGCGCTCACGCTGGTGCCAATGCTGACCTCGAAGCTCTTTGCCGGCGGCATCCACCGCGGCAGGCTCGCCACACGGCTCGATGCCTTCTTCAAGCGCGTGACGGTCGCCTACCAGTCCTCGCTCGAGCGCTTCGTGCAGCGCCCGGCGCTCGCGGTCGGCATCGTCGTGGCGGTCGCCGGGCTGGGCGGGCTGCTGTTCCGGATCCTGCCGGGGGAATACGCTCCCTCGGAAGACCGCAACATGATGCTCATGATGATGCGGGCACCCGAGGGCGCGACCGGTGCCTACATGGACCGGCAGGTGCAGGGCGTCGAGAACACGCTGATGGACTTCGTGGAGCGTGGCGAAATCCGCCGTGTCGTTGCCCGTTCCGGCATGTGGGGGGGCGGCGGCGACGTCAACACGGCATTCGTCTACATGCCGCTGCCGGCGCGCAGCGAGCGGCCGCGCTCGGCGCAGGAGATATCGGCGGAGATCCGCGGCCGCGTGTCCGACCTGCCCGGTTCGCTCAACACGATCTTCCTGCCGCCGAGCCTCGCCATCCGCACTTCGGGCTCCGGCCTCGCGGTGGTGCTGAGCGGCAACACCTACGAGGAGTTGATCGCCTGGCAGGACCTGCTGATGGCGAAGATGGCGGAGGAGAATCCGCGGCTGCTGGGCGTACGCTCCGACTTCTTCGCCACCAAGCCCAAGATCAAGGTCAACATCGACCGCAATCGCGCCGCTGACCTGGGCGTATCCCTGCAGGCGATCGGCCGGACGCTCGAGACCATGCTCGGCTCGCGCATCGTGACCACCTATCTCGACCGTGGCGAGGAGTACAACGTGGTGCTGCAGGGCGTGGCGCGCGACCGCGCCACGCCATCCGACCTCGACAACATCCACGTGCGTTCGGAACGAACGGCCCAGCTGGTGCCGCTCGCAAGCCTCGTGCGGCTGGAGGAGGTCGCCGGTCCGCGGGAGCTGAAGCGCTACAACCAGCTCCGCTCGGTCATGATCACCGCCAGCCTGGCGCCCGGCTATTCGCTCGGCGAGTCGGTGCGGTACATGGAAGACCTCGTCGGGCGCGTGCTGCCGCCGGACGCCCGTATCGACTTCGATGGCGAGGCGCGCGAATTCCGCGAGTCGGGCGCGGCTGTCTACCTCACCTTCGCCCTGGCGCTGATCGTCGTGTTCCTGGTGCTGGCAGCGCAGTTCGAGAGCTTCCGCCACCCGCTCATCATCATGTTCACGGTGCCGCTGGCGCTCACCGGCGGCCTGGTGGGCTTGTGGATCTTCGGCTCGTCGATCAACGTCTACAGCCAGATCGGCGCAATCATGCTGATCGGCCTGGCCGCCAAGAACGGCATCCTCATCGTCGAGTTCGCCAACCAGTTGCGCGACCGCGGCATCGCCTTCCATGAGGCCATCGTCTCGGCCGCAGCCGTGCGCCTGCGACCCGTCGTGATGACCAGCCTCTGCACCGCCTTCGGCGCGGTGCCGCTCATGATCGCCGCCGGAGCCGGCGCCGAGGCGCGGCGTACGCTGGGCGCGGAAGTGTTCTTCGGCGTCACGATCTCGGTGTTCCTGACCCTGTACCTGATCCCCGCCGTATACACGCTGCTCGCCAGCCGCACGGCATCGCCGGAGTACATCACCCAGCTGGTCGAGAAACTGCGCCGCGAGAGCCCGCCACCGGCGTCCGAAGCGCTGCGCTGACCGGATTCGTCAGGCGCACGCCGTCGGCGCCCTCAGGCAGCCTCGTAGTACACCGCGGTTACGGTCAGCCGGTCGGTGCCACGCTCGAGTGCGAGTTCGACCGTGTCACCGACGGTTTTCCTGAGCAGGGCCTGGGCGAGCGGCGAATCCACGCTGATCCAGCTTTTCGCGGCGTCCGTTTCGTCGGCGCCGACGATGCGGTGCTGGTCGATGCGGCCATCGGCGTGGCGCAGCGTCACCGTCGCGCCGAAGAAGATGCGTTCCCCGGCCGGTGATTCCCGCACCACGGTGAGCGAGGGCAGGCGCTTTTGCAGGTAACGGATGCGCCGGTCGATGCCAGCCAGCTCTTTCTTTCTGTAGATGTACTCGGCATTCTCCGAGCGGTCGCCTTCGGCGGCTGCCGCGGCCAGCGCCTTGACCACCTCGGCCCGCCGCGCCCACCGATCGCGCAGTTCGGCTTCCAGCCGCTGGTACCCCGCGGCAGTGATGTAGGGCGAAGACTTCGCGATAATGCGGTTGCCGGTCACTGGAGAGGGCTTTCCCATGCGCCTGTATTCTTTCACGGTCACGCCCAACAACCGCAAGGTCGAGGCGTTTGTCCTGCATTACGACCTGCCGGTCGAGATCCACCATGTCAGTTTCAAGGACCGCGAGACCGAGTCGCCGGCATTCCGGGCCATCAACCCGATGGGCAGGGTGCCGGCCCTCACCGACGGCGACTTCAAGCTGTGGGAGTCCAACGCGATCCTCACCTACCTCGCGACTAAATTCCCCCAGACGCGCGCGCTGCCGACGGATCCGCGCGGTCGCGCGGACGTCGACCGCTGGCTGCACTGGCAGAGCTGCCACCTGATGCCGGTGATGGGGGCGCTCAAGATGGCGGACGAGAAGGACCCGAGCAAGCTCACGCCCCTGCTCGCGATCCTCGACGCCCAGCTCACCGGCCGCGACTGGGTGACCGGCGAGCTCGGCGTCGCCGATTTCGCCATCGCGTCGTATCTCATGACCAAGATCGGACGGCAGCTCGATTATTCGGCGACACCCGCGCTGGCGGCCTGGCTCGCGCGCACGGCGGCGCTCAAGGGCTTCGTCGCGACGCAGGTGAAGCAGCCGCCCGTTGCGGCTTGATCGCCCGCTTCGGACCGTGCAGCTCGCGCCACATCCCGGCTGCGTAGATCCGCCGCGTGTCGGTATCGACGTGACGGTGGCGCGCGCGCCCTCCGGTCGCCTGCGGCTCGCGTACCGGCTCGCGGGCGACACCCGGCGCCTGAGTATCCCGCCTCCCGCCGAGCCGCGGCGTGCCGACGGGCTCTGGCAGCACAGCTGCTTCGAGTGCTTCCTGCGGATCGGTGCGGGACCGCGCTACCTGGAATTCAATTTTTCGCCGTCCGGCGCATGGGCGGCCTATGGATTTTCCGGCTATCGTGCCGGCATGGAGCCGTCCGACGACGATCAGGTACCGCCGGCCGTGTGGCGAGTCGGCGAGGGCTTGGTGGCGCTGGACGTGGAACTGCCGGTCGACCTGCCACCCGGCTCGGCCCTCGCCATCGCGGCGGTGGTCGAGCGCGACGACGGCGCGCTCAGCCACTGGGCGCTGCATCATGCGTCGGGCGCCGCGGATTTCCACCACCCCTCGGCATTCGTGGTGGAGCTGCCGCCAATGGAGACCGCTGCATGAAGTTCGGCATCGACGTGCTGCTCGGCGACCGCGAGCTGCACAAGGCGATCGGCACGCGCCGCGTCGGCCTGCTGGCGCATCCGGCCTCCGTGCTGCCGGATCTCCGCCACAGCCTCGATGCGCTGGCGGCCCTGCCGGGCCTGCGGCTCACGGCGGCGTTCGGTCCGCAGCACGGCCTGCGCGGCGACAAGCAGGACAACATGATCGAGTCGGCTGACTACGTCGATCCCGCGCTCGGCATTCCGGTTTTCAGCCTGTACGGCGAGGTGCGCAAGCCGACGGCGGTGATGCTGGACAGCTGCGACCTCCTGCTCGTCGACCTGCAGGATCTCGGCTGCCGCATCTACACCTTCATCACCACGCTGCGCTACGTGCTCGAGGCGGCCGCTGCCACCGGCAAGGCCGTGTGGGTGCTCGACCGGCCGAATCCCGTGGGCCGTCCGGTCGAGGGGCTCAGCCTGCGCCCTGGCTGGGAGAGCTTCGTCGGCGCTGGCGCGCTGCCGATGCGCCACGGCCTCACGATGGGCGAGCTCGGCGCCTGGTTCATTCGCACGCTCGGCCTCGAGCTCGAGTACCGCGTGGTGCCGATGCAGGGCTGGCAGCCGGACGGCTCGCCGGGCCATGGCTGGCCGCTAGTCGAGCGCAGCTGGGTGAATCCGAGCCCGAATGCCGCCAGCCTGTCGATGGCGCGTGCTTATGCCGGCACGGTGATGCTCGAGGGCACGACCTGGTCGGAAGGCCGTGGCACGACGCGGCCGCTGGAGCTGTTCGGTGCGCCGGATCTCGACATCAGCGCGCTGCTGGCGCGCATGCGCTCGCTCGCGCCCGGCTGGCTCGCCGGTTGCCGGCTGCGGCCCTGCTGGTTCGAGCCGACGTTCCACAAGCACGCGGGCCGGCTCTGCGCTGGACTGCAGATCCACGTCGATGACGGCGCCTACGATCACGCGGCGTTCCGGCCGTGGCGCCTGCAGGCGCTGGCGTTCAAGGCGCTCAGGGCGGAAGCGCCGGACTACCCGCTGTGGCGCGACTTTCCCTACGAGTACGAGCGCGGCCGCCTCGCCATCGATGTCATCAACGGCAGTCCGCTGCTGCGCGAATGGGTCGACGATCCGGCGGCGACAGCGGCGGATCTCGATGCGCTCGCCGGGGCCGACGAGCGCGCCTGGCTCGAGGCGCGCAGACCGTTCCTGCTGTACTGACCGGCAAAGACGGGGCGCCGCCGGGGCATCGCATCACCGTCCCGGGGTGACTCGGGGTGGCCAGCCAGGCGGCGACGCCAGCGACCAGTCTCAGTCCCAGGCCGATCAGGGCGCGCTGTCCCGGGCGACAGCCTTCCAGTCCGCGCGCCAGTCGTTTGCCGGCGCTTTCGAGTCGCCTACCAGCGCCACGGTCTTGCCCGCTGCTTCCGGGTTGCGCAGCGCATCCATCATCACCAGCGCCACGTCGGCGCGGCACACGCGACCGCTGAGATTGCTGTCGCCGGCGCCGACCCGCAGCGCTTCCTTGCCGCCGTCGCAGTCCACGAGTCCGCCCGGGCGCACGATCGTGTAGGGCACGCCGCTCGAGCGCAGGTGGGACTCACCCTTGCCTTTCCACGACAGCACCATGCCGAACATGCGGTTCAGCGGCGTCGAGGGGTTGTCGTCGCCCGCGCCGATCGACGACATGAGGACCAGGTGCTTCACGCCAGCGGCCTTCGCGGCATCGGCCAGGTTGGCGACCCCGCGATAGTCGACCGCTTCCGGGTTGTTGGGCGGCTTCGCCGCGCTCGCACCGATCGCGGAGATCACATAGCGCGCACCGGCGACGGCGGCAGTCAGCGTCTCGGGCTTCGTCACGTCGGCCTCGACGATCTCGACACCCGGCGCGAATTCGCCGGCCTTGGCCTTGTCGCGCACCATCGCGCGGACCTTGTAGCCCTCGGCCTGCAGGCTCTTCACGAGCGGCACGCCGGTCTTGCCGCTGGCACCCGCGACGAGCACGGTCTGCGCCGTCGTGCAGGCGGAGGTCGCCAGCGCAAGGCAGGCGCTGAGGAGGCGGATGAGGGTCGAAGGCGTCATGAACAGAGGCTCCGTTGTTGTTCGGGCTGGGCTTGATGGGTCGTAGTGTCGCCCGGCACTGCGTTCCCGCCGAGGATTATCGCAAGGAAGCGGCTGTGGACAACAGGCTGTTGTGAACCAGTCGGCGGGGCCGCCACGGGATTTCCCTAACCGTGCCCCTCAAATAAGCCGTCGCAGGCGCCCGCTGTACTGCTGCTGGGTTCCGCCTGGCCTGTCCTTTCCGCCCCGGCTAGGGCAGCATGCGGTCTCCCGACATCCCGAGATCCGCCATGGCCGACGCCGCCGAGCAAGCCAACGAAGCACTCGTCAACCGCTTCTGCAGCGACTGGTCGCGACGTGACGCACAGCTGCTGGCCGGGTACTTCGCCGAGAAGTTCGAGTACATGATGTACGAGGGCGGGCCCGTGATCACCTCGCACGAAGCCTTCGTGAAGCAGATGACGCCGTTCCTCACGAAGCTGAAGGCGGTCGACTGGGTCGTCGTGCGGTCCCACGCGATGGGCCCGATGGTGATCAACGAACGCATCGACCACTTCTACGCGCAGGACAGCAAGCACGATCATCACCCGCGGATCGCGGGCCTGTTCATCGTGCGCAACGGCAAGATCGCTATCTGGCGCGACTACAACCTCTAGCGCCTGCCCGGTCAGTTGAGTGCAATGCGCTGTTCCGCGCCGCCTGCGGGCAGCTGGAACACGGCGTTTTTCCAGCGCGGCGGGCCGAATTTCGGCCGCAGGTTGTTGGACAGGCCGGCCGGCCACCTTCGCCACCTTGCGGTTGCGCCAGCCGTCGCCGAGCCAGGCGTCGGGGTTGTCGTACACCCAGACGATCAGGCTGCCCTGGTCGCTTTGCAGGTTGGTGGCGGTCACCGTCAGAATGGCATCCGCCGCGCCAGCGGTTTCTGCCGCTAGCGCCAGCGAGGCAATGACGATCAGGTTTCGCATCATGAGCACGCCCCCGTCCGACGCTGCCGATGGTAGCGATGCTGTCGTGGCATGAACAGCCGGGAGAGGAGCGTGCTCACGCTGCGTCCGATCGGTGTCGTGCACACTGCCGCCGCGACGCGGGCCGAGGCGGCACGCCAGAGCGCCGCTGCCGAGGGCATCCGTGCCGAAATAGAACTCTATCCGGCACCCGGCATCGAGCATGCGCTGACCGATCTTTCCGCCTGGGACATGATCTGGGTGATCTACTGGTTTCACCTGAACGAGGGCTGGCGGCCGAAGGTGCTGCCGCCGCGCAGCCGCAGCGGGCGCAAGGGCGTCTTCTCCACGCGCTCCCCGCACCGGCCGAATCCGTTGGGTCTCTCTGCGTTGCGCCTGGACCGCGTCGAGGGGCTGCGCCTGCACGTGCTCGATGCCGACATGCTTGATGGAACGCCGGTGCTCGACATCAAGCCCTACGTCGCCTACACCGATGCGCGGCCGCAGGCCGGATCGGGCTGGCTCGGCAGCGACCCGCTGCCGGGCTGGGCGATCGACTACGCGCCGGCCGCGGCCGCGGACCTGGCCTGGCTGGAGTCCCGGGGCGTGCTCGACCTGCGACCGCGGATAGAGGCCGTGCTCGGCCTCGGCCCCGAGCCCCATCCCTACCGGCGGATCCGCGCCGAGGGGGAGGGCTTCCGGCTTGCCGTGCGCGACTGGCGGGTGCGCTTTGCCGTGCGCGGGCAGCGCATAGAGGTGGAGTCGATCATGAGCGGCTACCGGCCGGCGGAACTGGCCCGCGCCGGCCGCGATCCCGGCGACCCGCGCTCACTGCACCGGGCGTTCGCGGCACGCCGTTGAAGGGCCGGTCGGGTGGCGTTTGACGCGGGCATAATCTCAGTGTAAACAGGCTCTTCGGATAACAAGAAACAAGAGGCCTTAAAAATGGCTCTGTGGAGAGATCCCGCGCCCGGTACGAGCCAGGCACCGCCTCCCGCCGCCCTGCCGGTCGCGGAGAAAGTCGCGCCGATCGCGGCGGCAACAGACAGCGCGCGTCGCGCCGAACGTCCGGCACCGAAGGAGACCGTGATCGCTGCCGATCTCGCCATCGAGGGCAAGATCGAAGGCGCCGGGCACGTGCGCATTGCCGGCCGCTTCAAGGGCGACGTGCACGTCGACGGCAACCTCACCGTGGAACATGGCGCGCACCTGACCGGCCAGGTCTATGCCAAGACGGTGATCATCTCGGGCGAGCTTCACGGCAACATCAACGGCGCCGCGCGTGTCGAACTGCTGGAGTCGGGGCTGCTGGCCGGCGACGTGAAGGCCGGCACCCTGATCGTAGCCGGCGGTTCGCGCATCCGCGGCCATACCGAGTGCGGCTGGGAAGAGAAGAGCATAAAGTCCGTCGCCGCGGGGTAAGCTTGCCCGCGCATGAGCACGAGTTCCCGCACGGGCTTCTTCGGCAAGCCGGTGGCCGCAAAGTCGTCCACCGGCAAGACCCGCGTCTGCCCGCATTGCAAGACGACCATCCTAGACAGCGCGGCGATCTGCCCCGCCTGCCGCAAGTACCTGCGCTTCGAGTCGGGCGTGGAGATGCATCCCGTGCCCGACATATCGCCGCTCAAGGTGGCTGCGACGATCCAGCACCCGGCCGCGGGCGAACCCTGGGAGTACTCGGTCGTGTTCACGGTGCGCAATGAGAAGGGCGAGGAAATCAGCCGCCAGGTCGTGGGTGTCGGTGCCCTGCAGCCTCTGGAGCAGCGCAGTTTCAATCTCGCGGTCGAGGTGTTCCGCCCGACGCCGAAGAAGAAGTAGCGGCGGGTTCCGTCGCGATGTCCACGACCGCGGGCAAGGGTGTCGCTTTCATCGGCCTGGGCACCATGGGCTATCCCATGGCGGGCCACCTCGCCCGCGCCGGCCACCGTGTCACTGTTCATAACCGCACGATCGCCCGCAGTTCCCGCTGGGTTGCCGAATTCGGTGGTGCGAGCGCGCGCACGCCACGGGCTGCTGCCGCGGGAGCCGCAGTCGTCTTCAGCTGTGTCGGGAATGACGACGACCTGCGCAGTGTCGTGCTCGGCGAGGAGGGGGTGCTGGTCGGGCTCGATGCGGGCGCGGTGATCGTCGATTGCACCACGACTTCCGCCACCGTGGCGCGCGAACTGCATGCGCTCGCGCGCGCCAGAGAAGTCGGTTTCGTCGATGCGCCGGTGTCGGGGGGGCAGGCCGGCGCGGAGCGCGGTCAGCTCACGGTCATGTGCGGTGGCGAGGCAGCCGACTTCCAACGCATCGCGCCGGTCGCGGCGGCGTTTGCCCGTGCGGTGACGCTGATCGGGCCGCCTGGCAGCGGCCAGCTCGCGAAGATGGTGAACCAGTTGTGCATCGCGGGCCTCGTGCAGGGGCTCGCGGAAGGCATTGCGTTCGGCAGTCGCGCCGGCCTCGACATGACCAGGGTTCTCGAAGTCATCGGCAAGGGCGCAGCGCAGAGCTGGCAGATGGACAACCGCGGGCCGACCATGATCGCCGATCGTTTCGATTTCGGATTCGCCGTCGACTGGATGCGCAAGGACCTCGGCATCTGTCTCGACGAGGCGGCGCGCAATGGCGCCGATCTGCCGGTAGCCGCACTCGTCGATCGCTACTACGCCGAGATCCAGGCGCAGGGCGGTGGGCGCTGGGACACCTCCAGCCTGATCCGGCGCCTGCGGCGCTGACCCGCGCATGCGGCCGGGAGTAGACTGGCCCGGCCAGATGCCGCAGGAGCAAGCGCATGCGCCGTAGTACCCGCCGGTCCTACCTGAAGCGCCAGCAACATGGACTGGCGCGCAAGCGGCAGATCGCCGGGACACTCGAGGAATGGCGCGCATCGGCGTTCGAGCACGCGCTCGAGCAGTTCGATGAGGCGGCGCGGCGGCTGAAGTTGCGCGACAACCAGATCGCGATGATCAAGCTGCCGAGGCGCATCACCGAGGTGCGCCTGCCGGTGCGCATGGACGACGGCACGATCCGCAATTTTCGCGCCTTCCGCGTGCAGCACAACATCGCGCGCGGGCCGGCAAAGGGCGGTATCCGCTTCCACCAGGACGTCAATGTAGACGAGGTGAAGGCGCTCGCCTTCTGGATGACCTACAAGTGCGCCGTCGTCGGCATCCCGATGGGCGGCGCCAAGGGCGGCGTCGTCGTCGATCCAGGGAAGCTCTCCCCCGGCGAGCGCGAGCGTCTGTCGCGCCGCTACATGGCGGAGATGATCGATCTCTTCGGCCCCGATCGGGATGTGCCGGCACCCGACGTCAACACCGGCCCGCAGGTGATGAGCTGGATGATGGACACCTACATCATGCACAAGCACGACTTCCTGCCCGGCGTGATCACCGGCAAGCCCGTCGGCCTCGGCGGCTCGGAGGGGCGGCGCAGCGCGACCTCGCTCGGCGTGCTGTTCTGCGTACGCAAGGCCGCGCAGCGGCTGGGACTGCAGCTGAAGGGCGCTACGGCGACCGTGCAAGGCTTCGGCAATGTGGGCAGCTACGCCGCGCAGCTCCTGGCCCAGGACGGCGTCCGGGTCGTCGCGATCAGCGACGTCGAAGGGGCCTGGCGCAACGACGACGGCATCGATATCCGTGCCGCGATGAACCACGTGGCCCGGCGCGGATCACTGCGTGGTTTCCGCGGCGGCGTCCGGATGCTCAGCGCCGCTAAGCTCCTCGAACTGCCGGTCGACATTCTCGTGCCGGCGGCGCTGGAGAACCAGATAACAGGCGGAAACGCCGCGCGGGTGCGCGCGCAGATCATCGCCGAGGGCGCCAACGGCCCCACCACGCCCGATGCCGACCGCATCCTCGCAAAGCGCGGCGCCTTCGTGATCCCCGACATCCTCTGCAACGCTGGCGGTGTCACCGTCTCCTACCTCGAGTGGGTGCAGAACCGCATGGGCTACTACTGGACCGAGGAGCGCGTGAACCAGGATCTGAAGCGCTACATGGACCACGCCTTCGACGTGGTCTACGACACGATGAAGAAGCGTAGGGTGTCGATGCGGGTCGCCGCCTTCATGGTCGCGATCCAGCGCGTGACCGAGGCGTCGGAGATGCGCGGGCTGTATGCCTGAGCGGTCGCCAGCATGTGGCGTGCGTTGCGCATCACGATTCTTTCCGTGGCCCTCGTGGCGGCAATCGGGGTGACCTGGGGCGACTGGTATCGCACCACGCGCTGGCGTGAACCGCTGTGGGTGGGTGTGTTCCCTGTCGATGCGGACGGCCGGGCGGCGACCGCGCGTCACATCGCGGCGCTCGATGACTCCCGGTTTGCGGACATCGAGGAGTTCTTTCGCGACGAGTCGGCGCGCCATGGACTCGACCTCGACCGCCCGGTGCGGGCCGACGTTCACGAACCGCTGGACGAGCTGCCGCCGGCCCAGGGGCTTCCGCGGCGACGGCGCGATTGTCCGACACGCCGAGGAATATCTCGCGGAACGACACGTACGTCAGCGCGCCGAACAGGCAGTACAGCGCCGGTACCAGCGGCGGCAGCAGGAAAACGGTCGCCATCGGTGCGAGTACGAAGGCGAGTCCGATGCCGAGCATCGGGCCCAGGTTCAAGACCTGGCCCGCGGCCGCCAGCCGGTAGGCTTCACGGAACGGCAGGTCGAAGAATGTGCGACAAGGGAACTGGAGCAGCGACGTCAGCCCCGGGATGTTCAGGCCGAAGTAGAGCAGGCCGAGGGCGTAGGCGGAGTACACGAACACCTGCCGTAGCGCCACGAGGCCGTCTGGCGAGAGCGACTCGACGACATTGCGTTCGCTCCACAGCACTGCCCACCAGGGAATTCCGGGCCGCGACAGCACCAGGATCCACACCACCGCGCCGGTGAGACTGATGATCGTGCTGAACGCCAGCACCGAGCGGCCGTGCGCGCGCAGTACACCGATCATCCCGTCGATGCCTGGAACGGCGGGCCTGTCCAGTGCCGCGGCCAGCACCACGCTGGAGAAATAGGCAATCAGTGCCAGCATCGCGCCCACCAGGGGCAGCCGCTGACTCATGAACATCGCGATGCAGAGCAATACGGACAGCCCGATCCAGAAGGCAGGCGCGCGCTGCAGCAGCAGCGCGGACTGGCGCAGCCAGCGTCTCAGGGCACGGGGCGCCGCTCGGCGGGGCTCGACCGTCATTCGATCAACGGTGTCTGGAGATCGGCCCCTAGTCGGTGCAGCATGCCGGCGAGTGCAGACGAGCGCGGGTTGTAGAGGCCGAGGATGGCGAAGCGCATGACGCCGCGGTATGGCGTCAATCGGCCGGTTCGATCGTCGCTCGCGGTGCTGCGACATCCGGCTTCGCGAACACCATGAAGTGCTGCTGCGGCAGGAAATCCCGCGTTTCGACCCACTCGAGCCCCGCTGCCTGCATTT
>Ga0194132_10001604_pt1 | contig 45406 bp, 40 predicted proteins | sample TA2KigOf80mmetaG_FD_148612 | JGI IMG/M metagenome (GOLD analysis project Ga0194132, IMG submission 148612) | Freshwater microbial communities from Lake Tanganyika, Tanzania - TA2015054 Kigoma Offshore 80m | ecosystem: Environmental > Aquatic > Freshwater > Lake | place: Tanzania: Lake... | reverse complement strand
AAAGCGCTGTTCAAATCGAGACCAGAAAAAATCATCTGTTATTTATTTACAATCAACCAATTAGCACGTTTCGGGCACTCAACGTCCGGACACTACTGGCTGGCCATTGGTTTTAAAGGCGGCGTGGCGCTACGCGAGGCGGGCATAAGCGTGGTGGTGTTGCCGGCGCTGGCGGCGATGGTGTTGGGCGCCTTGATCCCGCTGTGGTGCTACGCATTGCTCAAACACGCGGGCAAGTTCAAGGCGGTGGATGCGGCGGCGGTCGCGGCCCACTACGGCTCGGTGAGCGCGGTGACGTTTATCGCGGCCACGAATTATTTAAAGAGCGTGGGCACGCCGTACGAGGCCTACGCCACTGCGTTTCTGGCGGTGATGGAGTCGCCGGCGATCATCGTCGGCGTACTGCTGGGCAAAATGTCGCTGCCCAAGGGCGATCCGCTGTTCCAAAGCAGCTTCGCCGGCGTGCTGCGCGAGGCGGTTTTCGGGCGCAGCGTGTTTTTGCTGGTGGGTGCGCTGTTGGTCGGTGCACTGTGCGGCCGTGCCGGCATGGACAAAGTGGAGGCGCTTTTTGTGGCGCCGTTTCAAGGCGTGCTGGCGCTGTTTTTGCTCGACATGGGCATCGTCGCGGCGCAGCGGCTGCATGACCTCAAACGCGTCGGTGCGTTTTTGCTGGTGTTTGCGATTGTGATGCCGCTGCTGCACGGCTTGCTGGGCGTGTGGCTCGGCAAATTCGCCGGCTTAAGCCTGGGCGGCGCGGTGTTGATGGGTGTGCTCGCCGCAAGCGCATCGTATATCGCGGCGCCCGCCGCGATGCGGGTGTCGCTGCCCGAGGCCAATCCGACGCTTTATCTCACGGCGTCGCTCGCGATCACCTTTCCGTTCAATATCGCCGTGGGCATTCCCGCCTGCTACGCGATGGCGCGCTGGCTGTATTAGGAGAGCGGTATGGACACCTATCCGATGAAACTGGTCACCATCATTTGCGAAGCGCTGGCGCGCGAGCCGGTGAAGCGGCTCCTGGCCGAAGTCGGCGCGCACGGCCACACGCTGTTTACCGTGGAAGGCGAGGGAGCCCACGGCAGCCGCACCGCGGAGATCCAGGAGTTCGCCAATATTCAGGTAGAGGTGATCGTGCAGCCCGATGTTGCGGAAAAACTGCTGCTGCGGCTACAAAAGGATTTTTTTCCGCGCTTTGCGATGATGGCTTACGAGTCCGACATACGCGTATTGCGGCGCGAGAAATTTTGACGCGGCGCGTGGCGGCTTACTTGCAGTTTTCAGCGATGATGCGCTCAGTGTTCGCTTGTTCACGGACAAAGTCGGCTTCCTCGAAAAACACGCGTTCCCCTGTTTTGGGGTCGTTGCGGTACATGCGTTGACGGTTTTTGAGCGTCACCAGATTGCTTTGCGCGGCTTCGCAGTTGCGCTTGCGCTCGGCGGCCGCCGCGGCTTGTTTTTCCGCCTTGGCGTCGGCTTCTTTTTGTGCGGCTTGACGCTTTTTAAAATCGGCGTCGCGATCGGCGAGCGTTTGCGGGCCGCCCTTGGCATCGGCTTTGGCGTCGCTTTTGGCGTCGCCCTTGGCTTCGCTCTTTGCGGGGGCGGGCGCCGGTTTGCTGGAGATGCCGGTGTCCATTTGCTTGGTGCCCGGCGGACAATTCGACGCGAATTCGACGCGGCCATCCTTGCCGATACATTTCACCACCTGCGCATGGGCGATCAGCGGTGCACCAGCCCCTAGCAGTGCCACAATGACCACCCAGTTTGCACCTGCGATTTTCATATCTGCCTCGCGTTTCCCCGAAAGAGTTTTGAGCAACGCCGCCGACGCAAGCGGCGGCTACAGCCTCATTCCAAATTATCCAAATAATTCAATCGCGTCAAACCATTAACGCACGCATTTGCTTAACGTTTACGCCCTGTTTGCGTATAATTCACGCTTTGCGAGGGATCAAAACGATGCGCGTGGTGCAAAAAGCTCTCACCTTCGATGATGTACTGCTGGTTCCCGCCCATTCCGATGTCTTGCCGCGCGAAGTTAGCTTAAAAACCAGGCTCACGCGCCAAATCACGCTCAATATTCCCATCGTGTCCGCCGCCATGGACACGGTGACCGAGGCGCGTCTGGCGATCGCCATCGCGCAAGAGGGTGGCATCGGCATCATCCACAAAAACATGTCGCCCACCGCGCAGGCGGGCGAGGTCACCAAGGTCAAGCGTTTTGAATCTGGCATCGTCAAAGATCCGATCACGGTGGGGCCGGTGATGACGGTGCGCGACGTGTTGCAAATCACGCGCCAGCACAAGATTTCCGGTTTGCCGGTATTGAGCGCCAATGGGCGCGTGGTGGGCATCGTCACCAACCGCGATTTACGCTTCGAGACCAATCTCGATCAGCCGGTGAAAAACATCATGACGCCGCGCGAGCGCCTGGTGACGGTGAAGGAAGGCGCCACGCGCGAAGAAGCAAAAGCGCTGATGCACAAGCATCGTCTCGAACGTGTGCTGGTGGTGGGCAAAAATTTCGAGCTGCGCGGTTTGGTGACGGTGAAGGATATTTTGAAATCCTCCGAGCACCCCAACGCGAGCAAGGATCGCCTGGGGCGCTTGCGCGTGGGCGCGGCGGTGGGCGTGGGCGAGGGCACCGAAGAGCGCGTCGAATCGCTGATCGACGCCGGCGTGGATGTGATCGTGGTCGACACCGCCCACGGCCACTCCGGTGGCGTGTTAAAACGCGTGCGCTGGGTCAAGCGCAATTACTCGCGGGTGCAAGTGATCGGCGGCAACATCGCCACGGCGGCGGCGGCCCGGGCCTTAGTCGATAGCGGCGCGGATGGCGTCAAAGTCGGTATCGGCCCCGGCTCGATTTGCACCACGCGCATCGTCGCCGGCGTGGGCGTGCCGCAAATTTCGGCGATTGCCAATGTGGCGAAAGCGCTGGCTAAAACCGATGTGCCGGTGATCGCCGATGGCGGCATCCGTTTCTCCGGCGATATAGCCAAGGCGATTGCCGCCGGCGGCTACTGCGTGATGATCGGCAGCCTGTTCGGCGGCACCGAAGAATCGCCCGGCGAAATCGAGCTTTATCAAGGGCGTTCCTACAAAGCGTATCGCGGCATGGGCTCGTTGGGCGCGATGCAGCAAGGCTCGGCCGACCGTTATTTCCAGGAAGTCGACGAACTGGACACCGAAAAACTGGTGCCCGAAGGCGTCGAAGGCCGCGTGCCGTACAAAGGCGGCCTGGTGCCGCTGATCCACCAACTGATGGGCGGCTTGCGTGCAAGCATGGGCTACGTCGGCTGCGGCAGCATCGACGACATGCGGCGCAAGGCGGAATTCGTCGAAATCACCACCGCCGGCATCCGCGAGTCGCATGTGCACGATGTGCAGATTACCAAGGAAGCGCCTAATTACCGAGTCGAGTAAGCAGTGAACGGTAAACAGTAATCAGCAAATCCTGCGGCGCTAAGCGGTTGCTGTTTACGGTTCACCGTTTACTGTTCACGGGTTTACGAATGCACCAAAAAATTTTAATCCTGGACTTTGGCGCGCAATATTCGCAGTTAATCGCGCGCCGCGTGCGCGAAGCGCGGGTCTACTGCGAGCTGCATCCGTTCGATGTCAGCGATAATTTTGTTCGTGAGTTCAATCCGAGCGGCGTGATTTTGTCGGGCGGGCCGAATTCGGTGTGGGAGACCGACACGCCGCGCGCGCCAGAGGTGGTGTGGAAACTTAACGTACCGGTGCTGGGCATTTGTTACGGCATGCAGACCATGGCGGCGCAGTTGGGCGGCAAGGTTACCAGCGGCAAGGTGCGCGAGTTCGGTTACGCCGAAGTGCGCGCGCGGGGGCATTCGGCGCTGTTCAACGGCATTGAAGATCGAACCAACGCCGAGGGGCACGGGCTGCTCGATGTGTGGATGAGCCATGGCGATAAGGTCGATGAACTGCCGCCGGGCTTTAAGGTGATCGCCAGCAACCCCGCTTGCCCGATTGCGGGCATGGCGGACGAAGCGCGCAAGTTTTACGCGGTGCAGTTTCACCCCGAAGTGACGCACACCAAGCAGGGCGCTACCATCCTCACGCGTTTTGTGCGCGAGATTTGCGGGCTTGCGGGCGATTGGAACATGCCGGATTACATCCCGGAGGCGGTGGCGCGCATCCGTGCCGAAGTGGGGCGCGAAGAAGTGATTTTGGGTTTGTCGGGCGGCGTCGATTCGTCGGTGGCGGCGGCGTTGATCCACAAAGCGATCGGCGCGCAACTCACCTGCGTGTTCGTCGACAACGGCTTGTTGCGGCTTAACGAAGCCGAGCAGGTGATGCAAACCTTCGCCCAAAATCTCGGCGTCAAGGTCATCCACGCCGATGCGCGCGCGCAGTTTTTGGGGCATTTGAAACGCGTCACCGACCCCGAACAAAAACGCAAAATCATCGGCCGTGAATTCGTCGAGGTATTTCAGCGCGAGTCGGCGAAACTGCCCAACGCGAAGTGGCTGGCGCAAGGCACCATCTACCCCGATGTGATCGAATCCGCCGGTGCCAAAAGCCAAAAGGCGCACAACATCAAATCGCACCACAACGTCGGCGGCCTGCCCGAAACGCTGCATCTTAAGTTGCTGGAGCCGCTGCGCGAGTTGTTCAAGGACGAAGTGCGTGAACTGGGCCTGGCGCTGGGCCTGCCGCGAGACATGGTGTTTCGCCACCCGTTCCCCGGCCCGGGCTTGGGTGTGCGCATCCTCGGTGAAGTCAAAGCCGAGTACGCCGATCTGCTACGCCGCGCCGATGCGATTTTTATCGATGAACTGCGCGCCACCTTTGATACCGACGGCAAAAGCTGGTACGACAAAACCGCGCAAGCCTTCGCGGTGTTTATTCCCGTGAAATCCGTGGGCGTCATGGGCGATGGCCGCACCTATGAATACGTGGTGAGCCTACGCGCGGTGCAGACCACCGATTTCATGACCGCGCATGTGGCGGAACTGCCGCACAGCCTGCTGGCGAAAGTGTCTAACCGCATCATCAATGAGGTGCGCGGGATTAATCGCGTGGTGTACGATATTTCCAGCAAGCCACCGGCGACCATCGAGTGGGAATAATTCTGGGTCTTTCAGGGTCTATCGGCATCTATCGAAAAGTGACTATAAGTCATTGATATTTCATTGTTACGTCTGTCGAGATGTATCGAGGTCTATCGGGGGGATGCCCTCCAATCTGACGGTAAATCTGACGGTAAAAATCCTGGGCACGGACCCTGGGAAATTTTTACCGTCAGCTCGAAAAGGCGACTGACGGTAAAAATAATTGCAATAAATATAATTTAAACAATTAGTTAAGTAAGTAGTTTCTGCTATTTTTTCGTGACGGTAAAGTTCGCACGCAAGGAGGGCGCTGTGATGCTGTCAGATGGGATGTTGAGAGGCCTCAAACCCGGGGCCACCACTTACAAAGTCGCCGACCGGGACGGGATGTACGTGACCGTCTCGCCTAAGGGCACGGTCACCTTTCGGCTCGACTATCGGCTCAATGGCCGGCGTGAGACCCTGACGGTCGGCCGCTACGGAACCAAGGACGGGGTTTCGCTGTTGATGGCGCGCGAGCGCTGCACGGAAGCGCGCAAGGCGATTGCCGAGGGGCTTTCACCCAGCCAGGAAAAGCAGCGCGAGAAGCGCCGCATGTCCGAGGCAAAGACCTTCGGAGAATTCACCAACCGCTGGCTCGAAGACGCGCGGATGGCGGAGAGCACCAAGGCGATGCGCAAGAGCATCATCGATCGGGACATCTTGCCCGCGTTCCGAAACCGCCTTCTGGCCGAGATCGGTCCCGAAGATCTGCGCAACCTGTGCGCGAAGGTGAAGGATCGCGGCGCGCCGGCGACCGCTGTGCACGTCCGCGACATCGTCAAACAGGTCTTTGGGTTCGCAGCGCTGCACGGCGACAAGGCGCCCAACCCGGCCGACGAGGTCGGCCCCTCGTCGATTGCGACATTCGTGCCAAAAGACCGGGCGCTGTCGCCGTCGGAGATCCGCGTCATGCATCGCGTCCTCGAAGTCACCACGACCCTGCCCACCATCCGCCTCGCGCTGCGTCTGATCCTGCTCACGCTCGTGCGCAAGAGCGAGCTCATCGAGGCTACCTGGAACGAAGTCGATTTCGAGAACGCGGTCTGGACCGTTCCGAAGGCCCGCATGAAGGCCGGCAAGCCCCACAACGTTTATCTTTCCCAGCAGGCGCTCGACATCATGATCGCGCTGCGCACCTGCGCGGGCGGCTCGCGTTTCCTGTTGCCCTCGCGCTACGACGCCGATCGCTGCATGTCGAAGGCGACCCTCAACCGCGTGACGCAGGCCGTGGTCGAGAAGGCCAAGGCGTCAGGCTTGCCGCTGGAGCCCTTCACCGTGCACGACCTGCGGCGCACCGGCTCCACCATCCTCAACGAGCTGGGCTTTAACAGCGACTGGATCGAGAAGGCGCTTGCGCACGAAGACGGGCGTTCATCGCGCGGCGTCTACAACAAGGCCGAGTACGGCGAGCAGCGCCGGCACATGCTGCAGGAGTGGGCCGATATGATCGACGCGTGGGTGGCGGGGGAGTCTCACACGCCGACTCTGTTGCCGCCGACGATGAAGGTAGTCACCACGACGGCGCCTATATGACGGATGGCACTTGCGTAGCCTGATGGGGAGACTCGAAGCAATCAGTAATGGCGCAAGAAATCCGCATTCAAAAAACGCCCCCGGGAGCATGGCTACAACCGGGGGCAAAGGGGGTAGTAGATCGATTTCCGGTCGGTTGCCCCGGTTTGCCCTAAACGCGATCGGACGCTGGGTTGCTGCCGAGACCCCGAGTCAGGATGTCGGCTGCGTCGCGCATGGCACGTGTGCCGATGGCCCAGGGCTTTGCCTACCTGGTGGCGATCGTGGACCTCTTCAGCCGCAAGGTGCTCGCCTTCCGGGTGAGCAATGCCCTGGCGAGTGACTTCTGCGTCGAAGCGCTGCAGCAGGCGCTCACGCGTTACGGCACCCCGCAGATCTTCAACACCGACCAGGGCTCGCAGTTCACCGCCGAGGAGTTCACCGCGGTGCTGCTCGCCAAGGGCGTGCGCGTGAGCATGGACGGCAAGGGGCGCTGGGTCGACAATGTCTTCGTCGAGCGGTTGTGGAGGAGCGTCAAGTACGAGCAGATCTACCTCCACGCCCACGAGACGATGCGCGAGCTGCGCACTATGGCCTGAGGCAGACCAGACCTCGGTGGCTTCAACGCCCAGTGTTGGCGACTCGACCTGGACTTCAGTCTCTAAGGTCGATCGGATCCCACATTATGGAACTTCCAAGGTCACGCGCGGACGCCGCTTTTAATCTGCCACAGCAGCCTGACGGTAAAAAAATGATCGAAAAATATTTTTGCGACAACAGGTTGCACCATTTGATGCCGGCTTTCTCTGGTTTTGTCGTTTGGTTTATGCGTCTGCACTGGCGCCGTGACGGTAAAAAAATAGTCGAAAAAACTCGACTGAACAATACGTTATCGAGTTTGATGCCGGCACTTTTTGGGCGCCAATTCGACAAGCAGAAGGGCTCGTTGACGCTGCCAGAGAGCGCCGCGGGAACCGATAGATCTCGATACATCTCGAAAGGTGACCTGCACGAATTCGTCGATTGATCTCGATACATCCCGATAGATGCTGAAAGGTGTTTTCGTGGATCAGATGAGATTGACGGTAAATCTGACGGTAAAAACGCTACTCGCAGAACGAACTTCTAAATGCGACAATGAGTTACATATGCCGTTAATGATCGAGTGGGAAAGCGTTGCCCAGGGCTCGCCACGAACGCCAAAGGAAATTTGATGAAACAGACTTCCTTGTTCGATGACGATGCCTTGCCCGCGGGCGCGGGTTCGCCGGTGGCGCTTGCCGGCAGCCGCCAAGTGCTCACCAAGGAGCAGCGGCGGTTTAACAAGCTGATCGCCGACATCGCGGCCGCGCGCGACACCCTGGCGCGCTGGCGTGAGTTTATCGGCGTCGAACAGCGCCGCCACGATGCGCACCTGCTGCCGCTGCTGCAGAAATTTCGCGATTTGCGCATCGCCATGGTGCGCGTACTGGACGAAGCGGCAAGTGGCAAGCGCTTGACCAGGGCGGAGCGCGCCAAAGTGGTTGATTTGCTGCAAACCACGCTACTGGGATTGCTGGAAGAAGAACGCTCACCCGAACTGGAGCGCCTCCACGAAAAATATGGCGAGTCGAGTTTTGATGAGGAACACGAGGCCGGTCTCGAGCTCATGCGCGACATGATGCGCGAGACCATGGGCGTGGACGTGGACGACAGCGCCAGCTCGCCCGAAGATTTCGCGCGCGCCCTGGGGGAAATGCTCGAGCAGGAGGAAGCCGAAGCCCAGCGCAAGCAGCAGGCTCGCGGTGAGCGCGGTAAGCGCGATAAGAAAGATAAGCACGGTAAGGCCGCCGAGCGCGAAGCGCTGCGCGAACAGGCGCAGCAGGGCGCAACCCAATCCGTGCGCGAAGTCTACCGCCGGCTCGCCAGCGAACTGCACCCGGACCGCGAGCCCAATCCCGCCGAACGCGCGCGCAAGACCGAGCTCATGCAGCAGGTCAATCAGGCGTACCAGGCCGGCGATTTGCTCGCGTTGCTGGAGCTGCAGTTAAAAATTGAGCAAATCAATCCGGCGCACCTGGCGGGCATGGCGCGCGAGCGCTTGTTGCATTACAACCACGTGCTCGCGGAACAGCTGCGGCAATTGCGGGCGGAGTTGGCCGAGTTGCTGATGCCGTTCGAGGGCTTGCGTATGGGTTTTGCGCTCACCGAGGCCGAGGTGCGCAAGGGGCTAAATGCGGAGTGCGCACAAATGGAGATGGCGATCCGCGACACCGAGGCCGATCTCGCCGCGTTTCGCGACGTGGCGCAGTTAAAGCGCCGTCTCAAGGCATACCGTGTCGGACAGGCGATGCAAGAAGAGCTTGCCGATATGGACGAACTGCTGGCGATGTTCGGGGAGATTGCCGCGCCGCGCGCGCGCAAACGGCGATAATCGGCGCGCGGCTTGGGGTGGGGCGGTTTGCCCCAAAGGCGACATAGGGGAATGTCGGGTGTGGACGCCGAGAAGTGCGAGTAGTTCGTCGGTTGGGCTGAGCGCAGCGAAGCCCAACAATCGCAAGTGATCAAACCAAGGCGTTGGGCTTCCTACGTCAGCCCAACCTACGCGTACTACCTCTGTATGTTACTTAAGTATTTGATTTAAAACAACTTTTTATTTTAAGCTGAAACGCCATGTGCGGTGCAGCGCGCGGCATCGCAGTACAAATGCCCGCCCCGAGTATACCAGTCGTTCAGCACCCAGCGCTCACAAGCGTGGCCATCGACGGTGTGCACATGGCGCGCGGGGCGATGGGTGTGGCCGTGAATCAAACGCGGGTAGCCGTGTTGTCGCAAAACGCCTTCGACGGCGGCCGCGGCTACATCCATGATCTGCATTGCCATGCCGGCCTTGCTCGCTTCGCTTTGTTCGCGCAGCTTGCGCGCCTGTTGATGGCGCACCGCCAGCGGCAGTTGCAGCAACTGCGCTTTAACTTGCGGGTTGGTGTAATGCGCGCGCGCTTTTTGGTATTCGACGTCATCGGTGCACAGCGTGTCGCCGTGCATTAACAGCGTGCGCGTGCCGTAAAGATCGATCACGGTGGGATCGCTGATCAGGCTGGCGCCGGCGCGTGCGGCAAACTCCTGGCCAAGCAGAAAATCGCGGTTGCCGTGCATGAAGTAAACCTTGACGCCGCGCGCGGTGAGTTGTTTTAACGCACTCGCCACGCTGCTGTTTAACGCATCCTCGGTGTCGTCATCGCCCACCCAGTACTCGAATAAATCGCCGAGGATGTAAAGTGCCCCGGCCGCCGGCGCGACGTTGCTTAAAAAATCGAAGAACTGCTGATTGGTGTGCGGCCGCTCGGCGGTAAGGTGCAGGTCGGAGATAAACAGCGTGTGCGGTGTCAAACGACGGATGCCTTTTTTATCACCACATCGTCCACCGGCACGTCTTGATGAAAGCCGCTGTTGCCGGTTCTGACCTTGCCGATTTTATCGACCACATCCATGCCCGCAGTGACCTTGCCGAACACGCAGTAGCCCCAGCCTTGCGGCGTGGGCGAGGAGTGGTTCAAAAAGTCGTTGTCGGTGGTGTTGATAAAAAACTGCGCGCTGGCGGAGTGCGGGTCCGAAGTGCGCGCCATGGCGACGGTGTAGTGGTCGTTTTTCAAACCGTTTTGCGCTTCGTTTTGCACCGGCGCGCGGGTTGCTTTTTGTTTCATGCGGGGTGCAAAGCCGCCGCCCTGGATCATAAAGCCGTCGATCACGCGGTGAAAAATCGTGCCGTCGTAATGCCCTTCTTTGACGTACTGCTCGAAGTTGGCGGCGGTCAGCGGCGCCTTGGCGGCATCCAGTTCGAGGGTGATGTCGCCGTGATTGGTTTCCAGTTTGATCATGTCGTTCCTTGATGGTTTATTTGGCCGCGGGTTTGGCTTCGATCATGGTGACGCGCTCGATGGTCACTGTTTGCGTGGGCACGTCGCGGTGGCCGGCGCGTGCGCCGGTGGGGACGTTGCGGATTTTGTTGACCACGTCGAGCCCCTTGGTGACACGGCCGAATACCGTGTAGCCGACTTCCTGCGGGCCGGGGCCGCGGAAATCGAGCATTTGGTTATCGACCACGTTGATAAAAAACTGCGAGGTCGCGGTGTGAGGCTCAGCGGTGCGCGCCATGGCGATAAAGCCGACCTGGTTTTTTAAACCGTTGCCGCCTTCGTGTTTGATCGGGTCGCGGGTTTTCTTTTGCTGCATGTCGGCGGTGAAGCCGCCGCCCTGGATCATGAAGTCCGCGATCACGCGGTGAAAAATCGTGCCGTTGTAAAAACCCTCTTGCACGTATTGCACGAAGTTTTTGACGGTGAGCGGCGCATTTTCCGGGTAAAGCTCCAGCACGATGGTGCCCATGCTGGTGCGCATTTCAACCACCGGGTTTTGCGCTTGGGCATGCAGCGAGAGCGCCGCGAGGGTTAATGTGAAAACAGCGAGTATTTTGCGTAACATTTTGATTCCATTAATAAAACTGTTAACAAAGAATTTTGCCGTAAGCGCGCTCGCGGTGCAAGCCCGTCACCGAGCCTATAACGCGCGGCCGCGCTCACGGCTTACTGTTGGCGGCGCGTGCCGGGATGAGATCGTTCACCGCCTTTAACTTGGCGGCGACGGGCTTGTTGTTGGCATCGATCTTTAACGCTTGTTCGTACGCGGCGGCGGCGAGCCGCATGTGGATATCCCCCAGGTTTTCATGTGCGGCGCTGAACCGGGCGTTGGCGCGCAGCGCGGATTCCAGTAGCGTGCGCGCGCGATCCAACTCGCCACGCTCGGCGTAAATGACCGCGAGATTGTTGTAGGGTTCCGGCAATTCCGGGAAATCTTGCGTCAGACCGGTGTAGGCGCGCAGCGCCTCGTCGGTTTTTTTTTGCTGCGTCAAAATCATCGCGCGCAGAAAACGCCCGCGCGCATCTTGCGGCCGCGTCTTAAGCCAGCCGTCGATGCGCGCGAGCGCCTGGTCGTAGCTGCCCTCGCGATAAAGCGCATCGGCTTCCTGATAAGCGCTTGGCTGTTGCACCGGGGGCCGTGGTTTGTGCCCGCACGGCGCTGGCCGGCAGCCACCCGATCAGCAGCAGCAACAGGCCAGTGGCGAGCCAGTTCGAGACGGGGGGCATGATATAATTTTTTCGGAATTTCAGGGACTTACTTAGCTTAGGGTTCTATTCAGAGGGCTATTCAGGGATCATCGAAGGTTTTTCCAAGGTGTATCAGCCACTACGTCGCGGCGAAATTCTACCAGATCGTTGCTTTCATCCCGTGTGCGCAATTGCGATTTTCCACCATTAATCCATGCTCAAAATCTATAACACATTAACGCGCAGCAAACAGGAATTCGTGCCGATCACGCCGGGCAAGGTCAACATGTATGTCTGCGGCATGACGGTGTACGACTTCTGCCACTTGGGGCATGCACGGGTGATGGTCGTGTTCGATGTGGTGCGGCGATGGTTGCGTGCCAGTGGTTTTGAGGTGAACTACGTGCGCAACATCACTGACATCGACGACAAAATCATCAAGCGCGCGCAGGAAAACAACGAGCCGATGAGCGCGCTGACCGAGCGCTTCATCCGGGCGATGGATGAAGACGCCGCGGCCTTGGGCATCGAAAAACCCGACCACGAGCCGCGCGCCACGCAATACGTCCAGGGCATGCTCGACATGATCGAGGTGCTGCGCAAAAACGGCCTTGCCTATCAAGCCGCCGACGGCGACGTGAACTACGCGGTGCGCAAATTCGAGGGCTACGGCAAATTGTCAGGTAAATCGCTCGACGACCTGCGCGCCGGTGATCGCGTCGCGGTCGACATGGCCAAACAAGACCCGCTCGACTTCGTGCTGTGGAAGCGTGCCAAGGAAGGCGAGCCGTCGTGGCCCTCGCCGTGGGGCGAGGGCCGGCCGGGTTGGCACATCGAATGTTCGGTGATGTCGAGTTCGTTGCTGGGCAAACATTTCGATATCCACGGCGGCGGCCAGGATTTGCAATTCCCGCACCACGAAAACGAAATCGCGCAAAGCGAAGGCGCGCACCGCTGCACCTTTGTGAACACCTGGATGCATAACGGCTTTGTGCGCGTGGACAACGAAAAGATGTCCAAGTCACTGGGCAATTTTTTCACCGTGCGCGAGATTTTGGCCAAATACGATCCGGAGATGGTGCGCTTTTTTATCACCCGCGCGCATTACCGTAGCCCGTTGAATTATTCGGATCAGCATCTTGACGATGCCAAGCACGCGCTGACGCGCTTGTACACGGCGCTGAAGGATTTTGACGTGAAGGCGGGCGCGGTCGATTGGAGCAACCCGCACGCCGCAAAATTTCGCGCGGCGATGAATGACGATTTCAACACTTCGGAGGCGGTGGCGGTGTTGTTTGAGTTGGCAAATGAGGTGAACAAGTTGAACTCGGCAGCGGAGGCGCAGTTGTTGAAATCCCTTGCTGCGGTATTAGGGTTATTGCAACGCGCGCCGAAGGAGTTTTTTCAAGGAAGGCTTGCCGGAGTCAATGCGATGCGTCTGACTTCCACAGGAACGTTAACTCCTCTACAAGGCTTGGCCGAAACCGAGATCACCGCACGAATCACGGCCAGAGCTGCTGCAAAAAAATTGAAGAACTACGCCGAAGCCGACCGTATCCGAAAGGAATTGCTTGAAGCCGGCATTGTGCTGGAAGACACAGCTAAAGGTACAACCTGGCGGCGTGCCTAGAACGTCAACACACTTGCCGTGTCATTCCTGTGCAGGCGGGAATCCATGGGGAGATTCCAGTGGCACCTGTGTTATGGGTTCCCGCCTGCGCGGGAACGACAGGGTGGTTTTGTAGGATGGGTGAAACCCATCGCGAACGGTGTAAGCGATTTGATCGGGAGTGGTAGATCGCGGGTGGTGGGTTGCGCTTCGCTCCACCCACCCTACGAAATTTGAGGGGATATGCCACTCGCACTTCAAAGCGCCTTCGGTTTCATCGTGTTACTTCTGCTCGCCTGGGCGCTCAGCGAAAACCGCCGCGCCGTGCCCTGGCGCATCGTCATTTCGGGCGTGTTGTTGATGCTGTTGATGACCGCGCTCTTGCTCAAGTTGCCGCTGTTTAAGCAATTCTTTTTGGCGTTGAACGACGCGCTGGGCGCTTTGGTGCTCGCCACACAAGCCGGCACTACGTTTGTCTTCGGCTATCTGGGCGGCGGGAAAATCCCGTTTGCCGAGCAGCCGCAATCCTCAAGCTTCGTGCTGGCGTTTCGCGCGCTGCCGCTGATTTTGGTAGTGAGCGCGTTGTCCTCACTTTTATTTTTTTGGCGCGTGCTGCCACTGATCGTGCAGGCGATTTCCACCGTGCTGGAAAAAATCATGGGTGTGGGCGGCGCGGTGGGTTTATCGACCGCGGCCAATGTGTTTGTCGGCATGGTGGAAGCGCCGCTGGTGATTCGCCCGTACCTCGCGCGCCTGAGCCGCGGCGAGTTGTTCATCGTGATGACGGTGGGCATGGCGGGCATCGCCGGCACGGTGATGGTGCTCTACGCGAGTATCCTGGGCGGCGTGGTGCCCGACGCAATGGGGCATATTTTGTCGGCCTCGCTGATTACCGCGCCGGCGGCCATCGTGATCGCGGCACTGATGGTGCCGCCTGCGGGCGCGCCCACCGCCGGCAAGCTCGACGCGGTGCACGAATCCAAAAGCGCGATGGACGCAATCACGCGCGGCACGCTCGATGGCCTGACGCTGCTGCTGAACATCGTGGCGTTGCTGATCGTGTTGATCGCGCTGGTGACGCTGGCGAATCTCGCGCTGGGCTTGCTGCCCAAGATTGGCGGCGAGGCGGTGAGCCTGCAACGTTTACTCGGTTACGCCATGGCGCCCTTGGTGTGGTTGATCGGCATTCCGTGGGCGGAAGCGCAGCAAGCGGGCGCGTTGATGGGCAGCAAGACCATCTTGAATGAATTTATCGCCTACAGCGACATGGCCGCGCTGCCGGCGGGCGCGCTGTCGGAGCGCAGTCGCATCATCATGACTTATGCGCTGTGCGGCTTTGCCAATTTCGGCAGCTTGGGCATTATGATCGGCGGGCTGGCGACGATGGCGCCGTCGCGCCGCGATGAAATCGTTGCGCTCGGCATGCGCTCGATTGTGTCGGGCACGCTGGCCACGATGGCGGCTGGGGCGATAGTAGGTGTTTTTTTGTAAATATTTGATTTAATTGAATAAAATTTTGATACACGATTGAGGCCATGCAAGCAGCCTGGTACGAAAAAAACGGCCCCGCGGCCGAAGTGATGCAAGTGGGCGAGTTGTCCGATCCGCAACCCGCGGCGGGCGAAGTACGGGTGCGGCTATACGCCTCGGCGGTGAATCCGTCGGATGTGAAGGCACGCGGCGGCAGCCGGCCGATCCGCTGGCCGAAGTTGATCCCGAATAGCGACGGCGCGGGGGTGATCGAAGCCGTGGGCGAGGGCGTGGAGCGCAACGTGGGCGAGCGCGTGTGGGTGTTTAACGGCCAGTGGGATCGTGCCTTTGGCACCAGCGCGCAGATGATCGCACTGCCCGCCGCGCTGGCGGTGCCGCTGCCGGATCATGTGACGTTCGAAGAAGGCGCGTGTTTGGGGATACCGGCGATGACCGCGCACCGCGCGTTGTTCGCCGATGGGGCGATCGAGGGCAAAACCGTGCTGGTGACCGGCGGCGCCGGCGTGGTGGGGCATTACGCGATTCAGTTGGCGCGGTGGGCCGGCGCGCGCGTCGTGACCACGGTGAGTTCGGTGGCCAAAGCGGCGCACGCGTGCGCGGCGGGCGCGCATGTGGTGATCAATTATCGCGAGGAAGATGTCGCCGCGCGCATCAAGGCCGAGGTGGGCGGTGTTGACCGCATCGTCGAAGTCGATTTCGGCAAAAACCTGCCGGCGAGCGCGCAGGTGTTGAATGCCGACGGCGTGATTGCGTGTTATGCCTCGACCAGCATACCGCGGCCGCAGTATCCGTATCCCGAAATGTTGTGGCGCAACCCGCTGGTGCGCCAGGTGTTTGTCTACACCATGCCCGACGCGGCCAAGGTTAAAGCGCACGCCGATATCGCGCGCTGGCTTGCCCAGACCCAACCGATGTTCGCGATTGCGCAGCGCTTTGCGTTGGTCGAGGTGGTCGCGGCGCACGAGATGGTTGAGCGCGGCGAAAAAATCGGCCATGTCATTCTCGCCATCGATCAAGAAAAAATTGCGAATTGACCACGCGCGATAAGCGGTATACAGTTCTCCGGTGCTTTATCGTCTAAGAAGAGTGGTGGCCTCGTTGTTGTTGCTGTTGTTGCCATTGCAGGCGACGGCAGTGATGACCATTTGTCCGCAGTCGCGTTTGGCCGTGACTGCCGCGATGCAGGAACCGGATCATTGCCTGCGCATGAGTGCGTTGCCTGTTGGGGATGCTCAGCCGGGTGCGATCCTCGCGGACGAAGCACGATCGGGCGTGCCCGCGCCGGAGCAGGGCTGCTCGGATGTTTACGCTTGCGCCATGTGTACCGTCGTCCCAAGCTGGTTGCGGCTTCCGGGGATGTCGGTCGAACTTTGGCGCCCGGTGTTGCCGTTGTCCTCGCCTTTTACCTCGGTCGTTCTCGAAGGGCCGCTGCGCCCACCCAGTCGCCTCGCCTAAACGTTGGGTAATGGCCGGCTGATTCGCCTTTGAGTCAGCCCGATTTGCTTCGTGCGAGGATACATCTTGAAAAATTGCTTAGTGCGGTGTTTTGCCGCCACGTTGGTGGTATACGGTTTATCGGCTCGTGCCGGGCCGATGGGCTTCAAAGATTCGTGGATGGCGATGGGCGACTTCGGTCCCAACTGGCGCGAAGGCTGGGTGAACTATGCCCTCACCGCGCGCGATGCGGTCGGCGTCGGCGCCATTTACATGCGCGCCGACGACAAATCGAAACGCCGCGAGTTGGCGGAAGTGACTTACACGCGCCTGTTGCAGCGCTGGAATACGCGCGACTCGCAGGCCAACGCGTGGTTTGTGATGGGTTTGGGCGGCGTGCAAGGCAACGATTTTGGCGGCACTAAAACGATGTTCGCCCCCGGCCTGCAGTTCGATTACGAAACCACCCGTGTTTATGTCTCGGCGGCGGGGCGGCTGTATCGCGCCAACGGCATCAAGCACGATTATGGCGCGCTGCGCGCCGGGTTTTCATTTTACGAGGTCGACTATGAGCAAACCCAGCCCTGGCTCATCGTCGAAGTGCGGCGCATGCGCGATTTATCGGATAAAACCGAGATTACGCCGATGCTGCGGTTAATCAACAAGGGGTATTTTGTCGAGGCAGGTGTCAACAATTCGCGCCAGTGGCGGTTCAATTTCATGTATATTTTTTGAAAGGATTCACTGTGAACAGGCTATTTGTAACTGTAAGTATGGTATTGAGCCTTGCGTCAAGCGGCGCATGGGCTAATGTGCAATCCATCAAAGCCGAAGTCAACGGCATGGTGTGTGCGTTTTGCGCGCAGGGCATCGAGAAAAAAATGCGCGCGCTGCCGCAAACGCGCGAAGTCTACGTCGACCTCAAAAATAAGGTCGTCGCGGTGGAGTTAAAAGAGGGCCAGCAGCTCGCGCATGACACCGTGCGCACGGCGATCAAGGATGCCGGCTACGACGTGCCCAAAATCGAAACCGTGCCGCTGTCGGTGCGCGAGATTCGCGCCGCCACGCGCGGGCGGCAATAACGCTTGGATGGGATTGCGCAAGGGCGCCTGACCGCGCTGCTATCGTTATGCACCAGCAGCGGCACGTTGCTGTGCTGCGCGTTGCCGGCGATGCTGGTGACGCTGGGCGCGGGCGCTGCGTTATCGAGCGTGATCGCGGTGTTTCCGCAGATTGTTTGGTTGTCGGAGCACAAGGAAACGATTTTTGCGCTCGCCGCCGCGATGCTGGCGCTTGCAGGCTTTATGCAATGGCGCGCGCGTACGCTGCCTTGTCCGATTGATCCGGCGCTCGCTGCGGCGTGCACGCGCACACGTACAATTTCGCTACGTATGTATTTGATTTCATTGATTATTTTTTTGATCGGCGGGTACTTCGCGTTTATCGCGCCGATGTTTACGCGTTAGCCGCCGCAACGGCCAGGCGATGTTGCATAACCATGCCGGAGCGATCGCCGCCCGATTCAAAAAACCCGCGCGGCTTACGCCGCGTTGCCGGTGGGCTGGGCTTTGCCGGCTGGCTCGCGATTCGGCAGCAGCAGGTTGGCGAAGGCCTCGCTCAGCGCCAGAATATTGAGCGCTTTACGCGTCTCGGCGGCCGGCAAGCCGAGGGCCTTGATTTGATTCGAAATGGAAACATGACTCGTCTTGGCTGCGCTGTCCATCTTGGGTTCCTTTGGTTTTCAGGGTCTATCAGTTGATCAAAGTGCGTGGCGCGGTTGAATGCCATTCGCCTAACGTCAAAACGATGATCGCAAAGAATGCTGCGCGGCAACAGGTAACTTTTTCACAGTCGCGGCATTATTGGGGTGCTGCTGATGGATGGGGGCGAGCCGAAGGGCTCCACGCGAAGCTTAAAAGCCGGTAGTTTGGGCTGACGCGGGAAGCCCAACAACTTTGGCGATAGACGCGCAAACATTGGGCTTCGCTGCTTTTGCTGCGCAAAAGTTAGCCTGCGCCTTAAGGTAAAAGCATTTTACGTTCCGAAAAACGTGGGGGGCTTGTGGCTGCGGCCGCGCTTTCAGCGCTTAACTTTTGCTGCGCAAAAGTTAGCCTGCGCCTCAAGGTAAAAGCATTTTACGTTCCGAAAAACGCTTTTACCTTGTCCATCCACCCTTGTGCGCGGGGGTTGTGTTGACCGGAGCTTTTTTGGTTGATGGCTTCCAGTTCGAGTAGCAACTCGCGCTGGCGGGCCGTCAAGTTGACCGGGGTTTCGACGACGACGTGGCACAACAGGTCGCCGTGGGTCGCGGAGCGCACGCCCTTGATGCCCTTGCCGCGCAGACGGAACACTTTGCCCGATTGCGTTTCGGCGGGGATTTTGATTTTGGCGTAGCCGTCGAGCGTGGGAATTTCGATGTCGCCGCCTAACGCCGCGATGGTGAAACTCACCGGCATTTCGCAGTGTAAATCGTTGTGATCGCGCTGGAACACCGAGTGCGGCTTGATTTGAATGACCACGTACAAATCGCCCGACGGGCCGCCGTTGACGCCGGCTTCGCCCTCGCTCGATAAACGAATGCGATCGCCTTCGTCCACGCCGGCGGGGATTTTCACCGCCAGTGTTTTGTGTTGCTTCACGCGCCCGCTGCCACTGCACGTGCCGCAGGGGTTTTGAATCGTTTTGCCGGTGCCGTGGCAGCGCGGGCAGGTTTGTTGTATCGAGAAGAAGCCTTGCTGCACGCGCACCTGGCCTTGGCCTTTGCAGGTGGCGCAAGTGGTGGGCGAGGTGCCGGGTTTGGCGCCGCTACCCTTGCAGGTGCCGCATTCTTCTAGCGCGGGCACGCGAATGCGCGTCTCGGTGCCGCGGGCGGCTTCTTCGAGCGAGATTTCGAGGTTGTAGCGCAGATCTGCGCCGCGATACACGCTCGAACGCTGGCGCCCACCGCCGAAAATGTCGCCGAACATATCGCCGAAGGCATCGGAGAAATTGCCAAAGCCCGCGCCGCCCGCGCCGGCGGCCATCGACGGATCGACGCCGGCGTGGCCGTACTGATCGTATGCGGCGCGTTTGTTGCCGTCCGACAAAATTTCGTAGGCCTCCTTGGCCTCCTTGAAATTGGCCTCGGCCTTGGGGTTATCCGGATTGCGGTCCGGATGCCATTTCATCGCGAGCTTGCGATACGACTTTTTGATGTCGTCATCCGATGCGTCGCGATTGACGCCGAGTACTTCGTAGTAATCTTTTTTCTGGGCCATTTTGTGGGTTAGGCGTGAGGAGTGAGGCGTGAGGCGTAAAAGCGCGAAGAGGCGAGGACCGTATGCTCCTCACCTCTAACGCCTTACGCCTGACACTTCACTCAGTTATTTCTTGTCTTTTACCTCGGTGTACTCCGCATCGACAACGTTGTCATCATCCTTCTTACCGCCAGTTTCCGCCTTGGCGCCGCCACCCGTATCACCACCCGGTGCGCCGCCCGCCGCTTGCTGCTTCGCCTGCTCTTGCGCGTACATCTTCTCGGCAAGCTTGTGCGAGGCTTCGGCGAGTGCTTTGGATTTTTCGTCGATCTTGTCCTTGTCGTCGGATTTCAGCGCCTCTTCGGCGTCCTTTAACGCGGCTTCGATCTTCGATTTTTCGTCCGCGGTCAATTGCTCACCCTGATCCTTGAGCATTTTCTTGACCGAATGCACCATGGCATCGCACTGGTTGCGCGCGCCCACCAGCTCCATCGCCTTTTTGTCTTCCTCGGCGTGGGCTTCGGCGTCTTTGACCATGCGCTGGATTTCGTCTTCACTCAAGCCCGAGCTTGCTTGAATCTTGATTTTGTTTTCCTTGCCGGTGGCCTTGTCTTTCGCCGACACGTGCAAAATGCCGTTGGCGTCGATGTCGAACGTCACCTCGATCTGCGGCATGCCGCGCGGCGAGGACGGAATATCGGTGAGGTTGAATTGCCCCAGCGATTTATTGGCCTTGGCTACTTCGCGCTCGCCTTGCAGCACGTGGATGGTGACCGCGGTCTGGTTGTCTTCCGCGGTCGAGAACACCTGATTCGCCTTGGTCGGGATGGTGGTGTTCTTTTGAATGAGCTTGGTCATCACGCCGCCCAGCGTTTCAATACCGAGCGAGAGCGGGGTGACGTCGAGCAGCAGCACGTCTTTCACGTCGCCCTTTAACACGCCGGCTTGAATCGCCGCGCCCACCGCAACCGCTTCATCGGGGTTGACGTCTTTGCGCGGCTCTTTGCCGAAGACTTCTTTTACTTTCTCTTGTACCTTGGGCATGCGCGTTTGGCCGCCGACGAGGATCACGTCTTCGATGTCGGCCACTTTAACGCCGGCATCCTTGATCGCGATTTCGCAGGGCTTGATGGTGCGCTCGATCAAGTCCTCCACCAGCGATTCGAACTTGGCGCGCGTGATCTTCACCGCCAAATGCTTGGGCCCCGATTGATCCGCCGTGATGTACGGCAGATTCACTTCGGTTTGCTGCGAGCTGGAGAGCTCGATCTTGGCTTTTTCCGCCGCGTCTTTAAGGCGCTGCAACGCGAGCATGTCCTTGCGCAGATCGACGCCGGATTCCTTTTTGAATTCGTCGCACAAATAATCCATCAGGCGTTGGTCGAAGTCTTCGCCGCCGAGGAAGGTGTCGCCGTTGGTGGACAGCACTTCAAACTGATGCTCGCCGTCGATTTCGGCGATTTCGATAATCGAAACGTCGAAGGTGCCGCCGCCCAGATCGTACACCGCGATTTTGCGGTCGCCTTTTTTCTTGTCCATGCCAAAGGCGAGCGCCGCGGCGGTGGGCTCGTTGATAATGCGCTTAACGTCCAGACCGGCGATGCGGCCGGCGTCCTTGGTCGCCTGGCGCTGCGAGTCGTTAAAGTACGCGGGTACGGTGATCACCGCCTCGCTGACCGGCTCGCCCAGATAATCCTCGGCGGTCTTTTTCATTTTGATCAGCACTTGCGCGGACACTTCCGGCGGTGCGATTTTCTTGCCGCGCACCTCCACCCACGCGTCGCCGTTGTCGGCCTTGCCGATTTTGTAGGGCATCAAGTCGATGTCCTTTTGCACTTCTTTTTCTTCGAAGCGGCGGCCGATCAGGCGCTTCACCGCGTAGAGGGTGTTTTTGGGGTTGGTGACGGCCTGGCGCTTGCCCGGCGCGCCGGTCAAAATTTCGCCGTCGTCCATGTAGGCGACGATGGAGGGCGTGGTGCGCGCGCCTTCGGAGTTTTCGATCACCTTGGGCGTGCCGTTTTCCATCACGGCCACGCAGGAATTCGTGGTGCCCAGGTCGATGCCGATGATCTTGCTCATGTTATTGCCTCAATTGCAAAGTTTCGATGTTTGGAATATGGGGGTTTGGCGTGGCATTTCAATGTTGGCGCAAATTCGATAACCTCACCGCGGAGACGCAGAGGCGCAGAGATTTCGCAGAGAACTGCCAAAACGAGAACGGGGTTCTCTGCGTAACCTCTGCGTCTTCGCGCCTCTGCGGTGAGAATTTGTCATCATAGAAATGCTGCCTATGCATCCTTGGCCTTAGCCACCGTCACCAACGCCGGCCGTATCACGCGATCGTTCAACTTGTAGCCCTTTTGCAGCACGGCAACGACGGTGTTGGGCTCGGCATCCGCTTCGACCATGCTGATGGCTTGGTGCTTGTGCGGGTCGAATTTTTGCCCGGCGGGGTTTTCCTCGGCGAGGTTGTGTTTGCCGAACGCCGCCGTGAGCTGCTTAAGCGTTAACTCCATACCGCTTTTTAAACTTTCGGCCGAAGCGTTTTCGGTGGCGAGGCCGGCTTCGAGCGCGTCTTTAACCGCCAGCAACTCAGTAGCGAAATTTTCGACGGCGTATTTGTGCGCCTTGGCGACGTCTTCCTGCGCGCGCTTGCGCAGGTTTTCGGTTTCGGCCTTGGCGCGCAAAAACGCATCGCGATGCTCGGCGGCGGCGGCCTCGGCCTTGGCGAGTTGTTCGTCGAGAGAGGGCGCGGCCGGTTCGGCGGGCGCTGCTTGAGCGGCTGCCGCGTCGGCCGCGGGCGGCGCTTCGGTCACAGGCGCTGGTTCGTTTTGGGGGGCTTCCGACATGCTGGGGTCTCCGCTTAACCCTTTTCACGTTGGGGCGGCTCTTGGGAATTCAAGCGTTTGGGCGAAAATTTGTAAGTATTTGATTTAATTGAATATGTTATTTTAGCGATAAGTTTCAATCCGCATCGCGCTGCGCTGCCTTGCGCAGCGCGGTGGACGAGATATCGGCGCGAAAACGCGACTCCGGAATACTGGTGAACAAATCGCCAAAGCGCGCGAGCCCCGGCAAATCGTTCGCAGTTTGAAAACCGCCTTGGGTCAAGCGCCCGGCCACCAAAAAGCGCGCGCCGAGCGAACGCAGTTCCGCCAATGCCGCTTGCATGCGCATTTCGGAATCGCCGTAAAAGCGCGGGTCGATCAAGCGCACCGCAGTGTCGAAGCCGATGACAAACGCGGTGTCGGGAAACAAACGCGCCTTGTCGATGAACAGCGGCGCGCAGGTCACCGCGAGCAGCTCGTGGTGAAACTGCGTGAGGCGCTCCTCGATCGAATGAAAGTCCAGCCGCGGCTTGTCGGCGTTGGCGATGGTCAGCTCGAACGCCACCGGCCCGCCGAGCATTTCCGCGGCAACCGTGCGCAGCTCGCGGTGGCCCGCGTGCACCGGGTTAAACGAACCGGGGATCAGCCCGCGCGGCCGTTCGGCGAGATGCGGCAACACCTCGCCGTGCGGCAGCAGCCACACATACGTGCGATGCCCCGTCCACACCTCGCGTATGAGTGCGCGGGGGCGCACCACCTTCGCGTGTACTTTTTCATCGGCAACCAGTGTGTGCTGTGTACCGTGCTCAAGCCCGGCGGCTTCGAACAGCGCGGCGAGCACGATGTCGGCGACCAGCGTTTCTTCCTCCGCGCGTGAGCGCGCGCCTTTGGCGAGCGTCAGATGCGTCAAGCGTGTTTCATGCTCGGTCTGCGTGGCGATCCAGCAGCGATGCGCGCCGCGCTTGGGCTGGTCGCTCGCCAGCGACGCGGTGCAAGCGATGCCGATCAGGTTCGCCGTCTCCCGCGCCAGGCGCCCCGCGCGCTGCCACGCCACCGCGGCCATCATCAGCGCCGTTTCCGAAGAACAAAACGAATCGGGCTCGCGGCCCAGCCACTCACTCAACGACGCATTGGCGTACGGCACGATCGCCTCCAGCACCGAGCGCGAACCGCCAGGCACCGCCAACAGCCGCGATATCGCCGCCGTGCCGCCGCCGGTGATGGCGAGCACGGCGGGTTTGCCGCAGGCGTGGAAGGCGCGGATGCCTGCTTCCCTATGAGTCAAATTAACGCTCTCGATGTAAGATTGAAAATGACCTGACGCAGTGATGTGCCGTGGTTCGTGTACGCGCCGCAATGTAGCCGTCTTAACCCTCTGGGGTCAATCACCCATCAGCACAAAGCGAATTGGGAGAGTGTTTTTCGGTCTCTGATTTTATTATGTTTTTATTTCGAGGCGAATGCAGGGTATGCAATTTCAAAGTGGTCGAAACAGGGCACGGGTGATGGCGGCCGTGCTGGCGTTAACGGCGGGCGCCGCGTTTGGACAAACGTTTCCCGCCAAACCCATCCGTCTGATCGTGCCGTTTGCCGCGGGCGGCTCCACCGACATGACTGCGCGTGCGCTGGCGCAAAAATTAAGCGAGCAGCTCGCGCATCCGATGGTTGCCGAGAGCCGTCCCGGCGCGGGCGGCAATCTGGGGTTGGAGTTCGTCGCCAAAGCGGCGCCCGATGGGCATACATTAGTTCTCGCCGGGCCGGCGGTGGCGGTGAGCCCGTCGCTGTATGCCAGGCTTAACTACGATCCGCTACGCGATTTCGCGCCAGTGTCGTCGGTGGCGGCGCTGCAAAACATCATGGTAGTGCACAACTCGGTGCCCGCCAATTCGCTCAAGGCGTTCGTCGCGCTTGCGCGGCGCAACCCCGGCAAGTTAAGTTTCAGTTCCAATGGCCCCGGCAGCACCAATCACCTGGCCACCGAGTTATTTAAAAGCAAGTTCAAACTCGACATGACGCATGTGCCTTACAAGGGCTCGGCGCCGGGCCTGGTGGCATTGATGAGCGGTGAAGTGGACATGGGGGTGATGGGGGTGAGCACCGCGATACCCATGGTGCAAGCGAAGCGGCTGCGCGCGCTGGCGGTGTTGGCTGAGCGGCGCGTGGATGTGTTGCCGCAGGTGCCGACCTCGAAAGAGGCGGGTGTCGATGACTTCGTGGTGCCGTTTTGGGTGGGGGTGCTGGCGCCCGCGGCCACGCCGCGTGAAATCGTCCAGCAACTCAACGGCGAAATCCGCAAAGCCCTGGCCGCGCCGGAGTTGCAAAAGCGCCTGGCGAGCGCCGGCGTCGAAACCACCGGCGGCGCGAGCGAGGCATTCGCGGCGTTCATCAAGCATGAGATCACGCGCTACGCCAGGGTGATCAAGGACGCCAATATCAGGGTGGAGTAGGGTATTGCAGCACAGGGCGTTCACCCGCGACGACGAACTGCCGCATTGTCATTCCCGCGCAGGCGAGAACCCATAACACCGGTTCCGGTGCAGACGCCTAATGGATTCCCGCCTGCGCGGGAATGGCCTGTGTCGTTTGCGCTAATGTCTGGCAATGGATGCAAAATGGTGGCGAGTTTTTTGAAATTTGGGAAAGATCATGCAAGCCGGCTCTAGCTCAAGCACAGCGCGCTGGGTTTCTGTTTTGCTGGCAAGCTTCGCCGGGGCTGCGTTCGCGCAAACCTTTCCGACGAAACCCCTGCGCATGATCCTGCCCTTTGCCGCCGGCGGCTCGACCGACATGACCGGCCGCGCGATTGCGCAAAAGCTCACCGAGCAATTGGGGCAGCCGGTGATCGCCGAAAACCGCCCCAGCGCGGGCGGTAATGTCGGGTTCGAAGCGGGCGCGAAGGCGTCGCCGGATGGTTACACGATTACGTTCGCGACCACGGGCATTTCGATCAGCCCGTCGTTGTATGTGAGGTTGGGTTACGACCCGCTGCGCGATTTTGCGCCCATCTCGCGGGTGGCGACCATGCACAACGTGATGACGGTGCACAGCTCGGTGCCCGCCAAAACGCTCAAGGAATTCATCGCGCTCGCGCGCGCACATCCGGGCAAGCTTAATTTCAGCTCCAACGGCGCGGGCACCACCAACCATCTGGCTGGTGAAATCCTGAAACACCGGTTCAAACTCGACTTGGTGCACGTGCCGTACAAAGGCTCGGTGCCGGGCCTCGCGGCGGTGATGGGCGGCGAAGTCGACATGGCGGTGTTGCCGGTGACCACCGCGCTGCCGCTGGTGCGGCAAAACCGGCTGCGCGCGCTGGCGATTTTGTCGGACGAACGCAGCCCGGTGTTGCCGCAGGTGCCGACCTCGAAAGAGGCGGGCGTGGACGATTATGTGATTACCTTCTGGGCGGGCATCCTGGCGCCGGCCGCCACGCCGCGCGAGATCGTGAATGTACTCAATGTCGAAATTCGCAGGGCGTTGGCGGCCCCTGATTTGCATAAACGTCTCACCGATGCGGGCATCGAACCCGCCAGCAGCACGCCGGATGCATTCGCGGCGTTCATCAGGCAGGAACTTACGCGCTACGCCAAGGTGATCAAGGACGCGAATATCAAGGCGGAGTAGTCGTTGGGTTCGCAAGCGAGGGCTTGCGACGCCGGAGGGTGTCGCGGTGCGACTGATGCGCCATGCACTGACTTGCTTCAAGTTCGCTTTGCGCCGGTAAGACCGTGGTAGCTCTTAGGGTCTATATTTTTGGTGCAAGAGGTAGCCCTTTGGGTAGATAGGAGCGCGCCGATGCGGCGCGTATCGTCGGCGCGTGGCATGCGGATTGCATTTCGTTCGCTTGGCCATATCCCACTTCCCCATTTTAAGGAGCAGCCGATGGATTCGATTTTGTATTGGAACAATGCCGCCCTCGAGGCGAATCGCGTAAGCCACAGCAACGGTGCGGACGAGGAAATCGGTCCGACATTAAGCTCGCGTGCGCTGGCGATTGTGCATTTGGCGATGTACGATGCGTTTGCGGGCGTCACTGCCAATCCCGCGGTGTTGCCGCCTTACCTGGCCGGACTGCCGTTGCCCGCCGCGGGCGCGGCGATTGACGCGGCGGTGGCCGCCGCCGCGTACGACACGTTGCGTGCGTTGTTTCCCGCGCAGCAGGCTTTTTTCGATGCGCAGTTGGCGGCCGCGGCGCTGCCTGCCGCAGGGCTTGCGCAAGGCACGGCATACGGCCAGCAAGTCGCCGCGGCGATTCTGGCGGACCGCAATGCCGACCCCGGCGCGTCCGACGCGGGTTATGTGCCGCCGGTGCATGCCGCCGCGCACGAGCGCGATCCGGACAACGCACAGAAGTTTCACGCGCCCTTCTACGGTGCGTTATCCAAATGTTTTGCGGCGAGTGCGCGGCACGGGCTTGATATTCCGCCGCTGCCCGGCGATGCGCAATACTTGAGCGCGCTAAAGGAGGTGCGTGCCAAGGGGATCGCTACCGAGTTGATGGGCACGCTGCCCAATGGTTATCCGCGCCGCACGCCGAACGAAAAAGTTATCGGCGTGTATTGGGGCTACGACGGCGCCAAGGATTTAGGTACGCCGCCGCGGCTTTACAACCAAATCGTGCGCACGCTTGCGATCGCGCGCGGCAACACGCCCGCGCAAAACGCACGCTTGTTCGCGCTGGTGAATGTCGCCATGGCGGATGCCGGCATCCTCGCGTGGGATCAAAAGTATTTTCACAACTTGTGGCGGCCGGTGGTGGGCATACGCGCAAACGATCCCTCGATGGGGCCGCTGGCGGTGGGCAACAATTTGCTCAATGCCGATTGCGATTCCGGTTGGCTGCCGCTGGGTGCGCCCAAGAGCAACGAACCCGGGGTCAAAAACTTTACGCCGCCTTTCCCGGCCTATCCCTCCGGTCACGCCACGTTTGGCGCCGCGGCCTTGCACATTACGCGGCTATTTTACGGCGTGCCCCGAGGCGATACCGATGCCGACAACCTGTTCGACGGCTTGACCTTTGTCTCGGACGAGATGAACGGCGTCACCACCGACAACAAAGGCGCCGTGCGGCCGCGGCATGTGCGCAATTTCCCGGGCGGGCTGTGGCAGATGATCGAGGAAAACGGCCGCAGCCGGGTCTATTTGGGAGTGCACTGGGTGTTCGACGCGTTTGCGGTGGACAACAACAATGTGCTTGATTTGACGCGCAACGTCGGCGGCGTTGCGTTGGGCTTGAAGATTGCCGAGGACATCTTTGGCGCGAGCCGCGAATCCGGCATGAGGAAATCCACGGTGGGGCCGCGTCTGTAACGGGCCTTTAGCGTGTGTGCGGCAAACCGCGGGGCGGGCGCTAAAAACGTGCATCGCCCCGCTCTTTTTGGGGGTAATTGCGTAACTAAGAACAAAACCCATACAATAATCTTTTCCATTTTGGCAAAGATCAGACGTCGTGAACAAACTGTTGGGCATGCAAGCATTCGTCAAAGTCGCCGATAGCGGCAGCTTCACCGCGGCGGCCACGCAACTCGGCGTGTCGGTGTCGGCGGTGGCCAAGGCGGTGGCGCGGCTGGAAGAGGAACTGGGCACGCAACTGCTCACGCGCTCCACGCGCAAATTGGCATTGAATGACGACGGGCGTGATTATTACGTGCGCTGCCAGCAGATTTTGAACGACATCGAGGACGCCGAGGCCTCGCTCAAAAGCGCGGGCGAGACGCCCAAGGGGCAACTGAAACTGTCGTTCCCGGCGCTATTCGGGCGCATTTCGTTTTTGCCGCGCGTGGCGGAGTTCAACCGACGTTACCCGGACATCGTGCTCAATGTGAGTTTCGACGACCGCCAAGTCGATTTAATCGAGCGCGGGCTCGATCTTGCGGTGCAAGTGGGCGAAATCAACAACCCGCGCTACGTGTCGCGTGTGATCAACCGTGGGCTGCGCATCACGGCGGCCTCGCCCGCGTATTTCAAGCAACACGGCAAACCGGAAACGCCAGAGGAGTTAACCCGGCATCGCTGCGTCACCAGCGCGCTGTTTCCGATCTGGCCCTACAACGTCAAGGGCAAACGCATCGAAGTCGCGGTGCGCGGCCCGCTGACGGTGACCGGCGGCGAAGCCGCGCGCGAGGCGGCGCTGCTGGGCTTGGGCATTATTCAGGCGAATTGGTGGACCGCGCATCAGGACATCGCCGATGGCAACCTGGTCGAAGTGTTGAAAGCGTACGCGGTCGAAGGCCAGCCGATCAGCGTGGTGTACCCGCCCACGCGCCATGTGCCGAGGAAGTTAAGAGTGATGATCGATTTTTTGGTGGAGATCACGCGCGTGGTCGAAGCGGAGGCGGTGCCGGCGCGATTACGTAAATAAAGGACAATAAATTTATACTATTTGAGCCTTTTTAGAAAATATTGAGCTGCGTATGATGAATGAGGGCTGACACACCTATAGGAGAACATCATGCGCCTGGGCTACTTCACCATGCCGCTGCACCCGATGGGCCGCAACTGCACCGAAACGCTGGCGGAAGACCGCGAAGCCATCATCCTCGCCGATCAGCTGGGCTTTTACGATGCCTTCGTCGGCGAGCATTTGACCGAGCTCACCGAGAACATCGTGTGCAGCATGTTGTTCTTGGCTACGCTGATTAGCGACACCAAGACCATCAAGCTTGCCACCGGCACCTCGAACATTTCGCAGTGGCATCCCGCGATGCTCGCCTCGCATGCCGCGATGTTCGACCATTTGGCGAAAGGGCGTTTCATCTTCGGCATCAGCCCGGGCATTTTGCGCTGCGACGCCGAGGCGCTGGGCATCATCAACGAAGACCGCAACAAGCTCTTCGCCGAGGCGATCGACGTGATACTTGAAATCTGGCAGCGCGAGCAGCCCTACGATATCGATTTGCCTGATAACCGCTTCAAGGTCTCGACACGCGAGACGCGCCGGTTGGACATCGGTCGTGGACATCTTTACAAGCCCTATCAAAAGCCGTATCCGGAAATCGTCGGCACCGTGGTGGCGCCGTATTCCAAGGGCGTGATCGCCATGGGGCGGCGTGATTTTCATCCGCTGTCGGCGAACTTTTTGATGTCCAAGTGGCTGCCCACGCATTGGGCGAATTACGAGCAAGGCAAAAAAGAAGTCGGCGAGGTTGCCGACCGCAACGATTGGCGCATAGCCCGCACCATTTTTGTGGCCGACGACGACAAGGTGGCGGAAAGTTATGGCCGCGCCGATGCCAATAGCCCGTATCGTTACTACTGGCGCTTGCTGCTTACCAAAATGATGAGCGCCAACCGGCACGTGGCGTTCAAGGAAGACCCATCCGACCCGGATTCCAAACTCACTGAGGATTATTTGACCGACAAACTGGTGATCCGCGGCACGGTGAACAAAGTCGTTGATCAAATTTTGAAGCTGCGGGAGGAAGTCGGCGACTTCGGTGAAATCGTCTACGCCGGCATGGATTGGGTTGACGAAAAACTCACCAAGCGTTCGATGGAGTTAATGGCGACGCAAGTAATGCCACGGGTGAATGCGGCGATAGGCGCCGCCTCGGCGCAGCGTCAAGCGGCGAAGGTGGCTTAATCGCGTTGGCGGCCGCTCGGACGTGGTGGCGCGCATGATCGCGCCGCGCTTGAGCGAAGTGCAGGGCCAGCAAGTGGTAGTCGATAATCGCGGCGGCGCTTCCGGCCTGATCGGCTCGGAGTTGGCGGTGCGTGCCGCGCCCGATGGCTACACGCTGTTGATCGTCACGCAAACGCACTTGATCAGCACCACGCTGCATGATCGTTTTCATTTGGCCAGGGAATACACCTCGATCGGCATGGTCGGCGGCACGCCGTTCGTGATCCTGGCGAGCGGCGCGCTGCAAGCAAGGAACAGCACCGAATTGATCGCGCTGGCAAAGGCGAAACGGGCTTTGTCATGTTCGGGTCCGGCGGCACCGGCACCAGCTCGCATTTGTGCATGGAGCTGCTGCAATCGCTCGCAGGCGTCAAGATCATGGACATGCCCTACAAAGGCAGCATGGCGGCGATCACCGACATGATGGGCGGGCAAATCCATTTGACCTGCCCCGCGGTACCGTCGCATTGAGCGAGTCAATCGCGTCTTACTTCAATACCTGACTTTTCTCCGCCGCCGCAATCAACGCGTCGGCATCCGCCGCCAACAAAAACCCCGTCGCCAGCGCCTGCGCCGCGGCTTTTTTCACCGCGGCGACGTAGCCCGCGTGGTCGCCGTAACGTTCTTCGAGCGATAAGCGCGGATCGTTGTTGGCCATGCGCTCTGCGCGCGTGCGCGCGAACGGAATCATGCCGCCGGCGTAGCTACAGAGTTTGCCCTGGTGAAACGGGCGTTCGCCGCCGGCGGTGATGTTCCAGCCCAGATAAGTGCCGAGCGGCGCGTCGAGCAACACCAGCGGCACGCCGCCGATTTCGTTGCCGTCCGCGTTCACCCGCGGCACCAGCATTTTGAGCACTTGTTTGATTTTGGGTGGCGCGTGATCGGGGATGCCGGTGACGTCGTTGGCATCAAAGCGCGGGCCCCAGTCGTAATCGAGCACCGGGTTGATAAAGCCCGGCTCCGGGGCGCTCGCGCGCAGGCCCGGAATCGTCGGAAAACGCAGCGCGGCCTTGGTGGGCTCGGCCAACTGCCCTTCGTGCAGCGTCGGGTAGCGGCTGGCTGGTGGCGCGGCGTTTTTTATCACCCAATTGCGAAAATGCACTCTCAGCGCGTTGTAAGTTTCGCTGTGTGGCAGCGGATTTGCCGGCAGCACCCCCACACCCCAGTTGTTGCCGGGGCAGGCCGCGCCGGTTTGCGGCAGCGCCACGCCGGGCAGACTGGTATCGAAGCCGCCCGCGCCGCCGCCGTGCGTGGTGCTGGCGATGTAATAACGCCGCACGTTGTCGGGCAGCGCAATGTCGTGCGTGGCGCTGGTGCCCACCCATTCCGGGCCGAGTTTCAAGCCCCAGATTTCCGCCGCGCCGAAGTGCTCGATGATTTTCGGGCAAGTTTTGCTGGCGTTGCAGCGATCGAGAATGCTGCGCGTGGGTAGGCCACGCGCGGTGTCGGGATAGGGCACCCACCACTGCGGGCCTTCGCTGCCGGCTTGATAAAGCTCGAGTACGCCATCGGGCTGCGCCCAGCGGAAATTCAACGCGATGCGCCGCCCGGCGATGATTGGCCACATACCGTCGTGCACTTGTCGTTTGGCTTCATCCTGGTTAAAGCCCGAATGCAGCCAGCCGCGCAGATAGTTGCCCGACTGCGAACGTCCGCGCCCGATGCTGTGCTTCACGTGTCCGGCAAGCGGGTTGGCGGTGCCGTGATCGTCCTGGGCGGCATATTTGAAAAACGAACCCACGTCGCGCCACGCCGCAAAACCGATGCCCAGCACGTAGGGGTCTTTCGCGGTGTAGACCACTTGATACAACTTCGCGGGATTGAAGCCGCCTTTCAGGCAAATGTGCACCGGCAGCGCTGTTAACGGCTGCGGCTCGTCAAACGTGCCGCCGCCGCAAAATCTCCAATCGGCGGCGGGGATCGCCGTTTCACCGGTGACCACACCGTTGGTCGATTCATGATCGCGCGACACCAGCGTGGCCTTGCGCGTGTCGAGATCGGCGGGCATATAGGGGAGCGGATTGGTCTGTACGATCAGCGGCTGCGCTTTAAGGCCCGAACGATTGATGATGCGCGCGAACACCGGGCCGGTCACCGGCGAACCATCGGTGTTTTTGGCGATCGGCAGTTGCAACCAATGGTTCGCGCCGGCTTTCATGTCCGCGCGCACGGTGGTGCCCAGGCTCACGCTCATGCCCGCGTTGTCCCCCTGCCACGCGCTGGCGAGCCCGACGTCGCCCAAGCGCCGTTCCGCGGCGGCGACGATTACCGGCCGCCCGCGATTGGGCACGTCATGCCACATCAGGCCGCTGGCTTTGCCCATATCGACCGGTTTGGTGATGACGAAGGTGGCGACGTAGCGCACCTTGCCGTCGGCGTCCTTGGCGAGTTCGATGTCCTGGATGCCCTTGTTCAGCGCATCGTTGGGATCAAGCTCGCCGTAGGCACGGCCGGAAAGTTGCTCGTAGTGGCCGGCGTCGCCGTAGGTGGCGCAGGCCGTGCCTTTGCAAAATGCGGGCGACACGCGTTCGTCGATGACGATACGGGTGACGCGGGCCGTGGCGTTAAAGGCAGCGAGCAGCGCGGCCAGTAGCGCGAGGTTAGCGATAGTGATGCAAGCACGTCGTAACATATTCTGTTTCCGCGGCAAATTAAAACCCGATGCACTTAACTGTCGTTCCCGCGCAGCGCCCGTCCCCGACTAAAGCATTCGAGGACAGGCGCTGCGCGGCAACGACAGTGTTGGTGCAGTTGTTTGTTGGGTTCTGACATCACGCCGCGAGCGACTCCACAAACCCGCGGACATCCGCCAACGCCGCAACTCGCCAACATTCATCGACGACCCGCCGCGCCTTCGCCTTGTCAAACACCAGCTCCATCTGCAGCCGCGTTTTATCATCGATGTGTTTGTCGGTCATCGGGTTTTGCGGCGTGCTGATGGCGTGTTTGCAGTAGCCTTCGAATACACGGCCGTCGTTCAAGGTGACTTTGGCGTAGGTTTCCTCGCGCCCAACCTTGTCGTCGGCGGTGGCTTGCACCTTCGCGCGCAGTGCGGCGATCCCTGCGTCGTGCACCATTGCCTCGGTCACTTGCGGCAAGCCCGCTTCCTTGTAGGTGAGCGTGGTCGCGGTCCAGTGCTGAAAGCTCACCATCGCCTGCGCGCGGATGTTGGGCTGCGGGCGGTTGCACAATTGCAGGCACAGCGGGTTTACCCGCAGTTCCACGCGCGCGATATCGCGTGCATCGAATTTAGTTTTGTTGGTGATCTCGAAACAGGCGTCGATCACCGGATGCACCACCACACCGCAGGGGTAGGGCTTGTAGGCAAGCTCGAGCAGATCCCATTTTTTGCCCAAGCCGTCGGTGGCCGCGCCCATTTGCGGATTTGAACTAAAGGATACCGCGAAACCCTTGACGCCTTCGATCATGGTATCGGGGCAGGTAAAGCCTTTTTCCGCCATGAGCGCCGCCCACAGCCCGCTGCGCGCGGCGTTGGCGGGCGTGAACCAGCTCGACATCGAAGCGTGCGCTTCACGGATGCCCATGGATTGATTGGCGGCGATGCCTATCGCCGTGCTCATCTGGTCTTCGTTAAAACCCATCACCTTGCCCGCGGCGATTGCCGCACCGATGCTGCCCAGTAAGCCGGTGGTGGATAAACCCACCGCGCACTCCGCCGGCGGCGTGCACAAAATATTGCCGATGCGGCAGCACAGTTCGTCGCCCAAGACTACGGCTTCGATCAATTGCTTGCCGCTGACGTTGCGCTTGGTGGCGAGCGAAATCAGCGCGGCGCCGACCGCGCTGGTGGGGTGGATCACCGTTTGGTAATGCGTATCGTTAAACGACAAAGAGGCGGAGGCGAGCGAATTGAGCAACGCGGCGTTTAACGCATCGAGCTTCACCTTGGAGCCGATGACCACGCAATCCGATTTGCCGTTGAAGTCCCCGATGATGTCGATCATCTTCGCGCACACCACCTCGTTGGCGCCGCCGGCGGCGCAGCCGACGAAATTGGTAAACGCGCGCACGCCTTCGTGGGCGACTGCTTTCGGCAGCGCGTCGTAGTGGGTTTGCACGGCAAAGCGGGCGATTTCTCTTGTGATGGCAGTCATGATGCGGAATGATTGTGAGTGGAGATGGGGCAATATACTATTGTTTTCCCTTGTCCTGAGTCTTTCGACAAGCATCGGCGGTGTAAAAGGCATCAGCCACAGAGGACGCAGAGGACACAGAGAAAAGCAATTAGGGGGTAAGGGTTCCTTTGAGTTCTCCGCGCCCTCTGTGGCAAAAGAAGTGTTTGTTCACGCTCGCATAGGAGTTAATAATGAAAAAAATCATTTTCGGCCCAGAGATCGCCCCCAAAGCCTGGGCCATCGGCGAAGCGCAATTGCCGCAAGGGTTCACGCTGGAGCTGCTCTCAAAAAGCCCCGATCAGCGCATCGAGCAACTGGAAAGCGCGGATTTTTATTTAGGCTTTCGCAGCGGCATTGAGGAGCGTGACTACGAGCACATGAAAAACCTGAAGCTCATACAGTTTTTGAGTGCGGGTTACGACGGCGCGAACCTCGCCAAGCTAAAGGCCATGGGCATCCCGTTGTGCAACAACGGCGGTGCAAATTCGTACGCGGTGGCCGAGCACGCGATCATGCTGATGCTCGCGGTGAGCCGCCAACTACCCGATCTTGACCGTTTGCTGCGCGAAGGCAAATGGAAGTCAAGCAAATTCGGCCAGGAAGAAGAACACGAAATCGCCGGCAAAACTATCGGCATCATCGGCCTGGGCCATATCGGCAAGGTGCTGGCGCGCCGGCTGGCGGGCTTTGAAGTGAAACTGATTTACACCGACCCGGTGCGGCCGACGCCGGACGAAGCGAAGCAACTTAACGTCGAATACCGCGCACCCGACGATTTGTTGCGCGAGGCCGACATCGTTACGCTGCACGCGCCGTTCGATCACACCACGCACCACATGATTTGCGAGCGCACGATCAATTTGATGAAGCGCGAGGCAATTCTGATCAACTGCGCGCGCGGCGAGCTGGTGCACGAAGGTGATCTTTACCAGGCGTTGAAGGAAAAACGCATTTGGGCGGCGGGGCTCGACGTGTTCGAGCAAGAACCGGCCGATCCGAAAAACCCGCTATTCACGCTGCCGAATACCGTGCTGTCACCGCATGCCGCCGGGCCGACGTGGGAGAGCTGGTCCAAGCGCTGGGCCAACAGCTACACCAACGCGCAGCGCGTGGCGCGTGGGGAGAAGCCGCTGTGGGTGGTTCCGGAGTTGCGGTGAATCACCTCAACCGCCGCGCGTAACCGGCCAGCCCCGCGGTAATCAGCAAAAACGCCGCGCCGATCACATAAAAACTCGCTTCGATGCCATAGGCTTGCGCGATCACGCCCATCACCGCTGGCGTGACGATGGAACCCAGCCGCACCACGGCGTTGCGCAGGCCGACCGACGCGCCGTGGCGGTTATCGGCGACTTCGTTGCTCAAGATCGCGTACATCAGCGGCTGGCTCATGCCTTGCACGATGCCGCGCAACACACACGCGGCAACCAGCGCCATCAGGGCGCCGGCGATCAGCGGCGTGGCGCAAATGCACACGATCGACACCGCCACGCACAGGATCACCAGGCGCGGTGCGCCCAAACGGCGCTCGGCGCGCGCGGCGAGCAAGGAGCCCGCCACGCCGGCAATCTCCGCCGTGGCGACCAGCGCGCCGATCAGCGTGCCGGTGTAGCCCACGCCGTTCAGATACACCACGTATAACGAGCTTTGAATCGCCCCCGAGGTGTTGCGCAAGAAACTGGCGATGAGAATGAACGCCACCGCGGGTATGGTGGCGAGCAGCAGCGCTTCTTTATGCGGCGCCCAGCGCGGCAGCAGCACCGATCGCGGGAAGGGCCCGGGACCGTGGGGAATCGCGGGTTGCGCGAGCGTGCTTTGCGCGTTGCTGTACACCACCCCCGCGCCGGCGAGTGCCACCACGATAAACGCCGCCCACGCGCCGTATAGATCCCACGCAGCACCCGCCAGCACCGGGCCGATGAAGGTGCCGATCCGGGTGGCGACACTGTAGCGCGCGAGCATCACGGTGTTGCCGCGGCCCACGTGCATCGCCCAAGTTTGCGAGGCCGACATGCCGAGCGCGGAGGCAAGCCCCAGCAGCAACTGCAACCCCATGAGCACGGTAAACCAGCCGCACAGCGGATACAGCACCGGCAGCACGGTGCAGGCAATCGCGATCCACATCAACACGCGCCGCGTGCCGAGTTGATCCATCAAAATGCCACCGTGGATCGACAGCAGCGCCGGCAACACCGAGCGCGCGGCAACGACAAGACCGATTTGCGCGGCGTTTAAGCCCACCGCCACCGCGTACAGCGGCACCACCACCGAAAGCATGTCCCACACGCTGTTGGTGAACACGCCCGCGCCATACGTGGCCAGTAGTTCGCGGTTGGCGCGGGGCTGGGTGTGCGGTTTCAATTCGTTTTAACCACGGATCAATGCAGATAAACACAGATAAACACAGATAAACACACATCAACACACATCAACACACATCAACACACATCAACACACGTCAACACACATCAACACACGTCAACACACATCAACACCACCGATGTTATTCCGGCTCCAGCGCGTGCGTGTTCCGAGCGCAGCGCCGTAACACACGGCGTTATGGGTTCCCGCCGCAGCCTGCCCTGGAAAGCCTTAGTCCAGGGCGGGAACGACAAGGAAATTTTTGCAGTTCCGAGGAGCGCTACGAAAAACCGATTGCAATTGGAACTTAACATCTCATCACTCCGGCGTAATCCCCGCGGCCTTCACCACCTTGGCAAAACGCGCGCGGTCCTTCAGCACAAAGGCTTCGAAATCCGCCTTGGTTAAACCGTGTATGTCGAGACTTGCCTGCGTCAAACGTTCCACCACCTCGGGCGCTTGCAGCGCGGCGCGCAGATCGGTGTTGAGTTTGTTGACGATTTCCGCCGGTGTTTTCAGCGGCACATGAATGCCGTTCCAGCCGGCGATTTCAAAACCCGGCACGCCGGCTTCGTCCATCGTCTGCAGCTCCGGCGCGAAGCGCGAGCGCTTGAGGCTGGTTACCGCCAAGCCGCGCAAGCGCCCCGCGCGCACCACCGGCAGGCTCGATGGACCGTATTGAAACGACACTTGAATCTGCCCAGCGATGTGATCCGTGAGTGCGGCGGCAACCGTTTTATACGGCACGTGCACCAACTTGATGGTCGCCATGCTTTTGAACATTTCGGCGGCCATGTGCGGCGGCGTGCCCATGCCGGAGCTGCCGTAATTCAACTGGCCGGGGCGTGCCCTGGCGAACGCGATCAGTTCCTTGACGCTTTTCACCGGCAGCGACGGGTGCGCCATCAAATAAAACGGCGCGCTTGCGAGCAGCGTCACCGCCTGAAAATCGCGCGTAAGATCGAACGGCGGGTTGGCGAGCAGGCTCGCGCTCACGGTGAAGGTCGCCGTGGAGAGTAGCCACGTGTGGCCATCGGGCGGCGCCTTGGCGACGGTATCGGCCGCCACCGTGCCGCCGCCGCCGGGGCGCGGATCGACCAGCACTTGATGGCCCCAAGTTTGCGACAAACGTTGCGCGATGATGCGTGGCAGCACTTCGGAGCTGGGCCCGAGAATGAAGCGCACGGGTTTTACGGGGAATGGTTGGGCTAGTACTGCGGGGGTGAACGTCAGCAGCGCTGTTGCCGCGAACGCCCAATTGGGGAATGTACTCATCGAATGATCCTTGGTGCACGACATTGCTCGAACCTATCGCTCCCGTCATTCTGGCGCAGGCCAGAACCCAGTTCGTACGTCCGCGCGTAGCGCGTGATTTCAGCGCCGGCGGCGCGAGTTACAACCTGGATTCTGGCCTGCGCCAGAATGACGATGGTGGTGTGCCGGCTTTTGTTGCTCAAGTTGAATTTGCCTCGCGATTAAGACATGATCGCACAGCGAGTTGCGGCTGTTCCAAGATGTGATTTTTCGATGCAAATTTTAAGGGATTCCGTGTTGTTTGATTCGATCAAGCGGTTTCACCGGTTCGGCGCCGTGGCGCTGCTCGGCGTGGGCGCAAGCAGCGCGCTGGCGCAGGTGAACTATCCCATCCGTCCGCTGCGGGTGGTGATTCAATTCGCGCCCGGCGGCTCCGACGTGGTGGCGCGCATCCTCACGCAAAAAATGGCGGAAAGCCTCGGGCAGCCGTTCGTGATCGACAATCGACCCGGCGGCGCGGGCATCGTCGGCGCGAGCATCGTCGCCAAAGCCGCGCCCGATGGTTACACCGTGTTGTTTCCCACCGCGTCGTTCGCGGTGACCGCGGCGTTCGGCAAAAAACTGCCGTACGATTCGATGCGCGATTTCGACCCCATCGGTTTCATCGGCTCGCAGCCGTTTTTACTGTCGGTGCACCCCACGGTGCCGGTGAATTCGTTAAAGGAGTTGATCGCGCTCGCCAAGGTGAAGCCGATCAATTACGCCTCGGCGGGCGCCGGCGGCATCGGCCACTTGACCGGCGAGTTGTTCAATCACATGGCGGGCACCCGGATGACCCATGTGGGCTACAAGGGTACCGGGCCGATGGTGACCGCCATGCTTGCGGGCGAAGTGCATATGGGCATCTCCAACTTAAGCGGCACCTGGATGCATGTGCGCGCGGGCAAGTTGCGCGCACTGGCGGTGACGACGTTAAAGCGCACGCCGTTCGCGCCCGAGATGCCGACGGTGGCGGAACTGGGCCTCGCCGGGTTTGAATCCGGCACCTGGTATGGGCTTAACGGGCCGCGCGGCATGCCCGCTGTTGCTATCAATACCTTGAATCGCGAAATGCAAGCCGCGCTAAAGACCGACATCAAGGACAAGATCAACGCGCTGGGCGTGGATTTGGCGCCCACTTCGCCGCAGGCATTTGGCGAGTATTTCCGCGGCGAAGTGGCGAAATGGGCGAAGATCATCAAGGCGGCGGATATACGGGAGTAAGCTGGTCCGAGTTCAATGTTGAATGTTGGGCGTGTGGTGAGGTGATTGATGCGCTTCCAAAAAATATTCAATAAAATCAAATACTTATGTTTTGCGGGCGGATGCGCGCTGTTGACCGCTGCGCCGGCCGCGCTGGCGCAAGCTTTTCCCGCCAAACCCGTGCGCTTCATCATCGGCCCCGCGCCGGAGTTGTTGCCGCGGCTGGTCGGCCAGAAACTCGCCGAGCAGTGAGGCCATCAAGTGATCGTCGATCAACGGCCCGGCGCGGGCGGCATCGTCGCGGCGGAGTTGGCGGCGCGCGCCGCGCCCGATGGGTATACGTGGCTGATGTCCACCGGCGCGTATTACGTGCTCGATGCGTTGCATGACAAACTCACCTACAACATGGTGCGCGATTTCGCGCCGGTGACGCTGATGGCGACCATCCCGTTCATTTGCATAGTGCATCCGTCGCTGCCGGCGAAAACACTCGCCGAGTTGGTGCAATTGGCCAAGGCGCAGCCGGGGAAAATTAATTTCGCGTCCGCCGGCATCGGCACCACCACGCAGCTCGCCAGCGAATTATTCAAATTGTCGGCTGGCATCAACATCGTGCACGTGCCCTACAAAGGGGTGGTTCCCGCGGTGACCGATGTGTTGGCGGGCCAGGTGCAAATGATGTTCGTGGTGGCGCAAGCCGCGGTGCCGCATGTGCAAAGCGGCAAGCTGCGCGGGCTGGCGAGCACCGCCAAAAAGCGTTCGCCCGCGCTGCCCGATGTGCCCACCATCACCGAAGCGGGCTTTCCCGACATCGACATGGTCGGCTGGAACGGCGTCAGCGTGCCGATCAAAACCCCGCGCGCGCTGGTGAACCAAATCAACGGCGACATCCGCAAAATCCTCGCGCAAAAAGACATGCAAGAGCGCATGATCGCGGCGGGGTTCGATCTGGCGGATACTTCGGTCGAGGAATTTCAGGCATATGTGCGCAAAGATGTGGTGTTGTATAACCGCATTATCAAAGAATCGAAGATCAGGCTGGATTGAGCGGTAATCCGTGAACGAGCAGCACACCACACTTACTGTCCCCGAAGCCACCACCTTAGGCGAAAGCGCGCTACAGCGTATCGGCTTGAGCGCCGACGAGGCGCGCATCATCACCGCCAACTTGCTGGATGCCGAACTGTGCGGCTACCCGGCGCTGGGGCTGGCGCGCATCCTGACCATTGCCGAGCACCGCAATTTCCAAAAGCCGCGCACGCCGATACGCATCGAGTACGAAACGCCGGTGTCCGCGCGCATGGATGGCGGCAACTATCCGGGCTTTTACGCGGTGTATCGCGCGTGCGAGCTGGCAATCGACAAGGCAACAGCAAACCGTTTTTCGGTGGTCGGCATGCGCAACAGTTGGCTCTCCGGCCGCAGCGCGTACTACGTTGAAAAAATCGCGCGCGCAGGTTTTGCCTGTGCGCATTTTGCGTGCAGCGCGGATGTGGTGGCGCCGCTGGGCGGTAAAAAAGCGGTGCTCGGGACCAACCCGATTGCATTTGCTTTGCCTGGCGAGCCGCATCCGCTGGTGCTTGATATCGCTACCTCGGCCACCAATAACGGCGATGTGATCCTCGCCAAGCGTTTGGATCAGTTGTTGCCGCCGGGTGTTGCGATCGATGCGCAAGGCAACCCCACGCGCGACCCTGCCGCGGCGCTTGCCGGCAGCATCCTTACCTTTGGCGGACATAAGGGTTTTGGCCTCTCGCTGATGACGCAAGCGCTGGGTTTGCTCGCCGGTTCGGCGATGACGAATAACAAGCCCGCCGACTTCGGCTTTTTGTTTATCGTGTTCGATGCGGAATTGCTGATGCCGTTGGGCGAATTCAAACAATATTTGTCGCACCTGGTGCAGGCCGTCAGCAGCACGCCGCGCCAGGCGGGCGTGAGCGAGATTCGCATCCCTTCACAGCGCGCGTTTGCCGAGCGCGAGCGGCGCCGCGCGACAGGCATCGCGCTTAATCCGCGCATCGCGCGCGCCTTGACCGCGATGGCCGCCGGCAGCCACCCTGGCGCGGCTGAGTAAAATTAAAAAAACGTAATAAAAGCAAATACTTATAAATATGGATCCGATATCTGAATTCTGCGGCAAAGTGGTGTTGATCAGCGGCGGCGCGCGCAACATCGGGCGTGAACTGGCGCGCCTGTTCGTACGCGAAGGCGCAAACGTGGTGGTCAATTCGCGCTCGGCGCGGCCGCAACTACAAGAGACGGTTGATCTGGCCAATCAAGCGGCGGCGCACGGCGGCAAGGCGGTCGCGTGCGTGGCCGATATCACGCGCGGCGTAGATGTGGCGCGTTTGGTCGACACCACGATGCAGCAGTTCAATCGCATCGACATCCTGATCAACAACGCCGTGCAGCACGCCAACAAGCCGTTCATGCAACTCACCTTCGAGGATTGGCACGGCACCCTGGCGGTGGCGCTCGACGGCGCGTTTCGCCTGACGCAGGCCTGCGCGCCGCACCTCACGCGCGCGGGTGGCGGCAGCATCATCAACATGGGCGGCTTGTTCGGCCATATGCCCTCGAGCGGCCGCGCGGCCACGGCGGCGGCGAAAGCGGGCCTCGCGGGTTTTACGCGCGCGCTCGCGGTGGAGTTGGCGCCCAACAACATCAACGTCAACTACGTCTCGCCCGGCCCGGCCAACACCGAACGCGATGAGCCGTTTAGTTTTGATTTAAAGCGCATCCCCATGGGCCGCTTTGCCGAGGTGACGGAAATCGCGGCAATGGTGCGCCTGTTGTGCAGCCACGACGGGCGCTATATCACCGGGCAGAGCGTGCATATCAACGGCGGATTGTTTTTGAATAGTTGATGCGGCGCCAGCTGTTGCTAGCACCCGGCGCGAACACAGCCTGAACCGGCCGAGCTGAAACATTGAAAGTTTGCGCGTATCATGCGCACCGCGCGCCGTTAGCGCAATTTTCTTAAGGAGCGTTTGTTTTGAAAAAGTCGAATAAAATCAGCTACTTACAATATGTCAGTAGTGGGCTGGCGTTAGTCGCCAGTGGGCACGTCGTGGCGCAGGCCAACTATCCCAGCAAGCCGATACGCATGGTGATCGCGCTGGCGCCCGGCGGCGGCGTGGATTCGTCGGGGCGTTTGCTTGGGCAAAAATTTTCCGATGCGTGGGGCCAGCAGGTGCTCGCGGATAACCGCCCCGGCGCGGGCGGCACCATTGCCGCCGAAATCGTGGCGCGCGCCGCGCCCGACGGGCACACACTGTTGATGACCTCGATGGGGCACGCCATCACGCCGGCGGTTTATAAACTGAGTTTTGACGCGGTGAAGGATTTCGCGCCGGTGTCGCTGTTTGTGCAATCGGCGAACGTGCTGTCAGTGCATCCCTCGCTGCCGGTGAAAAACGTCAAGGAGCTGGTCGCGTTTAGCAAGGCGCGGCCCAATGAAGTGTTGTTTTCATCCTCCGGCAACGGCAGCGGGCAGCACCTGGTGTTGGAAATGTTCAACCGCATGACCGGCACGCAGATGGTGCACGTGCCGTATAAGGGCACCGCGCCGAGTATTCTCGATCTGGTGGCGGGGCGCGTGTCGGTGTCCGCCGCGAGCACAATCTCCACCATGCCGCACGTGCGCGCCGGGCGTTTGCGCGCATTGGCGGTGACCGGCGCCAAGCGTTCGCCGTCGAGTCCGGATTTGCCCACGATTAGCGAAGCGGGCGCGCCCGGTGTCGCGCTCGATCAATGGTACGGCCTGTTCGCGCCCGCCGGCACGCCCAAGGATGTACTGGCCAAACTCTACGGCGAAGTCTACAAAACCGCGAATGACGCCGCGGTGAAAGAACGCTTCGCCACCATGGGTCTGGACCCGGTGGCGAGCAAGCCCGAGGAGTTCGCCGCGTACGTGCAAAAGGAAGTCGCGAAGTGGGGCAAGCTGGTGCGCGAGGCGGGGATTAAGGCGAATTGACCGCGCGTGCTGCGCTGAGGCGGCGCGGGCGATCACGCGCCGCACCATCGGTGCGCAGGCTTTTGTTGCGCGCCTTAGCTCGCCTGCAACTGCCGCACAAACGCCTCGATCCCGCGCAGCAGCATTTCCACCGCGATCGCGGTGAGCAGCAGGCCCATTAAACGTTCCAGCGCCAGCAGGCCGCGTTCGCCGATCCATTTGCTGATGCGTTCGGCGAACAACAGCAGCGCGAGCGTGGCGCCCAGGGCGATGCTCAGCGCGAGTATCCATTCGAGCATGCGATGCGGCGAACGCGCCGCCAGCAGCACCACGGTGGCGATGGCCGCGGGCCCGGCGATGGAGGGAATGGCCAGGGGCACGATGAAGGGTTCGCCGCCGGGCGTGCCGCCGAACACCCCCTCGGGGTGTTTAAACACCATGCGCATGGCGATCAGGAACAGGATTACGCCGCCCGCGATGTTCAGCGAGGTGTCGGTAAGCCCCAGCAGCCCAAGCATGCGTTCGCCGAAAAACACAAAGATGAGCAGCACGCCATAGGCGATCGCGCATTCGCGAATGATGATCGCCGCGCGCCGCCGCGGTTCGATGTGCTTTAACACAATAATAAAAAATGGCACGTTGCCCAGCGGATCCATCACCAGCAGCAGGACCAGCACGGCGGAGGCGAGGGTGATGTCCATGGTGGCACCGAGGTTACGTCAACACGTGGCAAATGCAACGGTGCCGCCGGCGGCCGCGCTCGTCGTTCAAGGCACGCCAGGCCGGTCGCTACGATTAATGCTGGGGCTTTAAGCAGCGCAGCGGCGTGAGAAAGGGGTAAGTAATATTACCAATGTCGGTAAATTTTGCAGTTCCCTTGCGCCGAAAACATTTGTAGTGACATTAATTCTCGCCGATAACGGCGATTTTGGGCCGCGCAAGTGCTTCGAACCGCCAGTTCTTGTGGGTGTGTTCCATACTGTCGGAAATTTTTACACCCCAGGTGCCAGGCGCTCGCCTGGCGTTGGATAGCCTGGCTGGTGAATTTATGTAAGTATTTGATTTTATTATAATTTTACAATTATATCGCTGACAGGCACACAATTTGCTAAATAGAGCATGACACCGCTTGGGTGTTCTACGGGTGTCATGTGTGTGTGTTGCGTGTGTGTTGCGTTAAAGGTCTATACCGTTGTGTCGCCATGGCGGTGTGACCTCGGAGGAGGGTTGGCTTTACGGCAACGATTTTTGAATCCCCGCAGACGTTGCCGAGGGTCAACAGGCAGGTCAAACGGCCCCGTGGTTTGGGGCCGTTTGTTTTTCGGGAGATCAGATTTGCGCAATCTTTTGCGGTCGCTCCAAGCCTACTTTTCGGCGTGACGGTTGCAGCGGCCTTTGCCGAGGCTTGTTGCTCGCGCTAGCACCGTTACACTATCCTGGTTGATGCGAAATGCTTATCACCCCTATCTCTGTCTCGAATTATTGCCGAGGAGCACGGGTGTGCAGCCATGCAAGGTGCGCAAATGGGTATCCAGAAACTTCTAAGACCGTCCAGGACTAATCGGCTGATCTACCAAATATCCCTTAAGTAACAAACTCATGCATTGGCATCTCAGGCAACAAGCCGGTCAATACAAGTGTCGGAAAATTTTACACTCACGGCTCGTAGAATTACGGGTTTTATAGTAATTGATACTACTTAAATTCGTCCAATTTGAGCCCGTTTTCCCCAATGTTCTAGTTTTTTTACGGCCGGCAGCACCGCGTGACCATGCGGAACCCGTGCTTGTGTCGGAAAATTTTACACATTGGCGCGTTTCGGCTGGAAAGCCTGCCAGCCAATTCGTAATAAAGTATTTTAATTCAATAGGTTAACAAAGTAATGCCTTGGTTTGTACGTAATTTGCCTTATTTGGACTAGCCGCAACTCAGGTCAGTTTTGACACGAGACGTGTGCTACTGGTTACTTATTATTTGCCGTAGGAAATCAAGAGGAGGTGCAAGATGTTTACGGTTAAGAAGTTATGTATGGCAGTGTCGCTGGCGGTTGCTTCGTCGGCCGTGGTTGCAGGCCCGGTTATTCTAGGCGGCGATGATTTAACGGATCACGGTTCGCGTTCGGCGGCTGGGGTTAACCTGCTCGGTTGGAAATATATTGAGTTGGCGACCAGCAATATTATGGCTAATGAAACGCGTGCGGGTACCATTACCCACGATATCGTGGCGCTGGGATCAGCCGCGAACCTCACATTCTCCGCCGGTAACGCCGGCGGTGCCATTGGGTCGGTGGCGAACGTGTTGGGCCTAAACGTGTTGTATGCGGATGGTGCTGCGGCGATCAACCAGTTTTTTGCTGACTTGGCCAGCGGCGCGGTTAATGTGCGCATGCTGTGGATCGCGGGTACCGGTGCGGCTAACGATCTTGACTCCGCTGAAGGTGCGGCGCTAACCGCCAACGCCGCTGCGATCAATTCGTTCGGCGCAAGCGGTGGCGGCATCATGGCGCACGGTTCTGGCTTCTCGTCATAT